>ERZ857998.54-NODE-54-length-167694-cov-11.421417_pt1 | contig 167694 bp, 149 predicted proteins | sample MGYA00519954_ERZ857998 | MGnify/ENA primary metagenome ERZ857998 (study PRJEB31778, sample SAMEA3449424) | human gut metagenome | biome: human gut; feature: human-associated habitat; material: faeces | place: United Kingdom | collected 2010/2012 ...
CGGGATGCCTTCCGCGGCTCGGGACAATCCCGTGCCGTTGTGCGAGGAAGGCGGTCCAGTGAGCCAGGACACGTTCCCAGCTCGAATTTGCAATTGCCGTCGAGGGAACACGGCACATGCAAAAATTACGGTTCCGAGACGCAAGTTGAGAATCGTACATGGGTGCGGAAATCATGGTCCCCCCTGCGAAATCCCCTCGTACTCCACGGCTGATGTCGGTTATAGACAAGGCCGTGAGCGGGTGATTTACATGAACGATCTCGGATTCCGTTCCAGTTACACAAAGGACAAAGAACGCGCGAATGGGGTGGCCGCCCCAAGCGGCGCACCCCATCGCACGCGAAGCAAACTAGAGCTTGAGCTTCTTCTGGACGCCAAAGGCGAAGTAGATGATGAGGCAGATGATGTACAGGGGCACCATGCCGATGAGGGAGCCCATGCTCCAACCCCACATGACGATCGCGTTGCCGATGATGAGCGCGCCGATGGTCATGCCGATGTTCTGCGTGAACGCCATGAAGGCATTAGCCGCGGGGATATCGGCATCCTCGACCGTGTTGGGCGTGAACTGCCACAGGATGGAGGGCACGGCGCCGCCGACGATACCGGCAAGGATGGACAGCGGATAGTAGAGCATCGGGTCTTTAAGCTGGAAGACCAGGGCGGTGTAGATGACCGCGACGAACAGGCCGACGAGCAGGACCCAGCGATGGTTGTTCCACTTCTGGGTAATCCAGCCGGAAATGGGCGGCGTGAGAGCACCCATCAAGCCGAACAACGAGAAGATGGCGTTTGCCAGAACGAGTGACGCATCGAGCTGCGTCGTAAGGTACTGGACGATGAAGCCGTTGATTGCCATGAACGCGGCCTCGTCGAACAGGAAGATGAGGGCGAGCGCCCACAGCATTGGGCTCTTCAGAGCGCGGCTGATGCTCGCCTTCTTGGTACCCGTGGGATCCTCCTCGTTCTCGACCTTGTCGAGGTCGAGTGGCCTGCGATAGAACAGGATGAACAGGATGCCGACGACGAGGTCGTAGACCGCGGTACCCCACCAGATGCCCGCCATGTCGACGCCCATGGACTCGTTGAGCCAGCCGAAGAGAATCGGGCAGACACACATGCAGACGGCAACCCACATAGACCAGATGGACAGCGGAAGCGAGCGCTTCTTGGGCGAGAACCACGGGCCGATTGACGATGCGCCAACGACGCCCATGATGCCGAACGGCGCACCCTCGATAACGCGGCTGACGACGAAGACCGTGAGGTTGGTACCGGCCATGGCGCCCATAATGGAGCCGATGATGCCGCAGCCGACGGCGATGGCGACGGACCCCTTCATGCCGAGCTTGTTAACCAAGCCCGTGGTGGGGAACGCCATGATGAAGCCCATGATGTAGAAAGACGCGACGATCAGACCGAAGGTTGCCTCGTTGATCTGGAAGTTCATGCAGACAATTGGTGCGAGCGAAATCGCCTTGGCCATGTTGGAGCCCGGAACGAAGCCCACCAACATGGTGAACAGCACGACTACCCACCCATAGCTGCCGTCTATGCACTTGGACTTATCAAGTGATTGATCAGACATAACTCCTCCTCTTCTATCGATTACCACATTCCCTCCCCAACCGACACCCCTTTGGGACATCGGTCGCTCCGAGCCGCACAACCCGGAGTCGAATGCGTGCGTGTGGGCGCACGTCTCCGTGGGTAAAATTGTCCTGGGTTTATTTCCGGGCGAGAATTGGCCGCAAATGTGGAAATTCTGTGAGAGGTTCGGAAAGCTCCCGGTCAAAGCATCGAACCTGAAGTATGAGGTGTTTCGACCCCTCTGTCAGAGGGGTCTGGGGACGAGCTCAGCTCTTCTCCTGGTCCGTCTCGTCCCGCTCCACAGGCTCATCGGAAACGCCGAAATCGATGAACTCGATGTCCTCGACAAAGTCGAGCAGCTCTTGACGGGAGTGGATGCCGAACTTGCGATAGATGTTATATATGTGCGTCTTCGCAGTTGACTGTGAGATGTAAAAGGTGTCCATGATGTACTTGGCGTCGCGTCCCCTGAGCAAGATGGGAAGAATCTCGCGCTCGCGCGGCGAGAGATGATACTGCTCGCACACCGCATCGATCTTCTGATGCCATTGGGCCTTGCGACGTCCCGTGCGTTCGATGTGCGCAGTCACCTCGTCATCAACCGGTTCTTCGATGATGGGCTCGAAAGGATAGATCTGATAGTTGACGTTTATCTGCATCCACGCGCAGATTACCGCGACCACGATGCAGAGCATGAGCGTCGCATCGACGTCACCGACCAGCTGCGCCAGGAATGGAAACAGCGAGAAGAGTAATCCTCCCACACCCATGCCCGCGAAGAACACCGAACACTCCTTGCCGATGAGCCACATGGCGGCGATGAGGTTGAAGCGCACGGTCTCAATGATCGCATCGAGGATGGTCAACGTCTCCAAGATGACAAAGCAGCTATAACACGCGAGAAGCACGAGCTTCACCTCATCGGGAACGAGCACGAGCGGCAAGAGCAGCACCACGGAGGCGAGCGCCATGCTCTTTCTGAGCGCGTCCTTCGAACCGCGTTCGTTTACCTGTCGCATGATCAGGGAAAGCAGACCAGCGATGGCAAAGGCGAGGCCGAGCGCCACGTTCGACATCTCGATGCCGAAGGACAGCGGGTTGAAGAACAGAAACGCGGCGATCATGAAGCCGACGAGAAAGAGCGTGTGCACGTTTCCCTTGACCTTGATGCTACGGGCCTTTGAATCCGCGGCACTTATGAGCTCACCGAAATCGTAGTGGCGTCGGACGAAGAGCAATGCGACGACGATCGTGACGAGCACCATGACCGAGAGCACGATTGTGTCGTAGGGAGCGGGAACGTTGACGATAATCATCATCAAGACGCCGGGGTATAGAAAGGCCGTGTCTACGACGAGCATGAGGGCCTTTCGGGCAAGGGCAGCCAGAAAGCGCCCGTAGAGTATGAGGGTGTCGGCGAGACCGAGTGCCGCGGCGATGGCCGTGACGTAATCGATACCCAGAAACATGCCTATGACCGAGACCAGGAAGCAGAGCGCGTGCCCGCATACGTAGACCACGCGTGGCAGGTTCGCCGAGATGACATCCGTCTTGAGCTGGACGATCTTGAAGAACAGCGCCGCGACGACTGCCGACGCGACGAGCATGGTCGCCGCTTGGAAGATGGATTGCGCATGGGATATGGAACCGACGAGCAGCAGTATGGCATTGCCGATCGACAGGCTGAATCCAAGGATGCCGTCAATCAGCACCGCCTCGAAATCGGCCTCGTTTCCACCGATGGGCTTGCGATTGGCCTGGATGTCACCGTCGGCGTCCGATTGTGCCTCGTTCATGATACGCCCCCTTGCTTCGCGCAGCGCGCGTTGCGCGTTGCGAGAGCCCCCTCCCCCGAGGAAAGCATCTGAATCTAGAGCATCTGCGGTTGCGGGCGCTACCCACGCGGGCTACCGCGAATTCTCCTACCAAAGGACGGCAAGACGCGAATGACACGCGGGCACAGGCCCAACCCCCAATGCCAATATATCGTCTGCAAAAAGGCGAAACCATCGTACAAAAAGTATGACGCACATGATACACGCAACGAACACGCAGGCCAAAGTGGGGGCGGCAGCGTATGAGGCCGGCCACACGCCCCTAGCGGAGCTTGCAGATGGCGATAAGGGCGGTACCCGCAAAGCCCAGGACCATGAGCGCGATTCCGGCAAACCACCACTCGGTCAACTGCGGACCGAGCAGCATCTGCACGAAGAAGGTGCCGAGGAACTGGCCAACTCCTTGGAAGGTGACAAGGACGCCCATTCCCACGGACGCGAGTTCGGGACTCGGCAGCAATTTGGTGAAACCCGAAAGGTACTGGCCAATGCCGCCCATGCCGAGTAACCCCATCGCGATGACACCGACCCAGAGCAACGGCCCTGTCTGGGTATAGAGCAGGAACGTGCATGGGCCCATGACGAACATGGCGATGATGAGCAGCGGCTTGTTGCGGCCGATCTTGTCCGAAATCACGCCGAACAGCGGCGAGGATATGATCGAAAGCAACATGGGAGCCGTGCTTATGATGCCGGACAGCGTCGCATCGAAACCCTGCATCTGCAGAATGGTCGGCACGAACGCCAGGATAGCGAGCATGCAGATGTTGTAGACGACGAACGCCCCGAAGAACAGGAACATGTCCTTGGAGAAGATGTCACGATAACGTGGTTTCCGAGCAGGCTGCGTCACCGCGTCTTGCGCCTCCACGGCAACGGGCATCTGCGCCGGCTTGCGGATGAAGACGAGCACGAGCACGGCGGCCACTGCCGTGACGACGGCAAATGCAATCCATAGGCCGTCGAAGCCCCACATGCCGAAGACGGTCGGGGTGAGCACCGCCGCGACGGTTGACCCCAGGCAGCCCCATATGCCCCATATGCCCATAGACGTTCCCACCTTGTCCGGGCTCACGTTCTGCTGAACGATGATGGGGCCGCACGTCGTGAGGATGGTGAGAGCCGCACCCTCGACGGCACGCGATGCGATGAGCATGGGACTCGTATCGGACGCGAGACCGATGAGGGAACCCGCGATGGCGATGCCACATGCGATGATCAGCATGCGCTTGGCCCCGAAGCGCTGAGCGAGCGCGCCAGCCGGCAACGCAACGAAGATGCTCACGAGCGTGAAGATCGACATGAGCCAGGAGGCCGTTGACGCATCCATCGAAAACAGCCCCATGAGATTTGTCATGATGGTGGGGACCTTGTACTGGATCATCGCCACCGAAATGCCCGATATGAGCAGCACGATTCCCACAAGCACGGGATTCTGATACCTGCGTCCGTCCTGCGGTGTCCCTTCTTTCATAATGGTACCAGTAGATTTTGCGTTGTCCTGAGCCACGGGGGTCCTTCCCTTCTTCTGCCATTGGAGCAAACCCTATCGTCTCGTTGCGCGGCGAGCTATCGAGCGGGGAGTTTGATAGCTTGTATCCAATCTCATACCTTTCATACGATAGGCAGGCGATGAGCGGGGAACTACCATCTGATGGACGCCGGAATTTCATACGCGGCGCCTTCCCATGGGTTATGAGACGGCGTTCGCAGGAGTCCGGCAGCCTTGCATTCAATGAAGAGGAGAGGAACCATGGCTGACGAGAAGATTACCGAAGAGAGCGTAGAGGTCGATGAGATCGAGGCTCCCGTGAGCGCAATCTGCAACAACGCAGAAGAGCTCGCCGCCGACCTCGTTGACGACGATAGCGAGATCAAGCCCGTCGAGGGATTCTTCCTCACCTCACAGCGCTGGCACTAGGCGCAACCGCTCGAAACCGCAGAGCAAGACCGGGACAAATGGACACGTCATTTGTCCCGGTCTTGCCAATGCTCAACGAAAGGAGCGGCCATATGGCGCAAAAGGGACAAACCGCGCGCTTCCTGTATCGCGGCAGCTTTCCCGACGGTGAGGTCTTTGACGACTGCGAGGGCACCCCGCACGAGATAATCCTTGGCAGACGTCAGGTCATGAAGGCCCTGGAAGATGTCCTGCTCGAAATGGAGCCGGGCGAGGAACGCACGGTCGAACTCGCGGCGGCAGACGCCTACGGCGAATACGACGAGAGCGCCGTGCAGCACTTCCCCACCTACAAGGTGCCCAACGGCGAAAACCTACCCGTTGGCGAATACATCGGATGGACTTCGCCACGTAACATCGAGCCCATTCCGGCAAAGGTGGTGAGCGTGGAAAACCAGGTCGCCACCATCGACTTCAACCATCCCCTCGCAGGCAAGGACATCGTCTACTGGGTAAAGCTGCTCGACGTGAGCGACTAGGCCCTTCATCCCCCGTGTCCTTTGCCATACATGAAGGCACCGGAAAGACCGCTTCTGCCCAATGGTCTTTCCGGTGCCTTTGCACTGTGTATGTCGGCCGCTATGCCTGCGGCTGCTCCTGAATGGTGACCTTGGCCTGCTCGGCCGCCCATTTGTTCGCCTTCAGTCGCTCGGCGGACTCGCGCAGGACGAAGCCCTTGCCCTCGTTCTCGACCTGTTGGCGCACTTGTTTGGGATTGGCGTTGGGCGCCATCATGTGACACGCCTCGTTGATATCATCTTCGGAAATCCCGAGCTTGGCATGACGGAAGACTGCGTCGAGCGCGTAGCCCTGGACGACCATCTCGCGCGTCTGCAGCATAAGCATCATGTTGATCTGCTGCTCGCCGCCGTTCTGGTTCACGTAGTCCTCCCAGGACATGCCCTGCTGCTGCAGGCCAATGCGAATGTTTCGCATGAGATTGTCACGTGCGTTCTCGTACACCTCGTCGGCGATCTTGCCCTCGAAGCGCTCGCCCAGTGCGCTGGCGACGACCTGGCGCTTGTACGCCTCGTACTGCTCGAAGTCGCGATGCTCGATGCTGCCGCGAATCTCGGCGCGTAGGTCATCGAGGCTCTTGTACATGGGAAGGTTCTTGGCGAGCCATTCGTCGTCGACGGTGGGGACGACCGGCTTCTGAATCTCCTTGAGCGTCACCTCGCAGTCGAACTTCTGTGTGATCTCGTTGTAGTTCTCGTCGACGCTCGGCCCCTCGAAGACAAATTTGCGCGTCTCGCCCGGCTCCATGCCAAAGATGTGGGCGTCGAAGTCGGAGGGCATGTACCCTTCGCCCGCGACGTACGTACGCCCGTCGGTGGTGAGGCCGGTAAGCTCCTTGCCGTCTTCGTAGCATTTGATCGCCACAAGACACGCATCGCCTTTCTCGAGCGGCTTGGGATCGGCAGTGACGTACGTGGTGTTGCGGTCGGCAAGCTGGGCAATCTGCGCGTCGACCTCGGCCTCGTTGATGGCAAACGGGGGAAGCGTAATCTCGACGGGATCGTACGAGGTGAGCTCGTATTCTGGCTTGGGGCTGACCTCCAGGGTGAAGCTGAAATCCTGATTGCGCTTGAGGGCCGTGCTCGGCGTGGGATGTGGCGGAAACGCGGGAATGATGCCGCTCTTGTCGATGGCCATGGGAGCGAGCGCCTCGAGGGCGTTTGCCTCGATGATGGAATCGAGGTTCTTGATGCCCATCTTTTCCTCGGCGATTTGCTCGATGGTCTTGCCGGGCTCGGGATTGATGCCCATGGAGTTGGCGAAGTCGAGCTCCGCGAGTGCGAACGCCTTGTTGACGTCATCGGCGCTGGCGGTGACTTCGAGGATGACCTTGCCATCCGCCTTCTTGATCTTGCTGGTCTTCATGAGGTGAACCCACTTCCGCTCTCGTGTCCGCGCAGCGTCATGAGCGCGGAATGGCTGGCCACTGCGTGGCGTACGCACCCACTATATGCCGAACTGAATAAAGTTTGAGCGGAATGCGGGGTCTGTCCCCATTTTGTTACGCAGGATGGGGCGTTTCGCGCTAGGCGTCCTTCTTGGAAACGAGGAGCAGGATGCCACCCACGAGGCTCACGAAGATGAGCGTGCACACACCGAAGGCCGTCGTGTTGGGCCTGCGACCCTTGTAAATTCCCCAGGCGCACACCGTCATCGGGACCATCCAGGCAAGCGGAATGAGCATCCAGCCCGCCGTCACGGTGGAGATGACGCAGAAGACGAAGGCGATGAGACGCAGCGTGGAATCCTGCGAGTCCATGCCATATGCGGGCCTGCCGTTTTCGATGATCTGGGCCTCGTACACGGTCTCGTCGCAGGATTGGGTGCCCTGGCCGGTGCCCGGGGCGCTCGACGGGCTATCCGCATAATCATCGGTCCACTGGCTTCCGTCCCAGTAACGAAGCTTCGACGGGTCTCCCGATGGGTCCGGATACCATCCGGCGCGCGATTCACTCATGTGCTCTCCTTGTGCAGGCGTTGTCTATGATCGCAAGTATAGGGCATTGCCTCGCGAGAACCGCCTACATGTCCTCGCTTGCCACGTTCATGTTACCTGTGCGGTATCCGTCAGGGTCAATCGACACACGCTCGAAGCCGATCTCCTTGAACCTGCGTTCCATCGCCTCCGTGTTCTCGGGCAAGGCGAGTCGTTCGACCTCATCTGCTCGCACCTCGACGCGGGCCATGGGTCCGTGGTAGCGTACGCGCACCTGATGAAAGCCCTGGTCGAGGAGAAACTGCTCTGCAGCATCGATCATGGCGAGATGCTCTTCGCTCAGGCAGGTGCCAAATGCAAAACGCGTGGCAAGGCACGCGAACGACGGCTTGTCCCAGATGGGCAGCCCTCTTTCGCGTGATAGCTCACGTATATCGCGCTTCGTGAGACCCGCATCCTTGAGCGGGCTGAGCACGCCGAGCTCGGTTATCGCACGAGAGCCCGGTCGGTAATCGCTCTCGTCATCGACGTTCGACCCCTCGACAACGGTTTCGACGCCGCACTCATTTGCCGCATCGATGACAGCCTGCAAGAGTCCCGTTTTGCACAGATAGCAGCGGTCGGACGGGTTCTGGCGAAACGTCTCATCCTCGAGCTCGTGCGTGGGCACGATGACCTGCGGGATGTCACGCTCGCGGCAAAAGGCGATGGCCTCGTCGAGTTCGCGCCGCGGAAAGAGGCGGGATTGCGTCGTGACGGCGATGGCGCGCTCGCCAAGCGCTTCGCGGGCGGCATGCAGCAACAGGGCGGAGTCGACTCCGCCCGAGAAGGCGACGGCAACGCTTTCGAACGATCGGAGGCGTGCGAGCAGGTCCTGGTATTTCTCTTCGAGGATTTCGCTGCTCATGAAGGCTCCCGAGTTGAGACGACAATGTGTCAGGGGGTCGGAATGAGACAGTTGCTCAGAGACACTGTCTCATTCCGGCCCGCACCTCTTCCTAGATGACGGTCCCCTCGTCGATATCCAGATGGAGGCACTTGACGGGGGTTCCGGCCTCGAAGGTGCCAGTGCCCTGCGGTAGCTCGATGAGCACGGTGCTGCGGTTCATCTCCGACAACAGGGCGGAGGACTGCTTCTCTTCCTGGCAGGCAAGCAGCTGGCCATCCTCGCCAGGCTCGAGATGGCCCCTCTGGAAGAAGGCTCGGGCCTCCTTCTTGCGCGTGGGCTGCGCGAGGACGGCTTTGCTGGCCGGGCGGTCAAGCTCCCGGAAACCCTGTATGGCGCGGAGCGCGGGACGCCCGAAGAGCTGGAAGCCCACAGCCGCGGCAGCGGGATTACCCGAGAGGACCTCGACGAGCGTGTCTTCCACGCAACCAAACGCCTGTGCCTTGCCGGGCTTCAGGCTCACGCAGTCAAAGACGACCTCGCCAAGTTCGCGCACCGTTTCGATGGCGTAGTCAAAATCGCCGTTGCTCGCCCCTCCGCTCGAAACGACGAAATCGCATTCGGCGATTGCGCGCTCGAACAGGGATCGAATGGCGGCCTCGTCATCTTCGACGATCGGATACAGCTCGACTTCGCATCCCATTTCGAGGGCGTATGCACCCAGCACGTATGCGTTCGCGTCACGGATCTTGCCGGGCTCGGGCTTTGCCGGGGGCTTGACGAGCTCGGTGCCGATACTGATGACGCCAACCTTGGGCCGGGCATATACGGGAATGACCGTATTGCCGGTGCTGGCAAGCAAACCGACGGTCGCGGCGCGAATCACCTCGCCCGCGCGTACGACGACATCACCAGCCTTGGCCTCCTCTCCGGCTTTGCGCACGTTGGTCTTGGTCACGGGCGCGCAAATCCGCACGCGCTCGCCCACGCCGCCGTCACCGGTGAAGGTCGTGTCCTCGATCTTGACCACGGCATCGGCTCCTTCGGGCATGATTCCGCCCGTCATGATGCGGATTGCCTGGCCAGGTGCGAGCGTGACCTGGCTCACGATGCCCGCGCCGACCCAGTCGACGATCTCGAGTTCGACGGGAACCTCCTCGCTCGCGCTTTCGAGGGAAGAGGAAACCACGGCAAACCCGTCCATAGCCGTGTTATCGAAGGGCGACACGTCGATGTCGCTCGTAAGATCGGCGGCGGCAACACGTCCGACCGCGGCAAACAGATCGACTTTTTCGACAGGCATCCTAAAACGCGCCTGGCTCGCGAGCTCGATCGTCCTGCGACGCGCCTCGTCGACGCTGATCATGTCCTGGCTCATTTTTATTATCCTCTCGAAAGGTTAAACGAATTGATAATCGACAGGGTATCAAATCTCGCGGTAAAAGCGGTGTTCAATTTGCCCATTGGGGACATCGTAAGCCATTCGTCATGTGGCCGTCGGGCACGGTGGAAAACCGTCAGATCGGCAAGATGCGCATGTGAAAGGAGCCCCTGGACGGGGCTCCGAAAACCCAGGACGCAAAAAGCTACACCTTTGGGTACTGGGATTCCGACCCATCGCGACGTCCACGCTCGTAGCGACTGACGAAGCCGACGATGATGACGACGACCGCCACGGCCAGAAACGCGATGACGAATAGGGCGCTCTTCGTGTAAAGCCCCGTGATGGCAGCGCAGACGATGGATAGGATGACGATGGCGACGGGGACGGCCATCTTCGTCTTCGAACGGGCGATGTTGGCACGCAGGATGGCATCCTGACGACGGGATTCGTCGTCGCGGCGCGCGCGAATGTCGCGGTCTGTCCACTCCATGATCTTGCGTTGGACTTCAGGAGGATACGAGTTGAAGACATCGGGGTGGGGCAGGCTCACACATCCGTCCTCGAACTCTATGGGATCGTAGGTGAGAGGGCCCTCGTCGGAATCGAGGATGCCATCTGCATCTTGGCGCGCGAACCCGGGAAACCCGTGCAACGCCCTATCGACGCCAACTGCAGGCTCGCCGGCAAAATCCCCCGAAGCATCCGCAACCGGATCCTCGACGTCAAGGTCGAGATCGGGAATGTTGTCTTCTCTGATTCGCCTGTTCCTGCGGCTGCCCCTGGATTTTGGCGATTCGCCGTCGGATTGCCCTCGATTGTTGATGAACGCGTTGTACATTGGTTCGTTGCTCATACGTTTTGTGCCTTTCGCGACTCATTCAGTTCTGGCAATTATAGCATCGCTTCACGTGTGCGCAGCGCAAGGAGCCGGGTGCTTTTCGCCTTGTGCCATCGTGTTGACACGCGAAGCGGGTATCATGAGGAACACGCGCGGCAGACCGCGCCATGCAAACGGTGACGACCCACAGGTGGGCATACGTATGACACACACCAGCGAAGCAGAGCGTATCGTCAAGCTCATGCTCTTCATCCGGGAAAACGGCCCGATTGACCTTGCCGGCATCCGCCGCGCCCTTCCCTACGAGTACGGCGAACATGCCGGCAACGAGGATTCCACGCGCAGGCGCTTCGAGCGTGACAAGAAGACGCTGCAGGATAGCGGCGTCTTTCTCACGATCGACGACCGACAGCGCTACACGCTCGACGTCGACAGGACCGTCGCCGCACCTCTGAACCTCACAGGTCCGCAGGTCAGTCTGCTGCGGCTGCTCTGTGGTGCCCTGCTCGAGGACGGTGGCTACCCTTTCAAGGAGGAGCTACGCATGGTGCTCGTCAAACTCGGCGATGAGCTCGAGATTCCCGACATGCTCCCCCAGCTCGTCGAATCACGGGGGCGCGGCTCCTCGGGCACGTACGAGCCGCAAGGTTTCGCGAAGGTCAAGAAGGCCATCACCACGCGCAAGCGCCTCTCCTTCGACTATGTGAACTCCGCCGGCAAGAAGTCGCAGCGCGAGGTGGAGCCCATGGGGTGCTTCTTTCTGAGGGGCACCTGCTATGTCGCCGCATTCGACCCGGTCGCGCAAGACGAGCGTCTCTTTCGCCTCGACCGCATGAGCAGGCTGCGCGTCAACGGATCCAATCCCAAGTCACCCGATTTCGAGGAGCGTCCCTTCGATGCGTCCGACTACTACGGCCTCCCTTTCCAGTTTGGTGAAGAGCGGTTCACGGCACGCATCCTGTTTGATGAGACAACGGCGCAGGACGCCCAGCGGCTCACGATGGGACAGGGGCAGCTCGCCTGGAATGACGGAGGGCTCGTCTGGACGGTCGAGTGCCGCGACGAGCGCGCATTGGCCCAATGGTGCATCGAGAACGGCCCGGGGCTGCGCATCCTCGAGCCCGCACCCGCACGAGATGCCTATATCGCCGGGCTCAAATCATACCTGCGAGCTGACCGGGAGGTGCACGATGAAGGATAGGCAGCTTCTCCTCGCCATCATGGCCCAACTCGAGCGCGAGAAAATCGTCTCGATTCCCCAGCTCGCGATGCTGCTTGGTGTCGAGGAGCAGCGCGTGTTCGACGCGCTCGAGGTCCTCGTCTTCGCCTATGACGCCGCATCGATACGCCTCGACCTGCACGATTCGTACGCGACGCTCCAGATGCACGGCACCGATCGGCTCCTGCGCCTCACGGCCACCGAAGCCGATGCGCTGGTCGACGCGCTCACGGCGGCGGGGTTCTCGGACGGTGACGAGCTCGTGGACGCCCTACTGCAGACAAAGGGCGTACTCGATTCGACGCATGCCGTCTCTGGTCCTCGCCTGCGCGTCATTTCCGAAGCCGCCTCCCCCGACGTAGCCCAGACGGTCGCCGCGGCGTGCGAAGATGCCGAACATCATCTGCTCGAGATCGAGTACCGAGGTGCGGACGACATCGAGGCGCGGACCAGACGCGTCGAACCGCTGCGGATCTTCTCGGAAGAGGGGCACCGCTACGTGCAAGCGTATTGCCGCAATTCGGATGGCTGGCGCTCCTTCAGGATCGACCGCATCCTCCGGGCGACACCACTCGAAGAGCGTTTCGCTTCGCGGGATGACGCTCCCCGTCCCTGCGTCGGGTTGGACCACGTCGCCAAAGCGCGCATTCGCCTAGATGCCGATTGCCCGCTGCCTGCCTGGCGCTCCCTGCGCGTCGTGAGCGATGACGAGGCGGGGCGCATCGTGGAGGTCCCCTGGACGGGAAGCTCATGGCTTCCCAAACAGGTGGTTTCGCTCATGGGGCAGGCGCTTGCTCTCGAGCCCGCAGAATTCGTGGATGCCTGCAAGGAGTATGCTGAAAAGCTACTGCAGCCGTGAGTTATGCACGTTTGCGCATATGATTTTGTCGTTTATTTGACCGGGACGCCAGCTCCGAAAAGCAAGTCACGCTCATCCGTGGGCAGGCTTGCCCGCGCATCGTCACGCACGCCGTTCACGCCGATGAAGAACTGCCGCATCATCGCGACCATCATGTAGCGACCCTTGGAGGTAAGCGTGATCTGCTCGTCATCGTCGATGTCGATGGCGCCGCTCGTCTTGAAGAACGCGTACTCGGCCGGAAGGCCTGCAGCCACGGTGCAGCCAAAGTCGCGTTCCCACGCCCTCTTGTCGAGCCTCAGGCCAAAGAGCTGCATCATGAAGCGGTAGCGCATGTGGTCGCGCTTGCTGAACGTCGTCATGCGCGAGACCGACATGTGACCGCTCTCGATGTGCTCGTCATATTCCCTGATGCTGAAGGTGTTCACGAAGAGCTTGCTGTCGAGGAAGCTCATGCCACCGCTACCCAGGGCGGGGTATTCCTCGTAATCGATGATGTACTCGTCGATCATGGGGCTCTTCGCGTCGTTGAAGGTCCAGGCATCGCCAAAGGCAAAGGCGGGGTTATCCCCTCCCGTCAGGCCCTCGCAGATGATCTCGTAGAAGGCTTGCTCGCGCGCGTAGTCGACCTTGCCCACGGTAGCCGCCAACGACTTCTCGACGGCCGGGGAGGCCATGAGGGGGTAGAACGTGGCTTGGTTCGTGTGGGATTCGAGTATCGCCGCGATGTCGTTCACGAGCATCGCCTCGTCCTGCGCCGGGAAGTTGAAGATCATATCGACGTTCAGCGATTTGAACACATTTGCATCCGCGACATCGATGATTCTGTTCAAAATCTGCTCGGCGCTGCCATATTTTTCATATCTGTCCATTTGTCTAAGCAATCCATCGTCGAAACTTTGGACGCCAACGGACAATCGCTGCACCACACCGTCGAGTTTCTCGACATATTCGGGAAGGAGATGATTTGGGTTCGTCTCGCTCGACACATCGACGATTGAGAACATGTCGCGGGCTTTGCCAATCGTTTTAACGAGCTCGTCGATGAGAATCGTCGGCGTTCCACCGCCGACGTACAGAGAATCGAAGTCGTAGCCCAGCCGGGCAACCATATCCATCTCGGTACGGAGGTTCGCGAAGTACTTGCGCGCCTTTCCCTCCTCGAACGGAAACCTGTTGAACGAGCAATAGGGGCACAGACGCTCGCAGAACGGAATGTGCATGTAGAGCATGTAGCGCTTGCCGGGCTTGGGGGCAGGTAAGGTCCATTGGTTCTCGTCGAGTGGCTTGAGATCCAGGTAATGGCCATTCATCATGCGCATGGCCTGCGTCAGAACACGTTCGGTAAGCACGGCACACCTCGCCTATCGGAAGATGAAGAACGAAACGATCAGGAAGATGATGACGAACAGGACGACGAAGAGCCCAACGTAACAGCCCTTGTTACCCGCAGCCGCGGCATAGGCGAGATTCTCCGTCATCGTGCGCTTGGTCTTGAAGTACGCGACGCCCTTCTCGAGCTTGGGGAGGTGCTGCGACTTGACGTCTGCCCACTGACCGCCGCTTTCGATGACATGCTCGAGCTCCTTGGACGAAAGCGCGATCGCAGGATGGTCGCCCTTGGCGATGCGGTCGGCGATGGATGCGACGAAGGGCTCGAAGACGGGCGCGTCTTTGGAGGGGTAGCAGACAATCGCGACCTCGACCCAATTCGTATTGCGGATCTTGTCGATGACGACGGCCGAGGCGAACGCGCGGCATGTCCATCCGTCATCGAGCAGCCCGTCAACCTGCTTGAAGACCTTGTCGGGCAGAAACCCCATCGCCTCCTTGCCACGGCTCAGCAAGATGCGCGGCACCTCCTTGCCCCTCTTGGTCACGTGAACCTGCTTGGTGACCGTGAGTTCGGCGGCGATGATGACGGCGTTGGCATTCAGCACGACGCACGAATCGCCACTTGCCTCTTCGAGACGGCAGTACGTCGCGTAGTAGTTCTCAGGTTCGGGCATGCTGGTCCTCCAGTCGACTATCCGCAAGTATACCGATTTGACCGAGCGCTATGTCACCGCAACATGATAGGCTTTGCCCATGGCTGTTTCACGTGAAATACGACTTGACGAGTTTCTCATCGCGGGAACGGACCCGGACGTTTCCAACATGTACCGTCAGCTTCCTGAGCGGGCGCGGGACCTACAATTCGGCCTCGTCGAGGACGAGGTCATCGTGCTCGACACCGAGACCACCGGATTTGACCCGACACGTTGTTCGCTGCTCGAAATAGCCGCCATCCGCATGCGCGGCGGCGAGACAGTGAGCGAGTTTCACACCTTCGTCGATCCCGGTCTCACCATACCACCGGAAATCGTCGAGCTCACGGGCATCACACAAGACGATGTCGAGGATGCGCCGTGCCCACAGGACGCGGTCGCGGCACTGGCCGAGTTCGCGGGCAATCGCAACCTCGTTGCCCACAACGCGCGCTTCGACCAGGGCTTCGTCATGCGGCAAGCACAACCCGGCATGCTTGCCGGGCAATGGATCGACACGCTCGCGCTCTCGCAGATCGTGTTGCCGCGCCTCAGGTCACATCGGCTTGTCGACCTGGCCGCCGCCTTCGGCCTGAGCTCGCCCTCGCACCGCGCGATGGACGACACCGTGAGCCTCGGCGCGCTGTGGCGCATACTGCTCGCGGGCATCCAGGCGATGACCCCCGGACTTGCGGCGAGCATCGCCGAGCTCTCACCGCAGACCGACTGGCCGCTACGACCGTACTTCGCGCAGGCGGCGCTCGAGCAGCCCGGTATCGACTTCTCCCTGCGCCGCAACCGCACAGAGCGCACGCAGGCCCTGAGCCAACCTCCCCGTCCGGACGCCGACGAGGTTCCCCTCTCCTTTTGCGACGAGTCACACATCGAGGCGGCGTTTTCGCCGGAAGGCATCATGGGCACGATGTACCCGGGTTACGAGGAGCGCCCCGAGCAGCTCGGAATGGCGCAAGAGGTTGCAGCGTGCCTGCGCGAAGGTGACATCCGCGTCATCGAGGCGGGAACGGGCGTCGGCAAGTCCATGGCCTACCTCGTGCCCATCGCCTACGGCGCACGCGAGAACAAGGTCACGATGGGTGTCGCGACCAAGACCAACGCCCTCATGGACCAACTCGTCTACCAGGATCTTCCCCGCTTGCGCGCGGCACTGGGCGATGATCTGAACTACGTCGCCCTCAAGGGCTACGACCACTACCTATGCCTGCGCAAGCTCGAGCACATGATACGCGGCCGCCAAGACGACGATGGCGACCTCATCACGATGATTGCCACGCTCCTCAGCTTCACGGCGCAGACCAGCCACGGCGACCTCGACGCCCTCAGCATCGGGTGGGCGCGCCTTCCCCGCGCTGACATCCAGGCAAATGCCAACGACTGCCTCAAGAAGCGCTGCCCCTTCTTCCCGCGTCGGTGCTACCTGCACGGCGCGCGTCGCGCGGCCATGAGTGCCGACATCGTCGTCACCAACCACGCGCTTCTGTTTCGCGACATGCAGGTCGACAACGGCATCCTGCCCCCCATCAGGCACTGGATCATCGACGAGGCCCATGGTGTCGAGGGCGAGGCACGCCGACAGCTCTCCAGTTCGATCAGCTCGCGCGACCTCGAGGCGACGCTCGGCCGCGTCGCAAACCCCAAAAATGGCATCACCGCCGTCATCGGCAAACGTGCCAGCGGGTTCGAGGGCGGAGACATGCTCTACGGTGTCACCGCCGACATCGAGAACCGCGTCGGGCAGATCAAACTGCTCGCCGCCGAGTTCTTTGCGGCGCTCGCCGAGCTTCCCTCCCCCAACGCACGCGACAACGGCAGCTACAACATCATCACCGTGTGGATTGGCGCCGAGGTGCGCGCGGGAAGCACCTGGCGCGAGCTGTGCGGTTGCGGTACCAAGCTCGCCGACGCGCTCTGGGGCCTCAACGGCCGCCTTGCCGACCTCATCTCCATGCTCGAGCAGTTCGAGGGAGAGTTCGCCAACCAGCTTGCGGAGCTTTCCGGCATAACGTGCGGCCTCAAGGGCGATGTCGACGCCCTCAGGCTCATCCTTGACGGCACAGATGACCGCTTCGTCACCTCGCTGCAGCTCGACCGCAACCCACGACGCCCCATGCAGTCGCTCGAGGCGATGCGGTTCGACATCGGCGAGTCGCTCGCAGCCGACCTCTACCCGCAGACGCGCGGCCTCGTCTTCACCTCGGCGACGCTGGCCACCGCCGAGCGCGAACCCTTCGCCCACTTCCTGCGTGCCACGGGCCTCGACCGTGTCACTGACAAGCCGGTGTACACCGCAATGTTCGCGTCTGGCTACGATTACGAGCACAACATGTCCGTCTTGCTGCCGAGCGACATGCCCGAGCCGAACTCCCCCGGCTATCATGACGCCTTCCTGCGCTTGCTGTACGAGGTACACGTCGCCATGGGCGGCTCGGTGCTCACGCTGTTCACCAACCGCCGCGAGATGGAGGCCTTCTATCGCGAGCTCAAGCCCCTACTCGCGAATGAGGGAATCGAGCTCGTCGCGCAGACTCGCGGCACGAGCACGAAGTCGTTGCGCGACAGGTTCTTATCAGACAGGAACCTGTCAATGTTCGCGCTCAAGTCGTTCTGGGAGGGATTCGACGCCCCTGGGGACACCCTTCGCTGCGTCATCATCGCCCGCCTGCCCTTCAGCCGTCCCGATGACCCCATCACGCGCGAGCGCGAGGTGCGCGACGGGCGTGCGGCCTGGGGACGCTATTCGCTCCCCGAGGCGGTGATGGACCTCAAGCAGGCCGCAGGTCGTCTCATCCGCAACTCAACCGACAGCGGCTGGCTCGTGCTCGCGGATGCGCGCCTGCAGACGAAGAACTACGCGAAGTCGTTCTTGCGCGCGATGCCGACACCCGACATCCGGACGCTTACCACTGACGAGATTGCACGCCTCATGGAGACGCAGGAACCGGGCGCCGTCTAGGCAGCCCGCACGGCACTAGTCTTTGCCACCGTTGTGCGTGACGAAATCCTCGGGCTTGATGTGCTCGATGAACTTGTCGAATTCCTCGAGCTCGATTTGCTCGTCCTGCCCCGGCGTGAGAGCGCGCGGACAAGCGGCGGATTGCATGACGTCTTCCTCGACAAACAGGGACGCATTGGCACGTGCGGCAAGGGCGATCGCATCGCTCGGACGCGCGTCGACACGCGTGAACATGCCGTTTGCGCAACGGAGATAGATGGTGGCGTAGAAGGTCGTGCCCTCGACGCGGTCGATGACGACACGGCTGACATTGCCTCCAAGGGAGCTGACGAGATCGATGGCGAGGGCGTGCGTGATGGGACGCTCGGTCGCGTTGCCCTCGAGCGCGGCGGCGATGGCGGTCGCCTCCATGGTGCCGATCCAGATGGGAAGCACGAGGTCATCGGCGATATCCTCGCGGTGTTCCGCGACACGCAGGGTGATGACAGATGGCATGGGAAGGAGGCCGATGACGAGCGATTCGACGTTTACCAGTACCATTGCGCACCTCCCTTCGAAAGGCATGTCCTCATTATAGACAACTTGACCCCGTAACCATAACCGTTCGCCAAACCCTCCACAAGAAACTTGACCGGCGCGTGGTCGTTTCGTTTCCGAACCGTGGGTGTGGGCGGGGGGACGAGTGAGACACATTGGACAGGTACATCTGTCTCATCCGGCATAGGCGAGGAGCAGCCGCTCGACCTTGTGGGCTGCCTCTCGCGCGGCAATGTTCACGTCATCCATGCTCAGCGGCTCGTCGAGCACGCCGGCGGCGGGATTCGAGATCATCGAGATGCCGAGAACGTCCATCCCGCAACCACGGGCGGCGATGACCTCGAAGACGGTCGACATTCCCACGGCATCCGCCCCGAGCGTGCGAAAGGCGCGTATCTCGGCAGGCGTCTCGAACGATGGCCCTACGGTGGCGATGTACACGCCGCTCTTGAGATCGACTCCGCACGCCATCGCTGCCCGGCGGGCATGCTCGCGCAGCGCCGGCGAGTACGCCTGCGTCATATCGAAGAAACGCGGAAAGAGCTCGGGTTCATCGGGTGCGGCAAGCGGGTTAGCGCCCAGCAGGTTGATGTGGTCTTCGATGAGCATGAGGTCACCCACGCCAAGGTCGACGTTGATGCCGCCGGCTGCGTTCGTGACCACGAGCTCGTTCGCGCCGAGCGCATGCATCAAGACGATGGGAAACGCAACCTGCTGGGGCGTGTTTCCCTCGTAGGCGTGCAGTCGCCCCTGCATGCAGATGACCGGTCGCTTTCCCAACGTTCCGATGACGAAACGACCTGCATGCAAGGGAGCGGTTGACGGAACCATATGGGGAACCTCGGCATAGTCGATGCACGTCGCTCCATCGATGGCATCGACCAGACCACCCAAGCCGCTACCGAGCACGATTCCGAGTGCGCCATCGGCGACATCCACGCGTTTGCGTATGAACGCAACCGCCTCGTCGACGTTCTCCTTCGTGATGATGTGCTCCATGGCACCTCCCGGACAAAATGAGACAACGTCTCAGAGCAACTGTCTCATTTCGCAGATGAAAAGGGTCCGCGCAACGAAATTGGCGGACCCGTACGATCAATGGCGCCCCCAGCGGGATTCGAACCCGCGATCTTCGGCTTGAAGGGCCGACGTCCTAACCGCTAGACGATGGGGACAAAACGGTTCGGTCATTATGCCATAAAACCGCCGATTGGCAAGCGGGATTGATGCGCCAGACCCCTGACCTGCGAAACCAGACAAGAGTGCTCCGGCGACTTTTGTCTGGTTGCTACTTGTCCCACGCGAAAAACGCCCAGGGCGTGACGCGCATGTGGTCGTACTCCCAGCATGTCCCACCGTCGGCGTCGTGAACCTGGTGAAGATGCTGTCTCGAGTACGCGATGAGTCGTTCGCGCTCCTCGTCGGTGGCGCCCATGGCATCGCACGTCTTGTCGATGGCCTCGTCGAAGCTCCCGAAACGACTCTGCCGGGAGCTGTCGATGTAGGAGAGCTCGGGGTGAACGCCCATGCCCCAGAGGATGTTGAACGCGAAGACACAATCCGGATACCGTGGCTGTTCGCGTCCGATTGCGTCGAGCAAGACAGGATCGACACGCGGTGAAAGGCCCGTCGTCAGCGTGATGCATACACGCCTGCGCGCATGTTCGTCGAGCTTGGCAAGCGCCGCTTGCATATCACCCGTCGCGATGGAGCGCGAGGCAAGCGCAACGTCGCATACAGGCACGCCGGCCGTGGTCCAATCGTCGTCCCAGGCCAGCAGCATGGGATGAACGTGCTCGTTCACGCCGAGACGGAAGGCCGTTTCCATGAGCGCGTCGAGCATGCCGCGCGAGAAGTCGCAGGCGTAGACCTCGTGTCCGTCCTGGGCAAGCGGCAGCGCGAGCGCGCCGGACCCGCACCCCATGTCGAGCACGGTTTCGCCTTCACGCACCCCGGCGTAGTCGAGAAAGGTCGATGCGTACGAGCTCGTTCCCGAAACCTTGGCGTAGTTTGCCGAACGTTCGTCCCATCGTGTCGCGTCGTCGGAACGTCCCCTGTGCTCCTGCTCGGCAATCCAAGCGGCGCGCCAGTCGATGTCAATCGTCATGCGTCCTCCGGGTCCGTGGTCTCGCCGACGGCATCCTCCGGGTCCACGGATGGTTGACCGTCATCTGGACCTGCCGGTTCGGTCGGCTCCGCCATCTCGACCTCGGCCTGCTCCTGCTGCCCGGAATCATCCGCGAGCTTCTCGTCCTTCGTATTCTTCGCGCGACGGCTCTTCTTCGCCGCCGCCTTCGCCTCGCGCCTGGCTTCCTTCTCCGCCGCCATCTCCACCTCGAATTGCATGGGTGCCGAGGGCGACCGCCAGGTATCGGGCTTGAACTGCTCCATCCAGTATCCGAGCGAGCGCATGTAGAGCGCCGAGATGAACGCGCTCACGATCGCGCCGGCGATCCACACCATGAGCGCAACGACGATGGTGACCACTCCTAGCAGCGCCAGCGGCACGAGATCGTTTCCCAGCACCGACGTCATTGACATGGAGGCTATGACGCCGATGAAGGGGATGGTCGGCAGAAGCACGATGAAGAGCGCGGCGGCGAGCAGCGGAACCACGAGCAGAATGACGCAGGTCGCGCTGCCAAAACCGCCCGGATCGCGCCTGAACATCCTGATTACCCGCTTGACCTGCAGTCCGGGGAGCACGCGTTCGTAAATGATGCTACGAAACGCGGCGGCGGCCGCAAGCGCTGCGACGAACACGGCGAAGAGTTCGACGAGAAACCTCAGAATGGAACCCGCCACCGGAACGAACCCCAGCAAGATGCCGATGACCACGACGGGGACGACCCAGATGAGGATGATCCAGCATGCGAGAAAGCCATAGCGCGTACACCGACCAAGGTCGCCGAGCTTGCGCGACAACGGGGTGTGCATGCCCCAAGCCGCCTCCTTGGCCCAGTCGTAGAGATACCCGAACATGATGATCTGCCCGATGATGGGCACGCAGTTCATGAAGCCGAGGACGAGGGTGGCCTTCCACCAGTCCTCATCCGAGGCAAGGTCGTTCCACGAACGGCTCATGTACGTGTTAAGTGCCTTGGTCTGTGCATCTGCCATTGGCGACACCAACTATTCCTTGGACCCGTCTCCCGCCAGAAGGCTCTGGATTCGCTGCTGTATCTCATCCATCTCGTCGCCCTCCTTGGCAAGCACCTCTGCACGCGCCTTGGCGGCACGCACGGCCGCCAGGTCGTAGAAGGTGTCCACGTCATCGACGTAGGCGGGCGTCTCGTCAAAGACGAGCGGATCACCCTCCTGTCGGTAGAGACGCGCGATGACATAGGCCTTCTCCATCTCGGTCGTGGCACACTCCACGATGATGGCATCGAGCTGTCCGTCATCCGTCATCAGGAAGCCGTCGTAGCAGAAGGCGTAGTGCGTGGAGAACGCGCTCGAGGACTTGACGTTTGACTCCGCGGCGTGACGACAACTCACCACGTCATCACCCGGAAAGTTCTCCTCGAACATCTGGTCGCCATCGACGATGACCGTGAACGGGGTGAGCTCGTCACCAGCCTCGAGCTTGGTCTGGGCCTCGTCGAGGCAGTAGAACGTGATGCGCTCGAGGATGTCGTCCATCTCGAGGTTTTCCTGGTCTGTCATTGCATCTCCTTGCGCAGGCGCCGTGATGGGCGCTTTTCGTCGTTTCCATTCGGCAAAAGTATACTTTTTGGTGCAACCTGAGCCAACCTCGCAATTTTTGGCCAGCCACAAGCGTCTTGCGCTATAATCACCCCCGCACCCCACATGGGGCCCCTGCGGAGGGGTGGCAGAGTGGTTGAATGCGGCGGTCTCGAAAACCGTTTACCCGGTAACCCCGGGTACGAGGGTTCGAATCCCTCCTCCTCCGCCAGGTCATTCTCGCAGTAAGAAGATGCCATGAGCTCAGATCCGGATACCACCGAACCAACGGGCACCGTCGAGGCGAAGTGGCGGCTGCACGCATATCGCACCTGGTCAATCGTCGGCATCTGCATCATCATCGGCATCATCCTCTACATCGCCGGCATCATCTGGCAGGCCGTCGCCGTCCTCATCGTGACCGCCTTGCTCGTCTTCCTGCTACACGGCTTCGTCAACAGGCTCGAACGGCACGGTATCCCGCGCTGGGGCGGCACGACGATCGCGTTCCTGCTCATCATCGCCGTGATCATCGCATGCTTCATGGTGCTCATCCCGGCCGTCGTCTCGCAGCTCACGTCGTTTACCCAGCAACTACCCAAGTATCTCGCGCAGATTCAGGATTTCGTCACCAAGGCGAGCTCCTCAACCCAGCTTCTCGATGGCGAGAGCATCAACGCGCTGCTCACCCAGGCCGTCTCCTTCATCCGCCAGCAGGCAGGTGCGCTCGCCAGCGGTCTGGCAAACGGCGTGATGGGCGGCATCGTGAGCGTCGGCAACGTCATCCTGGTCACCTTCATCTCGTTCATCTGCTCGTTCTGGATCCTGCTCGACCTTCCCGTCCTCTCCCGCGAGGTTCGCGGCCTGGTGGACGACAAGTACCAAGATGACATCGACGTCGTGACCAACGCCTTTGGCACTGCGGTGTACGGATGGGCCAAGTCGACGCTGCTGTGCGCGCTCATCACCGGCGTCGCCAGCTGGCTGTGCTTCCTCATCCTCGGCATTCCCTACTCCGTTGTCCTGGGATTCCTCTGCGGCATACTGTACTTCGTCCCCTACATCGGCCCGATGGTCTCGTGCGCGATCGTGGCAATCATCGCGCTCTTCGTCTCGCCGCTCGTCTGCATCATCTCGATCGTCGTCAACATGGTCATCAACAACGTCATCGGCAACATCATCTCGCCGAAACTCATGAAGAGCTCGGTCAACGTCTACCCGGCCCTCATCCTCGTCGCGATCCTGGTGGGCAGCGCCCTGGGAGGCATTCCCGGCATGCTGCTGTCCATACCGGTCATCGGCGCGCTCCAGGGAATCTTCATCGCCTACTACGAGCTCATAACAGGCAAGAAGATCGCGACGGAGGACGGCGTGCTCTTCCAACTTCCCAAGCCAAAGAAAAGCCGGAAGATGCCCAGGTTCATCAGAGATCTCGAGGGTGGATCACATCGTGAGGAAGAGGAAGTGTCGGGAAGCGACCACGACGCTTCGCCGTAGGATACCGGCGAACACGACGAGGGGGACCGGAAGTAACCCCTCGCTCACGTCTTCTTTCGTGCCATCCTCCGCGTGTTAGGATAATCGTGACACATCACGCGCAAGGAGGTACCCCATGGCACTCCAGGCAGCTTTCATCGTTCCCCATCCCCCTCTTATCGTCCCGGCCGTCGGTCGCGGCAGAGAGGAGGAGATCCGCACCACCATTGACACGTATGATGAGGTGGCGCGGCAGATTGCGGAGCTCGCACCCCAGACGATCATCGTGACCTCGCCGCATGCGACGGCGTACCAGGATTATTTTCACATCTCCCCCGGCACGGAGGCGCATGGTGACATGCGCCGCTTCGATGCGCGCGATGCCGACCTTTCGTGCGCCTACGATACCGAGCTTGCTGGTCGCATCGCGCAAATTGCCGCGGGCGAGGGCTTTCCCGCCGGCACCGATTACGAGCGGGACCCATCGCTTGACCACGCAACGTACATCCCGCTCCATTTCGTGGACAAGTTCTACCACGATTACCGAGTGGTGCGCATCGGACTATCCGGGCTTGGTCCCATCGAGCACTATCATCTTGGCCAGCTCATCGCGCGTGCCGTCGACGAGCTTGGTCGCAGCGCCGTCCTCGTCGCGAGCGGAGACCTCTCGCACAAGCTCGCCCCTGATGGTCCCTATGGGTTCGCGCCCGAGGGGCCTGCCTTCGACGCGCAGGTTACCGAGGCAATGGCACAAGGCGATTTCATGAGCATCCTGAGCTTCGACGAGGTCTTCTGCGACAGGGCGGCAGAATGCGGGTTGCGCTCGTTCCAAATCATGGCCGGGGCTCTCGACGGCAAAGGCGTCGATGCACGGCTGCTCTCCTACGAAGGACCCTTCGGCGTCGGGTATGCCGTGGCATCGTTCATCGTAACTGGCGATGACGACGGGAGGTGCTTCGCGAAGCGCTACGAGGAAGAGGAGCGCGAGCGGATACGCGCGAAGCGTGCGGGCGAAGATCCCTATGTCGCCCTCGCCCGTGCCAGCGTCGAGCGCTTCGTGCGCCAGGGTACGCCACTTCCCCGTCCCGAAGACTTGCCCGAGGAGATGCTCACGCAGCGTGCCGGGGTGTTCGTGTCCCTGCACGAGCACGGTCGCCTGCGTGGCTGTATCGGCACCATCGGCCCCGCGACCCGCTGCATTGCCGACGAGATCATACGCAACGGCATCTCGGCTTGCAGCGAAGACCCGCGCTTCGAACCGGTACGAGAATCCGAACTCGACCAGCTCGAGATAAGCGTCGACGTACTTGGTGAGCCACAGGATATCGACTCGACAGACGAACTCGATCCGCAACGCTATGGCGTCATCGTGACGAATGCCGGTCGTCGCGGCCTGTTGCTACCGATGCTCGACGGCGTGGACACGATCGAGGAGCAGATAGCCATCGCCAAGCGCAAGGCAGGCATCGGCGACTACGAACCAGGCACTATCCTCCAGCGCTTCGAGGTCGTCCGTCACGAATGAGACGGGTTTGTCAAACCAGCTCGTCTCGTTTCGCGGAGGAGGTTCCATGAAGGTAACGGCACTTGCACTTGACCCCATAGAGAAGAAGCCCCTGGCGCGCTACAAACCGGGCTCGATGATACTGTCGGTGGGAGGCCTGGGGTGCACGATGCGTTGCCCCTGGTGCCAGAACCACACGATTGCCCAACCCGAGGACCCGGCCCTCGTTCCCGTGCGCGAGATGAGCATCGATGAGCTCGTGGAGAAGGCAAGGGCCCTTGTGGACGAGGGAAACATCGGCCTTGCCTATACCTATAACGAGCCGCTCGTGCACTGGCGCGAGGTGGTCGAATGTGCGCGGGCAGTACACGAGGCCGGACTCGACAACGTCTTGGTCACCAACGGCCTCATCGCCGCGGACAAGCTCGAACAGCTCCTCCCCCACATCGATGCCTACAACATCGACCTCAAGGGCTTCGACCAATCCGTATACGACATCACCGGCGGCAAGCTCGAGACGGTAAAGAACACGATAGAGCGTGCAAACGAGAATGCGCACGTCGAGGTCACGACGTTAGTCATTCCCGGTGTCAACGACGACATGGAGAAGCTCGACGAGGAGGCGACATGGCTGGCGAGCGTGAACCCGGACATACCCCTGCACCTCACGCGCTTCTTTCCCCAGTATCGCTATGCAGACCACCCCGCAACGCCCCTGGAGACACTCCACGAGGCCCGGGAAGTCGCCAGTAGACACCTCAACGACGTTCTGCTGGGAAACGTGTAGGAAGCAGCTGACACGCGCGTCGGCTGCTCCTTTCGACTGAAACACAAAAGGGGCCGCGATCGCGGCCCCTTCGGGTTCATGCTGGCGGAGGGATAGGGATTTGAACCCTAGGTACCGCTCTAAACGGCACACACGATTTCCAATCGTGCTCCTTAAGCCACTCGGACATCCCTCCGCATGTACTTAGCTGCGCCTTTACGGCGCGGTTTGCTAGTATAGCAAACTCACGCGTGCTCTTCGAGAGCAAGTTCCACGAGCATGCGACAGAGCGCGCCGAAGGAGATGCCAACCTTAGCCGCGGTGTCAGGCAATAGCGAAGTCGACGTCATGCCGGGCAGGGTGTTCGTCTCGATCACCCAACACTCCCCCTCATCGTCAACCATGATGTCCGTGCGCGAGACCCCCCGGCATCCAAGGGCCTCGTGTGCACGCAGCGCGGCCTCCTGACATGCTGCCGTCGTGCGCTCGTCGAGGCGGGCGGGAATGATGTGCTTGGACCCACCTGCGGCATACTTCGCCGTGAAATCATAGGAGGTGCTGTCTCCCTGCGGAACGATCTCAATGACGGGAAGCGCCTCGAGGGAGGCATTGCCAAGGACGGCCACCGTCGTCTCCGTACCCTTTACGAACCTCTCCACGATAACCGTGTCGTCAAAGGCGAAGGCGTCCTCGATAGCCATCTCGAGGTCCGTTTGCCCCTCGACGATGAAGACACCGAGAGACGAGCCCTCATGAGCCGCCTTCACGACCACCTTCTCGCCGAGTTTCTCGATAATCGCACGAGCATCATGGTCCTTGCCGGCGTGCAGGGTGACCCATGGAGACGTCTTCAGCCCCACGGCATCATATATGACCTTGGAACGGGCCTTGTCCATCGCGAGTGCACTCGCGAGAACTCCCGACCCCGTGTAGGGAATGCCCAAGAGCTCGCAAAACCCCTGCATGCAACCGTCTTCGCCACCCTTTCCGTGCAATGCCAGAAAGATGACCGTGGGATCCGCCTCGATGATCTTCTGGAGGGCACCATCTTGTCCGGTGTCAACCTCCATGACGTCGAAACCCTCCTCGCGCAGCGCATCGGCGCAGGCGGCGCCCGACCTGAGCGATATTTCACGCTCGCCGCTTGTACCGCCCTTGAGCAAGACGACCCTCGTTACTGCCGGTTCACACGGTTTGGTAGTGATCATGTTGTCCTCTCATGGAGCATCGGAGCGGTTCGACGCGCAAAATGGTATCGTAATGGCCGCCGCCACGTCCAGACAAGGTTTACCCATGCAGAAAAAGCGCGACATGATGTCCCTCTCGCACCAGGAGCTCGAGCAGCTCATGGACGAGCTCGGCCAACCTCGTTTCAGGGTTAGGCAAATCGAGGAGTGGCTCTACGCCCGTGGCGCAAAGATTATCTCAAATTTAGATAATCTTCCCCTATCACTTCGCTCCCAGCTGGATGCGCGGTTCTTCATCGGTTCGCTTGACCTCGTTACTCGACAGGTTTCGGAGGATGGGACGAGAAAGTACCTTTTCGAGCTACCTGACGGGGCATGCATCGAGACGGTTGGCATCCCCTCCGCGGATGGAAAGCGCTTGACGGTATGCTTCTCTTCCCAAGCGGGATGCCCCATGGGATGCGCCTTTTGCGCGACGGGTCGTGCTGGATTTGTCCGCAACCTGTCAAGCGGTGAGATGTACGATCAGGTCAGGCTCGTTGCCGATGACTTCGGCATACGCGTGAGCAACGTCGTCTGCATGGGGCAGGGCGAGCCCTTCCTCAATTACGACGAGGTTCTCGAGGCGCTTCGCCGTATGAACGCGAAGCTGGGTCTTGGTATCGGGGCACGACACATGACCGTTTCGACATGTGGTTTGCTGGATGGCATAGAGCGCTTCTCCACCGAGCCCGAGCAGTTTACGCTCGCCATATCTTTACATGCGGCAATCCAGGACACACGTGATTCCCTCATGCCAGGTGTTTCGAATATATCTATCGACAGCCTGAAAAAGGCGATAAGGCATTACGGAGAGGTTACCGGAAGGCGACCATCTCTCGAGTATGCTCCGATCAAGGGAGTTAACGATGATGACGAGCATATCGAGGCGCTTGTAGAGTTTTGCAAAGGCATGCTCTGCCACGTCAACCTCATCCCACTCAATCCGGTGACACCTGGCAAGCATGATGATGGCATGATGGTGCCATCGAACAGAACTTCGCACATATCAAATGTGCTAAGCGCGCGGGATATCGAGAACTCGATACGAAAGTCGCGTGGAAAAGACATTGACGGAGCCTGTGGTCAGCTCCGTCAACGTTTAAAAAGCAGTATGTCGTCCTGAACTAGCTAATCAAGTTAAATATCCTCTGCAGGTCATCTTCGTCCTTGAACTCGATTTCGATTCTGTTCTTGCCACGAGACGACTTGATGCGCACCTGGGTATCAAGCTCCCTTCGCAGTTGTTTTGCAATAAGCTTGTAAGAACGGGGTAAGGGAGCACGTTTTGCGCGTTCCGTCGAACCAGATGCTACGAGTCGCGCGATGTTTTCGGCATCGCGAACCGTCAGGTGCTCCGCAATAATTTTGTCAGCGAGATTAGTACGCTTCTCTTCCTCAGGAATGGAAAGGATCGCTCGTGCGTGACCAGCAGTCAGCGCTCCGTCATATACGTAATCCTGCACTTGTTTTGGCAGATCAAGCAGACGAAGCGAATTGGCAACAGCCGAACGTGATTTCGAAACGGCGGCGGCAAGCTCGGCCTGCGTCAAATCACCCTTCGCCATTAGGTCCTTGTAACCTCGAGCCTCTTCCATTGCATTCAAATCAGAACGCTGTAGGTTCTCGACAAGTGCGATTCTGAGAGCCTGTTCGTCGTCCATTTCGACAATCCGAACCGGAACTGATTCTAATCCTGCTATCTTGCTCGCCTGCCAACGCCTTTCACCCGCAACAATCTGATACTTTCCATCTTTAGGACGCACGATTATCGCTTGGAGGAGGCCTTCTTTACGAATCGAATCTGCAAGGTTGGCAAGCTCTTCCTCGTCAAAGGCCTTACGAGGTTGATCTGGATTTGGTTGAATCTCTGCTATCGCAAGTTCCTCTTGCGTTGTTCCACTTCCCGATTCCATGGAAGCATCTGCAATAAGAGCACTTAAACCCTTACCGAGTCCACCTTTTTTCGTAGCCATGTGCCCCTCCGTCTCAGCTGCACTTCTTGTATCGTTTGATTACCTCTTTTGCGAGGTCTCTATAAGCCTCGGCCCCTTTTCCGTTGGGCTCATATTCAGTGATGGGTTCACCATAGCTCGGTGCTTCGGAAATGCGAACGGTACGCGGAATTCGCGTTTTGAAAACCTTGTCGCCAAATACGTTTTCAACTTCTTTCGCAACGTCCTTGGAGAGAGTTGTGCGCTTGTCATACATTGTGATTACAACACCGAAGACATCGAGGTTCGGATTAATGCGCTTTTTGACCATATTCATTGAATCGATGATTTTTGACAATCCTTCAAGCGCATAAAACTCACATTGAATAGGAATGATGAGTTTATCGGCCGCAGCAAGTGCGTTTACTGTTAGTAATCCAAGGGATGGTGGGCAGTCAACCAATATGAAATCAAACTCATCTTTGATGTCCTTGAGTACATCGCTAAGACGAAACTCCCTGGCGATTTCATCGACGAGTTTGGTCTCGGCTCCGGCAAGGTCAATTGTCGCAGGAAGTAACCATACGTTTTTAGTCTTGATTTCGCTAATCGCATCTTCTGTTTTAACATCGTCATCAACAAGACAGTTGTATGTGCTTATTTCACATTGCGTCTTGTCATAACCGACACCAGTCGTTGCATTACCCTGTGCATCAAGATCGACAAGAAGCACCTTGTATTTCTTCTCACCTAACGCTGCGGCAAGGTTTACGGCAGTCGTCGATTTACCTACTCCACCCTTTTGATTGATGACTGCTAGAACAACAGGGTTTCTAGACGCATCTTTCCTTTTCGCCTCTTTGAATTCCACGTCGTTCCTTTCTAATGTTCTCTACTCATCGACCAAACAAAGCAAGTTTGATTCACAATATACACTACTTCTTGTTCATGTTTCACGTGAAACAATTTGCTCCGACCTCCTCTGAATGTTTCACGTGAAACATTCAGAGGAATTATCATGTAAGTGGCTTTTTCTGAGCCATTCCATTTCGTCTTGGCAGTTTTATTGTCGGTTTCCCAACCTTCTTGAAAACAAGAATGTTTCTCTCGTACGTCTCACCAATATATAGATGTCTGCTCGAAATCATCTCTAGTCCGAGCTTCTCCGCGATCCTGTTACCTTCTTCGATACTTCTTTCATTTTCCTTCCCCCTAAGGGCAATGAACTCACCATGGGAAACCAGAAGGGGTGTGGCTAACTCAAGAACGGTTGGAAGCGAGGAGACGGCTCTTGCAATGACGGTGTAGAATTTCTCGCCTACCTCCAGAGCCAGTTCTTCGCTTCTAATCCCTCTTACTTGAATCATGTTTGATAAATTGAGTTCATCAATCATTTCCTGAACAGCTCGAGCTTTCTTTTGTACGGAATCAATTAGAACACCTGTTCGCCCTGAGGCGATTGCCAGGGGAACTCCGGGAAAACCTCCTCCTGTCCCTATGTCAAGAAATGGCCCGTCCTGTGATGTGAACTCATCTATACAGGAAAGGGAATCTTCTATATGAAGAAGCATTCCCTTTTCTCTTGTCTCAATCCTTGTCAGATTGAGCTCTTTATTCTTTTCTATGACTAAATCAAGATACGCTTGTATCTTTTTTTGCTTGTCTGTGTCTAGAGTCTCGAATATCATGCCGGCGCGACGACGACATGCCTATTGGGCTCTTCACCAACCGAGTAGGTCTCGACACGTTCGTCATCGCGAAGCGCTATGTGGACGAGACGGCGCTCGTACGGATTCATGGGACGTAGACTAACCTCTCTGTCCTGACGATCGGCACGTGAGGCAGCGGAATAGGCAAGAGACTCGATTTTCTGTCGCTGCCTGTGCTTGTAGCTTTCAACATCGATGGTAACGGGATATCTATATCCGAGCTTCCGATTCGTGATGTTGGAGACAAGCGTTTGTATAGCATCAAGCGTGTGGCCTCTTCTGCCAATCAGAATGGCCAAGTCACCACCTACGACATCGAGAATAATCTCCTGATCATCGCCTTCGTATTCGTTGATTTCAGCGCCTTCTGCATCGAAGTGGGCGAGGATCGTTCGTAGAACCTCAATGGCCGTATCGGCTACTTCGTCAAGGTCCTCTTCGCTTCTTTCCTCGACTGACGAATCATCTTCGATTGCTTCGTCGAGTATTTCCTCGTCAGTTTCCTCAATCTCGGGATTCTGCTCGTTTTCGAATTCCTCGTTCATGAGATTCCTCCACATTAGTGTTTCTTCGTGGGACGCTTCTTCTTTTCGCGGCGCTCGACATTTACCTTGATGGGTTTGGCGGGTGCTGCCTCTTCCTTTTCCGCAGCCTCCTTTTTAAGTATGCGCTGCGTAATGAGTTGTTGCGCAAGGCCAAAGGCGGAGGAAAGCGCCCAATACAACATGACACCTGCCGGCGAGATGAAGGACATCCAAATGAACATAATGCCCATGAGGCCAAGCATCATGGTCATCTGACTTTTGTTTTGCTGGTTTTGCCTCAGCTGTATGAGCATAGGAGCAATGGAAAGCCCAATGAACAAGAGCATGAAGATGATGTATGGGATGGCATAGGTCACGCCCTGGTTAAAAGCATCAGGTACCGTTTGAGTTAGATTCGGAAGAATGTTATAGAAACTGATCGCCAGATCTCCACCTGCATATTGACCAATCTTGTCACGGAGTACCTGGAACAAGATGATGAAGATGGGCATCTGGATGAGCATGGGAAGACACCCGGCAAGGGGATTGAATCCCGTTTCCTGGTAGAGCTTCTGCATCTCCTGTTGAATTTTTACCTGATCACCAGCATATAGTGTCTGAATTTCCTGCATTCTTGGTTGTACCTGTTGCATTTGGAAACTCGACTTGAGCTGCTTCCTTTGAAGGGGAAAGAGAAGCAGGCGAATGATCAGGGTCACGATGATAATGGCAAGACCCCAGTCACCAACAAGCTTGGCAAGCTCATATAAAACCGACGCGCAGCCGTTAAGAATTCCATCCCACATAAATACTAGCCTCTCGACTGTTGATAATCACAAATTACGGCACCGGATCATACCCACCCGGATGCCAGGGATGACAGCGGCAGATTCTCTTTATCGCCATCCATGACCCCTTGATAAACCCGTAGCGCTGAAGTGCAATCATAGCGTATTCAGAGCAAGTAGGCACGTAACGGCATGAAGGAGGGAACATCGGAGATATATATTTCCGGTAAAAGTTCACCAAGGCGATGGCTCCTCGCTTCGGAAAACCAAGAACGGCTTGTATGGGCTTAGGCGCTCTCATCCATAACTCCTAGTTTGGCGAGAGACCTTCTTGCCTGCCTCATGATTTCCTCGTGCTTTTCGAATGCCACTTTCTTCTTGGCTACAAACGCGATGTCATATCCTTCGAAGGGAGCCCCAATATTTCTTGCCGCCTCTCTCATAACCCTCTTGCAACGGTTTCTCAGAGGTGCTGTCCCAAGCTTCTTTCCAGCAATGAATGCGCAGCGACCTTGAATAGACGAGATATTCTCACGAACAAGAATCGTCATGAAAGACGAAGTAGAGCGCCTCCCCCGTGAGAAGAGACGCTCTACATCCTCTTTGCTCTTGATCGTGCCCTTCATGTCTGCCAGTCCTCAATAATGAAGCTGACGGGGTTTGGTCTTAGACCGTCAGGCACTTACGACCCTTGGCACGACGCTCCTTGAGAACGTTACGACCTCCACGCGTTGCCATACGAGAACGAAAACCGTGACACTTGGCGCGCTTACGCTTGTTAGGTTGATAGGTACGTTTCATTGCAATTCCTCCTAAGGGAAACTCCCCTTGTACTTATTGATAAGCTTCAAAATTGTAATATAGGGTAAAAATAGGAGTCAAGAAATTTATTTACCATAGATAAAAAAGAATACAAAAGCACGACAACCGGGGAATATATCTATTCCCCATCTTATCCACAATCAATATGCATGGCTTTGTTGAAATTGTGGATAACTCAGCACTTTTCTAGGCATGTTTCTAGAGTTTTTCAAGGTTTTCATTATTTTTTGCCTCTTTTCCTCATCTCTCGAAAAGCTTTTTTCACAACTTGCCCTTTCTTTCCTCAACTGACGTTTCTTTTTCCACAACGAAGAATATATGTACGTGTAAAACTTCCGAATTCTTTTTTCCTGTACTGCATTTTTCAACTTGACATTATTTTCCAACTTACTTTTTCTCGTTGTTTTTCCTTCTTTTCCATGATTTATCAACATAGGTGGAAAATATTGTGCATAACTATGAAATCACCTGATAAACTATATGAAGAGTTTTTCATTCCACGTTGAGGGATTTCGTTTTCATGGGGTTATTCGTTCTTCCGACCCTTTGTCAATGGTGATTTACTTTGTGGATAACTACTGGTTTCCATTATCGATGAAAAGAGACAGCTAAACATGGAAAGCCAAGAAGAAGACGTTTCGGAAATCACATCAACGCGCATTGCCGTATACGATGACTTTCTGTCAGCACCGAGAATTGTCGACATAGAGCCATCGGACATTGCACGATACATAGAGGAAATCTCGTCGAAGACGTACGAGCTCGCCCAGCAAAAAGGGAGTTCAATTCCCTACACCGTCATTAGGGAAGTGTGCGAGAACTTCATACACGCCCAATTCAAGAACCCCTGCATTTCGATCCTCGAAGATGGAAACACGATAAAGTTCACCGACCAGGGGCCGGGCATCACCGACAAGCAGCGTGCACAGCATCCAGGATTCACATCCGCCACCAGCGAAATGCGCAAGTACATACGAGGAGTCGGATCTGGACTCCCGATTGTAAAGGACTACCTGCGCTTTTCGAATGGACGTCTCATAATCGAGGACAACATAAAGGAAGGTACCGTCGTCACCATACAGATCGAGAAGAACACGTCCCAGACGACACCGGTCATCTACCGCGAAATACCCCAGAAGGAGAAAAACGCGGGAGATGACATATCGGAACGCGAATACAATATTCTTGTCCTGGCAAGGGAGATGGGGCTCATCGGTCCGACGGAAGTCGAACAGAACCTCGACATCAGCCTCTCCACGGGACATCGATCGCTTAACAAGTTGGAAAACATGGGCTTGTTGAAGAAAACAGAGGGTGGAAAGAAGAGAATACTGACCGAAAAGGGTCTCTCGTTCCTGAACAGATAGGCTTGGAAGATGGACAAAGACGAGATTTGGAATAAGACGCTTGTGCTTCTCCTCGAAGACACCGACGAGGAGGATCCGAAGACGGTCTTTCTGAACCTGCTCACGCCCGTTGGGGTCTTTGGCGACCAGTTCGTCCTTCTTGCGGAGAGCACGCCGGTCGAGTCATGGGTACGGAAGAACTATCTCACGGAAATACAAGACAAGCTCTTGCAGGTCATGGGAACGCCCGTCTCCGTCGGCCTCGGCGTCAGCACCCAGAAGGAGGCTCCACAGCAGACAACGCCTGCACCAGTGGAAACCGTCCAGCAACCCGAGCCGGACTGGATGAACCAGTTTGTCGACCCGGCAAGCCTTTCCGGCCACTCCCCATCGCCGAACATGGCCGCCGCCGAGGAAGCGGAGCGCGTCGGGGGAGAATACGCCTCATCTCCCACGAGCGGCGACGAGGCACTCTTCTCGAAATGCACGTTCGACACCTTCGTAGTCGGCAAGTCCAACGAATTCGCACGTGGTGCCGCATTGGCCGTCGCCGAGCTGCCGGGCACCGCATATAACCCGTTGTTCATCTACGGAAACTCGGGTCTGGGAAAGACGCACCTTCTCGTCGCCATCGCAAACTACGCCATGCAGAACTTTCCACGCATGGCGACGCGGTACGTCTCGGCAAACAAGTTTCTCAATGACTACGTCGAGGCAACGCAACACAATCAATGGGGCACTTTCAACAGCAAGTACCACCAGGTTGACATCTTGCTCGTAGACGACGTGCAGTATCTCGAGGGTAAAGACGAGACCATCAACCAACTCTTCAACATCTTCAACGAGATGACGAACAGGAACAAGCAGATCGTGCTGTCGGCGGATCGCGCGCCAAAGGACATAGACATGGACGATCGCATGCGTTCCCGCTTCATATCCGGCCTACTCGCGGACATCAAACCACCGGATTACGAAACGCGCCTGGCAATCCTCAAGAATTACCTCTCGCGCGTCAACCAACATACGAGCTTCTACGGTAACATCCCCGACGAGGTCCTCTTCTACCTCGCCGATGTCGCCACATCAAACATCAGGGAGATGGAAGGGTCAATCACGCGACTCGTGAGCAACATGACCCTCCTCAGGAAGGACAGCATCAGCGTCGAGGAGGCGCAGGAACTCCTGCAGGACTTCTTCCCCACCATCAAGGACAAGCAAATCGACATCGCACTCATCCAGAGCGAGGTCGAGCGCTTCTTCAACATAACGCACGACGACATGATCTCCTCGAAACGCTCGAAGGGAATCACGAACCCTCGTCACATCGCCATCTACCTCTCCCGATACATGACCGAGGAATCCCTCGAGGCCATCGGAAAGAAGTTCGGAGGACGTGACCATACGACGGTCATGCACAGCGTCAACAAGATAGAGCGCGACCAGAAGGACAACCGTCAGCTGTTTGACCAACTCGAACAGCTGAGGTTGCTCATCAACGAGCATGGATAGGTGGATAACCCTGTAGAAAAGGAGTGAACGAAAGGTTGAAGTCTTCTTGACAAACGGAAGACGCTAAAATGCCTGTTGAAAACGAAACGTATTTTCGACAGCGGACGTCAACCAAAGTAACGGGAAAGAGCAGGAGAAAGAGAAGTTTTCCACTATTCCACCTGTTTTATTACAATTACTAGATATATATAAATAAGAACTAATAATAATAGGGAGAGCAACCGTGAAATTCAGAATCTCGAAGGACGACCTTCTAGGCGCCATCAACACAGTGTCAAAGGGGATGTCTTCTCGCTCGACCCTCCCCATCCTCTCTGGCATCTTGCTCGAGACCACCGATCAGGGAAAGCTCGTCTTCCAGACGACCGATCTTGAAATCTCCATCAAGCACGCCACCAGTGCCAACATCGAGGAGTCGGGACGCTGCGTCATTCCCGGTAAGATTCTCTCCGATATCGTCAAGAGTCTGCCCGATGCGTCGATAGAAGTCGAAACGAAGGACGAGCAGACGCACATCACCTGCCTTGATGCCTCGTTCACGCTATCTTCGCTTAATCCGGCCGATTTTCCGTACTTTCCTCAGGTCGATCCTTCCACCACTATCGTGCTCCCTCCTGCCGAACTCGCAGATGCCGTGCGATGCGTGGGAAAGGCCGTCTCGCGTGACGAGTCGCGCATCATCCTCACTGGCATCTATCTCACCGTCAAAGACGGCATCGTGACACTTGCCGCCACGGATTCGTACCGTCTCGCCGTCGCCGAGCTTCCCATCCCCAGCACCGACATTACCGATTTTTCGGCGATCATTCCCGGAAAGACCTTCGACGAGGTATGCCGCCTTGCCCTCTCATCTGACTCCATTTCCGTTGGATTCTCCGAAAACCAGGTCATCATCACCTTTGGCGAGACCGTGTTCGTGAGCCGTAAGATCGAGGGTACGTATCCCAACTACAAGCAACTCATCCCTGCCGACCACGAGGTCTCCATCCAGATGGACACCCAGGCTCTCATCACCTCCATCAAGCGTGTCGCGATTCTCGCGCAGTCGCACACGCCCATAAGGTTCCAGTTCTCCGCCGAAAGCCAGAACGTCACCATCTCCGCAAACACCGCCGACGTCGGTGGTGCATCGGAAGTCGTCCCGGCTGAGGTGGACGGGCCGAGCATGGAAATCGCCTTCAATCATCAGTACATTCTCGATGGACTCAACATGATCAGGGGAGATGTGCTCATCGAGCTGCAATCGTCCCTCAAGCCCGGCATTCTGAAGAACGTCGACAAGGATGACTTCCTGTATCTGGCGATGCCCGTCCGACTCAACTAGGTAACAAACAAGCCACTCGATGTCGCTCAAGATAACAAGCATCACCCTCGATGATTTCAGGGGATACGATCACCTTGTCATCGACGACCTCGGCAACCTCGTGGTGATCGTCGGACCAAACGCGGTCGGCAAGACGAATATCATCGAGGCAATCCAGCTCCTGACTGCGGGCAGCTCCTTCAGGAAGCCCCCATGGTCAGAGACCATCTCGTGGGGAAGGCAACAAGGGTATGCCCGTCTCGATCTCGAGGAGGGAAAACGCCGTGTCGAGCATCGGGTCGTGCTCTCGGGAAACGAACGTTCCTACGAGGTGAACGGCAAGAGGAAAACCCCCTCTACCCTTAGAGGATCACTTCCCTGCGTACTGTTCACTCCCGATGATCTTCAACTCGTAAAGGCCTCGTCTTCCAAGAGGCGCGACGCAATCGACGCGCTCGCCGTGCAACTTTCCTCGAACTATCCGACTCTCAGGAGTGAGTATCAGCAGGCTCTCAGACAGCGAAACCTGCTGATCAAGGATGGTATTCACAGCGGCTCTCTGTTCGACTCGTGGGACGAGAGCCACGCCGTTCATGGTGCTCGCCTTTGTCTTGCGCGCTGGCGCCTCTTCGACCGCCTGTTTTCCAGGATGACGACAATCTACGAGGGAATCGCGCCCGATGAGCAACTCGATGCCCGATACATTCCCTCATGGGAACGCGCGAGCGACGAGAGGCGGCAACGTGGAGATATTACCCAATACGAACAACCCGACGCCGTGCATGAAATGACGCTCGAGGACATCCAGGACAGGCTCCTCGAACAATCTCGTGAGCTTTCCGATGCCGAGCTACGTCGGGGAATATCGCTCGTCGGACCACACAAGGACGAGATGGCGTTTTTCATCAACGGGAAAAACGCGCGACTCTTTGCCTCCCAGGGTCAACAACGCACCATCGTGCTCGTGATGAAGCTCGCCTCCGTCGAGCTCGTGAACGAGATCATGGGAACCGAACCGGTCCTCCTGCTCGATGACGTCATGTCCGAGCTTGACGAACGTCATCGTGCTGCACTCACGGCATTCATCGAGAAGAATGCGCAGACTTTCATAACCACGACTAACCTCGACTACTTCTCCGACGACATCCTCGATCACGCCACCGTCGTGCGCGTGCCTATTGAGGGCACGCGCTACGACTACTGATGTGTCTGGGACGAGACGACACCCGTCCTGCGTCATTCCGATGGTGGCACTCGCCCCCGCCACTGCCTCCCGAATGCGGTATAGTAAGCACGACACCTAAACGAGTAATCAACGTGGTACGGGGGTGTGCGATGACGGGATACAACGTCGGGGACGAGATACGGGGAGTCGTCAACTCCCTCCAGCGCGATAATCCGGACCTTTCCGCGACCGCGCGCGTAAAGCGCGCATGGAACACCTCCGTAGACAAGGGTATCGCGAAGCACGTCACAGGTGTTTTCGTCGTACCTGATACGGCGGCGTCCGAAGTTGTCGTCTACGTCGATAGTTCGATTATGGCCACCGAGCTCAGCATGCAATCCGAGCTTCTCAGGCTTAACCTCAACATCGAGTTGAACAAAGATGAGACGCCGACGCGAGGGATGGAACGAAAGGCCGAGCAGGTCGAAAAACTCACGTTCAGGGTTTCGAGAGATAGTTATGTCGCGCGCGAGCGCAAGCTCACCACCATGCAGCTCCTCGAAGAAGAGGAAGAGAATTATAGAAAGGCACAACCCATGGCCCTCGACGATGACGAGATATCCGGTCTCGAGGAGGCGTTGTCGCACGTGGAAAATGATCAGCTCCGCGACATCGCCTATGCCGCCGCCAAGGCAAATCTCGAGTGGCAAAAGGGTGTCGACAGCTTCAGGAACCAACGTCCGGCATAGAATGAGACAGTTGCTCAGGGACGCCGTCTCATTTGTGAATGAGACGGCGTCCCTGAGCAACTGTCTCATATTCTTGACCTTGTCGAATATCTTGAATCGCTACAAATTTGCGTTGTAACGCATTTCAAGATTTTCCAGCACCTCATCCCCATACATGGAACCGAAAAGCCCTTAAAACACAAAATATTGTGTTTTAGAACAAAATCACCTGATAAATGCACTAGAATGTGCCGAGCATTCTATGCAATGGCGGAAGCGTACCGTATGGTGCGCTTCCTGAGTGTTAGGAGAATGATGACTGAACAAGAAAGCAGCTACGGCGCACAAGACATCCAAATCCTCGAGGGTCTGGAACATGTTCGCAAGCGCCCTGGCATGTACATCGGATCGACGGGCCCCAAGGGCCTACATCATCTCGTCTATGAGGTTGTCGATAATTCCGTCGACGAGGCGCTCGCAGGATTTTGCAGCCAAATCGACGTAACCCTCAACAAGGATGGTTCGTGCACCGTCGTCGACGACGGTCGCGGCATTCCCGTCGAGGAACATCCCAAGCGCAAGAACATGTCGACGCTCGAAGTTGTCCTCACTATCCTCAACGCCGGCGGCAAGTTCGGTGGTAGCGGCTACAAGGTGTCCGGCGGCCTGCACGGCGTCGGCGTTTCTGTCGTCAACGCCCTGTCTTCCAAAGTGGTCGCCCAGGTCAAGCGCGATGGTGCCATCTGGGAGATGGAGTTTTCGCGTGGCAAGACCGTCCAAAAGATCATCGAGGTGGGCAAGACCGAGAAGACCGGCACGACCATCACCTTCTGGCCCGATCCCGAAATCTTCCAGACCGTCGAGTTCGATTACGAGACGCTGCGCATCCACTTCCGTCAGACGGCCTTCCTCAACAAGGGTCTCAAGATCGTCTTCTGCGATGATCGTGGTGAAGAGCCCCAAACCGAGGTTTTCCAGTACAAGGGTGGCATCATCGACTTCGTCGGGTACATGAACGAGGGCAAGGCCATCATCAACGAGAAGCCCGTGTACTTCGAGGCCGAAAGCGAGGCCGGCGAGGTCGAGATATCGATGCAATGGACCGAGACGTACTCCGAGAACGTCCGCTCGTTTGCCAACAACATCGACACGACCGATGGTGGCACGCATCTCGAGGGCTTCCGCACGGCGTTGACCAAGACGATCAACGAGTATGCGCGCAAGAAGAATCTCCTCAAGGAAAAGGACGAGAACCTCTCCGGTGAGGACTGCCGCGAGGGTCTCTCGGCCGTCATTTCCGTTCGTCTGCACGAGCCGCAGTTCGAGGGTCAGACGAAGGCAAAACTCGGCAATCCCGAGGTACGTGGTCTCGTCATCGGCGCCGTCAACAAGGGACTTGCCGAATATCTCGACGAGAATCCCAAGCCCGCGAAGATGATCGTCCAGAAGGCCATCCAGGCCGGCAAGGCCCGCGCTGCCGCTCGCAAGGCCCGCGACCTCACGCGTCGCAAGGGTGCTCTCGAAGGCGCCGGACTTCCCGGCAAGCTCGCCGATTGTTCCGTGCGCGACCCAGCGCTCACCGAGCTCTACATCGTCGAGGGTGACTCCGCAGGTGGATCGGCAAAGCAGGCACGCGAGCGCAGCTACCAGGCAATTCTTCCCCTGCGCGGCAAGATCCTCAACGTCGAGCGCGTGCAGGAACATCGTGCGCTGTCCTCGGACACCATCAACTCGCTCATCACGGCCATCGGCACGGGATACGGTGAGGGTTTCGACGCCGACAAGGCGCGCTACCACCGCATCATCATCATGACCGATGCCGATGTCGACGGCGCGCACATCGCCATCCTGCTGCTCACCTTCTTCTTCCGCTTCATGCCCGAGCTCATCAAGCGCGGCTACATCTACATAGCGTGCCCGCCACTCTATGGCCTCAAGAAGAAGAACTCGCGCACGGGTAAGGTCATCCAGTACCTCTACAACGACGAGGCACTCAAGGAGTGCATGAATAACCTCGACAATCCCGAGAAATACGATGTGCAACGCTACAAGGGTCTGGGTGAGATGGACCCCGAGCAGCTCTGGGAGACCACGATGGACCCCGAGCGCCGCACGCTGCGCCAGGTCGAGATTTCCGATATGACCGAGGTTGACCGCGTCGTCAACGAACTCATGGGAAACGACGTCGAGTGCCGCCGCACCTTCATCACCGAGCATGCGGCCGACATCGACGAGCGCTTCCTCGACATCTAAGGAGGGATGAACAATGGCAGACGATACCTTCAACAACGACAACCAGGAATCCCTCATGGGTGACGACGAGTTCACCGAGGTCGAGGCGACCGTGATCGAGGACGGCGAAGAGGTCGAGCAGGAGGAGAGTCTCGAGGCCAAGATCAACCACGGCATCGGAACGCTCGACATCAACGTGGGCAAGGTCTCCGAGACCGACTTCGCGCGCGAGATGCGCACCTCGTTTCTCGAGTACTCGATGTCGGTCATCGTGGCCCGCGCGCTACCCGACGTGCGCGACGGCCTCAAGCCCGTCCATCGTCGCATCCTTTACGCGATGAACGAAAGCGGCATCACGCCCAACAAGCCCCACGTCAAGTGCGCACGTCCCGTCGGTGACTGCATGGGTAAGTATCACCCCCATGGTGATGCCGCCATCTACGACACGCTCGTGCGTCTCGCACAGGACTTCTCCATGCGCGTCCCGCTCATCGACGGCCATGGTAACTTCGGTTCCATCGACGGCGATGGTGCCGCAGCCATGCGTTACACCGAAGCCCGACTGAACAAGCCGGCCATGGAGCTTCTGGCCGACCTCGAGAAGGAGACCGTCGACTGGCAACCCAACTACGACGAGTCGCTGCAGGAACCCAAGGTGCTCCCCGCGCGCTTTCCCAACCTGCTTGTCAATGGCTCCGCCGGCATTGCCGTCGGCATGGCCACGAACATCCCGCCCCACAATTTGGGTGAGGCCATTGACGCGACCATCGCCGTCATGGAGAACCCGGACATCTCGCTTGACGAGGTCTTGCAGATCATGCCCGGTCCCGACTTCCCGACGGGTGCGACCATCATGGGTCGCAGTGGCATCCGCGAAGCCTACGAGACGGGTCGCGGCTCCATCACCATTCGCGCCAAGGCGCATGTGGAGAAGAGCACGTCAGGCCGCAACCGCATCGTTGTGACCGAGATTCCCTACCAGGTCAACAAGGCAAAGCTCATCGAGAAGATCGCCGATCTGGTCAAGCAGAAGACCGTCACGGAGATTTCCGGCCTCAACGACGAGTCCGACCGCAAGGGCATGCGCATCGTCATCGACCTCAAGCGTGGCGAGGAGCCGCAGGTCGTCCTCAACAAGCTCTACAAGCACACGCAGCTGCAGACGGGCTTCGGCATCAACAACCTCGCGTTGGTCAACGGCGTGCCGCACGTCCTGGGTCTCAAGGACATGCTGTACAACTACATCGACCATCAGATCGACGTCATCCAGCGTCGCACGCGCTACGAGCTGCGCAAGGCCGAGGAGCGTGCCCACATCCTCGAGGGTCTGGTCATCGCGCTCGACAACATCGACGAGGTCATTTCCATCATCCGTTCCTCGCGCGATGATGCCGAGGCACGCGCGCGTCTCATCGAGCGCTTCGGGCTTTCTGAGGTCCAGGCAAATCACATCCTCGAGATGCGCCTGCGCCGTCTGACCGGACTCGAGCGCGAGAAGATTGAGACTGAGCTCGCCGAGCTGCGCGAGAAGATCGCCTATTACAAGCGCGTCTTGGGTGACGAGAGCCTCGTCAAGGAGATCATCCGCGACGAGATGCTCGAGATCAAGCGCCGCTATGCCGACAAGCGTCGTACCGAGATCGCCGACGAGGCGCGTGACCTCGACATCGAGGACCTCATCGCCGACGAGGACATGGTCGTCACGATCACGCGCAGCGGCTACATCAAGCGCCTGCCCGTTGCCACCTATCGCCAGCAGAAGCGCGGCGGCAAGGGTATGAGCGGCGTCAAGCTCAAGGAAAACGACTTCGTCGAGCAGCTCTTCATCGCCTCGACCCATGACTACATGCTCTTCTTCACCAACAAGGGCAAGGTCTATCGCCAGAAGGTGCACCAGATTCCGCTCGGCAGCCGCCAGGCCAAGGGCACGCCCGTGGTCAACCTGCTTCCCATCGAGGACGACGAGAAGGTCGCGACCGTCATCAACACGCGTGACTTCCCGGCCGACGAGTATCTGCTGTTCGCGACCGCGCACGGTATGATCAAGAAGACGGCCTTCGACGCGTACAAGAACGTGCGCTCCAACGGCCTCATCGCCATCAACCTGCGCGATGCCGACGAGCTCATCGCCGTGCGCCGCGTGGCACCGGGCATGAAGGTCATGATGGTGAGCAGCGCCGGCAAGGCCATCCGCTTCGACGAGTCCGAGGCGCGGCCCATGGGTCGTGACACGACGGGCGTCCACGGTATCCGCATCGACGTCGCAGGAGGCGATCGCGTGCTCGGCATGGAGATCGCGCCCGACGACAGCGACCTCTTCGTCATCACCGAGCGCGGCTACGGCAAGCGAACCAAGGTCACCGAGTACACCGAGCATCACCGCGGTGGCGGTGGCATGTCGACGATCAAGATGACCGACAAGAAGGGCATGATCGCCGCGATGAAGATCATCAACGAGAAGCACGAGATGATGATCGTCTCCGAGGAAGGCGTCGTGATCCGCGTGAAGGCCGGCGACATCTCCGAGCTCTCGCGCGCGACCCAGGGCGTCAAGGTCATGAACGTCGACGATTCCGACCGCGTGGTCGCCGTGGCCCGTGTGGCTGCCGGCAAGAAAAAGAAGAAGGAGATCATCGAGGGACAGACCGAGCTTCTGACCGAGGAGATATCCGGCCAGATGAAGACCGAGGTCCCCGCCGACGTGGAAGACGACATCGAGGAAGACGAGATCGACACCACTGACTAGCATAAAATGAGACAGTTGCTCAGTGTAACTGTCTCATTCGCGGGCGGCCCTTCGGGGCCGCTCGTGTTGTTTGCGGGGCACTTCCACGGAAACGAAGCGAACTTTCTCGAATAAACGCTTCCCAAGGCACTAAGATTGTGGCAACATACGTGCTCGCGTATTTGCGCGGGCCTTTAGCTCAGTTGGCTAGAGCGCACGACTGATAATCGTGAGGTCACAAGTTCGAATCTTGTAAGGCCCACCATTCTAGGTAATAAACGCCCCGGCGTGGGCCGAGTCGCCGCCGGGGCGTTTATTGATACTTGGAGGCAAATGCGCACCAGACAAATGTTGCCGGAGCGCTTTTGTCTGGTTACGTGACACGTGTTTCGAAAACGGGGGTATAGCTCAGCTGGGAGAGCGCGGGCTTTGCAAGCCTGAGGCCAGGGGTTCGAGCCCCCTTACCTCCACCAAGACCAACCGGGGCCTTCACGGCCCCTTTTCTTTTGCCCGCTACCCGGTGACGCTCCAGTAGCCGGCCTTGTCGGACCCGATGCGCTCGATGAACCCGTAATCGCGTAGCTTCTTGAAGGACCGTCTCACCGTGCGCTCGCTCACCCCGAGCGCCTGCGCGATGCGCACGGCCGTCGCACGCCCGTTGGTGGTGAGCACCTGCAGCACGTACTCGTCGGTCTGCGTCATGTCGAGCTTGTGCGCTGCCGCCAGGGAGCGTTCCGCGAATGTTGCCCGCCGCGCTCCATCACCGGTGGCCTGCGGAGCCGTCGCCTTGCGATCACGACCACCCTCGGCCCTCGTCTTGCCCCCCGCCTTCGCGCGTATGGCAGCGGCGCCGCGTTTCGTTGCGGGTAATGGAAACACCACGGCGGTGTGCTCCGGCGACAGGTCGAAGTTGGGGAGCTCGGCGCCCGCCTGAATGCAACCCTCGCGCATCGTCCTCACGCCCTCGCCCCAACCCGGGGTGATTTCCAGCAGCCGCGCCGCGGTCGCGAGCACGGGGTTTCGGAAATGCGGGGCGTGCTCGCGCACGAAGTCCTCCTCGGTCCAACCGGTGGGGACGGCACCGACGTTTTGTATGACGAGGCGTTGGGGTGAGACCGTGATGCGCACGGGCACGCCACTTGCGTAATCCTTGTGGAGCAGGGCGTTCGTCACCGCCTCGCGTACGGCCGACTCGGGTGGGCAAGCGTTGGTGAACGCCCTTGCCGTCGAGATGGACGGCAGGTACGTATCCATGATCAGTCGCACCGTATCGTCTATCTGCTGCGGGAGCGGTCCGATCACCTCGTCTTCGAGCCCCGCCGGTGATCCGTTGACCTCGAAGGATTCGACGTGCACCGTGGCGCCCGGCACGAAGCGGGCGGGGTTCGCGCACAACAGGACCGCGGCGGCGTTGTTGACCTTTCCCGTCCGTGGATGCGTGAGCCCCAGATGGTCGAGCCTGCTCTTGACAGTGTCCGTCAAGGTTCCGCTGGTTGCGTCCATGTTGGAAAGCGGGATGCCCGCGATGGCGACTAGGGCCTCGCCGGACAGGTCCTCGTCCTCGACATAAGGTAGCGTCTTGAGCTCCCATGGAGTGGTCGCCTCGTCACGCCAGCTGCGCGATATCGACTCATAGGTCTGGCGCGTGTTGACCCCGTCTTCGTAGAGCCAGTAGACGCCATGCAGCCCCAGGGGCTCCAGCGCCGCCGGGACGTCTATCTCGAGAAAGAACTCGTTGCCCTCCATCACGGGGGTAATGGGGCACGTGAGGCCGAGGCCCTGCGTTATTGAATCGGGGATGCTCTCGAACTTGCGCCTGGCGCGCCGCAAACCCGAGGAATAGTCCTTTTGCGAGGTGGGGAGGAGCACGTACCCACCGCCGGCATTCGCGATGCCACAGATCAGCTCCAGAGAGTCCGTCTCCCAACGGGGGATGTTCACGGTGATGGCCTTGTTCTCCATGGTGACCTCCGTGGTTCGTACGGTACCCGCCTGTTTTCGTCAGCCCCGAGGGCTCTTTCAGTAACCGGCACGTTCATTTTAATAGCATGGCGTTACCATGTCAAAACACCGACAAATGAAGGACAATTTCCGAGGGAACATAGAGATATGACAGGGCAAATGGCGTGAAAAGCTCCCGGTCAAAAGGCTGATTTTGCGAATATCTCACGGTCAGAGCATATATCGAGTGCAAACGCCGATTTTTACCTAGTCAAACCTTCTTATATAGTGGCGTCGCCGCAAGTGAGCACGAGGAAAGGCTGGTGGAGGCGCATGGACCAACAAAGAAAGAAGCACAGAGAACCAAAAGACACGCTATGGGGTAAATGTCTGGCGACGTTCATCGCCATCGTGTTCGCCGTGTCGACTCTCACCATCATTCCCATTGCGGTTGCCGTAAACGGTGGGCAGAACGGAGAGCCTCCTGTGGTTTCTGCGGCAGACGATAAGAAAAGTGTCGAAAAGCCCGCTGCTCTTCCCACGCAGCAAATTGTGGAGCTGGAAGGACAGGTAGCCTCATCTGATGTTCAAGGTCCTGCCAATGAAAAGCAGGCGGGTGACACACCTGATTCTCTTGTTCCGACTAGCGATGACGAGGAAGTCGACGATGTAGCATGCAATTGCACCGGCGCTGTTCATGATGATGACTGCGAGGCCGGTCTCGTTGGCCCCGTCAAGTCGAAGACCAAGGACGCCGAGTCCACGGTTGAGGAGGCGCTCATTGCTCCGGCAGCCGAGCCCGAGCCCCCCGCATGGCAACTCCCCGCCAGCGAGCAGACGATAACCGCATATTCTTGGTGTACCACCACCTCTCTGGGCAAAACCAGCTTCTCGACCAAGAGCTTGCAGGGTCTTGGTAGCGAAGAGGGTATGAGCCCTTCCAGTTTTGTGCCTTCTACAGCCGCAAAAGATGGTGCAACCTATACCTTCCATCATGCTCAAGCCCAGTCCGATCCCCAGACTGATAAATCGGATGACTCCAAAAAGTACAACTCCTCTGAGGCGGTTTCCGCACTTCGCTACAACCAACTGAATTCTTGCTGGGAATACAAGATGAGCGACGGTGTTTGGAATTCCATGAATGGCAAGACGCTGGTCTTCTATTACCACTACAACCAGTCCATTGGCAGCGACGGTGATGTCATTTTGAAGAGCAAAGACTGGCCTTATACCGAGGCTGAGTGGCTTGCCGGAGCCGGTGCCTCGAATCCCACCTGCGCCGTCTACCAGCTCTATGATTCCAACGGCGTGAAGCTTGACTATCAGCTGCGCACTTACTATTACAGCCCCAATGCCGACAAGCTCAACAATAGCCTCTCCATCGCCAACTACTGGCAAATTGAAGAGGTGCGCATCATGCCTCTCGACGGAAAGCCCGCGAAGAAACAGAAGTTTGACTATACGGCACCTGACAACTTCTCGCAGGTAAGCGGCACCACCGCTGACGACCCGAACTCCTTTACAATCCCCTGGGAATCCGCTTGGAATAAGAGCAAGACTGCTTGCCTCGTGGCCGTCAAGGTCAAGGCGCTTCCTTCCGAGCAGGCGCTTGCGGTGAAGTACATCAACAACAGGACTGGAACGGTGCTCGATACTGTCAACATCACCGCCAAGAAGCCCAATGGCACCTCTTCGCCCGTCTGGAAGGACTACGTGACTATCACGGGCGATAGGATTTCGGCAAACGAAAGCTACGCTATTGATAACGGCGTGAAGGTTGATACCAATATTGCCGACAAGCCCGCGACCATCTCGTTTGCCCTGAACAGGACCGGCTACAACCCCGAGTACGTCAAAGCCGAGATCGTAAAGGGCGATGGTGTTACCGCCGCAGAGGTGCTCAACCTTTACTATGATCCCCTACCCTACACGGTAATCTACGCCGATGGCGTCGAAGAAGATGAGGTGTTCGCCGACAAGGAGGTCTCGGTCTACTGCGATGATCCGACACCCGGTTTTGGCGACGATCCCGCTCGTGAGGGCTACCTCTTTACCGGATGGGCCGATGCAGATGGCAATGCTCCCGCTGCAACCGTGACCGGAGACGTGACCTACTACGCCCAGTGGGACGAGGACAACATCGGCAACCTCAATGATCCTGAGAAGAAGGGTCCCGATGGCATTGCCGACAAGTATCAGAAGCTCGTAACCTTTGCTGTTGCGAACGGCAGCTGGAACACGGGAAGCGACGCGAATGTCGTGGAAGTTCTCACCTTCTACAAGAGCGGTGTCCTTTCCACGGATGCTGATGCCACTGCGACCATGCCTGCTGCCCCCGCAGTGGGCGAGTATCCCGATACCGACTTCTACAAAGGCTATCGTTCTGAAAGCTGGCATGCGACCATTCCCACTGGCGATGTGGAGCGTAGCGACGTACTCGCCCTCTACACGTACACATATGCGGCTGCCTATGCGGTAATCTATGTCGATGGTGCCAATGGCATGGTCTTTGCCGATCAGACGACCGACAATTTGCTCTATGGTGCCAATACCCCTGCGTTCAACGGTACTGTTCCGACGCGTGCTGGTTACGTTTTCGTCGGCTGGGATAAGGAGATTGCCGACAAGGTGACGGGCAATGTCACCCATACCGCCACGTGGGACGAGGACGTTTTGGGCAACGACCCCGACAGCCCCGGCAACACCGACTACTCCGACGGCATCGCCGACAAGTACCAGGCCATCGTGACCTTCGCCGGCGTTGGTGGCACGGTTGGTGGCAGGACGCAACTCGATTACGTCATCACCCTGAAGGACGCGGCCGGAAACAACGCGGTCGACGGCACCTACACGCTGACCGAGGCCGATGTCCCCGCGACGGCCGCCGGCGATGGCTACGCTGGAGATCCCGCCTGGAGCGCCCAGAACCCCGCCGGCGTGACGGTCGGCCCCGAGGGCGCGGCCTTCGTCGCCAGCTGGGGCAACGGATTCGTCGCCTACTACTATGACGGCGCGCTCGGCGCTGCTACCGACGCCAGCGTCGGCGTCGGCGGGACGATCGACGTCGAGGCGGCGCCCTCCACGACCTTCGAGGGCCGCAGCTACGTGCTCGATCGCGTCGACAACAACAACGCCACCGTCGTCGCGGGCGATCCCGGCCAGAACGTCGTGAGCGTCTACTACGACCTCGACGAGGTCGGCAACGACCCCGTCAACCCCGGTAGCGTCGAGCATCCCGATGGCGTCGCTGACAAGTACCAGCTCGTCGTGAGTTACGAAGCCATTAATGGCACGATTAACGGTATTCCGCGTGTCGTCCTCGACAAGTTCGACGCCGATGGCAATCACGCTGTTGACGGCACTGCTGTTCTGGATGCCGGCCAGATTCCTGGCACTGCTCCCAGTGTGGGCTTTGGCCCCGAGGGCACCTGGGCCCCCATGGCTCCGATTGCCGACATGCAGCTCACAGAGAATACTGACTTCGTGATTACCTATGCGGCGACTCCGGTCGAGCCGACGAATCCGGACAATCCGAATGAGCCAACCCCGCCTGTGACGCCGCCGACTGATCCGACGAACCCCACAGGTCCGACTGGTCCTACGGGGCCGGCCGTGGAACCGACCCCTGCGCCCGGTCCTGTCGCTGCGCTCGCCACGCCGATTGCTACCGCCACTGCCGCTGCAGCTGTCGAGGCCATCGCGGATGACGGTAATCCGCTGGCAGCCATCACGGCACTTGAGGCCATCGACGACGACGCCAACGCGCTGGCGGCCTTCGAGGAGATCCATTGCTGGACGCACTGGCTGATGCTCTTCGGCGCACTCGTTACCATCGTCTACGGCCTCGGCGTGCTGTACCGACGCCGTCACGATGTGCGCGACATGGACGATTTCGAGGGCGACATCATGGACGGCAGCAGGCGCTACAGTGCCCGCCAGGCATCCGATCCTGCCGCAAACGGAGCCTTCCAGGCGATGTAGCGCGAGCTAGCTAGCGACGCGTAAGCGACATAGCTCTACCAGGGAGGCGGCCTTCGGGCCGCCTCCCTCGCGTTATTGGGGCTTCCCAGATCGCTCTACCGAAATCGATATTACGAAAACACGAACACATGTTCGTATATATGGTATGATATTCGCAGGTCAGCGGTTGTAAGTCCCGCGAGTCGGCAGCGCCCTCCCCACGAGAGGGGGTGATGCCCATGGATCTCTTGATTCAGATTCTCAAGCTGGCCACGATGCTGGCCGGGCTTGCGGGGACGATCATCAGATTCGTGTCCAAGAATCCGAGCGACGCTCGGAAAAAGGATGACCGCCAGCGCCCGTAGGCGTTAGGCGGTCATTCAAACCAACGGCGTTGCCTGACATCCACGTCGCGGGCATCCGCTGGCTGTAGTATACCATGCAACATATCCGGCCATACACCACTGCCCCAAACGTGACGAAACAACCCCGGTGCGTTTTGTCACTCGTATCTCCTCCAACTCAAATGATGACATTCCGGTCGTCAGCAAGTACAATGTGCTCGTCATCTTGCGAACGTCCTGTTTGCGAGTCGCTTTCTCGCAACGCAGGTTGACCAGGAAGGGCAGGGGAAGCCATGAAGAAAACGGAAAACGCGGCACAAGCACGCCCCACGACGCACAACCAATTCGTCACGGTGATTCTCGCGCTGGTCATGGCGCTCACCCTGACGTTCGCCATCGCCATCATCCCGAGCGCACATGCCGTCGAGGGCACCGTCGCACCAATCCAGACCGCTAGCACGCCCACGGGCCCGGCCGTGCCCATCGAGGCCATGACTGCGTCCGCTAGCACGCCAGCTGCAGAGGCGATAGCCGACGAGGAGACCCCGCTCGCCTCCTTCGCCAAGGAGGAAAGCCAGTTTAGCTGGGCGCAGGGGGCGGTTCTCGTTGCCGTGCTCGCCGTGGTCGCCGCATGCGGCCTGACCGTGGTCAAGCGTCGCCGTGACGAGGTCCGCAGGCTCGACTGCTTCGAAAGCCACGTCAGCGGCCGCTAGGCACCGCAAACAACTCCATCTTCACGAATTCACGCGCCAATAGCCGGCCTTATCCGACCCCACGCGTTCGATGAGCCCGTACTCGCGCAGCTTGCGGAACGAGCGTCGTATCGTGCTCTCGCTCACGCCGAGCACGCCGGCAATGCGCACCGCCGTCGCACGGCCGTTGGTGTGCAGCACGCGCAGCACGTACTCGTCGGTCGACGTGAAGTCCAGGTTGTTTGCCGCGGCGATGGATCGTGCCGAGAAGGGCGCGTCCTTGGGCGCCGCCTCGCCCAGTCCGACGATTCCGCTCTCCGGCGTCGACGAGAAGTTGCCCGGTAGCGGCTTGCGGGCCAAATTTTGCGCAGGGGGGGGGTGCTCATTTGCCACGTTTTCTGCGAATCCAACGAGAATGTCACCGTCGTCTCACGGGAACCGTGGTCGATGACCGGCAGTGCCGCCCCCATGTCGCCGCAGCGCAGCACGGCGCGCTCGAAGTTCGCGTTTTGACTGTCCAGGTAACCCATGAGGTGCAACGCCCGCGCGAGCACGGGGTTTGCCCCGCCAGGCGTTTCGACACCGCCACATGGCATCGAGATTATGAGCTTGTCCGGGTGCACGCTAATGCGCACGGGCTGGCCGGTCTCGTAGTTCTTGCCCACGATGGCATCGAGCAGCACGTCGTGGACGGCCTCCTGAGGCGGGAAGTTGAGTGCAATGACGGGGTTTTCCGTGGTGGTGGACGTCGCCACGGCCATGGGTAGGTACTGTTCGAAGAGCAGGCGTAGCGACTCCTCAACCTGGCAGCTGATACCGCCGCCTACCTCGTTGCGCAACAACGCGTGATTGTCCTGGGCCACGAGCTCCAATTGCACCGTCGCGCCGGGGATGATGGTTTCGGGATGGTTGTGCAGAAGAACGATGGCGGCGTTCGTTATGCCCTCGCCCCGCGCATCTCGCAGGTTCAGGTAGTCGATACGTCGCAAGATCGCCGTCGCGACGCTGCTCGTGGGTGGATCGGGCGCATCAATCTTGAGCAGTCCGAGTGCCAGGAACTGGCGGGCGTTCAGCTGCCCTTGCTCAACGTAGGGTTGGGGGCGCATCTCCCAGGAAAGGGTGTCGCCTGCCTCCGTGTCCTGTTGGGAGGCGGTGCCGTTGAGGGAGGCCCAGACGGTCTCGCGGGTCGAGCGCGTGTTGTGGCCTTCCGAGTACAGCCAGTACTCGCCCTCGTAGGTCAGCGGCTCGGCAACAGCCGGAACGAGAATCTCCAGGTACAGATTGATTCCATCGAGCACCGGCTCGGTAGTGCACTGAATCCCCAGGTCACGCTCGATGATACGGGGAATCTGCTCGAAGGGGCGCCGCATCTTGCGGTGCCCGGTGGTGTATATGTTGTCGTTTGACTCTATGACCAGCGTACCGCCGCCGGCATTGGCAATTCCGCAGATGAGGGTGATGTACTCGGGGGTCCAGTGGTCGCGATAGACCACCAGGGGTGTTTCCTGCGTGTCCATGGGCTTAGCGCCTTCGTCCTCGGAATCGTATTATCCTCGCGGGTGATGCGAGAGCGTTTGCAGGATACCGCCCCTTATCCGCTCGATACCCACCTAATGCCCTAGCATATACCTAGCATTTGCCGCAGCACGTTATGAATGGGGCCTTGATGGGGTAATGCGAAGCCCCCGGTCAGAGCACTCGTTTACCGGCATCTCCGCATTATCTTCCCAGAATGACTAAGATAGCTAAAACCCAAGGTCAGCAAGGAAATTCGCACATTTATATACTTCTGCCATTCCATTTTATACATGTCATGCGCGCGCAAGCCGTTCGCGCGGGTGACGCAACATGTGTAGCCGTGAGTAGGGCCAAGGGAAGGTTGGTGGAGTCACATGAAGCAACAACGTAGGTACAAGGAGCCACAGGATACCCTCTGGGGTAAGTTCCTGTCGGGTTTCATGGCGGTGGTGTTCGCCATGTCGACCCTCACCCTCATCCCGATCGCAAGCGCGATCAACGGTGAGCCCAACGAGGCGCAGATTCAGCAGCAGGAGGAGCTGGCCGACCAGACCTCCGGCAAGGACGAGAAGGTCGCCGAGCCCGCCGCCGACGAGCAGAAGCTCGAGCCCGTCGAACTGCTCAGCATCGCCAGCGTCGAGGACGAAGACGATGCCGATGACGCCGCTCCGGCTGACGTGACGCTCAAGGTGAAGGCGCAGAACGCCACGGTCACCTACAACGGCAATGATGTCGCGACCGAGCTTGTCGTTCCGGCCGACAAGGATGTGAAGTTCACGGTAAAGGCCGCCGATGGCTTTACGCTGGGCGCGGCTGCCGTCAAGCTGGCCGATGCCAAGGGCGAGACGACGCTCACCCCCAACGCCGGCGAGTACACCGTCGCAGCCGATAGGGTCGCGGACGGTGCCACCGTCGTCGTGACTGCCGAGGCCGTCGCCGGCTCCGCCAATACTGACGCTGCTGAGCCTTCCACCCCCGCTCCCTCCACCGAGCTGGGTGAGAAGATGGAGATGGCCAAGAGCGTTGTCACCAGCATCATCGACAGCGTTTTTGGCGGCACCTCGACGCTAGATGTGACTGGCGAGAAACTAGTGGCTGTCGGAAACACGATTACCCTCACGTCTAATCAAGGAAGCTACAACAATTCTTGGAGTTCGAGTAATCCTGGGACTGCAAAGGTGGACGGCAACGGCCAAAAGGCTACCGTGACCGGTAAGTCTGCAGGTAGTGTGACCATCACTCATACTTACAAGAATTCGTGGCTTGACCAGTCTAAAACAGAATTTTTCACTGTTACGGTTACCAATGCGTCTGAGAGCGGAACCATATATCCCGTGTACGTTTACGCAGAAATTGATCGCTCGAACAGCGTAATAAACGACACAGATCTCAGGAGCCAGGCCGACGCACTAATCCAATCTTTGGGCATTGTCCTGAATGGAAATGAAGATAAAAAATGGTACACCCTTGGTGAGCTTGCGAACGCGATGCCCACGCCTCCCACAACGAGCCAGCAGCTTGGGATTTCTGCTAGCGAAGAAGATAAAAGCAGGGTGGCAAGCTTAGCTGTAAACATGACCCGCTACAACGGGAACAACTTCCCCTTGGATGTAGTAAGCAGCTGGAGCCTGAAAACATCAGATGGTGCAAATGATTACTCCGGCGCGAAGGGCGTCTGGGCAGAAATGTACAAAGGCAATAGCCTGAAATATGTCACCGTTACCTGGCATCTTGACGCTGCCGCCAAAATCGTAAAGTACACTTGGAAGGCTACCGATGATGGCGATGCCATTCAGACAGCGGTTGGCTTCGAGAAGAACCCAACTCTGACCAATCCTGCGGATAACCCAACTCGCCCTGGCTACACGTTTGGCGGATGGAACGATCCTGTTGATGATGGGAATGGCGACTACATCATTACCGCCAAGTGGATTCCCAACAACGACGCCAAGCACGCAGTGAGCTACCGCGTCGACTACTACAAGGACGGCGTGCTCGCCGAGAGCGACACCGTCGTCAGCGCCGAGGGCTGGATCGGCGAGGAGACCACGGTCACGGTCGGCAAGTCCGCCATCAACGTCACCGACAAGTACGTCGGCTACACCGGCACGACCACGCTCGACTCCATCCAGGACTCCTTCTCCGTTGCCGCCGAGGCCGCCACGGGCGAGGCCAACGTCATCCGCGTCGACTACGTCATCGGTTCTTTCCCCTACACCGTTAACTATGTTGACGAGGATGGGAACACTTTGCTCGACCCCAAGACCGGTGCTCCCCAGGAGTTTGAGAGTGTCATCAGCTCCTTCGACGAGGTTGTCTCCATTCCGGGCTACGTCTTCGAGAGTGCGGATAAGGAGCAGCTGAACATTGGGGCCGTTGAGGCTGACAACGTCATCACCCTGACTTACGCTGTTGATGTCATCACCGACCCCAATAACGACGACAATGGTGATGAGAACCCGGGTGACGGCATCCCCGACAAGTATCAGGCCGTCGTCAACTACGAGAGCGCCAACGACGCCCAGGGCACCGTCAATCTCGCGCAGAAGGTCATCACCTTCGCCAACAACGCGACCTCCGGCACCGTGAACATCTTCAATGGCGTGGTTACTAACCCGACTGCTGGCTTCGTCTTCGACGGTTGGACCGAGGGCGGTAACGCAGTTGCTTCCAACCTGAACCGTGAGCTCCAGGGCAACACCGTGTACACCTTCACCGCTAACTGGGCGCTGGATGTCATCGGTACCGATCCGACCGACCCCGGCAACAACGTCCCCGACGGTATCGCCGATAAGTACCAGCTCGTCGTGACCTATGCGGCCATCGCTGGCACCATCGACGGTCCCACCCGCTACGTGCTCAACAAGTACGATGCTGCCGGCAACCTGGCCGAGGATGGCGTGGCCGTCCTGACCGCGGCCCAGATTCCCGGCGCGACCGCCGACGACGGTTACGGCAACGGCGTGTGGAACAACGAGCCGCTCGCCAACATGGAGCTCACCGATGACACGGCCTTCGTCATCGCCTTCACCGCGCTCCCCGCAGCCGCCGTTGTTGTTCCTCTGCTGGCACCGGTTGCCGCCGCCGCTCCCGCGGCTGCCGCCGCCACCATCCTCGACGATGGCGTGCCCCTGGCGACCATCGATGACGACGAGAACGCCCTCGCCGCCTTCGAGGAGATCCACTGCTGGACCCACTGGCTGATGATCTTCGGCGCCCTGGTCACCATCGTCTACGGCCTCGCGGTGCTCTACCGCCGCCGCCACGGCATCCGTGACATGGACGACTTCGAGGGCGACATCACGGGTGGCAGGAAGTACGACGCCGCCGCGGAGAGGAACCCCGCAGCCGGCAACGCCTTCCAGGCGATGTAGCGCAAGCTAGCTAGCGACGCGCAAGCGACATAGCTCCACCGGGAGGCGGCCTTCGGGCCGCCTCCCTCGCGTTACGGGGACAAGCCCCCTGGTCCCTACTTAAAATGTTGCTTACGAATTCCGTGAACGCCTCCAAACGGAGTAAAATCTAGGCAGCGTCAATATCCAGTTCGTGAAGGAGGGCATCATGGGGAAGCGCATTTCCGAATACGTGGGCTCGGACGAGTTCAACGACAAGATGCGCAAGGTCAGCGCGAAGAGCCGTCCCTTTGGCAACTCGACTCCTTCGAACAAGGTGTTCGAAGCGCTTGCCGATGCCTCGAGCAAGCGCGCGAAGGCCGCCTGCAAATGACCCCTGAGCTGTTCGTGGTCGTTGGCCCCAACGGGAGTGGCAAGTCATCCGCCATATACGAGACCGAGCTGGACGATTCCATAATCTTCGTCAATCCGGACGACATAGCGAGAAGCGAATTCGCCGACATTGTCGATGAGGACGAACGCAACTACCGCGCCTGGCTTAGTTGCAATGCCCAGCGGGACGCCCTACTTGCCGAGCGAATCACTTTTGGGTTTGAGACCGTAGGCTCTCACCCGAGCAAGGTCGAGTTCATCAAGAAAGCCAAGGATTTGGGCTATTCCGTGACTGTTCTCTTCGTCTCGACAGAAGACCCGCGAATCAACATCGAGCGAATAAGGCAAAGAGAGCTCAAGGGCGGTCACGGAGTGCCGGATGAGAAGGTGATTCAAAGATACTACCGGACGCTCGGCTTGCTGAAAGACTACTTCGAGGCTGCCGATCAGATTTTCATATGGGACAACACGAGAGATGCCGAGAGCGAAGAGCAGGCGCAGATCAGAGAACTTGTGCGAAAGACGTCCGAGGGCATCACGATTCGCGAAGAGGCCCATGACGTGAAGTGGATTCAAGAGTATCTGCTGCAATTCATTTAGGCGGTCTTGGAAGCCCTTCTACACGTTCACATGCCAGTAGCCGGCCTTGTCCGACCCTATGCGGTCGATGAGGCCGTGCTTCTTCAGCTTCCTGAACGCCCGTCGCACGGTGCTCTCGCTCACGCCCAGCACGTTCGCTATGCGCACCGCCGTCGCGCGGCCGTTGGTGTGCAGCACGCGCAAGACGTACTCGTCGGTCGAGGTGAGGTCGAGCTCGTTGGCGGCCGCGATGGAGCGTGCCGAGAAGGGCGTGTACCTGGGTTTGGATTCGGGGTTATCGATATTGGAGACGTTGGCCACGCGGTTAGCTGGTGCCGGGGACTCGGAGTCAAAATCATGCGCAGGGGGGGGGTGCTCATTTGCCGCCTTTTCTCCGAATCCAGGGGAAAGGTGATTGACGTCTCGCCGTCATCCTGTTCGAGAAGGGGAGCATCGAGTCCGACCTCGAGGTTCTTCTGGATGATCCGCTCGTAATTGACGTCCCGGTCATCCATGATGCCGACGAGACGCATGGCCCTGGTGAGAACGGGATTTGCGACAATGGCCGGGACTTCGGAATCCTCGCCAGCTGCAAGGCTGGGCACGCCGGCCTCCGTGGGATTTCGTATGATCATGCGGCTGGGAAAGACGTCGACGCTTACCGGCTGGCCGCATGCGTAGTCCTTGTGCGCCAGTGCCCCCAGCAGGGCCTCGCGCACGGCCTCGCGGGATGGAAAGTTCAGACCCGCGGCGGGATCGTTCATCGATCCGGAGGCGGCGATCGCCATGGGCAGGTACTGCTCGAAGAGCAGACGCGACGTCTCCTTGATTTGACGGAGCAGGGGGCCGCTCACCTCGTCGTGCAGCACGACCCGCTCGTCTTGCGCGAGGAGTTGCAGCTGCACCAGGGCACCGGGTATGATCGCATCGGGCTGGTTGTGCAGGAGCAGAACGCCGGCGTTCGTTATGGCCTGGGTCTGTGGGTCTTCCAGATTCAGGTGGGCCAGACGATGTTCGAATACGGCCCCCAGCGGGTCCATAGGCAAGTCGGATGTTTCGGTCTTCAGTGCCGCGACCGTGAGGAACACCCGGGCGTTCAGATCCTCGAGCTTGACTCCGGTCTGAGGTCGCATCTCCCAGGGCGTATCGAATGATCCGGTGTCGCCGGGGACGTTTGACAGGACCCCTTCGATTGTCTTGCGGGTCGAGCGAATGTTCGCGTTGCCGGCGTAGAGCCAGTACGTGCCGTCATAGGCGAGGGGCTTTGCCGCTGCCGGAACGGTCGTTTCCAGGCACAGTGCCGTGCCGTCGAGCACGGGTTCGGTCGTGCATTGCAGGCCCAGCTCCTTTTCGACGAGCTTAGGGATCTGCTCGAACGGGCGCTTCAGCTTGCGTCGGCCAGTCGTGTAGGCTTTCTCACTCGACTCTATGACAAGGGTTCCGCCGCCCGCATTGGCGATTCCGCAGATGAGCGCAATGCACTCGGAAGTCCAGTGGTCGCGATACGCTACTATGGGTGAGCTTTGCGTCTGCATGTGCGCCGTCCTTGCTGTCCGGTGCCTTTCCCTGTCTCCACGGGTGCCCGAGAGAGGAACACGGTCAATAGTACGCCCTTTTTCCTCTCAGTACACAATCAATACAATGTCAAATGACGTTCATTTAGTGAGTGTGCTCGCCACTGACCACCTGGCTGGTTACCGAAACGCGCTGGTCAAAGCAAGGGTCATTTACCATGTCATAACCCTGGAGCCATATTGGCGCCTTTCGGAGAAATCCCAGCTCAGCGCGGAAATTGCCCCGTCAATATACTACGGCCATCCCGTTTACATACGCGTCGTACGCGTGGGCGCATGCCCCGCGATGCCGTTGGCGCGAGGATAGAAGCAGGGGACCGAGGGAAGGCCGGTGAAGCACATGAAGCAACAGAGGAAGTACAGGGAACCAAAGGATACGGTATGGGGCAAGTGCCTCTCGGGCTTTATCGCCATCGTGTTTGCCGTGTCGACTCTCACCATCATCCCCATTGCGAGCGCCGCGCTCGGTTCGAGCACCGACTCCGAGTTGATGCAGGAGGCGGAGAAGGAGAAGAAGGAGAAGTCTTCCGGCCAGGAGGATAGTGCCAAGGTCATAGAGAAGGCCGAAATCACCACGCTCGCGCTCGAGAACGAGAAGGACGAGCAGCAGAAGCAAAACGAAGGTCAAGAGGATCCTGTTACGGGACTCGCGGCGAGGCTTTCGTCAAGTTCCGCAACCTATAACGCTCTTCAGCAGGAACCTGAAGTTATCGTCACCAAGAACGGCCAGCAACTCGAATCGAAGGACTACACATACACATGGTCTTCCGAAGATGGGCACGACAAGCTATGGTTCCACGCCGGAAAATACAATTGCCATGTTTTTGTCGACGGCAAGGAAATCGCGAGTCTCGAATATAACATCTCCCCCGCTCCTCTCACTGTTGTGACCGATTCTGCCAAGAAGAAATACGATGGCACCCCACTCACGGCGCCTGGTCACGTTGAGGGCCTGCTCATGAACCATGATTCTGATGACACCGGGACTGTAACAGTGACGACCACTTCATCCCAAACGGAGGTCGGAACGTCAGCCAATATGGAGTACACGGTCGCCTATAAGTCTTCTTTTATCGAGAACGACTATCGAGTTGTTAATGAAGAGTTTGGCACCCTGACGGTCTACTGCGAGCATGAGGACTGGGCGGAAAACGATGGTCACTGGGTGTACGAGGATGTTGCCACTGCCACCTGCACGAAACCCGGTGCCTACACGAAGAGCTGCCCGGTTTGCAAAACGATCATTTCGAAGACCGAGACTCCGGCCCATGGACATAGTCTTGAAAAGGTCGAGTGGATCTTTGCCGACGATGCGCAGCACAAGAAAGTGTGCGAGTGGTGCAGTGGCGAAGAGAAGGGCGGCGTTGAATATGCCGCACACGATTTCACCGAGTGGAAAGTCGTGACCGAGGCAACGATCGATTCCGAAGGTCTCGAGTCGCGTAGCTGCGTTGATTGCGGTTATGTGCAAGAGAGGCCCATCCCCATGCTTCCCAGCTGCCCTGTCTACTGGTTCGATGGCTATACTTCCCAGGTACTTCAAGAGGGCAAAGTCCTGAAGGGCGACACGGCCGACGACACCGAGGATAACGCGAAGGCCCTGGCAAATCCCGCCAACCCGTCGCGCGCTGGCTACGAGTTCCTCGGATGGGGACTGCCCGTCTACGATAAGGACAGCGTTACCATCACCGCCACGTGGAGGCTTCTCACCGCTCGTTGGATAGACGAAGACGGCACCGAGCTCGCCAAGGCAGATTTCAAGCTGAGCGACGATGGCCTGACCGCTAGCGAGCCTGAATACGTCGGCACTGTTCCAACAAAGGCCGAGGACGACGACAACACCTACGAGTTTGCCGGATGGGTTGTTGACAGCAGGACCGATGCTGGCGATGTAACCTACAAGGCAACCTATACGGCAATTCCCAAGTACACAGTAACGTGGGTTGACGGTTATTCCGAGAATCCCGTGATCGATAGCGTGAAAGTTGCTTCTGGTACTGAGTATGCCGGTGGCAACCCGGCTAATCCCACCCGTGATGGCTATCGCTTTGCCGGTTGGAGCGAGCCCGCCGTCGACGAGGCCGGTAACATCACCATCACCGCCCAGTGGGTAAAGCTCGTTACGGTTTCCTGGTATAACGGGTATACCCAGGGCGATGAGGCCCTCATTGCTACCGATACCGTTGATGAGGACGAGGTTCCGGCGGCTGACACCCAGTCCGCCCCCGTTCGTCCCGAGACCGAGTACTTCACCTACGACTTCAATGGTTGGAATGAGGCAACCGACACTCATGGCAACGTGACCTACACCGCCCAGTGGACGGTCAATCCCAAGATGATTACCGTGACCTGGCTCAAGGGCTACGACGACGGCACGGATCCCGTGATTGACTCCACCACCGCTTACAAGGTGAATGGCTATACCGGCGGCAACCCGGCCAATCCCACCCGCGAGGGCTATGACTTTGCCGGTTGGAGCGAACCCGCCGTCGACGAGGCCGGTAACATCACCTTCACGGCCCTGTGGACGGCCGTGCAACCTGACGATCCGACCGTGCCGGTCGTCCCGACCGACCCGACGAATCCGACCGACCCCACCAACCCCGTGACCCCGCCCACCCCGGGTGATGGCACCGTCACGACTGACACTCCCGCCGGCCCCGCAGTTGCTCCTGCGGTTGCGACCCCTGCTGACGCCGCCGCTCCCGCGGCAGCTGCAGCCGCCGTTGCGGCCGTCGAGGCCATCGGCGATGCCGAGAACCCGCTGGCCGACATCACCACCATCGACGACGACGCAAACGCGCTGGCCGCCTTCGAGGAGATCCACTGCTGGACGCACTGGCTGATGCTTTTCGGCGCGCTTGTCACCATTGTCTATGGCCTGGGCGTGCTGTACGCTCGTCGCCACAGCGCTCGCGACATGGACGACTTCGAGGACCACATCATGGGAAGGAAGCGCGAGGAGCAGGCGGTTGAATCCCGCGTGAGCAACGGCGCCTTCCAGGCGATGTAATCTAGATATTCGCAGGTAGACAGCAAGAGGAGGGTGGTTCATGAACCACCCTCCTCGTTTTTGCGCATCCTGTTCCCTTGCACGTCATTACGTTTAGCAGTTTGACAGGGTAATTATTCGTTTGAATGTTATATGATTCCGCCGGATGAGAACGCGATGCGGAAAGAAGGTGAAGCGGTGCGAAAAAGCAACGTAATCATTATCGCGATTCTGATGGTAGCCTCGATCGCTTTCCTGTGGCTCTGGAACTATCTCGGTTTCCACCTCATAGACATGCGAGACCTGGTCATTACCATTCTCTGGTGGATCATAACCATTGGCCTGTGCATTGCCATTCACATCGCCGAAAAGAGGCGCCTCGAGCGCATACGCACCATATTCATTTCCGACGGAGTGCTCTACAACCCCGAGGTCGGCGTGGTACGTCTCGAATCCAACGATCCGCAGGCCTATGTCGACGGCATGCGCGAGCTGTTGGACAACCTCAACTACGATCCCAACGTGAGCCCCGATGCGAGCCAGAAGCGCCTGCGTTTCAGTTACATCGTGCACTCTCCCAAGTTCTCCGATGACGGCAGGGTGTGGGAAGGCGACGTGGTCCAGGTAAGCGGACCGCGCGATTCGCTTCCTTTCAGCAACGCCCAGGAGCTTTCCAAGATCCTTTCCTCCCAGCCCGTGTAGCATCCCAAGGCGCGGCAGTTTAGTAGCAAAAACGAGCGGGACGGTTGCCTCGAGCAGCCGCCCCGCTTTTCATTGTGCCCAGACAGTTGTCGCCGGGCACTTTTGTCTGGTTTTGCGCGTCACGGCGGTCATGCCAGCATCGCGGACGTTGCAAGCGAGCTGCATGCTGGTTGCCCTTGCCTTTTCCTAGGCCGTGGTTTTGTGGCGCTCCGTCTCCAGGCGTTCGCCAATCCACATATTGATGACGCCCTGTCGTGTGGTTGCGAAGTGGCGTGCCGTGGCGTCAAGCTCTTCAATCATCCACTCCGGCATGCTGATGTTTACCTTGCGGGCCCTGTCATCGCGATTGGGAAATTCGACAGAATCCTCGACGATAAAGGGAGTGATGTCGCCGCCATTATCGAAGTACTCGTCAAACTCCTCATCGGTCATTGTTTTTCTTGTCATAAAACGCAGCCTCTTTTCTGGTTGCCCGACGTACTGAAATGATTCGCGTGTTGTTGCCCCGTGTTGTGCAGACCGCAACCCATCGGCTCCCAGAGTAGTGCGATATAACACCCCAGCGTTTTTCTCCGCCATAATCAATGGGAAATCGAACTAAGTTTTGGTCCTCCCACAGCGACTGCGCCTCCTCGAAATCAATGCCATGCTTGAGGAGGTTTGTCGTGCTCTTGGCTGGATCGTATTCGAACTCCATACGAACCACCTTTCAAGTGTCTATTATAAGTCCAATAGGTATTTACTAGCAATAATCGAAAAGACAAGAGTGCGATGCCCATAGAAGTTGCGGCTCTCGTCCTCGCCTCGCAGGCCATGCTAACGAGCGAATCCAACAGTTTCGCCGATTGAAATCGGGCAAATTTCGAGATACTTGCGACAGAAAACCGAGAAAGTCCCGTATTAATTTGCTCATATATGGGATATCGGGAGGAAGCTTGCTCCTGGGGCAGCGCCCCGTCTACGGCCTGCAGCTGCCGCAGGGTCTGTAGCCTTCGGCTATCAATTCGTCGCGGGACTTATCGGTCGTGGCCTTGTTCTTCGCGCTGATGGTTGGCACCGAGTCGCAGGTGGGGAGGTGGAAGCGCTTGCTGCTCGTGTTGAGCACGTAGGCGTATGTGGTCTCGTCGCCGTCCTTCGCGCTTGTGTCTCCGGTTTCCCCGGCTAGCCAGCTATACCCTGTCAGGTAATCGATTCCGACGCCGTCTTGCTCGTTGGGAATGAAGACGTTAAAGCAGATAGCCTCGCCGCCATCCTCCACGGAAAGCGCCTCCATCTGCACGCCCCGCGCGACGAGCTCGACGCCCTCGAACACGGGCGTGACCCGGTATAGCACGTGATTTCCGGTGTCCTCCACGTAGTCGCACACGAGCTTCTCGAACTCGGTCATCGCGAGGTTCATCTGCCGCGTGCCAGTGATGAGGTTGCGCTCGTTGAGGTCCTCGGCGGTGAGGCTGTAGGCGATGAGATGGCAGCGGTTGTAGAGCAGGCCACCGTCGATAAAGTCGTACTCGGTGCGCTGCCAGCCCGTGGGCTTTATGGAGCTGATCTGACCCCGCTCCTTGGTGGGCATGAGGTCGCGGCCAAGGCATGCGGTCGCCGCACCGCATCGTCCCAACGCGTCAAGTGGGGCGTATTGCTCGAAGGATTCGGTTTGCCCGGCGAATTCGTCAAGATTTGGGGTGCCAAGATCGGTGTACTCGACGCCCGAGGGGAGTCCCGTCGTTGGCAGCGATGACAGCGCCGATGAGCATCCCGGCAACAGCGCGAGCGCTGCGACGAGCAGCAAAATGAGACATTTGCTCAGGGCATCTGTCTCATTCTTGCGATGTCGGTGCATGCTCACTTCTTGAGCGCGCCAAAGATGCCGCGGATGATCTGACGCGATGCCTCGCGACCGATCTGCCCGAGCACGCTTCCCACCTGCTTGACAGCCTCCTGCTGCGCCTTCTGGGCGCGCTTCTCCTCGGCGGCGGCCGCCTTTTCGGCCTCCTTCGCCTTGCGCTTTTCGGCTTCGGCGGCTTCGATGTCGGCCTGCGCCTGCTCGGCAGCCTGCTTGGCTTCCTCATCGAGCGCCTCGGACTGCTTGCTGATGAGCTCATAAGCCGATTCACGGTCGATTGCCTCGCCGTACTTGCTCATGAGCGCTTCCTGTGCGGCAAGCACCCGGTCGATGACTTCGGGGTCGGCGGCAGCCATGCGGCACTGCGGCGGCAATATCTTTGCGTACTCGACGATGGAGGGCTTGCCTTCTTCATCCAGAAACGAGACGAGCGCTTCGCCCGTGCCAAGCTCGAGAATCTTGTCCTTCGCGTTGAACGCCGGGTTCTCGCGGAAGGATTGCGCGGCGGCCTTCACGGCTTTCTGCTCGGCCGGGGTGTAGGCGCGCAGTCCGTGCTGGATGCGGTTCGAGAGCTGCGCGAGCACCTCGTCGGGGATATCAGACGGTGACTGCGTGATGAAGTACACGCCCACACCCTTCGAGCGGATGAGCTTCACGACCTGGACGATCTTGTCGAGTAGCTCCTTGGGCATGCCATTGAAGAGCAGGTGTGCCTCGTCGAAGAAGAAGACGAACTTGGGCTTGTCGGCATCGCCCACCTCGGGCAGCGTCTCGAACAGCTCGCTGAGCATCCACAACAGGAACATCGCGTAGATTTGCGGGCTGTTGATGAGGCGCGCTGCATTGAGCACGTTGACGTAGCCCTGGCCGTTCTCGTCAGTTGCGAACCAGTCGTCGAGGTCGAGGTTGGGCTCGCCGAAGAAGATGTCGCCACCCTGGTCCTCGATGGCAATGAGCGCGCGCAGGATCGCGCCAACCGACTGCGACGAGACCTTGCCGTAGGTGGTCTCGATTTCCTTGGAGTGCTCCGAGACGTAGTTGAGCATCGCACGCAGGTCCTTGAGGTCGATGAGCAGCATTTGCCGGTCATCGGCAACGCGAAAGACGATGTTGAGTACGCCTTCTTGCACCTCGGTGAGCTCAAGTAGGCGCGAGAGCATGATGGGCCCCATGTCCGAGATCGTGACACGCACGGGAATGCCCTGGTCGTCAAGCATGTCCCATAGGCGCGTGGGGCAACCCTCGAGCCGCCAGCCCCCAATGCCGAACTTCTCGACACGCTTGGCGATGTTCTCGGTATCGTCGCCTGCTTGTGCGATGCCGGTCACGTCACCCTTCACATCGGCCATGAAGACGGGCACGCCGGCTTTCGAAAAGCCTTCGGCGAGCACCTTGAGGGTAACGGTCTTGCCCGTGCCGGATGCGCCGGCGATGAGGCCATGACGGTTTGCCTGGTTGAGGAGTAGGTTGCAGGGGACTTCGCCCTGTCCAACCCAGATGTGGTCTTGTTCGAACATGGCATCTCTCCCGAGGTTAATCGGCGGTTCGTATGCTGCCTCTCAATTCTATCATGCGCTTCGTGCCGCGAAATTCGCATAAAGATGCCTATAATATGCGCGATTGTCACGTTGACATGCATTGGGGAGATCATGGAGTTTGTTGGAACCTTCTGGGCGCTCGTACCGCCCATCGTCGCCATCGTCTTGGCGCTCATCACCAAGGAAACCTATACGTCGCTTTTCGTCGGCATCGTCGTAGGTGCGCTGTTGCTTGCGGGGTTCGACCCGATCAACACCATCAACTACATCATCGTCGGCGAGATTGGCGAGGGAGAGGACGCCATGGCGGTCGGCTTCCTCAACGCCATAAGTGACCCGTGGAATGCGGGCATCTTTGTCTTCCTCGTGATGCTCGGCATCATGGTCGCGCTCGTCAACAAGGCGGGTGGATCGGCGGCTTTCGGTGCCTGGGCGGCCAAGCACATCAAGACGCGCGTCGGCGCGCAGCTCGCCACCTTCGCGCTCGGCGTGCTCATCTTCATCGACGACTACTTCAACTGCCTCACAGTTGGCGCGGTCATGCGTCCCGTGACCGACGAGCAGAAGATCTCGCGCGCCAAGCTGTCCTACATCATCGATGCGACGGCAGCTCCCATCTGCATGATCGCCCCCATCTCGTCATGGGCTGCGGCCGTGTCGGCCACGGCGGCCGATCTTGATTCCGGTGTCACGGGCATCCAGCTCTTCATCCAGGCGATTCCCTACAACTTCTACTCGCTGCTCACCATCGTCTTCATCATCGTCATCGTCGTCATGGGCTTCGACTACGGCCCCATGGCCCGTGCCGAGATCGAGGCGTATCGCGATGGCGTGCTCGGCTCGCTCGGCAACGAGGAGAAGCTCGACAACCCGCGCGCCAAGCTCATCGACATGCTCATCCCCATCGTCGTCCTCATCGTGTTCTGCATAATCGGCATGATGTTCGTCGGCGGCTTCTGGGATCCGGAGGCCGAAGGCTACGGTGATCTTGCCCTGGCGTTTGGCAATACCGATGCGTCGGTCGGCTTGCCATGGGGCTCCATCATCGCGCTCGTCTTCACCTTCATCTATTTGCTGTGCCGACGCGTCATCAGCTTCGGCGATGCGGCTGTCTGCATTGTCGATGGCTTCAGGGCGATGGTCCCGGCGCTGCTCATTCTCACCTTCGCGCTCACCCTCAAGCTCGCGACGACCGCGCTCGGCGCCGATGTCTTCGTCGCCGGGCTGATGGAAGGCGCCGCCGCCGGCCTGTATAGCATGCTGCCGGCGATTATCTTTCTCGTTGCGCTTGGTCTCGCGTTTGCCACGGGCACGAGCTGGGGTACTTTCGGCATCCTCATCCCGATCGTCGTGCCGATTTTCGCGTCCCAGCCCGAGCTGCTCACCATCGGCATCTCCGCCTGCCTGGCTGGTGCGGTCTGCGGCGATCACTGCTCGCCCATTTCGGATACGACGATCATGGCCTCGGCCGGCGCGAACGTGAACCACATAGTCCACGTGCAGACGCAGCTGCCCTACGTGCTCACGGTGGCGATCGTCTCGTTCGTGTGCTTCGTCATCGCCGGCTTCGTGCAAAATTGGATTATTTGCCTCGTCATCGGCATTGTCCTCGTGGTCGCCGCGCTCTTCGTCCTGCGCAAGACCGTCGGCAAGCGCGTCGCGCAATGAGACAGTTGCTCAGAGCAACTGTCTCATTGCGCGAGTCAGGGGAAGGTTGGCATGACTAACGTACTCGAATGGCTCGAGGCTAGGGTCCGCGAGATGCCCGACAAGGTCGCGTTCGCGGACGAGCGCGACGAGGTCACTTTCCGCGAACTCGCGCAGCGCGCCCAGTCTGCCGGTTCCTTCATCGCCGCCAATGCCGAATCGCGCGCTCCCATCGCTTGTTACATGGAGAAGAGCACGCGCGCCATTGCCGCGATGCTCGGCGCGGTTTACGCGGGGTGCTGCTATTCCGTCATCGACGTGCGCCAGCCGGCGCCGCGTGCGCGGACCGTGGCCGACAAGCTCGAGGCGCCTCTGGTGGTGGCGGATGCGGCGACCATCGGCGCGGCACGCGAAATCTTCGTCGCCTACCGGGTGGTTTCCATCGAGGATATCATCGATGGCGAGGTTGATAGCACGCTGCTTGTGCGGCGTCGCGCCGATGCTATCGACATCGATCCGCTGTATATCAACTTCACGTCGGGCTCCACGGGCACTCCCAAGGGCGTCGCAGTGTGCCACCGATCGGTAATCGACTTCATCGGATCGTTCACCTCGATTTTCGGCATCACGCAAGACGACGTGCTGGCCAATCAGGCGCCGTTCGACTTCGACGTGTCGGTCAAGGACGTCTATGGCGGGCTTGCCACCGGCGCGACCGTGCAGATGATCCCACGCGAGTTCTTCAGCGTTCCGGTCAACCTCATGGACTTCCTCGTCGAACGTGAGGTCACCGTCTGCACCTGGGCCGTGAGCGCCATGTGCTTCGTGTCGATGATGGGCGGGTTCGACTATCGCGTCCCCACGACAATTCGCGAGGTCATCTTTAGCGGCGAGCCCATGCCGCCCAAGCAGCTCGCCATCTGGCGCGCCGCGCTGCCGGATGCGACCTTCGTGAACGTCTACGGTCCCACCGAGGTGACCTGTAACTGCACGTACCACGTCATCGAGCGCGTCTATGCCAAGGACGAGGTCATCCCGATGGGAAGGCCGTTTCCGAACGAGCGCGTCTTCCTGCTCGACGATGAGGGGCACCTTGTCGATCAGCCCGGAGTCGAGGGCGAGATTTGCGTTGTCGGAACCTGTCTGGCGCTTGGGTACTATAACGATCCGGAGAAGACAGCCGGAGCCTTCGTGCAAAACCCGCTTAGCCCGGCGTTTCCCGAGACGATGTACCGCACGGGCGATGTTGCCGTGCTCGACGAGGAGGGCCGCTTCGCGTACCGCGGTCGCAAGGACCATCAGATCAAGCATCTGGGCCAACGCATCGAGCTCGGCGAAATCGACGCGACGGCGCATGCCACCGACGGTGTGGAGCGCGCGTGCACGGTCTACGAGCCGCGGAAAAAGCGCATCCTCCTGTTCTACGTGGGCGCATGCGAGAGGGACTGCCTTGCGGCTACGCTCAAAGGCGTCCTGCCGCAGTACATGGTACCCAACAAGATTCGCCAGCTGGACACGATGCCCCTCACCAAGAACGGCAAGATCGACCGCCAGGCGTTGCTGGAGCTAAAATGAAGTGAGACACATTGGACAGGTACATCTGTCTCATTGGGAACCATGAGACAGATGTACCTGTCCAATGTGTCTCACTGTCCCCTTGTCCCATAAACGAAGGACCTGATATGGATAACAGCGAACTTCTCATCATCGCGCAGGAGTATGGCACGCCGACCTTCGTCTTCGACGTCGAGGAGTTCTGGCGCCGGCTGGATAAGGTCGCCGATATATTCGACGACGAGGTGCGCCTCTGCTTCGCGATGAAGGCCAACCCCTTCCTCGCGGGAGCCGCGGCGGATCACGGAATCCGCCTCGAGGTGTGTAGCCCCGGCGAGCTCGCCATCTGCGAGAACGTGGGCATCTCCGCACCGCAGATCGTGTACTCGGGCGTGAACAAGCAGGTCGAGGACGTGAGTCGCGCCATCCGCTACCGCGTCGGCGTGCTCACTGCCGAATCGAAATTGCACGTGAAACTCATCGAGGAATGCGCGGCACAGGCATCCACTACGGTCAAGGTGCTCTTGCGACTGAACTCCGGCAGTCAGTTCGGCATGTCGAAAGCCGATTTACTGGAGGTTATCGACAAACGCACGGACTTCCCGCATCTCGAGATCGTGGGGCTCCATTACTTCGTAGGCACCCAACGCAAGAAGCTCAAGCACCAGGTTCGCGAGATCGAGAAGTTGCACGCGCTTATCGGCGAGCTGCGCGACGAGCACGGCTTCAAGGTGCAACGTCTCGAATACGGTCCCGGCCTCGCCGTGCCCTACTTCGCCGACGAGGACTTCTCCGATGACCTTTCCCCGGCTCGCGAACTCGCGCCCGCCATCCGTGAGCTGGCAAAGGACGTGGAGGTCACCATCGAGATGGGGCGTTTCTTCGCGGCGTCCTGCGGCACCTATCTCACCCGCGTGGTCGACATCAAGGAAAACGAGGGCACGAACTACTGCATCCTTGACGGCGGCATCAACCATCTCACCTACGCGGGGCAGGTGATGGGTCTCAAGGTGCCCGTGACCGCCAACCTCTCTGCGCTTGCCGACGCCATGCGCGAGCGCGACGAGCGTTCCTGGACGCTGTGCGGCAGCCTGTGCACGGTCAACGACGTGCTCGTGCGCGAGGTTGACCTCGAGAGTCTCGAGCTCGACGACGTACTCGCCTTCGCCAATGCCGGCGCGTACTCCGTCACCGAGGGCGTGCACCTGTTCCTGAGCCGCACGATGCCTCGCGTGGTCTTGCGTTATGATGGTGGATGCGAGCTCGCCCGCGACTTCATCGAGACGAGCACGCTCAACACGCCACGCAAATGAGACGCTCGCTCTGAGCAACTGTCTCATCATCCGTAGGGTCCGGTGAGCAATGAGACAAATTGGTCAGACCAAACCGTCTCATTCACAAGATGAAAGGAACGCACGTCATGGACGACATCACGCTCGAGGCCATCATCGATCTGCTCAAGGACGTCGAGGAGGACGTCGACTACGAGAACTGCACGGCGCTGGTCGACGAGCGCTTCCTTGACTCCTTCGATATCCTCGCGATCATCAACGCAATCGACGACGAGTTCGACATCGCGGTTCCCGCCAAGGAGGTCGTCCCGGCCAACTTCAACAGCGCCCAGGGCATCTACGAGATGGTGCTGCGCCTCGCCGAGGAGGAGTAGGGCACCAGACAAAACTCGCCGGGACACTTTTGTCTGGTTGTCCCGGTCGCACCGCTCTTGCCAATCGCAAAATAATTGCAAAATGTGCATTGACAATAAGTTAGCGTTGTCTAATATGTAGTTAACTAATGCTAACTACGGCTAACTACGGAGGCTATCATGACACTTTCCGATATCAAACCGGGTGCGACATGCACGGTGGTAAAGCTCCGCGACGAGGGCGCGACCCGTCGTCGCATCATGGACATGGGCATTACCAAGGGCGCGCAAATCAGGGTGGATAAGGTCGCCCCGTTGGGAGATCCCGTCGACCTGACCGTGCGCGGCTATCACCTGTCGCTACGCAAGTCCGACCTCGACAAGATCGAGGTCCAGGCGGTCTAACCACTCGGTAAGACGATGGGCTGGCTACCCCTTATGCCAGTCCATCTTTTTGCACTGCTGTTAGCTATGACTAACAAATGAGACAGTTGCTCAGAGCATCTGTCTCATTCGGAATCAAAGGCACGGAGAGGAAGAAAGCACGACATGGAAACGACCATTGCACTGGTGGGCAACCCCAACTCAGGCAAGACGACGCTGTTCAACCAACTTACCGGTAACCATCAATACGTGGGCAACTGGCCCGGCGTGACGGTGGAGCGAAAGACCGGCCATCTCAAGAGCGACAAGAACATCCAGTTCGTCGACCTGCCGGGTATCTACTCACTATCCCCGTACTCGAGCGAGGAGGTCATCTCGCGCAATTACCTGGTCGACGGCCACCCCGACGTCATCATTGACATCGTCGACGCGTCCAACCTCGAGCGAAATCTCTACCTGACCACGCAGCTCATGGAGTTCGGCGTGCCCGTGGTGGTCGCGCTCAACCAGATGGACATCGTGAAGAAGCGCGGCTACACCATCAAGTCCAAGGAGCTTTCCGAGCAGCTCCAGGTGCCGGTCGTCGAGATATCGGCACTCAAGGGCGATGGCCTTGAAGACCTGGTCGCCACTGCCGTGAAGGCGGCGCGCGAGGGCATCGTCCCGCAACCCGTCCGTTTCACTCCCGAACTTGAATCCGCCCTCACCAAGATCGAGGACAAGCTTCCCAGCGCCATGCCCGGCAACATGCGCCGCTATTACGCCATCAAGCTCTTCGAGCGCGACAAGGAGGCTGTCGAGGAAATCGGCACCAAGGTCAACTGCGATGACATCATTTTCGAGGCCGAGGCGCTCTTCAACGACTCGTCGGATGCCATCATCACCAACGAGCGCTATCGCTATATCGAGGGCTTCATCAAGCGCGTCCACAAGCGCGCTGTTTCCGGTGCGACCATCTCCGAGAAGGTCGACAGCGTGCTCACCAACCGCATTTTGGCGTTGCCGATTTTCGTCGTGATCATCACGCTCATCTACTACATTTCCATCAGCACCGTCGGTACCTACGCGACCGACTGGGCCAACGACGGCGTTTTCGGTGACGGGTGGTATCTCGATCCGGTGGCAATCGTGTCAACCGAGGGCACAGCACAATCTGCCCTCGATTCCGCGACCGATCCTTATGACGAGGCGCAAACCGCCATCAGCGAGTACCTGACGCAAGCCGGCGAGGCGGGCGTCAACACCGATGCGATTGCGGCGTTCATCGGCGAGGAAGCCGACGAGGGCGCCGACCTCGAGTCCCCGGAGTTCCAGGCCGCCCTTGCCGCATTCGAGCAAGACGCCGCCAGTTCCGGCTTCGTGGCCGAATACACCTCGGTCGACGAGGAATCCGCCATGGAGACCGACTACTTCGTGTACTACGGCGAAGCGGGCGAGGCGCGGGCGCAGGCCCTTGCCGATGCACGTAACGAGCAAATCGCCGCCGAGGGTCGCGAGGGATCGGCCGAGGCCGTTGTCTACAGCTTTGACGGCGAAGCCGCCGATGAGGAGACCGGCGAGGTCATCACCCAGGGCGTCGGCGTGCCCGCGCCCGAGGATCCGAGCGCCTACGGCCTGTGGATTCCCGGCATCCCCGTCCTCATCGGTACCGCGCTCGAGGCCGTCGGATGCGTCGGCTGGCTCTACGATCTCATCATGGATGGCATCGTCGCCGGCGTGGGCGCCGTGCTCGGCTTCGTGCCGCAGATCATGATTCTGTTCTTCCTGCTGGCGATTCTCGAGGCCTGCGGCTACATGGCCCGCGTCACCTTCATCCTCGACCGCCTCTTCCGCCGCTTCGGCCTGTCGGGCAAGACCTTCGTGCCCATGATCGTCGGCACCGGCTGCGGCGTGCCGGGCATCATGGCTTCGCGCACCATCGAGTCCGAGAGCGCCCGTCGCCTCACGGTCATGACCACGACCTTCATGCCGTGCTCGGCCAAGTTGCCGATTATCGCTCTCATCGCGACGGCCATCTTCGGTGGCGTGTGGTGGGTCGCCCCGCTGGCGTACTTCATGGGCATTGCCGCCATCATCATCTCGGGCATCATCCTGCGCAAGACCAGGCCCTTCATGGGCAAGGTCACCCCCTACGTCATGGAGCTACCCGAATACCGCCTGCCGCGCTTTGTCGACCTGCTGCGCAGCATGTGGGATCGCGCCTGGGCCTTCATCAAGAAGGCGGGCACCATCATCCTGCTTGCCACGATCGTGGTCTGGTTCCTGTCGGGTTACGGCATCTACGAGGGCAAGTTCATGTGGGTCGGCGAGGATTTGATGGACTACTCGTTCCTCGCGTACTTTGGCAACGCCTTTGCATGGATCTTCGCGCCGCTCGGCTTCAACAACTGGGAATGCGCATCCACTGTCATCACCGGTCTCATCGCAAAGGAGAACGTCATCTCGACTATGGCCGTGGTGTACGGCGGCGATCCCAATGTCGCGTGGACCAGTGCCTACATGGCGTCGCTCGCGGCGACGACTGGTTCCGCCCTGCTCGTGCCGGTCGCGGCCTTCGCCTTCATGACCTTCCAGCTGCTCTGCGCGCCGTGCTTCGCGGCCATGGGCGCCATCAAGCGCGAGATGGGTGGCTTCAACAAGTGGTTCTGGGCCGCCATCGGCTGGGAGTGCGGATTTGCCTACGTGATTTCGCTCATCATCTTCCAGATTGGCGCATGGGTCGTCACCGGTGTCTTCAGTCTGGGAACCATCGTTGCCATCGTGTTTGTTGCGGCGCTGCTATGGGCGCTCTTCCGCCCGGCCAGCAAGCCCGCCGCGCCCGCCCATGCGGACACGGCCGTAAAGGCGGCCGCATAGAACGACTAACTCAGGCTTCAGGACAAGCCATCTTCCGGGCGGCCCCTCTCTCCGCCCCAAACATGTCCTCCCTCTCTCCGGGAAACGCCCCTCACGGGGCGTTTCCTGCGTTTGGGAGTCTACATTCTTGTGCTTGCGGGCGTCTCGGAGACGGGGCCGTAATTTTCCTCGTACCAGGCGATCCACTTATCCATCGTGTCCTCGCTGATGGCGTGTTCCATCATGCACGCCTCGCGATTGGCCGCTTCCTCGTCCACACCGAGGGCGTCGATGAGAAAGGCGCGCAGCACGCGATGACGCATGAGGATGTGCTCGCCGTATTCCTTGCCTGCAGGCGTAAGCGTGATTTCCCCGTAGCGCTCCTGTTCGATGTAGCCCATCTCGCGAAGGTTCTTGGTCGCGCGAGCGACGCTCGCCTTCGAAAAGCCGAGCGCATCCGCGACGTCGGTGGAGCGCACCGACCCATCGCCATGGAGGGCGAGGTCGTAGATGGCCTCGATGTAGTCCTCGTATGAGGGGGTAAGATCGCCGATTGCCACGCGTAGCTCCGCTCGCTTTGGGGAATGATGATGAGCGCATTATACTACGGATTGATAAACGTTATGTGTCCTTTATCTGAATTTATGGATAATGCAGATGAATGAGACGGTTGCTCAGAGACATTGTCTCATTATCAAGGTCAGAAAGCTGCGGTTGCGTCAGCGTGTTGCGTTGTCGATGTCGAGAAACGCCAGGACGTCGCTTTCCAGTCCCTCGACGTCGAAGAGCCTGTCCGCATTCCGCACGGTGCGCAGCCTGCCGCCAAGAACGATACCGACCCTATCAGCCAGAATGCGCGCCTCCGCGAAATCGTGGGTCACGAACACGATGGTGCAGTCAAAACGCGCGTGCACGTCCCGCATGACGCCGTACATTTGTCGTTTGGTCGCCGGATCCAGCGCCGAGAACGGCTCGTCGAGAAGCAGGATGTCGGGTTCGAGGATGAGCGCCCGCGCCAGGGCCGTACGCTGTGCCTCGCCACCGCTGATGATGCCGGGGTAGCGGTCGGCTATCGCTTCGATGCCGAAGTCGGCGAGGAGGCGGTCGACGCGCCTCTCGACTTCCGCCGGATCCGTCTTACGTACCTTCAAGCCGTACCCGATGTTCTCCCGCACGGTCATGTGGGGGAAGAGGGCGTAGTCTTGGTAAAGGATGCCCAGGTGGCGCTGTTGGATGGGAAGGGTGTCGGCCCTCTTGCCGTCGAGCAGGATCTCTCCGCGCTCCCATGTGCACGCTCCGGCAATAGCCTCCATGAGGACGGTCTTGCCCGATCCGGTCGACCCGAGGATGGCGAAGATCTCGTGCGGATGCACGTCGAGGGCCGGGACGTCCAGGACGAACGATCCGCGTCTCACGCGCAGGTTGCGGATTTCGATGCTACCGGCCAAAGGATTCCTCCTCGAACGGCACGCCGGCGATGTCGGGCATTTTGTCGCACGTCTTTCCGGCGCGCCGCGCCCTTCTCGCGCGCAGCCATCCGCCACGTCCGTCCCCGCCGATACGTGATGCTCCGACCGGACGGTTCAGCAAGTTTGCCAGAACCAGGGTCGCTGCCGAGACGATCAGCATGATCATCGCCGTCGCCATCGCGACGTCGTTGTTTCCCGTTGATATGCTCAGGTAGATGCTGCCGGGGAGCGTCTCGGTCTTCATGCGTGTGACGCCGACGAGCATGAGCGTAGCGCCGAACTCGCCCATGCCGCGTGCCCACGTGAGGACGGCGCACGAGATGATCGAGTTGCGCGCTTGGGGCAGGATGATGTCGCGAAACACCTGCCACGACCTCGCACCGAGCGTCTTGGCAACGAACTCCATGCGTGGATTGACCTCGTCGAGGGCGGTGCGCACCATGCGAATGGCGAACGGCAGGTTGACGATGAGCTGGGCGAAGACGATACCCGCCGGCTGGAACACCACGGCCAGTCCGATATCCTTGAGTGCTTTGCCAAAAGGTGACGAGAAGATGAGGAGTAGGGCGAACCCCAGCAGGATATAGGGAAGCGACAGCGTGAGCTCCATGACGATGCCCGCAATTCGCTTGCAGGGCATGTTCGTATGCGAGAGGGCGTAGGCGGTTGGCAGGGCGAGCGTGAGGCAGATGGCGGTCGAGATCACAGAGGTGACGACGCTCATCCGCAGCGAGAACATGACCTCGGCCGAAGTGAGCGCCTCGTGAAAATGCGTTATGCCGCTCGCGACGATGGCAATGACGGCGCTCCCGATGAACAGGAGCGCCACGATTGCGATGATGATGGTGAGCGCGGGAAAGAGCTCCCGAACGCGCCCGGCGTGTTTGCGTTTCTCGTCCGTATGGGCCATGGCGGTCTTGGAGGAAGGTGTCCTCCGCTATCCGGAGCTAGGCGCGCTCGTACCCGTAGGAGGCCCAGATGTCCCAAACGGCGTCGGTCTGCAGAAACTCCTTGAAGGCGTTGACGGCGGCGACATCCTGGGCGCTCGTGAGCTGGGCGGCGGGAATCACCTTGACGAGGGCGTCGAGGTCGGTCGTGTCGACGATGCTCACGCCGTCACCCTTCACGTTCTCCTTCCAGACGATTCCCGCATCACCTTCGCCGTTGGCAAGCGCCGTGGCGATTTGGGGTGCGGTGGTCGTGGTGGTGATGACTCCCGCGTTCATGAGCGAGTCCCACAGTCCTGCATCGGTCAGCGCCTTCTTGGCGATTTTTCCGATGGGAGTGGACTCGGGGTCACCGACGAGCACGCGCTGGGCGTTGGCGAGGTCGGCGATGCCGTTGATGTTCGCGGGGTTAGAAGCGGGAACGGCGAGCACGGGGATGTGCTTGACCAGATCCTCGCTCGAGGCGACGGAGCCCTCCACGGGCTTGAGCTCTTCCTTCGATCCGGCGATGAAGAAGTCGCCCTCGTTCGTCGTGGTAATCTGCGTCTGGATCTGCGCAGCGTTGGCGTAGGTCACGTTCATCTCGCAGCCGGTTTGCTCAGTGAACAGGTCCGCGATTTTCTGGAAGGGCTCGGTCATGCCCGCGCCACAGTAGATGTCTAGTTGCTGGCCTTCCAGGTTAGCCGCCTGCGAGGATGTTTGCGAACTCGTATTTGACGAGGAGCACCCCATCATCGTTAGCGCTGCTAGCGCGAGAACCATGGCAGTGATTGCGGCAAAGCGCCTGATTCTGCTTTCCGTTTTGGTGGTTGTCATTGCGGTTCCTCTCCCAAGGTGATTGATTTTGCATGTGAAATATATCAATAAAAGAATATTTTACAAGAAGAATAATTGTGTTTTAGAATAATACGGCCACGAACGGATACCCGTAAATCGCCCGGTGGCAAGCGAAGACAAGGAGCAGGTCATGAGGATTTCCGCACGTAATCAACTGAAGGGCACAATTGTCGAGGTAGAAGAGGGTGCCGTGAACGGCATCGTAACGATCGAGATTCCCTGCGGATGCAAGGTGAAGGCTTCCATCACCAACGCGGCAATCCAAGACCTGGGACTCGAGGTCGGTATGGAGGCCATTGCCGTGGTCAAGGCGAGTTCCGTCATGTTCGCGACGGACCGCATTCCCAACATCTCGGCACGCAACCAGCTCAAGGGCAAGCTCGTCGAGGTCGAGGAAGGCGCCGTGAACGGCATCGTCACGATCGAACTGGCATGTGGCTTTAGGGTCAAGGGATCGATCACGAATGCCGCGATTCGCGACCTTGGGTTCGAGGACGGCGGAGATGCCGTCGCGGTGTTCAAGGCGAGCGAGGTCATGGTGGCCGTTGACTAAATTTATTCTTTACAAAGAATAAAAAGATGGTATAGTTCAATTATTCTTGACGGGAGATAGATACCCTCCCCTCTCTTCTCTCTCGTGCGAATGCGACCGACTCCCCTGTCGGTCGCATTCGCATATATGGGGAGCTATTCTCGTGACTCGGAAAAACCTGCCCGGGAAATTTGCCCGGAGCAGATTCTTTCATTCCCGTGATTCGTGGATGACGGGCGTGGGAACGTCGCGTGCGCTCGCACAGCCTGCGCAGCTGCCCTTGCTGCACCCCATGCAAGCGCTTGGGAGCCTGAGGTCCTCGTCGCTTGGCAGGTTCGCATCGTGATGCGTGCCGTGGCACGAGCGCCCCTTCTTGCCAAAGCCGCCGAAGAAGGCCACCTTGATGGCAACGCCAATCCAGATGACGACGATGATGAGTATGATCCAGCTTGCGATGTTCATATCCGAATGTTAGCATACTCTAACTAATGAGACAATCTCGTCGTCGTTTTTGCCTCGCTTGTTGCAGGTGCCACTACGCAATGAGACAGCGTCTTCGAGCAGTTGTCTCATTCACCCGTGCTAGTATGTGCAACGTGTCATTTCATCGAGGAGGAACCCATGAGCTACGACATCACCGACATCAACCTTGCCGACGAGGGCCGCGCGCGCATCCTGTGGGCCGATCGCGACATGCCCGTACTCGCCGAGATTCGCGAGCGCTTTGCCAAGGAGCGTCCCTTCGAGGGAATCCGCGTCGGTGCGTGTCTGCACGTGACCACCGAGACCGCCAATCTCGTACGCACGATGATCGAAGGCGGTGCCCAGGTTGCGTTGTGCGCAAGCAATCCGCTCTCCACCCAGGACGACACGGCGGCCGCGCTCGTCAAGTACTACGGCACAGAGGTCTATGCACGCTGTGGTGAGGACACCGAGACATACTACAAGCACCTCGACGCCGTCATCGATACCAAGCCGCAAATCACGATGGACGACGGTGCCGACCTCTGCGATCGCATCCACGGCGATCGCCAGGACGCCCTCGAGTACGTCATCGGCGGCACCGAAGAGACGACGACCGGTGTCATCCGCCTGGCAGCCATGGCCGCAGCCGGCGCGCTCAAGTACCCCTCGTTCAACGTCAACGACGCCAACACCAAGCACTTCTTCGATAATCGCTACGGCACGGGCCAGTCCACGCTCGACGGCATCGTGCGCGCGACCAATCGCCTGCTTGCGGGACGCACCCTCGTGGTGAGCGGTTACGGCTTCTGCGGCCGTGGCCTGGCGCAGCGTGCCGCTGGCATGGGCATGAGCGTCATTATCTGCGAAGTCGACCCGCTCAAGGCTCTCGAGGCGCACATGGAGGGCTATCGCGTGATGCCGTGTGCCGAGGCTGCCAAGTACGCCGATGTGTGGGTCACCGTGACGGGTGACCTCAACGTCATCGATGCGCCGGCGTTCGAGAACATGAAGGACGGTGCCATAATCTGCAACTCTGGTCACTTCAACAGCGAGATCAACATCCCGTGGCTCGAGGAGCATGCGGTGTCGAAGGAGACCCTCAAACCGCTGGTCGACGAGTACACGTTGCCCGATGGCCGCACCATCATCCTGCTGGCTGATGGCCGCCTGGTAAACCTGTCGGCTGCTGAGGGGCATCCCGCCGAGGTCATGGACATGAGCTTCGCCAACCAGGTGCTTGCCGCCGAGTACGTGCTCAAGCACCGCGACGAGCTGCTGCCCCAGTGCTACAACATCCCGGCCGAGATTGACGACGAGATCGCCCGCGTTAAGCTCGGCACGCTCGGCATACAGATTGACACGCTCACGCCCGAGCAGGAGGCCTACCTCAACTCCTGGACTCTCGGCACCGTGTAGAACACGAGCCCGCTGGCGCGCAAAGAAATTGCGATAGTGTGAGACCGCCATCCTCCGCATGTAAGAAATTTTCGATCATGTGAGCTTTGCGGGGTCTCGGAGTAAAAAAATTGCGATTGTGTGAAGAGAAGCCTCGGCCCCATCTCACATAATCGAAAAAAACGCGCACGCGTCTGCCGTGCGCCGCACACAATCGAAAAAAACGTGCACAGCGCTCGTCGATTCTACTTTGCGGCTTCGATTTGCTCGGAGAGCCAACTGGCCCACTCGTCGACGCCGTCGCCCTTGGTCGCGGCGATGGCAAAGCTCGGCGCGCCGGGGTTGAGGCGCTCGATATGCTCGTCGAAGAGCGTTTTGTCAAAGGTAAAGGCCGGCATTACGTCGATTTTGTTGAGGATGATGGCGTCGGCCACCTGGAACATGCCGGGGTACTTGAGTGGCTTGTCATCGCCTTCGGGCACCGACAGGATCATCATCTTGATGTTCTCGCCCAGGTAGAAGTCCGCCGGGCATACGAGGTTTCCCACGTTTTCGATGAAGATGAGGTCGATGTCGTCCAAGTCGAGCACGTCAAGGGCGCGACGCAGCATGTCGCTCTCGAGATGACAGGCACCGGCAGTGTTGATCTGCACCGCGGGAATACCCAGGGCCTTGATGGTCTGCGAATCGACGTCGCTCGCGATGTCGCCCTCGATGACGGCGATGTTGTACTTGTCGCGCAGCGCGTTGATGGTCGCCACGATGGTCGAGGTCTTGCCCGACCCGGGGCTCGCTAGCACGTTGACCATGTAGACGCCCTTCTCGTCGAGCAGGGCGCGGTTTGCCGCGGCGCCTTCGTCGTTCTTGTTCAGGATCTTGGTTTCCAGGTCGATGTGAGCCATGTCATCCTTCTCTCTCGATGTGCCAGGATCTGGCCCATGCACATCGTATGTCGAGCCCTACGCGGGGCTGTCCTCGTCATCGGGTGTTTCGATTTCCATGGAGGCGATATCGAGCTCACGTCCCGCAATCAGGACGGTCGCTGCCGAATCGCATGCGGGGCAATGACTGTGAAAACGGTCATGTTCGAACTCGTTACCGCAGTCCAGGCAACGTGACTTCGGAGCCACGAAATCCATCTCGAGCACGCAGCCGTCCAATAACGGGTCATCCTCGGACAGCGCCTCGAAGGCGAACTCCATCGCCTCGGGTACGACCATCGTCATCTCGCCGATGGTGAGCTTGATGCCCGTGATCTTCGTGGCGCCGTTTTGCCGTGCGACGGGAATGACCGAATCGAAGATGCCCTGTACCAGCGATAGCTCGTGCATTACGCGGCCATCTCCGCTTCTTCCTCGGCACGCTGGCGCTTGATTCTGCGCGCAAGCGCGATGCGAGCAGCCGCAAGTGACACCTCGTAGAGCGCGAGCAGCGCGGCGAACATGATGCCCATTGTCACGGGGGATGCATCCGGTGTCACGATGGCGGCAACCACGAGCAAGCCGACGTAGATACCTCGCCAGCTGGCGCGCATCTTCTTGTAGGGGACGATGTTGAACAGGATGAGGAAGAAGACCACGAGCGGTAGCTCGAAGGCCAGGCCAAAGGCAAGCTCGAATAGGATGATGTAATGCAGGTAATCGGTTGCCTGCGGCAGAATCTGGCCGATGGACATGCTCTCGGTCGTGAGGAATTGGAATGCGGGGTTGAGGCAGAAGCAGTAGCAGAACACCATGCCCAGCACGTAGAGCGCGACGGCGACGAAGAACGTGGGCAGTACGTAGCGGCGCTCGTTGGGGCGCAGCGCGGGCAGGAAGAACGCGAGCAGCTCCCAGAAGATGAGGGGGCTGCAGACGAGGACCGACATGAAGAGCGCCACGCGGAACTTCAGCGAGAAGCCCTCGAACGCACCTGTCACATAGACATCGGTCACGTAGTCGCTCACGGGGAGAATGAGGAAGTCGATGAGATACGGCGCGAGCAGGTACATGAAGCAGACCGTGACCGCGAGCGCGACGACGATGATGACGATGCGACGACGCAACTCGCCGATATGATCCATGAGCGGCATGCGCGCGGGACCGATGGGCATCTCACTCACCGGCTTTCTCGTCGTCGAGGTCGTAGAGGCTCGCCGCCATGCTCTTCTTCTTGACGGTACCGCCCGTCTCGGGGATGGGCTTGCCCTCGGGCTCTTTAGCGGGCGCATCATCGATAACGCCGGCAAAGGGATCATCGGCCGCGGAATCGGCGGCTGTCGGGACGGGACTGGGGCTAGTGGGCTCGCTGGCGATCCCGCCGGGAATCGCTGCACCGGGAGCGACCTTGGGGGTGCTCGTCGGGCTACCGAACATGTCCTTGAACGGGTCGGTGAACATGCTCTTCGTCTCGTTGAGCGTGTCGTTGATGGCGGAAATGTCCTCTTGGATGGGCTTGGTCGATTCTTCGACCTGATCCTTGTAGGGAGCGATGGCCTCCTGGAAGGGGTCGGCGACCTCTTCCTTAAACTTCTTGTTCGCCGCCTCAGAGGCGTTTCTGAACTGCCTGATTGCCCGTCCCACGGTGCGCCCCATCTGGGGCAGCTTCTCCGGCCCGAAGATGAGGAAACCGAAGAACAGGATAATCACCAGTTCCGTGCCACTTATTCCGAACACGAAAACATCCTTTGCGTGTCTACGTTCGATTCCCTGCAAACTCGCTACTTTACCACATGCGAGCCGGGGAGGATGTGCCCGTCAACGTCCGTGGGTAAGCGGTGAGCTGGGACAAACGATGAGACAGTTGCTCAGGGACGTTGTCTCATCATGAACAGGGCTTGTCTGGTAGTGAGACAACGTCCCTGAGCAACTGTCTCATTCGCCGGCGAACTCGATACCCGTCTCGGTGATGACGCCGGTGATGAGCTCGTTGGGCGTGATGTCAAATGCCGGGTTGAACACGTCGCATTCGGTGGGGGCTATGGGCAGCCATTGGTGGCCGTAGGGCATGCAACGTACCTCGGTGGCGTCGCGCTGCTCTATGACGACCTCGTCGCCCGTGGTCAGCGACTTGTCGAAGGTCGAGTGCGGTGCGGCGACGAAGAACGGTACGCCGTGGTAGCTCGCGACGATGGCAAGCGGATAGGTCCCGATCTTGTTGGCGACGTCGCCGTTCGCGCAGACACGGTCGGCGCCCACGATGACGGCATCCACGAGTCCCTGCCCCATGATGGAACCGGCCATGCTGTCGCTGATGAGCGTATAAGGCACGCCGGCTTGCTCGAGTTCCCAGGCGGTAAGACGCGCGCCTTGCTCGACGGGACGGGTCTCGTCGACCCAGACCTTCTCGACATCACCGTTCTCGAAGGCGTGATAGATGATGGATGTGGCCGTACCCCAGGCAGCCGTCGCGAGCGCGCCGGCGTTGCAGTGTGTCTCGATGCGCAGGGGACGTCCCAGGCGCTGAGCGAGCGTGGAGATGATGACGGCGCCGTTCTCGCCGATGAGCTTGCACGAGTAGATCTCGTCCTCCATGAGCTGGCAGGTCTGCTCCTCGAGCTCGGTCGTGATGTGTTCGACGGTGTCGCCCCGATACGCCGCCATGCGAGCCGGTGCGACGAGCTCGTTGATCGCCCAGGTGAGGTTGACGGCCGTCGGGCGCACCGCCGCGATCTCGCGTCCGCGCTGCTCGAGCTTGCTCGCGAACACGGTGACGGAATCGACGTCGCTCTTGGGATTGGCCTGGCGTTTCGCCTCACGGATGACGGGCCACTCGTTCTTCGCCCACAGCACGAGGGCAAATGCGCCGGCAATGCCAATGGCCGGGGCCCCACGCACCGCAAGCTCCTCGATCGTGTCGCATACCTGTTTGGAGGTGAAGCAATCGATGTAGTCAATCGAATGTGGCAGGAGGCGCTGGTCGAGCACCGTCAGCCGAGCTGCCGCATCATCAAGATTCGCCGTGGTCAGCGCGCTGGGAACCCACCCCTCGAGCGCTGGCTGCCATTTCAGGGAACGCGGAAGATTCTCTCCCACCATGCTGTTTGCACCGCCTTTGCCTAAATGCACATGCGCAGATGATACCACCAAGTGCCCACATGGGCGTGCTGCCGACGAGCGCGATTTGGTCTATCATGCTCGCATGGATAAGAAACCAAACGCAAAGGCATTGCTGCCCATCGTCGTCTTCCTGGTGCTCTACCTCGGATGCGGCATCTACTTCGAGTACGTCGCGCCTGCCGAAGGGCAGATGGGCTTCTACGTGGTCAGCGTCGTCGTGGCCTTCGTCATCGCGCTCGTCGTCGCGTTCCTGCAGAACCGCTCGCTGTCCTTTGACGAGAAGATCCACGTATGCGCACGCGGCATCGGTGACGACAACATCGTCATCATGCTCTTCATCTTCCTGATGGCCGGCGCGTTCTCCGGCATTGCGAGCGCAGCCGGTGGCGCGGAGAGCACGGCAAACCTGCTGCTCGACATACTGCCCGCCCAAGCGGCCATTCCCGGCCTCTTCGTCATCGCCTGCATCATCTCGCTTGCCATGGGAACGAGCGTCGGCACCATCACGGTGCTCACCCCCATCGCCGTGACCGTCGCCGCCAGCGCGGGCTTCAATCTGCCGTTGTGCGTGGGAACCGTCGTCGGCGGCGCGATGTTCGGCGACAACCTCTCGTTCATTTCGGACACCACGATCGCGGCAACCCGCACGCAGGGCGTCAACATGAAGGATAAGTTCCTCAACAACTTCCGCATCGCCTTGCCTGCGGCGCTCATCACGCTCGGCATCCTCACCGCGATGGCGATCATGGCCGGCACACCCGCGCTCGATGACTTCGAATACAACATCTGGCAGGCGATACCGTACTTCGTCGTACTCATCGCCGCGTTGTGCGGCATCAACGTCTTCCTCGTGCTTGGCGGTGGCATCGTGCTGTTCGCCATTGTGGGCGGAGCGACGGGATCGCTCGATTTCGCGAGCGCGTTCTCGGCCATGGGCACGGGAACGGCCGGGATGTTCGAGACGATGATCGTGACGATTCTCGTCGCATCGATTAGCGCGCTCATGCGCGAATACGGCGGCTTCGCGTCGATTCTTGCGTTCATTAAGCGGCACTTCACCGGCAAGCGCGGCGGCGAGCTCGGTTGTGGCTTGCTCACGTTGCTGCTCGACATCGCCTGCGCCAACAACACGGTGGCCATCGTGGTTTCCGGTCCCATCGCCAAGCATATCGGCGAGGAGTACGGCATCGAACCCGTGCGAGTGGCGAGTCTCATCGACATCTTCAGCTGCATCGGACAGGGCATCATCCCCTATGGCGCGCAGCTTCTCGTCGCAGCGAGCCTCGCCGGTATCGCGAGCGTCGAGATCATGCCGTTTCTGTTCTACCAGTTCCTGTTGCTCGCCTGCGTCCTCATCAGCATCGCCCTCGACAAGCCGGACAGAAAATGAGACAGCTGTACCTGTCCAATGTGTCTCATTCACCAGACGCGGCAGCAGGTGACGGCACGGACTTCACGGACACCGCCGTCGAGGAGCACCTGCGTTGCCGCCGACAGTGTCGCGCCCGTCGTGAAGACGTCGTCGACGAGGATGACGCGTTGTAGCATTCTGCCCGCTCGCAACGTCACCGAAGCGTCCTCACCGGTCGCCCCTAAATCACCTTCGTGTTTCGTCCTCTCATCCGTCGCAAGCGAGAACGACCCGCTGCGATTTGCCAGGCGCTCTCCGCGTCCCAGCTTACGTTGGTCGTGGGCTCCTTTGCGACTTGTAAGCGCGTGCACGAGCGGCAGTCCCGTACGCTGCGCCACAATCTGCGCCACGCGCTCCATATGGTCGAACCCGCGCCGTCGCAACGCCTCGGGCGATGCTGGTACGTACGTGAGCGCGCCTGCCCACTGCGACCAGTCCCGAGGGTAGGGAGGGGAGATTTCTCGACTCCGCTCCGCTTCACTCGAAGTGACAGCGGAAGGTCCCGTCTTACCCCAAATGACGGCGGGAGGCCTTGGGATGTCGGCTCCCATCTCCCGTCCGCATGAGACAGATGTGCCTGTCCAATGTGTCTCATCGCGTCCGCGTATTGCGGCGCACAGGAACGAGGCGATGACCGCATCAAGACGCAACTCGTCGCCGTCCTTGTAGGTGCGGATGATCTTTCTTGCCCCGCCTTCGAACGACAGCGCCGAGCGTGCGCGCGAAAACGGAAACGCCTCCTCGGGATGCCGCAGCGCTGCCTCGCTTCCCGGCATCGGACATTCCGTGCACAACATGCGCCCATAGGGGGCGCCGCAACGTGGGCACGCGAGCATGAGATCGATGAGGGGAAGGGAAGACGCGCAGCTCTCGCACAGGACGCTGCCGGGCGCATCGCACACGACGCAGCGCGTGGGGCTAATCGTTTCCAAAATGGAGGTAGCCAGAACCTTATATATATGGTTAAAATCGAGCAACTGAGGCCTTTCCGGCCCCGCCCGTGTAATCTCCACGGGCAATTGTAAGCCATAGCTGTTCTCAGGAACGCAGCAAAAACGAGTGAGTGATGGGCAACATGGAACTGATCATTACCGAGAAAAACATCGCAGCGCAGCAGATCTCCCGTCTCCTTGCCCAAGGGGGCAAGCCCGAGACGGACAAGGTCTACAACACGCCCGTGTACCGCTTCAATCGCGATGGTCACGAATGCGTTGCCATCGGGCTCAAGGGCCATATCCTCGGGCTCGATTTCCCCCAGGAGCTCATCTACAAGAAGAAGACGGGTTGGGTCGGTGTCGAGGAGGACGGCGAGGTCATCGATGCGCCGGACGTGCCCAAGGCGCTCGCAACCCCGCCGTGGAAATCCAAGCGTCGTCCCTACGTTCCCGAGGGCATCAACCTCAAGGGCTGGAAGATTCCCGCGCTGCCCTACCTCACCTACGCGCCCATCATCAAGTTGCCGGCCGAGAAGGACATCATCCGCTCGCTCAAGAACCTCGCCAAGAAGGCCGATGAGATCATCATCGCCACCGACTTCGACCGCGAGGGTGAGCTCATCGGCCTCGATGCCATCTCCGTGGTCCGCGAGGTAAACGAGGCCGCGCCCATTACGCGCGCCCGTTACTCCGCCTTCGTCAAGAAGGAGATCGAGGACGCGTTCTCTCCCGCCAAACTCCAGACGCTCGACTATGACCTTGCGCACGCGGGCGAGACGCGCCAGTACATCGATCTCATCTGGGGTGCCGTGCTCACACGCTACCTCACCTGCGTGAAGTACAGCGGCATCGGCAACACGCGCTCCGCCGGTCGTGTGCAGACCCCCACGCTGGCCCTCGTGGTCGAGCGCGAGAAGGAGCGCGACGCCTTCGTTCCGGAGGACTACTGGGTCATCACCGGTACTGCCGCGCCCAAGGACGAGCACGACGATGCCTTCACCGCGACGCACGCCACCGCGCGCTTCAAGGACAAGGGCGAGGCAGACGGCGTCATGGCCCGCATCGCGGGTGCGACCGAGGCGACCGTCGGCGCCATCGAGAAGAAGCGCCGCAAGTCCAATCCGCCCGCTCCGTTCAACACCACCTCGCTCATGGCGGCGGCGAGCTCCATCGGCATCAAGCCGGCGCGCACCATGCGCATCGCCGAATCGCTCTACATGAACGGCTACACCTCGTATCCCCGCGTCGACAACACGGTCTACCCCGAAGGGCTCGACCTGCGCGGGGTTCTCGACATCCTCGCCAAGGTCCCTGACTTTCGCGAGGGGGCCGAGGCGCTGCTCGCCAAGGGCAAGCTCACGGCCACGCGCGGCAAGCAGGAGACGACCGACCACCCGCCCATCTACCCCACGGGCGCGGCCGATCCCGACAAGCTCCGTCCCGAGGAATGGAAGCTCTACAGTCTCATCTGCCGGCGCTTCATGGCGACGCTGTCTGAGGCCGCCGTCCTCGAGTCCACCAAGGTCACGTTCGATGTCGAGGGCGAGCCCTTCACCGCTCGCAGCGACGTGCTTGTCGAGCCGGGCTATCGCAGCGTGTATCCGTACGGCCTCAAGAAGGACGAGCAGATGCCCCCGCTCGTCGAAGGCCAGACGCTCGACTTCTGGGATGCGGATTGCGCGCATAAGCAGACCGAGCCGCCAGCGCGCTACTCGTCGGGCAAGCTCGTCCAGGAGATGGAGGCGAAGGGGCTTGGCACCAAGGCCACGCGCCATGACATGATCGAGCGCCTCTACAGCCGCCATTACATCGTGAACGATCCCATCGAGCCCACCCAGCTCGGCATCGCCATCATCGACGCGCTCGAGAAGTTCGCCGAGCCCATCACCACACCCAACATGACCGCCGAGCTCGAAGGCGAGATGACGCAGGTCGCCGACGGCAAGCGCCAGCGTGACGAGGTCGTGCTGCATTCGCGCGAGCTGCTCGGCGGCATCATCGAGAGCCTCATTCCCGAGAAGGATGCCATTGCGGACATGATTTCCGACGCGGTCACGGCCGATAGCCGTGTGGGCGCCTGCCCCAAGTGCGGCGGGGACTTGTGCGTCAAGACCTCGGCCAAGACGCGGTCGAGTTTCGTCGGCTGCAACAACTGGCCGGACTGCGACGTGACCTATCCGCTGCCGCAAGGTCGCTACGAGGCGCTCGAGGAGCCGTGCCCCACCTGCGGCGGCCCGCAGATCAAGGTCACGCCCTTCAGGCAGAAGGCATACAACCACTGCCTCGATCCCGAATGCGCCACCAACAAGATGGAGGAGATCGTCGTCGGCGAATGCGCCGTGTGCAAGGAGGCCGGCCGCGAAGGCAAGCTCATCGCGCAGAAGAACCCCCGCACGCTCAAGCGCTTCATCCGCTGCGAGAACTTCGAGCAATGTGACGTGAGCTATCCGTTGCCCCAGCGCGGTGATATCACCGCCACCGGCGAGGTGTGCGACGAATGCGGTGCGCCCGAGGTCATCGTCTCGACGGCGCGCGGCCCGTGGCGCATCTGCGTGAACATGAACTGTCCCAAACGCGAGAAGGAGAAGGCCGACAAGGCCAAGAAGCCTCGTGGCGGGGCGAAGAAGACGGCCACCAAGAAGAAGACCACGGCCAAGAAGTAGAAGAAGTAGACGGAGACACCCATCCGCATGGATAGCAACGCTGATAGCACGCCGGGAATCTTCCTCACGCTCGAGGGGGATGACGGCGTTGGCAAGTCGACACAGGCCGACCTTCTCGCCAGTTGGCTCGAGCAGCAGGGTCGCACGGTACTACGCGTGCACGAGCCGGGCGGTACGCGCCTGGGCGAGAAGATCCGCGCGCTGCTCCTCGACAAGGAAGATGACGCGATGGCGCCGCTCGCAGAGCTCCTGCTCTTCGAAGCCGCTCGCGCCCAGGTGATGGACGAGGTCATCGAGCCCGCTCTTGCACGCGGTGAGGTCGTCGTCTGTGATCGCTTCACCGATTCGACGCTGGCCTATCAGGGCTACGGGCGCGAGCTTGGCGCCGGACTCGTGCGTTCGACCAACGACCTGGCATGCGGTGGCCGTTACCCCGACCGCACCTTGCTCCTCGCGCTCGACCCAGATGTCGCCCGCAATCGCGTTGAGGGTCGATCGACCGACGGGACGGGCGACCGCATGGAGTCGGCCGGCGAGGCGTTTCGCGCGCGCCTACGTAGCGGCTTCGAGGCTATCGCCGCGTCAGAGCCCGGTCGCGTCCACGTCATCGATGCCGATGGCAGTGTCGACGAGGTGCACGGACGTATTTGCTCCGACCTCGCCGATTTGCTTGACCTGAACCTGCGAGACCAGACAAAATCGCCCCGGCGACATGTGTCTTGTTCGGTGGATTCCGGGGTGGAGGAGCGCTCATGAGCGAGCTCTTTGCTGGTATTTCCGGACAGGATCAGGTGACGTCGTACCTGCAGCGCGTGCATGACACGGGCAGCATGACGCATGCCTATCTTGTTGCCGGTGGGGAGGAAGGCACGGGCGCCGATATCGCCCTGCGCTTTGCCGCGGGCCTCATCGCCCACGGGGATCCGCAGGTCACGGACGAGGTCCTGCGTCACGTCCATCCCGACCTTCACCTATATAGGCCCGGTGGCACCGATGGCTACCTCGTCGACCAGGTACGCGAGCTCACGCACGACGCGGAGCTTGCACCCATTCGCGCCGCGAACAAGGTCTACATCATCCAGGATGCGCATCGCCTTGCGGGTGCGCCGGCAAACGCCCTGCTCAAGACGCTCGAGGAGCCGCCGCAAAACGTCGTCTGCATACTCGTGGCCAATAGCGAATCGGCCGTGCTCGAGACGCTTCGCAGCCGTTGCGAAGTACTCGTCCTCAACAGTCCTTCCGGAGCGCGTGCAGGAAACGCCCAGCTCTTCGACATGCTATACGCGCTCGCACGCGACTGCGATAACCGCACGCTGCTCGCCAATTCCAAGCGCTTCGTCGAGTTCGCACGCGAGCAGGCGTCGATGATGGACGAGGGAAGAATCGATGCCGAGACCTATATCGAGAAATACGATGACTACCTTTCGCAGGGGGCGAAGAAGCAGATCGAGCTCGCGGGCAAGCGCGAGGCGACCGCCCACGAACGCGCCGTCCTCTTCGACTTCTGCGCCCTCACCCGCGCATGGCTGCGTGACTGCCTCGTCACGCGCGAGGGGGGTTGTGAGCTGCTCGCCTACCCGGAATGCGGCGCGCAGAGCTCCCATGTGGCCCGATCGGCGACGACCGCCGGCTTGATGCGCGCGCTCGATGCCGCCAGAAGTGCCGCCACGAGCATCTCGTATAATGTGACACCACAACTTGCGATAGACGCAATGTTCTTGGAAATCAGGGAGGCTTTATGCCATTAGTAGCGTCAGTGCGACTTCGCTACGCATCCCAGGACTATTGGTTCGATCCAGCGGGCCTCGACATCAAGGCCGGTGACCACGTCCTGGTCGAAACGAGCAAGGGCAACGAGATCGGCCTGTGCACCCATGACGTCGTCGATGTCGACGAGGCCGAGGTCACCAAGCCGCTCAAGCCCGTCATCCGCATCGCGACCGAGGAGGACCTCGCCAAAAGCGACGAGATTGCCGCGCGCGACCAGGAGGCCCTCGCGGTCTTTCACGACCTCGTCGAGAAGAATCACCTCGACATGAGTCCTTCGGCGGTCGAGTTCTCGTTCGACGAGTCCCATGCGACCTTCTACTTCACCTCGGACGAGCGCGTCGACTTTCGCGGGCTCGTGCGCGATTTGGCAGCCGCGTTCCACACGCGCATCGACATGCGCCAGATCGGCCCACGCGACGAGGCCCGCATGCTCGGCGGCTTGGGTCACTGCGGCGAGGAGCTGTGTTGCGCGCGCTTGGGTGGCGAGTTCCAACCGGTGAGCATCCGCATGGCCAAGGAGCAGGACCTTCCGCTCAACCCCACCAAGATTTCCGGTCTATGCGGCAGGCTCATGTGTTGCCTGCGCTACGAATACGAGGCATACAAGGACTTCAAGGGCCGTGCGCCCAAGAAGAACGCGCTCATCGATACGCCTGCGGGCATGGGCAAGGTCGTCGAGTTCGATACGCCGCGCGAGACCGTGCGCCTGCGCATGGAAGACGGCTCGAGCCTGACGCTGCCCGTCTCGGCGCTCGACACCGGTGACAAGGTTCCACGTGAGGGCGAACGCATCCGTCCCTGCCATATCTCCCAGGAGAACTTCGACAAGATCATGGAGGAGCTGAGCAACGACAGCAATCTCGCGATGATGGGCGAGAAGCTCTTCTCCGATGACCCCGACCTCGCCGACACCACGGTCGAGGGAGGATCCATCGAACGAGTGCATCGTCGCAGACGCTCGTCTGGTGACGCGTCGCACAGACAGTCGGGCGATTCGGGGCGCAAGCCGCGCAAGCGGGGAACTTCGTCACCCGCCCCGCAGCCACGCGATGAGCGCAAGCGCCGCCGATCGGTCTCCGCGACCGACGGTACCGAGATAAAGCACGAGGATTCCGCGCGCAAGGAGCAGCAGGATCGCAAGGACGGACAATCTGCCGGCGGCAACGCGAACCGTTCGCGCAATCGCCGACGTCGCGGTGGCAACGGCGGCAACAAGTCTCGCCAGGGCAACCAGAACGCTCCCTCGAAGGAAGGATCGCAGGGCAAGGGCCAGGCTCCTTCGCGCCCGCGTCCCGGTCAGCACTCCTCGACCGTGAGCGGGGATGCGCCAAAGGGCAATGGCACAGGCGGATCCGGCAACTCGAGGAACAGACGTCGTCGCCGCGGTGGCGGCCACGGCCAGGGTTCGGGCAAGCCAAACAACGGTGCGGCCAGGGAATAGTCAAGGAAGAAGCATCCGCCCCGTGCGGAGCATGCCGGCTAGGAGAGGCACATGACGCGCAACATGACGTTGCTCACCGATTTGTACGAGATCACGATGGCCCAAAGCTACTGGTCGCAGGGCAAGATCGATACTGATGCGTGCTTCTACTCGTTCTATCGCGATAATCCCTTTGGCGGAGGTTACGGCGTCTTCTGCGGCGCCAACCAGATAGCCGAGCTCGTCGATGGCTTTGGCTTCACCGATGACGACATCGAGTACCTCGCCTCGCTGCAATCGCCCGGCAAGACCCCGTTGTTTGATCCTGCGTTTCTCGCATGGCTGCGCGGAATCGAGCTCTCCGTCGACATCTGCACCGTTCCCGAAGGCTCTCCCGTGTTTCCACGTGAACCGCTCGTGCGCGTGACGGGCCCCCTGCTGCAATGCCAGCTTCTCGAGCCCGCCATCCTCAACGGCGTCAACTTCCAGACGCTCATCGCGACCAAGGCATCTCGCGTATGTCAGGCGGCCGAGGGGCGCCCCGTCTCGGAGTTCGGGCTGCGCCGCGCGCAGGGGCCTGACGGTGCCCTCTCGTCATCGCGAGCCGCCTATGTTGGCGGTTGCGCGTCGGTTGCCAACGTGCTCGCGGGAAAGCTCTACGATATTCCCGTGAGCGGTACGCATGCCCATTCATGGGTGATGTCGTTTCCCGACGAGCTCAGCGCCTTCAGAGCCTATGCCCGGGCCATGCCCGACAACTGCACCCTGCTCGTGGACACCTATGATGTCGAGCAGGGCGTGAAAAACGCCATCATCGTCGCTCGCGAGCTCGGGCGCGATGGTCATAAACTCCAGGGCATCCGCATAGATTCGGGTGATCTCGCATGGCTTTCCAAGATGGCGCGTTCGATGCTCGACAAAGCGGGTTTTTCCGATGTGGGAATCGTGCTCTCCAATGACCTTGACGAATACACGATCACGTCGCTCAACGAGCAGCGTGCCCAGTACACGGCCCTGGGCGTGGGCACGCATCTGGCCGCGGCCTACGGGCAGCCAGCGCTCGGGGGCGTCTACAAGCTCTCGGCCATTCGCGAGCCGGGTCAGGAGGATTGGACGCCGCGCCTCAAGATATCCGAGCAACTCTACAAGCGCACCATTCCCGGCGTGCTCGACGTGCGTCGCTATCGCAATGGGGACGGCATGCTTGTCGGGGACCTCATATTCGACGTGAACGACGGCGTGCCCGCCGATGCCGTCATCGTCGACCCACTCGACGCGATGCGACGCAGGAAGATGGAAGGCGAGTTCGAGACGCTTCTCAAGCCCCTGGTCAAGGCCGGCAAGTTGGAGGATGTCGATCTTTCCGCACGCACCGCCCGCACGCGATGCGCCCAACAGCTCGCCTGCCTGGATGACTCGATCAAGCGCTTCATGAACTCGCATGAGTATCCGTGCGGCATAGAGAGGGGCCTCTTCAAGAAGCGTGACGAGATCGTGATCGCGACACGAGGTCGAGATTCGCTCTATGATTAGGAGACGGGTGCCGATCGCGCACTCGCAAACGTAAAGGAGATATCGATGCCAGAAGACAGGATCCAGTGCCGCCTCGTTCTCGACTCGTGCTGTGACCTTCCCCTCGAGGTGCTCGAGAACGCCAAAGTGGACTTTCTCAAGTTTCCGTTCAATATGAACGACGGCGAGCATTTTGACGACATGTGGAAGAGCATGACCGCCAAGGAGTTCTACGATCGCATGCGCAAGGGAGAGGTCTCGGGCACTGCGCAGATTCCGGTGTCCGAGCTCATCGAGCGGTTCGAATCCTACGCGAAGGACGGTACGCCGACGGTCTACCTCGGGTTTTCCTCCGCGCTTTCGGGTACCTATGGCACCGTCGAGCAGGTCGCCGAGGACATTAGGGCGCAGTGTCCCGACTTCGAGCTCTATACGATCGACACCAAGCTCGCCTCGATCGCAGAGGGCCTGCTCGCTTACGAGGCCATCAACCAGCGCAATCGCGGGCTCACGGCCAAGCAGCTCGCCGAATGGGCACGTGAGGCCCGCTGGTTCGTGAATTGTCTGTTCACGGTCGACGAGCTCGAGTACCTGCGCCGCGGTGGCCGCATTCCCGCGGCCGCGGCGACTATCGGCGCCAAGCTCAACATCAAGCCGCTGCTCGACTTCGATCTCGATGGTGCCCTTTCCCTCACCGGTGTCGCCCGTGGTCGCAAGAAGTCCCTCAAGGCGCTGGTGAAGTGCTATGACGAAAACCATGCCGATGACCACGGGTCAAACGGCGTCGTGCTCACGGCTTCCGCAGATGCGGAAGGTGACGTCAAGTGGGTCGAGGAGCATCTCGATCGTCCCGAGGGCGCCATTCCCGCCATCCGCTGCCAGATTGGCCCCGTCATCGGTTCGCACGTCGGACCGGGTATGGTCGCCGTCGTGTTCTGGGGCAGCGATCGTCGCGAGAGGATTTCCATCGCCGATCGCATCGCGAACAAGATCAACAGTGGGGAGTAGCCGATGATAAGTCCGCTCGACACGCGTATCGCGTTTTTTGGCGGGGCGGCGCAGCCTGCCGTCGTCGAGGCGATCGTCAAGCTCAAGACCGCGGGATTCGACGTCGTCGTCGCAAGTCATGATCCGCGTGAGGCCCCGGCTCTGCGCGATGCGGGCGTGACGTTCATCGACGATCGGATGGAAGCCCTGCTCGGGAGCCAGGTCGTCATCACGTCGCTGCACACCTCGGCCGATGTCGAGAACCTGTACCTGGGCGACGAGGGTCTGCTCGAGCTCATGGACCCGGGTACGTTCTGCATCGACCTGAGCGTATCGAGTCCGCGTCTCGCCCGCGAGATACAGGCCGTCGCGGCCGTCTCCGACATCGAGGTGCTCGATGCTCCCATCGTCTGCGTGGGAGAGGGCGAGCAGGCGGTGGTCTTCGTGGGCGGCGATCCGCAGACGCAAAGCACGCTCTCGCCCCTGTTTCCGTTCTTCGCCCCCATCGTCATGCCCCAGGAGGCGGCGGGCGATGGGCAGTTTGCCGCCATGATCAGCATCATCGCGCTCGCCGGTTCGCTCATGGGCACCGTCGAGGCGATGTCCCTTGCGCATATCGCGGGTTTTCCCGAGAAGAACGCGCTCAACGTGCTCGCGTCGACCTCGGGTGGCTCCCGTGCGCTCATCGATTACATCCCGCGCGTGCTCGGGCACGACTACACGGGCCGGATCAACATTGCGACGTTTCTCGATATGCTCGATGTGGCGCTCGATGCCGCCGAGGAGTTCGAGGTAACCATTCCCATGACGGAAACGGCCTATCAGCTCTATGAGCTCCTTCAGGCCGTCGGTGGGGAGGAGATGAGCATCCAGGCGCTCGCGTTGCTCTACGAGGACGAGCAGACATGCGCCGACTACGGCCTGGACTGGGCGCTTGCCGACGGGTTCAACGACCGATGCGAGCGCTTCGACGACTTCTTTGGCACGGGCTATCTCGATGACGACGATGGTCCGGAACCTCCTGGTCGCACGCAGGGCGGACCACCTCCCATCGATGGCTTCTTCTCGAAGAACTAGCGAAGGCAACGCACCATGGAGCTTTTCGCGACGTGCGGCACCGGGCTCGAGGCGATTCTCGGGCAGGAGCTGCGTGATCTTGGCATGCAGGAGGTACGCCCCCTGACCGGTGGCGTTGCGTTCAAGGCCGGCTTGGAGCAGGTCTATGCCGCCTTGCTGTGGTCTCGCGTCGCGAGCCGCGTCCTACTCATCGTCGGGCGCGTGGACGCGACGGACTCCGATAGCCTCTACGCCGGCGTGCGTGCGATACCCTGGGAAGACCACATCATCGCAGGCGCCACGATTGCCGTTTCGGCGCGTGGAACCAACGACCAGCTTCGAGATACGCGCTACACGGCGCTGCGCGCGAAGGACGCCATCTGCGATCGCCTGCGCGACCTGCGCGGCGAGCGTCCCGACGTCGACGCGCAGCATCCCGACCTGCGCGTTCAGGTGAACCTCCGCTCACGACGTGCGACCGTTTGCATCGATTTGTCGGGCGGCTCTCTCGAAAACCGCGGTTATCGCGATGCGGCGCGCAGCACCTCCTCTCCCGTGCACGAGACGCTTGCCGCCGCCATGCTTCTTGCGGTGGACTGGCCTGGGCGCGCGCGTCGGGGTGACGTGCTCGTCGATAGCATGTGCGCATCCGGCACGCTCGTCATCGAAGCGGCCATGATAGCTGCCGACATAGCACCTGGTATCACGCGCTCGAACTGGGGATTTGCAGGATGGTCGGGCCATGACGAGGCGCTGTGGCAAGAGGTGCTCGATATGGCTGACACACGTGCGCAGGAGGGCTCGCGAAGTCGCGTGATATACGCAGGTGACGAATGCGAGCGCGAGCTAGCATGCGCGCGGGCGCGCGCCAAGGCGGCCACCGTCGTCCCGCTCATCGGTTTTTATGTCGATCGGGAGGTCATGGACGAGGAGCTTGCCCGACGCACCACGGGTCACGCCCTGTTCGCGAGCTGCTTGCTCGATGGTGCGGAACTTCCCGAATCGATGCGCCCCGCATGGTACGCGCAGCTCGCAGCCTACCTGCTCGCCTCCGGGGTTCTCGATACCGCTGTCATGCTCACAGAGGGGCCGGATGCAGACGCCTATCTGGGCATGGAGCGCACGCGGGGTTATGCCTGCATGAACGGTTCCGCAAGCTGCGACATCGCGCTCTTCGACCTGACGTCTGACGAGGAGCGGCGTGCGCGGGTGACGGTGCGGGACAGGGAGCTTTTCGTCTACGATGTCACCGCGCAGCAATTCGCCGATCGTCTCAACAAGGTCTTCAAGCTGCGCCGCAAGTGGGCAAAGAGGGAAAACGTCTCGGCCTATCGCGTCTACGATGCCGACCTGCCTGATTACAACATGGCAATCGACCTCTACGAGGGAGCGGGGAAGGATGCGGGCAGGCGCCTCGTGCATGTCGCCGAATACGCGCCCCCCAAGAGCATCGATGCGGACAAGGCCGCCCGTCGCATGACCGACGCCCTCAACATCGCGAGCGCCGTGTTCGATGTGCCCGCCACCGATGTCTTCGTGAAGCGCCGCGTCCGCTCCAAGGGCGGCTCGCAGTACGCACGCGACCTGCGTGATGAGACAACGTCTCTGAGCAGCTGTCTCATCACGCAGGAAAACGGCCTGCTCTTCGAGGTCGACCTCGCGAGCTACCTCGACACGGGATTGTTCCTCGACCATCGCGACACGCGCGAACTTGTCGGCAAACTTGCGAAGGGCAAGAGCTTTCTCAATCTCTTCGCGTACACCTGTACGGCGAGCGTCTATGCGGCTGCCCACGGGGCGAAGTTCACGACGAGCGTCGATCTCTCGAATACGTACTTGCGATGGGGCGAGCGAAACATGGAGCTCAACGGTCTCATGAATGGCCACCAGGAGTTCGTCCGCGCGGATTGCGTCGAGTGGGTCGACCAGATGCGTCACTCCAAGATGCGCTGGGATCTCATCTTCGTCGATCCGCCCACTTTCTCGAATTCGGCGAAGATGCGCAAGCGGGGCTGGGACGTGCAGCGTGACCATGCCGAGCTTCTCATCGACGTGAGTCGGCTTCTGACCCGTGGGGGAGCTGCGGTCTTCTCGTGTAATCTGCGTGGATTCACGCTCGACGCCGAGGCGATCGAGCGCGCGGGCGTGCAGGTCGTGGACATCACCGACAAGACGATACCGACGGACTTCGAACGAAACGCCAAGGTACATCATTGTTTTGTTTTGCGGAGAATCTAGCGCACGCGATTATCTGCTGCGTGATACACTAGAAACGCTCCTCCCAAGTCTGTGGTTGCGAGCCGCTAAAACGGCTCTAGTCCAAGGCAGATGCGGTCGAAAGGATCCACGTAAGCGGACAGGGTCTCCTGGACGTGAGCATGGCGCATCTTAGGGGTAAGACGTACCGTCCGTTAAGGTCACATACGGTGGCCCGGGCGAGAAAATGAGTAGTGAGATAGTATCAGGCAAAAGTTTCTGTATGCGAGTGTGGGGTCAAAAACCAGGTCAGTTGGGGGGAGCGCTTCCACTGGCCCATGACAAACGGAGCAAGATGTTCGCAAAGCAAATCACTCACAAGGGAATATCCGCAATCGTCATGGCGCTTGCCGTCTGCATGCTTGCCGTTGTCGGGCTGTCTGCGTGTCAGCTCCAGACAAACACGCAGGTCGAAAGCAACCTGACTCCCAAGCTGGACGCTTCGGCGACCATCAACGAGGGCGTTCTGACCGTTGGCATCAACGCGAACAACTCGCCATACGGCGGCACCAACGCGAGCAACCAGACGGTGGGCATCGACGTTGACGTCGCCGCGGCCATCGCCCAGGAGCTCGGCTTGCGCATGCAGATCATCGACGTGGGGTCGAGCGGTCGCTTTGCCCTCAGCAACAAGCAAATCGACGTTGCGCTCGGGCTCACCAAGTCCGGCACTGGCGACCTCGTCTCCTATAGCGATTCCTACCTCACGGATGGCCTCTCGTTGTTCTGCCTGAGCACCAACAAGCCCGTTTCCATCGAGGACGTCGCGGCGCAGGCAAACGCGGGCACCGCCAAGATCCTCGTCCAGGCCGACACCACCGCGGCGAGCAAGGTGCAGGAGCTTCTCGGCATCGACAAGGTCGTTGCCATGCCCACCATGCAGGACGCATTCGATGCACTCAACGACGGCGAGCAGAAGTTCCTTGTGACCGATGCCGTCATCGGCGACTACTTCGCGCGTAATTACGAGAACGTCATTCGCATGGGTTTCCTCGGGGCTGATTGCGTCACGCCCATCTACGCCGTGTCCCTCACGCAAAACTCGGCACTGTCGAGTGGTGTCAACGCGGCCATCAAGACGATCAACGAGAACGGCGTCATGCGCGTCATCGCGACCAAGTGGCTTGGTTCCGATGGCGAGACGCTGCTCGCGGGCAAGACCGACCTGGCGACGCTGCCGGCAAAGGCGTTTGGCGCCGTCGGTTCCGCCGGCCAGGAAACCCCGAACGAACCGAATACCGACACGCCGGACGGCTCAGGTGAGGAGGATGCGAGTCAGCAATCCGGCGACGAGTAGAACGAGACAGAAACACGATCAAGGAGGTTTACGATGGCTATCACAGTTTCGGGACGAAAGATGAACGTCACTCCCGCTATCAAGGATTACGTCGACGAGAAGATCGGCCGTGCGCTCGAGGTCTTTGACAGCGCGGCCATGGACGCGGAAGTCGTGCTGCGCACCGAGAAGAACCCCGCGATTTCGCTTAATGCGATTTGCGAGGTCACGGTCAACGCCAAAGGCGCCGTCATTCGCGTGGCCGAGTCTGCGGAGGACATGTACGCGGCCATCGACCTGGCAAGCGACAAGGTCGCCCGCCAGCTGCGCAAGTACAAGACGAGGATCGTGGAGCGTCGTGGCGGTAGGGGCAGCATTCGCCACCTGCAGCCCGACGAGCTCGATATCCCCGATGTCATCCCGACCGAGCCCGAGGAAGACGACGATTTGCTCGTGCGTCTCAAGGAAGTCGAGATGGAGCCGATGACCGAGGAGCATGCACTCGTGCAGACCGACCTGCTCGGCCATGACTTTTTCGTTTACTTCGACCAGGACGCACACCAGATTCAGGTCATCTACCATCGCAAGAACGGCGGCTACGGCATCATCAGGCCAATCATCAACGCCTAGGAATCGCGACGCGTCATCGCTTTCCAGCAAGAGGGGCCGGGCACTGCCTGGCCCCTCTTTCGTGTCGCATCGTCCACTCTCGGGTTTTGCACATTTTCGCAATCGTCTAAGTGCTAGTATGTGCAGATTATTACTTGTAGCGGGATGAAAGGAACGTCAAGTCATGGCACGCGTGTACAACTTTTCCGCCGGTCCGGCGGTGCTTCCCGAGGAGGTCCTGAAGCAGGCGGCGAGCGAGATGCTCGATTACGAGGGCACCGGCATGTCCGTCATGGAGATGAGTCATCGTTCGGCGGCCTTCACGAAGATCATCACCGAGGCCGAGGCCGATCTGCGCAAGCTGCTGTCCATTCCGGACAACTACAAGGTGCTCTTCCTGCAGGGTGGTGATTCGCTGCTCTTCGCGTCGGTGTTCATGAACCTCGCCACCAATGGCAAGGCCGATTACATCGTCACGGGCGGCTGGTCCAAGAAGGCTTACAAGGAGGCCCAGATCCTGGGCGATCCCAAGCTGCTCGTCAACGGCGAAGGCGATAACTTCTCGTGGATTCCCGACCTTTCCGACCTCGACATCCGCGACGACACCTCCTTCGTCTACATCTGCGAGAACGAGACCGTGTATGGCAATCGCATCTACACGCTGCCTAACACCAAGGGTCACGTGCTCGTGTCTGACCAGAGCTCGATGTTCCTCTCCGAGCCGGTCGACGTGAGCAAGTACGGCCTCATTCATGCCGGCGTGCAGAAGAACTGCGGCCCGGCCGGCGTCCAGATCGTCATCGTGCGCGAGGACCTCATTCCGGAAGACCTTCCCGGCGTGCCCACCATGCTGCGCTTCAAGACGCATGCGGATAGCGGCAGCCTCTACAACACCCCGCCGAGCTATGGCATCTACATCTGCGGGCTCGTCTTCAAGTGGATTCTGGGGTTGGGCGGTCTCGAGGAGATGAAGAAGCGCAACGAGGCCAAGGCCAAGCTTCTCTACGATTGCCTCGATTCGAGCGACATGTTCTCGAGTACGGTCAATCCCAAGGACCGCTCCATCATGAACGTCCCGTTCATCACGGGCGATGAAGACCTCGACAAGAAGTTCATCGCCGAGGCGACCGCCGCTGGTCTGGCCAACATCAAGGGCCATCGCAGCGTAGGCGGCATACGTGCGAGCATCTACAACGCCATGCCCATCGAAGGCGTCCAGGCGCTCGTCGACTTCATGCACGAATTCGAGGCTAACAACAAGTAACGTCTGCGCGACTGCGCGCCGCCTCATTTCGACCGGAGGCGCGCAGCGTCGTAGTGGAGAAATCTCCTTCGTTACATCCAGTGGAACATGGGGGGCGAGATTTCTCGACTCGCTTTCTTCGCTCGAAATAAAATGAGACAGTTGCTCAGAGCAGCTGTCTCATTTTGCATACGAATGCTCGTCTGATGGGACGTGATTGTTCGCGAACATCGATTTTGCAGTTGTGAAGGGGATATGTAGGGAATGTGATGGCTTTTGAGCATGTTGCGGCCTTACGCTAAAGTATTTTCCCACATGCACGCGAAACGAAGCGTAAACGAGGTTAGCTTTTGCTACAACATGCACTCAATCGAGGCATCATCACGACGCTGGCGCTCTTCTTCGCACTGGCGGCTTTTCTCGCGAGTGGCGGGTTCGTACAGATATCCCTTGCCGACGAGGAAGCAGATCAGCTTGAAGCCCAGGTCAAATCAAGTGCCGATGCCTACAACGATGCCATCTTGCGCCAAGAGGAGCTTACAGCCGAGATTGCTGAACTCGATGCTCGCATCGCCGAGCTCGAGGCGAAGCTCCCCGCCCAACGCGAGCGTTCGGACGAGAGCATCCGCGCGCTCTACAAGTACGAGTATGACTCGTCGAGCGTTCTCATGATGCTGCTCGAGTCCAAGAGCGTTACTGACATGCTCGCCATCGTCGACTCCTACAATTGGATTATCGAGTACAACACCTCCGAGATTCAAAGAGCCATCCAGATGGAAAGCGATTTGAGGAATGCGCGACAGCAGCTCGAAACCGACAAGGCAGACGTTGACAAGGCTGCTCAAGACGCCCTGACGTCGCTACAGGAGGCCCGCGAGGCCCGTGAGCGCGTGGCGGCGCGTGCGGCGGCTGCCCAGGCTGCGGAACAGCAGGCCAATCAGAACATCATCAACTCCTCGTCTGCAACCGCGGAGGAGAAGGAAGCCGCAAACGCCGCGAATAGCTCCGCGTCATCGGCCAGCTCGTCTAATGTCGGCTGGTCGTCCGATAAGTCGCAGTTCGTGAACGAGTGGGCACCGCGTATCAACGCGTATCTCTCGGGATCTCCCATGTCTGGGACGGGCGTCGCCTATGCGGCTGCTGCTTGGGACAACGGCGTCGACCCGCGTTGGGCTCCGGCAATCTCGTATGTCGAAAGCAGCAAGGGTGCCGTCTGCTATCGCTCTCATAATGCGTGGGGCTATGGCGGTTATAGCTTCGGCTCGTGGGAAGAGGGCATCAACAGGGTCGTCTCCGCGCTGGGAGGTTCGCTGTACGGCGGTTACCTCACGCGCGAGGCCGCTGCCACATACTGTCCCTCGAATCCCGATCACTGGTACAACAGCTGCGCCGCCCAAATGGCCATGATCTAGTAGGCAGATGGAGTGGAACGGATGCGCCAAGGGGTCTGACCCCCTGACACATCCGTCTTCGACATTCCCTTATCATGTAGCTCATGGAAATCGTCATCACATCCATAGCGCTCGTGCTTGCCGGCGTTGGCATTGGCGTGCTTTCCGGGATGCTCGGCATCGGCGGCGGAACCATCATGATTCCGGTCTTGCGCCTGGGCTACGGACTCGACGCGTTCATGGCAACGGCGACCTCGCTCTTTGCCATCATCCCCATATCACTTGCGGGGGCCGTCACCCACATTCGTGCGCGCAGCTGCCTTCCCAAGTTGGGCATCCTGCTTGGCGTTGCCGGTGCGGTGACCTCGTCGGCAGGCGTGTACCTGGGGTCGATTTCCCCAGCCTGGCTCATCATGGTGGTCGCGGCCGTCATCATCATCTACTCGGCGTTTACCATGCTGAGCAAGGCTGTGCGCATGGGGAAGAAGTCCTCTTCGAAATCCGGTAGTGCGCGGGCAAGTGTCTCAGCCATCCCTTCGAACATCGAGCCTTGCACCTTCGGCTTCACGCGAAAGAACGTTGCGCTCGCGGTAATTATCGGCTTGATAGCCGGCTTTGCCTCGGGCTACGTGGGTGTGGGCGGTGGCTTCATCATGGTGCCGCTCATGACGGCGTGGCTCGGCATTCCCATGAAGCGAACCTCGGGCACGTCGCTCATCGCCATCATCATCCTCGCCATTCCCGGCGTCATCCAGCAGGCCTTCCTCGGACACATCGACTACCTTGCGGGCATCATGTTGTGCGTAGGAGCCATTCCCGGCGCGGTGCTCGGCGCCCGTCTCGTGTCGCGCGTTCCCGAGCGCACGCTGCGCTTCATCTTCTCCGGCCTGCTAGCCGTTGCAGCCGTCGTGCTCGTGGTAAACGAGTTCGGCCTGCTGTAAATGCCGTTTCGAGCGAGGGGTCTCCGCTTCGACGCTCACGCACCTCCGGTCGAAACTGGGACAAACGACCTGTCCATTTGTCCCACACGCTATAATACGTAAACTACGCTATCAAAGCCCAATGCCGAGGGAAACGACGACACCACGATGAGCAAACACAACGAAACGAAGATGACCGGCGCGCAGTGCCTGATCAGGGCGCTGGAAGATGCCGGTGTCAAGACCGTCTTCGGATACCCCGGTGGCCATGCGCTCGACATCTACGACGCGCTCTACGATAGCTCGCAACTCAACCACATCCTCGTGCGCCACGAGCAGGGTGCGGTGCACGCTGCCGATGGCTATGCGCGTGCGACCGGCAAGGTCGGCACCGTCATCGTCACGAGCGGCCCTGGTGCCACCAACACGGTCACGGGCATCGCGACGGCGTACATGGATTCCATCCCGCTCGTCGTCATCACCGGTCAAGTTCCCACCGACGCGCTGGGCAGCGATGCGTTCCAGGAGTCGGACATGACGGGTATCACGCTTCCCATCGTGAAACACAGCTACCTCGTCAAGGAGGCGGCCGATATCCCCGAGACCATCGCCCAGGCATATCACATCGCTTCGACCGGACGTCCGGGCCCCGTGGTCATCGACATCCCGAGCAACCTTGCGCGTGAGCTCGACGTTGCGTACAACTATCCCGCCGAGGTGAGGCTCCAGTCGTACAAGCCCACATACAAGGGCAACAGCAAGCAGGTGAAGCAGGCGGCGCGCGCAATCGAGAAAGCGACGCGTCCCGTCATATACGCGGGAGGCGGTGTCATCGCCTCGGGCGCGACGGCCGAGCTCGCGCAGCTTGCCGAGTCGATGCAGATTCCCGTCGCGACTACGCTCACCGGCAAGGGGGGCTTTCCCGAGGATAGCCCGCTCAACCTGGGGATGCTGGGAATGTACGGGCTCCCGGCGGCAAACGAGGCGATGCACGAGAGCGACCTCGTGCTTGCCGTGGGCACGCGCTTCGCGAACCGCTCGACGGGTGACGCGCAGGGATTCGCGCCGCACGCGCGCGTGATACACATCGACATCGATCCCGCCGAGATAGGCAAGAACCACCACGCCGACATCCCCATCGTGGGCGACGTGAAGACGGTGCTCACTGCTCTCATTGAGGAGCTGCGCAAGAACGACGCGCAGCCGCAGACTTCCGCGTGGCTCGAGAGCATCGCGCAATGGAAGCGGGAAAGGCCCCATCGCAACATGCGTGGTGAGGGCACGATTCGTCCCGAGCAGGTGATGATGGTGCTGGATGAGTTCGTGAAGGATCGCGACACCATCCTCACCACTGACGTGGGGCAGCACCAAATGTGGGCAAGCCAGCTCTTCCACACCACGAGGCCACGCACCTTCGTGTCGAGTGGTGGGGCGGGGACGATGGGATTTGGGCTTCCGGCGGCAATGGGCGCTCAGCTCGGCATGCCCGATAGTCGCGTCATTTGCATCACGGGCGATGGCTCCATCCAGATGAACATTCAGGAGATGGCGACGATTCACGAGAACGGGCTGCCGGTCAAGGTGCTGCTTCTCGATAATAATTGCCTGGGAATGGTGCGCCAAATGCAAGAGCAGTTCCACGGCAGACGATACAGCCAGACCCTGTTCACCGGAAATCCCGATTTCGCCGCGCTCGCCCGTGCCTACGGATGGAACGCAAGCAAGGTCGAGAGCCCGTCGGAACTCGAGGCGGCAATGCGGCAGTGGCTCGCAAACGAGGGGCCGGCACTGCTGTGGATTCCCATTGCGAGTGACGAGGACGTATACCCCAAGGACGCATGCGATGGCTCGGCCAAGGGCGTGTCAGACCTGCGAGACGAGGAGTAGTCATGTCACGCATTCTTTCCGTGTGGGTGGACAACAAACCGGGCGTGCTCGCCCGCATCGCCGGCCTCATCGCGCGCCGCGGCTTCAACATCGAGTCCCTCGCCGTCAGCATCACCGAGGAGGACGTGCGCAGCCGCGTGACGATGGTGGTCGATGCCGACGAGCGCATCGTCGAGCAGGTGACCAAGCAGCTTCACAAGCTCATTAACGTGTACAAGGTGACCGACCTCACCGACAAGGACCACATCGAACGCGAGCTCGTGCTCTTCAAGGTGAATGCCGAGTCCGAGAAGCGCGGCGAGATCATCGAGCTTGCGGGGCTCTTCGGCGCACGTGTCGATGGCGGGGCGCCTGATTCGCTCGTCATCGAGCTCACGGACACCGCCGAAAGGATCGAGGCGTTCGAGGCGCTTCTCGGTCCCTATGGCATCAGGGAAATGATTCGCACCGGCAAGGTCGCGCTAGCAACTGATTAGCTGCGATTTTGCGCGGATGCTAGGCGCTAGTCCGTAACCCCGTCGGCGTTGCGGATTATCTTGCGCTTGATCTTGCCGCCGATGGTCTTGGGCAGGTCATCGACGTATTCCACGATACGTGGATACTTGTACGGCGCCGTCGTGTGCTTGACGTGATCCTGCAGCTCCTTCGTGAGCTCGTCGCTCGGCTCGTAGCCCTTGGCCAGGATGATGGAAGCCTTCACGACCTTGCCGCGCACGGGGTCGGGGGCGGCGGTCACCGCACACTCGACGACGGCCGGGTGCGCCACGAGCGCGCTCTCCACTTCGAACGGCCCGATACGATAGCCCGAGCACTTGATGACGTCGTCGTTGCGGCCTACGAAGTAGCAGTACCCCTCCGTATCGCGCCATGCCATGTCATGTAGGTTGTAGTATTCGCCACCCACGGCTTCGGCCGTGCGTTCGGGGTCGTTGTAGTAGCCGACGAACAGGCCCGGCGGATAGGCCTCCTTGAGACCCGTGACGCAGATAGCGCCCTCGCTACCGTCGGCGACTTCGTAGCCATCGTCGTCGAGCAGTTTGATGTTGAGCAGCGGGCTCGGCTTGCCCATGGAGCCGGGACGTGGCTCGATCCACGGGTAGGTCGCCAGCAGCACGGGGCCTTCCGTCTGGCCAAAGCCCTCGCGGATCTTCTTGCCCGTGAGCCTCTCCCATTGGATGGTTACCTCGCCGTTGAGCGGCTCGCCTGCGGTCGCGAAGTTCTCGATGGAGGAAAGGTCGTAGGCTGCGACGTCCTCCTGCAGCATGAAGCGGTACATGGTGGGCGGCGCGCAGAAGGTCGCGAGGTCGTAGTCCTGCATGACCTGCAGAAGCTTGGCGGGTACGAACTTGTCCATGTCGTAGGCGAAGATCGCGGCACCGGCAATCCACTGACCGTAGATCTTGCCCCAGCCGAACTTAGCCCAGCCGCTGTCGGTCACGGACATGTGCAGGCGGTTCTCGCGTACTTGCTGCCAGTATTTGGCGGTGAGGATGTGCCCGAGCGGGTGCTTGAAGCTGTGCTCCACGGCCTTGGCATTGCCCGTGGTGCCACTCGTGAAGTAGATGAGCATGATGTCGTCGATTTGGGTGGCATCCTCGCCGGTGGGGCGCTCCCACTGGTCGCTCTCGTCCTCGATGAGCTCGTCGAAGGATAGCCAGCCGTCGCGCTTGCCCGCGACGAGCACCTTCTCTTTGATGCTGGGCGAGTTGGGAAGAGCGCCCTCCACCTGCTCGACCACGTAGTCGTCATCGACGCAGATGAGCATCTTGACGGCTGCGGAGTTCGCGCGGTACGCGATGTCTTTCGAGGTGAGCTGGATGGTCGCCGGGATAATCGAGGCGCCGATCTTGCACAACGCCATGGCGCACACCCAGTATTCCCAACGGCGGCGCAGCATCATCATCACGACATCGCCCTTGCGGATCCCGAGCTTCTTGAAGGCGTTGGCGGCGCGATTGGAGAGCAGCGAGATGTCCGTGAAGGTGAACTCGCGTTCCTCGCCGGCGTCGTTGATCCACACGAGAGCCTTCTTGTCGGGCTCGACACGCGCCCACTCGTCTACGACGTCATAGGCGAAGTTGAAGTTCTCGGGCACGTCGATCTTGAAGTTGTCGTAGAAATCCTCGTACGAGTCGAATTCGATGCGGGGGCAATATTTGCTGAGTATGTAGTCCACGGTTCTATGCTTTCCTTAGCTTCTCAATGAGACAATTGCTCTGAGCAACTGTCTCATTACTCTGAAATGATGGTGAGGAACTTGGCAGGTACGTTGCCGTTGCAACGCTGCCCGTGCCTGTGTTCCGGGTTGAAGAAGATGGAGTCCCCGGCATCGAGGACTATCTCGCGGTCATCGAAGGTAAAGACGATAGACCCCTCGAGGATATAGTTGAACTCCTGGCCCCGATGATCGACGAGCTCGGCAGGCTCGTCATGGGGGTCGAGCGTGACGAGCAGGGGCTGGAAGTCCTTTCGGGTGAAGCGCCAGGCAAGGTCCTCGAAGTGATAGCCCGGAAGTCGGTCGACCTCGCGGCCTTCGCCTGCCTTGATGAGGTGGAAGGTGTCGAGGTGCCCGGACTTACCCGTCAGAATTTCCGTGAACTCGATGCCAAAGCGATTTGCCATGTGATAGATGGCCGAGATGGGTACGTCGGCACCCGTCTCCTCCCATTGGATGTAGGTTTCCAGATCGACGTCAAGGTCGGCGGCCATGTCCTCGGCCGTGACGTCGCAGGCCTCGCGAATGCCGCGGATGCGTTCGCCAATGGCGATGAAATCAGTTGACATGATCGACCTTTCTCTGGAGTGGAATTGCCGTTGAGGATATACCGTGACCGTGTGCTATGCAAGTAAAAACCTGCGCCATGCACAGGCCAGAGGGCCGATGCATCTCATCTGATAAGCGTGTTTTTTGCGATTATGTGAAGTCGATTCATCTTTCGTGTACGTTTTTTTCGATTATGCGAGACCGGTCGTCTTCCGATCGTCACACAATCGCAATTTCTTTACATGTGGCGTCTTTCCATTTCACACAATCGAAATATTTTTACATCTAGCTTGCCCTAACCTCACATTATCGAAAAAATGCCCTCTATCAGACGTCGGCCCAGCGGCCCGCGAAGCCTGCGTCGTTGCCCACGACGTCACCTGCGGAGTAGCCGGTCATCGTACCGTAGATGACGACTTCGCCGATGCTCGTCTGCGCTTTGACGTCGATGCTGTTGGCCCAGGTTGCGCCATGGGCGGTGAACTCGATATCCTCGCCATCGATGTGCGCAACGCCCGCGACGTCAAAGTCCTTGCCGTTGCGCGTGCCCTCCGCATCGAGCGATCCCACATCGGTGATGTCGAGATGTGCGCGGGCAGTGTCGCCCGAAAGCTCGAGCTTCACCTTTCCCTGACGATGGTATTTGGGCGTGTCGACGATGACATCGTATGTTGAGGCCATGGGGTGTCCTTTCGTGTGTTGTTGCTGCAAGCGATAGTAGCGCATGTGCGAAAAGACAGCTAGGACGGGAGGCCCGAAAGAACGAATGCGGTGTGGCCGGTCGAACGGAAGGTTAGCTGCTCATCCAGTCGAGCAATTCGCGTTGACGAGCCAAATGCCGATCGTTTGGCGTCTGCAAGCGCCGCTTGCATTTGCGATTGACGAGTTCGAACCGCTTTCGCAACCTCGCATCGTCGGACAAGTCATCCTTTCCGAGCGAAATGGCGGTGATTCCGAGCATGCGGTATGCATTGCGCACGAGCTTATCGTAATTCAGGCGCTCCTGTGCCGATGGCCATGCGCGGTTGCTGTACTCGACGGCCATGCGGTATTCGGGCCAATAGAGATCGGGTTTGAAGGTGCGCGTGCCAAGGATGCGCGCGGCGGGATCAGGCGCCTCGATTTCCTGGCCGAGCAGAGGGGCCTTGCACCCCATTCCTCCCTGGAGCCGGGGAAGATGCGCGAGCATGCAGACCTTCGTTTCCTTGGGCGAGCGCGATCCTTGCAGGATTTGTCGGGCCGCTTTGCGAGCCGCCTTGGCCCCCGTGAAGTTATGGGCACTTGCCGCGAAGGTGGCGAGATCGTCAGGTGTGCTGATGGGATTGCGGGGGAGAAACCCGCGCGGAGCACCGGGGGCGAGCGCGTAGTCCCCGCAGAGCTCAAAGCCAAGGGCGATCAAATCGAACCATGCAAGCGAGCGCGCCATTTGCAGAAAGCAGAATTCGGGACTGCTAAGTGCAATATGCAGTTTCGTGCCGTCGGGAAGGGTCGTTTCGTCAACCAGGACAAGCGCTCCGGCCGGTAAGGCAGTTTGCACGCAATGGAATCGTGCTCGCTTGGTGGAGCGCCTTTCGTTTCGATTGGCGGTGAGCAGCTCGAGCGGCTTGGATATGTCTGCAAGCATGCCCGATGAAAGGGCACTGTCGAGCGTCTGTACGTGGGCGCATCCACACGCGCGGTCGATAAAGACGCTCGCTTCGGCGGCGTCTAGGCTTTGTCCGCGCCGCGCGGTTGGACTGCGCCAATAGGCGAGCGAGCTTTCGTGAGCAAGAATGATACATGCATGCTTTGTCATATGATTAAAATAGGCGATATGGTTGCAAAATCAAGAGCAACCGACTGTGTTTCATGAGATAAAACCGCCAAATCGATGTAAATATACACTTTTCGTGCCACTTATAGAACCAAAGTGGGGAACCCTTATCGCCCGAGACGAGGGGTCACTACAATAACTGCATTTACTGCGCCAACTGGTTATGGCAACTGGGAAATGAGGATGATCATGAAGGTATTGATTCCGGAGAAGTTCAACAAAGCCGGCATTGCCGTGCTCGAGGATGCCGGTTACGAAGTCACGTTCAAGCCCGATACCACGCCCGAAGAGCTCGTCGAGATGATTCCCGAGTACGACGCGCTCATCGTGCGCTCTGCCACGACGGTCACCCGCGAGGTCATCGAGGCCGGGACCAAGCTCAAGATTATCGGCCGCGCCGGCGTGGGCGTCGACAACATCGACCGCGAGGCTGCCACCGAGCGCGGCATCATCGTGTGCAACGCGCCGCTTTCCAACGTCGTGTCCGCTGCCGAACAGACCATGGCGCTCATGCTCGCCACCGCACGCAACACCGCGGCAGCGAGCGCATCCATGAAGGAAGGCAAGTGGGATCGCTCCAGGTTCACGGGCAAGGAGCTCCAGGACAAGACGCTCGGCATCTTCGGCACCGGTCACGTCGGCCTGCTTGTTGCCGAGCGTGCCGCCGCCTTTGGTATGAAGCTCATCGGCTATGACCCGTACTGCCCGCCCGAGCGTGCCGCCCATTACGGCATCACGTTGCTCGATGACATCGACGAGGTGTGCAAGCAGTCCGACTTCATCACCCTGCACATGCCCAAGACCCCCGAGACCACTGGCATGATCGGCGCCAAGCAGCTGGCCGAGATGCCCGAAGGCGCCATCGTCCTCAACGTCGCCCGCGGCGGCCTGGTCGACCTCGATGCGCTTGCGGATGCGCTCGAGAACGGCCATCTTGCCGGTGCCGGCATCGATGTGTGGGAAAACGAGCCCATCTCCGACTCGCCTATCCACAAGTTCGAGAACGCCGTCATCACCCCGCACCTGGGCGCATCCACCAAGGAGGCCCAGATTCGCGCGGCCACGCAGATTGCCGAGTACGTCATCGCCGGTCTCGAGGGCAAGACGGTTGCCACGGCGGTGAACGCCGCGCGCATTCCGGCCGACGTCATGGCGCAGCTCAAGTACTTCATCCCCGTTGCCCAGCGAGGTGGCGAGATTCTGTCGCAGGTTGTTGGCGGCGGCATCGAGAAGCTGAAGGTCACGGCATGTGGCAAGATAGCGGATACGGACCCGACGATTCTGGGAATGGCGGCACTTGCGGGCGGCGTAACGTTCAACAGCGAAGTCACCGTCAATATCATCAACGCCAGCTACATCGCCGAACAGCGCGGCATCGTCGTCGAGACCGCTACCGATCCGCTTTCGGAGAGCTACCCGAGCTACATCGAGATCGAAGCGTCGTGCGGTGACGACGTGTATTCCATTAGCGTCACGCGCGACATGACCTCGGACATGCCGCGCATCATCAACTTCATGGGCCTACCCGTCGACTTCGTGCCGATGAAGGACTTCGTTGTGCTTGAGTACGAGGACAAGCCTGGCCAGATCGGCAAGATCGGCACGGTGTTTGGCGATGCGGGCATCAACGTCGAGTCCATGCAGATTGCCAAGGATTCCGAGCATCCCCTCGTCGAGGTGCTCATCAACCTCAACCAGGCCGTTCCCGCCAACGTGCGCCGCGACCTGGAGGCGACGCTCGACATCGAGCGCATCTGGTACATCGACCTGTAGGAGCTTTGGTAGCGTCATAGGTGAAGGGCCGCGGGCATTATGCTCGCGGCCCTTTCGCGTGCAACTGCAGGAAAACGTCGTTTTTCGACATACAACTGCGTTTTTGTCTGCTTTTTGCCCCTCGATAGTGCTGTCACTTGTTTTGCATGTTGGAATTCCGGGTTTTCGGGGGCAACACAAAGGGCTATTCTCTCGAATCGTAACGACGAAACCGAACCGGAGCTCACATATGACCAAGGCGATGAACATACTGTACGAGATCGGTGACACACTCTACGTGAACCTCACCAATCGCTGCCCGTGCAGTTGTACCTTTTGCATTCGCAACGAATCCGATACCGTTAACGGCCACGATGTGCTCTGGCTCGAGCGCGAGCCCACGGCCGGGGAGGTCATCGACCGGCTGTGCGAGCTCGACCTTTCGCGTTACTCCGAACTCGTCTTCTGCGGTTATGGAGAGCCTATGGAAGCATTTGACGTGCTCAAGGAGGTCGCCCGTTGGGTGAAGGAGAACGCGGCGCTGCCGGTGCGCATCAACACCAATGGGCAGGGTTCGCTCATCAACGGACGCGACGTCACGCCCGAGTTCGGGGGAATCGTCGATACTGTCTCGGTCAGCCTCAACAGCCCCGATGCGGACGAGTATCTCGCGCTCACGCGTAGCAAGTTTGGCGAGCAGGCCCATCCCGCGATGCTCGAGTTCGCGCGCCGCGCGGCAAGCTACGTTCCGACGGTGGTGCTCACCACGGTGGGAGGCACCATAACCCATGAGCAGGAGCGCGCCTGCCAGGAGCTATGCGACGAGCTTGGTGCGAGCTATCGCATCCGCCCACGGGTTTAGATGGGACAGATAGCGGCGTGCTCTGTTCTTGTCATTTCGAGCGAAGCGGAGCCGAGAAATCTCGATTCGAAAGAATCAGAAGGGCCAAAGCTGTGAAACACATCGAAGTGGTAGCCGCAATCATCGTGCATGACGGCAAGATCTTGGCGACCCAGCGTGGTTACGGCAACTACAAGGGTAGCTGGGAGTTTCCCGGCGGCAAGATCGAGCCGGGTGAGGCTCCCGAGGCGGCGCTCGTGCGCGAGATTCGCGAGGAGCTCGACGCCGACATCGAGGTGGGGCCAAAGCTCATCACGGTCGACTACGACTATCCCGAGTTCGCGATGACGATGCAATGCTTTGTCTGCACGCTCGCCAGCGGCATGAAGCTACTCGAGCACAGCGACGCGCGCTGGCTGGGTCGCGACGAGCTAGATGACGTGGGGTGGCTACCTTCGGATGTCGAGGTTGTCGCGGCGATTCGGGATGCGGGGGTTGTGTAGGAAGAAGAGTTCTTGAAAGCTGCGAAATATGCTTGTTGCAGTGCAAGAGATTGCATTTATACGATATATCAAGGAGAACGAACGCTATTGATGGAACACAATGTGCTGTTAGAAGCACTCGGAGTTTTATAGAGCTGAAGAACAGGAAAATGGAAAAGTCTCCTCTAATTCACACTGTTCACGATGCCATCGCTCTTGCTCATCTCTAATCTCTTTGTATCGGCATGCGTCAACCAGTCGCGGTCTTATGTTCTCAATCTCAGGGATATCTTCTTGAGAATACACATATCGATATGCGTTATTTATTATCAGCTCCCTAAGGTATAAAACCAAATTGGAATCAAAATTAATTGCATCGATTTCGTCTTTCGTTCTCCCCACTTCAGTAAACAACAACGCTTGAGGTGAGAGAGGCATCACTATGTCAGCGAACCTTGTTCCGAGCCCAATATCTAATCCCACGCTTGTGTTGCCAAATCTGTCCCTCCCAAAAATGACTACAGGGTTATCGCTTGTTGGCAGGGACACTTCATCATCAAGATATATGATTCGCCAATTATAGGAGTGGAGTACTTGCGATATCTGGCCTGTCAACGCTCGAACTGACGAGGCAACAAAAGGTTGACGACCAATATATGTTTCGACTCTAATTGCAGATTGCTCCTGCTCTAACGAGCATTTTAAGGGCATATCTCCGAGGCTAGTAAGTCCAACAGAGCGGGGAGCCGCTCTTCTTCCTTGGCGCAATGCCTCGATTCCCTTTTCACTGAGCTCTTTCTCTATTTCCCTTATTGTTTCTTTTGCTGTGTCTTCAAATATCTCTTCAATTGTTTTAGCGACTTGCTGATACCATGAAGGTGTCCTAGTCATTTGAGCTACCAAGAACTGAACAAGCGTATTCACGTCTTGAGTAGTGAGCAATGTATGTCGGTCGATTGCGCGAAATACTTCTGCAGCAGGCGTTTCAATCTTGCGTTCTAGGTAGCTTTCGTATTCGTCGTTGTCGCTTCTATCAATACGCACAGTATATAGATCAGGCTGATAAGCAGTTGATTTAATCGGTGTGGATTTCCATACGGGCACGCCTTTGTTCGAGACGATGCCATTGTAGGTTCGAACCGTATTCCCATTTCTGGACCATCGTTTTAAATAAAACTGAGGAACATAATGATTGTCGTGTGTAACTTGTTTTGTTCCTTTGCGCTTCATTGCAGTTACTCAATCTAACGCTGCTGCTATCTCTTTCCCTATCCTGTGCGGAATCTCGACCACAAGCGCATTACCCATGCAGAAAGCGCGCTGTCCGTCAGTCATACCCGTATCTGTCCAGCCCTTGGGGAACATCTGAATCATATCGAGCTCATCGGGAACAAGACGACGGATTCGTTTGCTATCTCCCATAACAGCATGCTTGGTGCGGCTGGCGCCTTTGCCGCCTTCACCAGTGAGGATGGTTCGCGCTGGTCTATCAAGTGGGTCTGGCCATGCCATCGCGCCCTCAGTGTACATATACGTAAATCCCGCAGCTGTTTTGCGGGGTTCCTTTTTTGCTTCACGCATTCGTTTCCACTTGGGAAGGTCTTCTTCTGAGATGAAGAACTCAGGAGGCACTTCAGAATCGGGAACGACAATGTTGGCAAGTGTAGTCGCCTCGCCATCAAAGACAGGCTCGACCTTGCATGTCATGACCTGGCCCTTTTGCATCGCTCCGGCATTTTGGAAAGGTGAGAGCTTCTTGTCAACACCGAAGTGCTGGGATATCTCGTAAGGATCCGCAGTGACATCAACGGAGGTGATTGCGGTGACTTTCTCAGTGATGGGAAATGCCTTTGCCATGATGCCGTCTTGCTTGATGCGGCTTTCAAGGTCCCATTCATCTTTCGCGAGCTCGCCATAAATATATACGCGACGGCGCTTTTGCGGCATGCCGTATTCTGCTGCGTTGATGACACGCCACTCAACTGAATATCCCTCTTCTGCCAAACAACTCAGGATAATCGCAAAGTCGCGTCCACGTTGCTTCACAGGACTTTTGAGAAGACGATCGACGTTTTCGAGAAGTAAATACTTTGGTTTTTTTAGGTGAATCATGCGGTAGATATCCCACCACAGGACGCCCTTCTTGCCCTCGATGCCCTTGGCCATGTTGAGAGGCTTGGCGACCGAGTAGTCTTGGCACGGGAATCCGCCGACCAGCATGTCAAAATCTGGGATGTCTCGCTCGCCTGCTTCGTATTCGTCAAGCACCTTGTTGATATCCTCGTTGACGCAGCTACCTGCGCCAAAATGCTCTTCATAGCAGCGCCATGCAAACTGCTTGGATTCTGTTCCAGGCGGCTCCCACTGGTTGGCCCACACGGTTTTGAATGGGCCAGCGGCTTCTATTTTGAATTCGAGATGATTTGGGTCAGAGTATCCGTCTAGACCTAGACGGAATCCGCCAACTCCGGCGAATAGCTCCGCCACTTCAATTGTGTCGTTGGCCATAGGGTGCTCCTTCGCATTCTGAAAGCCATTGACTGCATTCTATATATGGGTGTGACATGATTTGTAGGATCTCAAATCACGCCCCTGTTGTCAAGATCAAATCTGTTTTAAACCCAAGGTTCAGCCTTAAGGAGCCTGCTCAAATATGACCCTTTGATCCAAACATATTGCCTGTACATATCAATGTCATTTATACAAATGGGCTTATCTGTCGAATCATTGCCAGAGCCACGAACAAATATGTTCCCATCCTTTGATTTTGGAAAATTAGGAGCCCCTCGAACAACTCCGGTTTTATTCACTTTGGGCTTCCCAGTTTTCTTGTCGATATCAGGTATAAAGCGCAGTTCCTTAGTTGCAATTAAACGGCGTGCTTCTTCCCAAACTTTGCGCACCTCAGTTTCAATAAAGTCCTCATTAAAGCTAAGACGCTTGAAACCCAAGAGCTTGTTGTCCAGGAGCGGGGCGTCCTTTGACGGCTCTTCAAACACTATAAACAAGAACTGGTTATCTGAAAAATATTCATAGAACTGGGACTCTTCGAAAAGAGTGTTGGGGTTCGTGAGGTTTTCAAAGTCAATTGTGAAAAGCTTCGTGTCTTCTGTCTCTAGACCCTTTCGAGTCAAGGCGGTCGTCTTTAGAACAAGACCAATTTTGGAGAACAATTCGATTTTGTTTAGCTTCCCAGTTCCACCGAAGATGTGCACAACAACCTGTTCTGCGAGAGATTTTCCTCCGGCGTCAATGCCGAGCATCTCGCAGATTTCTCGCATCGTTTTATTGCCATATTTGTTGGAAGCGTTGCTTAATTCAAGGTCAATGGCGGCATAGGTTGTATAGCTTTTAGGCAGTTGCTCCATCGACTCGCCAAACGCCTTTTTGGCTAGGGCAGAGACGGTCGAGCGTTTAAGTCGAAACCGAGGAGGATGGGGATATTTTGGCGCAGTATCGATGAGCATCAACTCCTTGCGCAGAGCAGATGAGAGTTTGGGATAGTGCTCTTTACGGTCTTCTAGACTGGGATACTTGTCCTGAATGTGCTTCACAAAATCGTGAACTAACTGCCAGTCCGCTTTGAGAGTCTCAATTTCTTCCTCATCGAATTCGTGGAATTGATAACCCTTGATAGGGAAGCGTGCGTATTCTGCAGCTTGCACTGTGGTGTCGGAATCATATAGGTAGTAAATGATGAGCATATGCTCAAGCTTGTGCCAAAAATTAGAATCAAGAAAGTCTTCATCAACAATCGTATCGAGTGAAACTGCGGTAATTGACATAGGCTCCTTTGCCTCAAGGCCTTTTCCTTGTTTTGCAGGGCGAAGACCGGTGGTCTTTACTTCTGTTGGAACTCCGTCAACGAGGATGTCAGGCTGCTGCCGAGAGTCTGGAGGATAGCCGAGAATTGATTGCTCAATAACATCACCTGCAATGCCAGTAACCTTCGGATTGGTTTCAGTTATCGCGAACACATTTGCTGTGTCCACTTCACCGAGAGTCTTGTTGCGAACCGATTCGAGCTTCTCTTCGAGTTCGACCCTTACGAATGCATATTCTTTGTCACTCATAAGCAACTCCGTTATTCATAATCGGTCTTACTCAGCTCACTTTTCTTTGCGCTCATAGGCACACACTCCGTCTCGTTCGATGGCTTGCGCTAGTGATTGGCTCTTGATTGTGCTCGCGGTAATCACATCACACTCTTTGCCAGTCTCTTGCTCAATCATTTTAGAGAACGAAGCGAGATCGTGCAGGTTAAAGCCGGCACTTCGGTCTATCTCGAGTCTGATATCGATGTCGCTATCGGCATCCTGCTGGTTTCGCGCATACGAACCAAACAGCAGTGCGCGTTCTATGCCTGGATAATGTGCGGATGCTCTGGAGATCGCATCGAGGACAGCTTGCGTTTCGAGCGGGGCGGTTTCCGTTTCAGCGCTGGCACCGCCCAGCAGCGTCTGAAGCGCATCGAGCTTGCTGTCAATTTCCGAAAGGGATGCTCGAATGTCCTGACTATTCTGGTCCAATCCCATCTCGATGAAATGAACGTAGGCATCGGTCTTTCGCAGGCCGTGAGTTTTGGCGTAGCCTTCGACCTTCTCGGCGAGAGAGGCGGGCACTCGAAGCGAAAGCGCCTTTCTGTTGTTTGCCTTGGTGCTTTGCATCGTCGACCTCGTTCATCAGAGGATATGCTAGAAATGTATCACAACTGTAATACATTTTGTTGCCATATTCACCGCAAATCATGCGGCGAACAGCAGTCCTAATCGCCGCATTACCGAAAATCCGCGATTATCATTACCGATTTTCCGCGTTTCTCGATTTCCAATCATATTGAGTAAATTTACTCAATATGATGAGCAAACGCCCTTTACGCCTCGAACAGCAGCGCACCGCTCGTGAGTCCGCCGCCAAAGCCCACGCACATCACCTTGTCGCCCGGCTTGATGCGGCCCTCCTCGTAGGCGTCGGAAAGCGCCATGAGCACGCTCGATGCACTCGTGTTGCCCGCCTCGGCGATGGAGACCTGCCAACGCTCGTAGGGAACGCCCAGCTTCTTGGCGGCAAAGCGGATGATGCGGTCGTTTGCCTGGTGCGGAACGATGCAGCTCACCTCGTCCATCGATACGCCCGCGCGCTCGCACACCGCGCGTGCGGCCTCCACGATGGCGGCGGTGGCGAACTTGAAGACGCGCTGTCCGTGCATGCGGATGAACGCGGCGTGCTCGGCAAAGCCGCCCTCGTCGGTTTCGATGTCCATGATCTCACCCACGCCCACGTTGCCGACGTTCTCCCCAAAGGGAAACGTGCTCATGTCGTGGTTCGCGTCGACGGTCAGGCATAGGGTGTCATCATCGGTGTTTTTGAGGAAGCTCGCCAGAATGCCCGGCGCGCTCTCATCCCACTCGAGCACCACGGCGCCGGCACCATCGCCAAAGAGCACGCAGGTGGCGCGATCGGTCCAGTCGGTGATGCGCGAAAGTCGCTCCGCACCCACGACCAGCGCACGGCGCATGGCGTTGCGCTTGTGGCCGATGCCGCTTCCGCCTTCGCTGGCGACGGAGGCCTCGATCATGGTGGAGGCAACGTCGATGCCGTAGATGCACCCGCTACACGCGGCGTTAAGGTCGAATGCGATGGCATGCTCGGCGCCCAGCTGCGCCTTGATAAGCGCCGCCTGGGACGGAACGATGACGTCCCCGGAGATGGTCATGCACACGATGAGGTCGATATCTACGGCCGCGACGCCTGCGTTTTCGAGGGCGGCCTGTGCAGCCTGGACTCCAAGATCGGTGGTGGACTCGTCAACCGCGATGCGACGGTTGTGGATGCCGGTGCGCTCGACGATCCATTCGTCGCTCGTGTCGACGATGTTTGCCAGGTCATCGTTGCTCACGACGAGCTCCGGTTGGGCCTTTCCGTGTCCGACGATCTTGCATCCCATGGCGCTTCTCCTTGTTGGTCGGTCGTCGCCCCCGTCCGTCCGGGTGGGCTGACGCCCGACTATCTTAGAGTAATTCCGCCGGAATATGCCTTCGTTTGCGATGTTTGCGCAAGATTTTGCACCGCGGCTCACTCATAAAATCTTCGTCTACAATAGTCGCGCTTGTTTGTTAGACACCGCGAAAGGAACCATCATGGCAACTATCGACATCGTCCGCGACGTGCTGGTCGAGAACCAGGATCTTGACCCGGAGGCCATCACCGAAGATGCCGTCATCGAGGACCTGGGCATCGACTCCCTCGACATGGTCGAGCTCATCTGCGACATCGAGGACCAGTGCGAGGTCGACTTCGGCGAGCCGACCGATCTCGTGACCATCGGCGACATCGTCGAGCACATCGACTCCCTGAAGTAGGTCGAAGCGCTTCATGAAAACGAGAGTAACCGAACTCCTGGGCATCGAGGCTCCCATCATCCAAGGCGGCATGGCCCGCGTTGCAGACGCCTCGCTTGCCGCGGCGGTCAGCGAGGCCGGCGGCCTGGGCATCATCGCCTGCGGTGGTGCCAAGCTCGATTGGATTGCCGAGCAGGTCAAGCAGGCCAAGGCGCAGACCGACAAGCCCTTTGGCTGCAACATCATGCTCATGGACCCACTTACGCCCGCGGTCGCCAAGCTCGTCGTCGAGCTCGGCGTCAAGGTCGTCACCACGGGCGCCGGCAGCCCGACTGAGTACCTGCCCATGTGGCGCGAGGCCGGCATCAAGGTCATCCCCGTCATCGCCACCACGGCGCAGGCCAGGCGTATGGAGCGCCTCGGCGTCGATGCCGTGGTCGCCGAGGGCACCGAGTCCGGCGGTCACGTCGGCGAGCTCACCACCATGGCGCTCGTGCCCAGCGTGCGCGAGGCCGTTTCCATCCCCGTCATCGCCGCTGGCGGTATCGCCGACGGTCGCGGCATCTGCGCGGCCTTCGCGTTGGGTGCCGAGGGCGTGCAGATGGGTACGCGCTTCCTCACTATCGACGAGTGCACCGTGTGCGACCCGTGGAAGGAGAAGGTGCTCGGCGCCAAGGACTCCGACACGATCGTGACGGGTCGCGGCACGGGTCATCCCGTGCGCGGGCTCAAGAACAAGTTCGCGCGCGCCTGCCGCAAGCGCGAGATGGAGGCGAGTAGCCCCGACGATCTCGAGGGCATGTATGCAGGTTCGCTCAAACGTGCAGTCGAGGGCGATATGGAGAATGGCTCCATCCTCGCCGGTCAGGTTGCCGCGCTTGTGAAGAAGCGCGGGACGGCCAAGGAGCTCATCGCCGAGCTCATGGCCGAGGCCGAGGCGCTCGGTGCACTTGACCTCGCCGCCATGGCCGAGCTCAACGCCCGTCAAGGTCGCTGCCTGGAAGATGCCGACGCATAGGAAGACTGAAGCTATGGCTCAACTTGAAGGAATCGGACCGGTCCACACGGTCTTTATGGCCTCGGGACAGGGGTCGCAAAAGCCCGGCATGGGCGTTTCGCTCTTTGGAGTTCCCGAGGTACAGGCTGCGCTCGAGTGCGCATCTGACGTGTTCGACCGCGACATAGCGGCGCTCATCAACAGCGAAGGCGACGAAGCGCAGGCACAGCTCAACGAGACGCGCAACGCGCAGGTCGCCATCGCCGCGCTTTCCATCGGCATTGGTCGCGCCCTCATGGCGCGCGGCATCCGGCCCGATGCGCTGCTCGGCTTCTCGCTCGGGCAGATCAGCGCGCTCGCCCTGGCCGACATGCTCACTGACGAGGAGGCCTTTCGCCTCATCGACGTGCGCTCACGTGTCATGGACGAGGCGGCACGCTCGAATCCGGGCGCGATGACCGCGTTGCTCAAGGCCGACGAGAAAAGCGTCATGGCACTGTGCGAGCAATGCGCCCAAGGCGATGTCCTTGCGCCCGCGAACTTCAATTGCCCGGGCCAGATCGTCGTGGCCGGCACCGTGCCCGCAATCGAGCGTGCGGAGGAAGCCTGGAAGGAGCAAGGCGGCAAGCTGAGCCGCCTGGCGACGCAAGGTGCCTTCCATAGCCCGCTCATGAAAGCGGCGTGTGATCCGTTTGCGGAGTATCTCGCAACTGTCGATTTCAAGGAGCCGGTCATCCCGGTCATCTGCAACACCGACGCCACGCCGCTCGATACGGCAACCGTGCGTCAGCGTCTGGTCGATCACCTCACGCATCCCGTGCGCTTCCAGCAGAGCGTCGAGGCGCTTCGCGAGCAGGGTGCGGATACCTTCATCGAGGTCGGCTTCGGCGGCGTGCTGAGCGGTCTGGTGCGACGCATCGACAAGGAAGCCACACGTGCTTGCGTGCAAGATAGGCCGAGCTTCGAAGAGCTCGAGGAATCGTGGAGGAAAAGCGATGAGTAACACCGATCAGGGCAACCCCGTCGCCCTCGTCACCGGGTCAGGCCGTGGCATTGGCCTTGCCTGCGCACGAGCACTCGCTGCCGATGGCTATGACGTCTGCCTCAACTGCTCGAGCGATTCGAGCTTCGAACGTACGAGCGCCGCCGCCGAGGAGATTGCCAACGAGTATGGCGTGCGCACGCTTGCCGTTGTGGCCAACGTGGCAGATACGGAGGCCGCAAAGGCTCTCGTGGAGCAGGCGGTTGCCGAGCTCGGGCGCATCGATGTGCTGGTCAACAACGCGGGCATTACGCGTGACGGTCTCATCGCGCGCATGGGCGAGGACGACTTCGATGCCGTCATCGATGTGAACCTCAAGGGCACCTTCAACTGCTGCAAGGCTGCGTCCAAGTACATGATGAAGCAGCGTAGCGGTGCCATCGTTAACATGAGCAGCATCGTGGGTATCGCGGGCAATGCGGGGCAGGCAAACTACGCCGCCTCCAAAGCTGGCGTCATCGGCCTTACCAAGTCGCTCGCTAAGGAGCTTTCCCGCCGCAACATCAGGGTCAACGCCGTTGCTCCGGGCTTCATCGCGACCGATATGACGGACGCGCTCAACGACCAGCAGAAGGAAGCCATCACCTCCCAGATTGGTCTTGGCCGATTGGGCGAGGCAGATGACGTGGCTGCCCTCGTGGCATTTCTCGCGAGTCCCGCCGCATCCTATATAACCGGCCAGGTAATCAGCATCGATGGAGGACTTTCCCTATGAGCACGACAAACGAGAACATGAACCTTCGTCGTCCGGACGGCACGCAACGCGTCGTCATCACGGGCATGGGGGCCGTTACGCCGGCAGGTGTTGGCGTGGATGCGCTGTGGGATGCCGTCATGGGCAAGCAATGTTGCATCGCGCCTATCGAACGTTTCGACACATCTGAATATGAGGTGCATAACGCCGGTGAGGTACGTGGCTTCGACGGAACCGAGCACGGTCTTTCCAAGAAGGAGGCCCGTCGCTTCGAGCGCTTCGTCCAGTACGCCATGGTCGCAGCTGACGAAGCCATGGCCCAGGCGGGATTGTCCATGGACGATGTCGATTCCACGCGCGTGGCCATTGCGTTTGGTACGGGCATCGGCGGTATCGACGAGCTGCAGAAGGGGTTCGAGACCTTGCACGACAAGGGTCCCAAGCGCGTGAGCCCGTTGTTCGTCCCCACCATGATCGGCAACATTGCCGCCGGCAACCTCGCCATTCGCTATGGCATTCACGGGGCGTGCATCAACGTGGTCACTGCCTGTGCGACTGGAGCGCATAACATCGGCGAGGCTGTTCGCGCCATCCGCCACGGATATGCCGATGCCGCGCTTGTCGGAGGATCTGAGGAATCGGTATCGCCCATCTGCATCGCCGGGTTCACCAATCTCGGCGCGCTTTCCAGGGCCGAAGATCCCACCCAGGCATCACTTCCCTTCGACGTGCGACGCAAGGGCTTTGTCGCCGGCGAAGGTGCCGGTGCGCTCGTCATAGAATCACTTGAGCATGCGCTCAAGCGTGGCGCCACGCCCATCGCCGAGATCACCGGATATGGTTCGACCGGCGATGCCTACCACATGACCGCGCCCGATCCCGAAGGTGCGGGCATCGTGCGCTCCATGCGCCAGGCGCTCGAGGAGGGCGGCTTCACGCCCGCCGACATCGGGCACGTCAACGCTCATGGCACGGGTACGCCTGCCAATGACAAGACCGAGTCTATCGCCCTGTACGCGCTGTGCGATGACGATGAGCTTGCCGCGGGCATTCCGGTGACGTCCATCAAGGGCACGACGGGCCACACGCTCGGCGCGGCCGGTGCGGTCGAAGCCATCGTCTGTGCGCTTTCGGTCGCTCGCGATTGCGTGCCGCCGACGACGGGGTTTGCCGAGGCCGATCCGGAGTGCGCTGTCAATGTCGTGACTGAGGCCCTGACGGACGTTCCGCAGAAGGTCGCGCTCTCCAACTCGCTTGGCTTTGGCGGCCACAACGCGACGCTCGCATTCAGTCCCTACGAATGAGACAGTTGCTTAGAGACACTCTCTCACTTTGACGAAAGGAACGTGCGCATGGAAATCAGCTATCCCGCGGGACGCGACGTCATCGAGGCAGTGCTGCCCCATCGCGATCCCTTCGTGTGGGTGAGTCGCGTGCTCGAATGCGAACCCGGCGTCTCCGTCAAGGCCGAGCTCGACGTGTCGCCTGACCTGCCGCTCTTCGAGGGTCACTTCCCCGATTATCCCGTGTTGCCCGGCGTCATTATCATGGAAGCGCTGGCCCAGGCGGCATCGTTTTCCATCCTGGTCGCGCGCGAGGCGGAAGGCGCGCTCGGCTTCTTCGCGGGCATCGATAACGCCAAGTTCCGCAATCAGGTCCGCCCCGGGGACACGCTGACCCTCGAGGCGACTATCGTGAAGTCATCGCGTCGTTTGTGCGTCGCCGAGGTCAAGGCCTCTGTCGGCGACACGGTATGCGCGACCGCAACCCAGAAATACGTGTTAGCTCCCGCCGCATAGCGCGGATAGCAGATTCGCATAACGGAGTACCAGCGTGAAAGAACAAGCTAGCAAGGTCATGACCGATCACGGCGTCGATGTCGTGTATCGCCTCGACAGGATCGCTCTCGAAATCGCCTCGAAGATGCACGAGCAGGGGCTGCTCCACGTGTCCGGTTCCGCAGATGGGGACGATGGCCTTTCCATGAACGGGCCGTCCGCCCTGGTCATGGTGCAAGGCAAGACGGCCAGGCAGGCCCACAACGCCGTCAACGAGGCCGGTATCGCAAGCGTCATGCCCCTCACGGGTGACTGGCGCCTCGACAGCAACCCGCGTTTCGCCTACGCAACCGTCGAGCTGGGCAGCAAGCCTACGCGAAAGCTGTTCACGAACGCCTACGCTGTCTTGAGGGCAGCCGAGGACGCCCAGGTGCAGTGCATCTTGCTTGGTACCGAATCGCTCGCGCTTGCCGAGGACAATCGCTTTCTGCGGCGCGCCGCCGATGCGGGCCTGCGCGTCTTCAAGACACTCGACATCGACACGACCTTCGAGAACTGGGTGGAATGCGAGCCTTCGGATGACGAGGAAGCTCCTCGGCCCACGAAGTGGCGTACTTGCCATGCATGCAAGCTCACCTTCGACAATGCCGAGTTCAGCGAGAACGGGTACACATGCCCATCATGCGGCACGCTTGCGCGTCTCACGTCCGACGAGCGCATCGAGCTCATCGTGGACGAGGGAACCTTCGAGGAGTGGGATACCGATATCGAGGATGTCGATCCACTCGAGTTTCCCGGCTATGCCGAGAAGATCGCATCGTATCGCGAGAAAACCGGCAAGCACGAGGCCGTTCGTACCGGCAAGGGCATGCTCGGTGATTTGCCCGTGGCCTTCGGCTTCATGGAGTCCGAGTTTCTCATGGGCTCGATGGGTTCTGTCGTGGGCGAGAAGGTGAGTCGCTTGTTCGACCGTGCCACCGAGGAGGGTCTGCCGGTCATCATCTTCTGCGCGTCGGGTGGCGCCCGTATGCAGGAGGGCCTGGCCTCGCTCATGCAGATGGCCAAGACCGCATGCGCCGTGGAACGCCATGACCGCGCCGGCCTGCTCTACATCTCTGTGCTCACCGATCCGACCACCGGTGGGGTCACGGCATCGTTCGCCATGCTCGGCGACATGATTTTGGCCGAACCCGGCGCCCTCATCGGCTTTGCCGGGCAGCGCGTCATCCGCGATACCATCAAGCAGGATCTTCCCGAGGGCTTCCAGACGGCGGAGTTCGCCCTTGAGCACGGTCTCATCGATGCCATCGTGGAGAGGGAGGACCTGCGCCACGTGCTCAAGGCTGGCGTTGCATTCCATCGTCCGTGGCGTGGGAATGACCATAACGCCCTGTTCGGTGCGTTCAAGAGCGATTCCCTCGAAGATGATGATGCGGCGAAATCCGGCGGAGCTGCGCGCAAGTGGATAGGCGACCAGATTGACCGCCTTCCCTTTGTCGAGAGCATCAAAAAGGGTGCCGAAGCGGGCATGGACAAGGTGAACCAGCGCTTTCGTGGCAGACGCGATGATACCGAGGCCGAGCTTCCGACAGATGCCGAGCCCGGTAGCGCATGGGAGAGCGTCCAGATTGCCCGCAACGTGCACCGTCCCACGGCAAGTTTCTACGTCAAGGTGCTTTCGCCATCGTTCCTCGAGTTGCACGGGGATCGCGAGTTTGCCGACGATAAGGCCATTGTCGCCGGTCTCGGTCGTATCAACGGGCGGCCCGTTACCATCATCGCGCAGGAGAAGGGCTCTACCCTCAAGGAGCGCATCAAGCGCAACTTCGGTTGTCCTCAACCCGAAGGTTATCGCAAGACGGCGCGCCTCATGCGTCAGGCCGAGAAGTTCAATCGTCCCATCGTTTGTCTGGTCGACACGCAGGGAGCATTCTGCGGCATGGAAGCCGAGGAGCGAGGTCAGGGCAACGCCATAGCCGAGAATCTCGAGCTCATGGCCGGTCTGCGCGTGCCAATCGTAAGCGTGCTGCTCGGCGAGGGTGGCTCGGGCGGTGCGCTTGCGCTCGCGCTTGCCAACCGTGTGGCGATGCAACAGCACGCCGTGTACTCGGTGCTATCACCCGAGGGCTTCGCCTCGATTCTGTGGAAGGATGGGTCTCGTGCATCCGAGGCTGCCGAGATCATGGGCATGAGCGCTGGCGATGCGTTCGAGCTCGGTGTTGTCGATGCCGTGCTGCCCGAAGGCGAGGGGGCCGCGCACGAAAACCCCGAGCAGGCCGCCGACGTCGTCTTCGCCTACGTGAACGAGACTCTCGAGGAGCTGAGCGCCCTCACTCCCGGCGAGCTTCTCGCCCAGCGCCAATCCCGCTTCGCCCGTTTCTAGCTCTCTCGTCGCTCCGCTAGCAGCAGGTCCACCATGCGCCCGTAGCTCTGCGTGCCATCGAGCTGGTCGTTGGCCTTCAGGTACGCATCGTTTGCCTGCTGCGCAAACGTGCGGAACGGTCCCTCGTATTCAGCCCAGAACTCCATGCTTTCCATGCGGTCGGCTCGCACCTCATCCGAGAGTTGCGCGGACACTGCGCGCGCGGCGTCTTCATCAGTCTGCGCCAACGCCGAAAGCGCATACGAGTACGCGAGCGAGTACCCGCTATAGCGGATGAGCGCATCCCCGCTCTGCTTGCACGCGAGGTAGGCAATGAAGTTCGCCTCGTCCTCGCGCATGTATCCGCACTGATGCGCGAGCTCGTGGCCCATGGTCGCCGGAATCGTATAGAAGGGCGGCAGCGTGTTGATGTTGCTCTCCACCGTAAACGCGAAATACATGCCCGTTATATCTCCATAGGACATGAGTTGCGAGAACAGTGTGACCGGCTTGGGCTGCGAATAGACGGGGCGCTCGAGCGTGGGGTATTGCTCCGCAATCGTCTTCATCTCGTCGACGCTACGCACGGCGTATCCCGCAAAGCCTCCTCGTTCATCGATATGTGCCTGCATGTCATCGCCAAGTTCCGCCCGGGTGGTGTTGAGCTCGGTCACAAGATCGTTGCATAGGTCGGTGAGCCCCTGCGCTGTGGATTCTCTGACCTCAAAGCCCTCGTTTTGCGCAAACGTGTGGCGATAGTAGTTAAGTCCGCACAACATGGCGTACAGGAAGAAGGCGATGGAGATGATGCCGAGGGCGCTCGTGATGAGACGGTAGAGATAGCGCAAGCGCTCGCCGCGGCGCGTGATGATACGCATGATGTAATGCACGATCATGCATATGACAAGGATAACAGCTACAATGACGACCCATTGCGCCATGGAGAAGCCAACGAGCGATGGCAGGTATCCCCATACGCTCGAAATCCACGGATAGGCGCCGCGACTGAAGAGCTCCTCGCATGCGTCAGGATTCGCACGCGCGAGCATGGTGAGTACAAACGCGACAACGCCTGGCACGAGCAGCCACAGGCGTCTGAGGTCTCGAAGCCATGCAGCCCTAGCCGCTTTCTTCCGCGATATTCTCTCGCTCGTCTGCTCCATGACCCCATCATAGCGAATCGAGGTGACGATATCTCCCATCACCCAAAGGGGCCTCGCATTTGCGCGAAGTCCCATGTAAGAAAATTGCGATTATGTGAGACTAATTCAGCGGTGACGAATGAAATTTTCGATTGTGTGAGGCGCAAGACTTAGGAGTGTCGGTTTTTTGCGATTGTGTGAAGCCGGTATGTCCTTTTGCTTCACACAATCGCAAATTGTCTGCACAGGCCTTCGATGCACTACACATAATCGAAAAAAATGTGCACGCCACCCTCTCTAAAGCGCTGCGATGATTGCATCGACGCTGTCTTTGGCATCTCCTAGCAGCATGTCGGTGTTCTCGTTGTAGAACAGCGGGTTGTCCACGCCGGAGTATCCGGCCGAACCCATCTTGCGCTTGGAGACGATGACCTTGCCGGCCTCCCAGACGTGCAGTACCGGCATGCCGGCGATGGGGCTGCCCGGCTCGGTTGCGGCCGACGGATTCACGGTATCGTTCGCGCCGATGACAAGCACCACGTCTACGTCACCAAAGTCGTCGTTGATCTCGTCCATCTCATAGACCGCATCGTAGGGTACCTTGGCCTCGGCAAGCAGCACGTTCATGTGGCCGGGCATGCGTCCGGCGACCGGGTGGATGCCGAACTTCACGTCCACGCCGCGCTCGATGAGCTTGCGGGTGAGGTCTGCCACGGGAAACTGCGCCTGGGCCACGGCCATGCCATAACCGGGCGTGACGACGACGCTCTTGGCGTTGCGCAGCAGCTCGGCGACTTCCTCGGGAGTCGTCTCGGTGTGCTCTCCACCTTGCGACGTGGCACTGCCCGAAGATGTGGCGGTTGTAGAGCCGAAACCGCCCAGAATGACCGACACGAACGAGCGGTTCATGCCCTGGCACATGATCCACGACAGGTAGGCACCCGATGATCCGACGAGCGCGCCGGTGATGATGAGCAGGTCGTTGCCGAGCGTGAGGCCGACCATGGCGGCAGCCCAGCCCGAATACGAGTTGAGCATCGAGATGACGACGGGCATGTCGCCACCGCCGATGGCCATGACCAGGTGCAATCCGAGTACGAGCGATACAGCGGTCAGGATGCCGAGCGGCAGCAAGCCCGCATCGACGCCTTCGGTGCTGGCGAACCACACGATGAGGGCAATCGAGGCAATGACCATGATGAGGTTGAGAATGTTACGGCCGGGCAGTGTGAGGGGCTTGCCCGAGATGCGCGCGGCGAGCTTGAGGTAGGCGATGATCGACCCGGTGAAGGTGACCGCGCCGATGAAGACAGCAAGACCGGTCTCTGCCATATGGAAGGCGTTTTCCGCACCGCCCGCCAGGTTACCCGGCGTCGTGAAGAACGAGCCAAATGCCACGAGCACGGCTGCCGCACCCACGAACGAGTGCAACATCGCAACGAGCTGCGGCATTGCCGTCATCTGCACGGTTTTGGCGCGCCAAATGCCGATGATGGCGCCAATGATGATGGCGGCGGTCATGAAGCCAACGACGGGACCAAGGGGCTGCGTGGACGAGACGAGCGTCACGAGTATGACGGCAACGAGTGCGAGCACCATGCCCGCGATGCCGAAGAAGTTGCCGCGCTGAGCGGTCTTCTGTTTGGAAAGCCCCGCAAGTGCGAGGATGAAGAGGAGCGCCGCGACCAGATACGCGAGGGACTCGAAATGCGCGAGAGCGTCGAGAATCGTGGAGTTCATCACTAATCAGAGCTCCTCTCGAACATCTTGAGCATTCGATGCGTCACCAGAAAGCCGCCGAAGATGTTGATGGAGGCCACCGCCATGGCAATGAATGCCAGTATGGTGACCACGAGGTTTGATGAGCTGATGAGCAGGATCGCGCCCACGATGATGATGCCCGAAATTGCGTTGGTCACCGACATGAGCGGGGTGTGCAGCGTGTGCGAAACGCCGCCGATCACGTAGAAGCCCACGACGATGGCGAGCTCGAGCACGACGAAGTGAGAGGTCATGGAAGGCGGCGCGAGCATGACCACGACCGCGCCAAGCAGCACCGCGGCAACTTTCCACCACCACTTGGCGAATGCCGATTTCTTCTTGGGCTCCTCGACCGGCATCGCCTCAGCCGGCGCCTCCTCCTTCTTGGGGGCGGCCGAAACGCTGACCGCGGGTGGCGGCCACATGCCCGTGCCGTCGAGGGTGACGGTGATGCCGCGAATGACCTCGTCGTCCTCGTCGAGGACGAGCACACCGTCCTTGCCTGGGGTTGCGAGCTTGAAGAAGTTCACGATGTTCTGGCCGAAGAGCTGCGAAGCCTGCCCTGGCAGACGCCCCGGCAAGTCGGTGTAGCCGATGATGGTCACGCCATTGTCGGTGACAACGACCTCGCCCGGCTTGGAAAGCGCGCAGTTGCCGCCCAGGGGGCTTGCGCCCATGTCGACGATGACGCTACCGGGTTTCATGCCGGCGACGGCTTCCTCGGTGAGCAACAGCGGGGCGGGGCGTCCCGGCACCTGCGCCGTCGTGATGACGATGTCGTTCTTGCCCGCCTGTTCCTCGTAGACCCTGAGAACGCGTGCCTGCTCGTCCTCGTCGAGGGCCTTGGCGTAGCCATCCGAGCTTTCCTGCTTGACGGGAATCTCGACGAAGGTTGCGCCGAGCGATTCAACCTGATCGGCAACTTCGGCGCGTACGTCGGTCGCCGAGACTTCGGCGCCCATGGAACTTGCCGTGCCGATGGCCGCAAGACCCGCGACGCCAACGCCGATGACATAGACGCGAGCCGGAGGCATCTTGCCCGCGGCGGTCACCTGGCCGGTGAACAGGCGGCCGAAGACGTTGGCGGCCTCGATGACCGCGCGATAGCCGCCCACGTTGGCCATCGACGAGCGTACGTCGAGGGATTGAGAGCGTGACAGACGCGGTACCATGTCCATCGCAAGTGCTGTGATGCCCATCTCCTCGAACTTGGCGATGTCTTCCGGATGCGCCCCCGGATTCATGCGCGCGATGAGCGTAGCCCCACGCTTGATGAGCGCGAGTTCGGGATCTGGCGGCGTGTCCAGGCACACGACGATGTCGGCACCCCACGCCTCCTCGTGCTCGACGACTCGCGCGCCCGCCTGCTCGTATGCGTCATCGAAGTAGCTCGCCTTCTCGCCCGCGCCGGATTCGACGACGACTTCATAGCCGAGCTTGATGAGCTTCTTGACGCTATCGGGCGTACCGGCCACGAGCGTCTGTTCGGGATTTGGCTCCCGGGGTATGCCTATGAGCATTTTTCCTCCCCATCGTGAAAAAGCCCGTTATATATACAAATGCGTATGGTAATGCATGCGTGCGCACATATATATACCGAATGTGGGTGATGGGAAAATTCGGTCATGGGGTATGACCTCGTTCCCGGAGTACGATTCGCATCTCTCTTGCGTTTGCGTCCAGCTCGAGTAGTATTCGCTTTCAAGGCAAGTATCAAGTGAGACAGATGTACCTGTCCAATCTGTCTCACTTGGCGGGAGGACGCCATGAGTCGCAAGATTGCAATATTCGACACCACGCTGCGCGACGGCGAGCAGTCTCCGGGCGCGAGCATGAACGCCCAGGAGAAGCTCGTCATCACGCGTCAGCTCCTGCGCCTCAACGTTGACGTCATCGAGGCGGGCTTTCCCGTGTCGAGCCCTGGTGACTTCAAGTCCGTGCAGGATATCGCCATCCTTGCCGGGGACCAGTGCATCGTCGCCGGGCTCACGCGCGCCATCGAGCGTGATATCGACGTGTGCGCCGAGGCGCTCGAGGTCGCAGCGCGTCCGCGCATCCACACGGGTATCGGCGTGTCGCCCGAGCACCTCAAGTACAAGTTCAAGGGGATGACCCTCGACGAGGCCATCGACCAGGGCGTTGCCGCCGTGCGACACGCACGCAAATTCGTTGACGACGTCGAGTTCTACGCCGAGGATGCCGGTCGCGCCCCTTACGAGGACCTCGCCCGGATGCTCGAAGCGGTCATCAGGGCCGGTGCGACGGTCGTGAACATCCCCGATACCACGGGCTTCAGCGTGCCGTGGGAGTTCGGTCAGCGCATCCGCTATCTCATGGAGCACGTTGCGGGCATCGAGGACGTCTGCGTCTCGGTGCATTGCCACAACGACCTGGGCATGGCGACGGCGCTTTCGCTCGCGGGCGTGATAAACGGCGCCACGCAGGTCGAGTGCACCATCAACGGCCTGGGCGAGCGAGCGGGCAATACCGCCATGGAGGAAGTCGTCATGGCGATCAAGATGCATGAGGACGAGCTCGATGCGCATACCGATATCAACACGGTCGAATTTGCGCATGCAAGTCGTCTCGTCTCGTCCATCACCGGTATCAACGTGCAGCCCAACAAGGCAGTGGTCGGCGCGAACGCCTTCGCGCACAGTTCGGGCATACACCAGGATGGCGTCATCAAGAACCGTACCACCTACGAGATCATCGCACCCGAGGACGTGGGCGTTTCGGGAAGTCAGATAGTGCTCACCGCACGTAGCGGGCATGCCGCATTGCGCAAGCGTCTCGAGGACCTGGGCTACGCCGGCATTCCCGATGACAAGTTCGAGCAGGTTCATGCCGCCTTCCTCGAGCTGGCAGACAGCAAAAAGGAGATATATGACGATGACCTGCACTCGCTCATGGGCGAGCAGGACCGCAACGAAAACGCCATCTACCGTCTCGATGCCGTCCAGATTTCCTGCGGCCAGCCGCTTGTCTCGACGGCTACGGTGACCATCACCGACGAGAACGGCGAAGTGCACACCGCGTGCGAGATCGGATCGGGTCCCATCGATGCGATGTATTCGGCGATCAACAAGGTCGTGCAAGCTGAAAACGACCTCATGGAATACTCGGTCAACGCCGTGACGCGTGGCATTGACGCTCTTGGTGAGGTGACCGTGCGCATCATGGATCGCGATGGCACGATTTTCATCGGCCGCGGTAGCGATCGCGACATTACCGTGAGCTCGGGCAAGGCCTACGTCAACGCCCTCAACCGCATGATCGACCAGCATCGTCGCAACATGCAGCGTGCCGAAAGCGGTTCCGACGCCCCTGCCCACATCTAGAGGTTGGGACAGTTTGGTCTGACCGATCCGTCCCATTTTGCCGCTCAAGAAAGTTCGCAAATCCGTTTATAAGTGGAAAACCCGGCGTTTCCCCCTTGCAGGGGCACCTGCGTCTCCACATGCCCTGTTAACGCGTCCAAATGAGAAAAACCATGTCTCACCAAACGGGTATGGTGTGACCCCCGAGAGGACCACGAGACAGAAAGACGCGTGCGCACCCATGCCAGAGCTTGCCTACACATCGAATGCCAGCAGCCCCGTCGAGCGCATCATGCCGCAAGACATCGATGCGGAGAAGGCGGTGCTCGCCGCCATGCTTCTCGGCCAGGATACCGAGGTCGTCGAGGAAGCGCTCATGAAGCTCTCGGCCAAGGAGTTCTACCGCCCCGCGCATCGCAAGATCTTCGAGGCAATGGAGGAGCTCTACAACAAGAACGCCCCCATCGATCAGCTTTCCCTGGCAGACCGCCTCAAAACACGTGGTGACCTCGATGCCGTGGGCGGCAAGCCCTATATCGTCGAGCTCGGCAACAACACCTACGCACTCGCCAACTGGGCCCACCATGCTGACATCGTCAAGCGCGCGGCAATGTTGCGTGACCTCATCGGCGCGTCCGTTCGCATCACCGCATTGGGTTACGACGCCCCCGATGATCTCGATGAAGTCGTCGAAACCTCCGAGAAGCTCCTCTTCGACGTCACCAACAAGCGCGTCGCCACCAACTTCAAGTCGATGGAGTCGCTCGTCGTCGAGACCTTCAACGAGCTCCAGGAACTCGCCAACACCAAGAGCCGCTACAACGGCGTGCGCACCGGCTTCAAGGATCTCGATGACCTCTTCGGCGGCTTGCGCGGTGGCGACCTGGTCATCCTCGCCGCACGTCCGTCCGTCGGCAAGACCGCGCTCGCGCTCAACATCGCGAGCCGCGCCGCCCAGCTCGGCACCTCGGTCGCGTTCTTCTCGCTCGAGATGTCGGCCACCCAGCTCGTCCAGCGCGTGCTCTCGACCGAGACGCGCATCAACTCCAAGAAGATGCAGACCGGTCAGATGAGCGCCCAGGACTGGGTCACGCTCGTTAACGCGTCCGACACGCTGTCCAAGCTCCAATTGTGGGTGGATGACACCCCCAGTGCCTCGATTCTCGAAGTACGCGCCAAGGCACGCCGCCAACTGCGCGGGGTCGAGCCGCAAAAGGGTCTTATCATCGTCGACTACCTGCAGCTCATGCAGCCGCAAAACACGCGCACCGAGTCGCGCCAGGTCGAAATCGCCGAGATTTCCCGTGGCCTCAAGATTCTCGCAAAGGAAATGGACATGCCCATCATCGCGCTCTCGCAGCTCTCCCGTGCGGTCGAGTCACGTCAGGGCAAGCGTCCCATTCTCTCCGACTTGCGCGAATCCGGTGCCATCGAGCAAGACGCCGATATCGTCATGTTCCTCGATCGCTCGCTATCAGAGAAAGAGGCCGAGCAGGAGGATCGTCCGGCGCTCAACACGGCGGACGTCATCGTCGCCAAGCATCGCAATGGCCCCACCGGCGTCGTGAGCCTGGCGTTCCAAAGCGAGTTCACGCGCTTCGACAATCTCGCCCGTCACGAGGACAACAGATACTAGAGCGACTTCGCATTCCCATTCGTGCCCGTATGGCCCCTCATATTCGATACAATGATGTTTCGCGCGCGAACGCGCTGAGCCTCTCATAAAGGAGAACCACATGTCGGGCACCATATTAGTAGGCACTCAATGGGGCGACGAGGGAAAGGGCAAGGTCACGGACCTGCTCGCTTCCGGTTACGATTACGTCGTTCGCTTCCAGGGCGGCAATAACGCTGGCCACACCGTCATCTACGGGGATACCAAGCTCGCCTTGCACCTCATTCCGTCGGGCATCATGTACGAGAGCGTGACGCCGCTCATCGGCAACGGATGCGTCATCGATCCCGAGGTGCTTTGCGGCGAGATGAAGGGTCTCGAGGAAAAGGGCATTTCCACGGAGCGGCTTCTCATCAGCAGCAACGCCCATGTCATCATGCCCTATCATCGCGTCCTCGACGGGGCCACCGAAGCGCGCCTGGGTGCGAACAAGATCGGCACGACCAAGCGCGGCATCGGCCCGTGTTACCAGGACAAGTACGCGCGTATCGGCATTCGCATCCAGGACCTGCTCGACAAGAAGATCTTGCACGAGAAGCTCGAGACGGCACTCGCCATCAAGAACGACATACTCCAAAACGTCTACGATATGCCCACCTTCACGGTCGATGGCATCATGGACGAGTACCTGGGCTATGCGGACATGATTCGCGAGCATGTCGTCGATGCAAGCCAGCTGCTCAACGCCGAGCTTCGCGCAGGCAAGTCCGTGCTCTTCGAGGGCGCCCAGGCGACCCAGCTCGACATCGACCACGGTACCTATCCCTTCGTCACCTCGAGCAACTGCACCGCTGGTGGTGCCATGACGGGCACCGGCGTGGGCCCCACGCGTATCGACCGGGTGCTCGGCATCGCCAAGGCGTACATGACCCGTGTCGGCAGCGGTCCGTTCCCCACCGAGCTCTTCGACGAGTACGGCAAGACCCTGGGCGAAGCCGGCCATGAGGTGGGCGTCACCACCGGGCGCAAGCGCCGCTGCGGCTGGTACGATGCCGTCATCATCCGCTACGCGGCCGACGTCAACGGCCTCACCGACATCGCGCTCACCAAGCTCGACGTGCTTGGCGCCGTCGACAAGATCCAGATCTGCACGGCCTACGAGGCGGACGGCGTCATCTACGATAACGTGCCCACAAACCAGACGGCATTCCATCATGCCAAGCCCATCTACGAGGAGATGCCCAGTTGGCAATGTGACATTTCCGGCTGCCGCACCTACGAGGAGCTTCCCCAGGAGGCCCGCGATTACGTCGAGCGCCTTGAGGAGCTCGCAGGCGTTCCCATCAGCATCGTCACGGTCGGCCCCGACCGCGACCAGACCATCATGAGAGGATGGAACTAGCATGAACATTCTGCTTCTGGGCAGCGGTGGCCGCGAGTGCGCCATCGCCACGGCGCTCGTCGAGTCACCCAAGTGCGACCGGCTTTTCATCGCTCCCGGCAACGGAGGCACGGCCGAACTCGGCACCAACGTCGCGCTCGACATCGAGGATGGTCGGGCCGTCGTCGACTTCGCCCGCGAGAATGACTGCGAACTCGTGGTCATCGGCCCGGAGGCTCCGCTCGTCGCCGGCGTCGCCGACGTCGTGCGCGATGCCGGCATCGACTGCTTTGGTCCCGGTGCAGCCGGCGCCCGCGTCGAGGGGTCCAAGGACTTCTCCAAGCGTCTCATGATGAAGTACGATTTGCCCACGGCGGCATACGGCACCTTCACGGACTGCGACTCGGCGCTTGCCTACCTTAACGAGCAAGGTGCGCCCATCGTCGTCAAGGCCGACGGTCTGGCGGCTGGCAAGGGCGTAACGGTCGCGCTTACCAAGGAGGAAGCTGACGAGGCCATTTGCGAGTGCTTTGACGGACGCTTTGGCGAGGCGGGCTCCACGGTCGTCCTCGAGGAGATGATGACCGGCCCCGAATGCTCGATGCTCGCGTTCACCGATGGCGTCACCATGATTCCCATGGCGCCCTCCCAGGATCACAAGCGCGCCTACGAAAACGACGAAGGCCCCAACACGGGCGGCATGGGCGTGTACTCGCCGGTTCCCATCGTCACCGACGAGGAGCATGCGACCATGGTCGACATCATGGAGCGCGCCGTCGCCGGTTTGCGCGAAGAGGGCATCGATTATCGTGGTGTTTTGTACGGTGGCTTCATGCTCACGCCGCAGGGCCCCAAGTTGCTCGAGTTCAACGCGCGTTTCGGCGACCCCGAAACGCAGGTCGTCCTGCCGCGTCTCGAGACCGACCTGGTCGATGTCATGGTCGCGACGGCCCAGAGGCGCTTGAGCGAAATCGAGCTCTCCTGGCGTCCCGAGTGGGCCGTGAGCGTCGTGCTCGCAAGCGAGGGCTATCCCGGCGATTACGCAAAGGGCTTCGAGATTACCGGCATCGACGAGGCCAACACGCTGCCGGGCGTTCACGTTTACCATGCCGGCACCAAGGTCGAGGACGGTAAGGTCTACACCAACGGAGGTCGCGTCCTCAACGTCACCGCGCTCGGGGGCACCTTCGAGCAAGCCCGCGATCGCGCTTACGAGGCATGCGACCTCATCGATTGGGATGGCAAGTTCATGCGGCGCGACATCGGCGCCCGTGCCATGAGGGGCCGCAGCGCATGGGAGAGCTGATAGAGCACTTCGAGGATCCCTCGATCAGCGAGAGGATTCTCAGCTCGACGCGCAGTTTCGAAGGTCGCCTGCTCAAAGTTGACTCCGTCGACATCGAACTGCCCAACGGGCACAGGACCACCCACGAGGTGGTCAGGCATCCGGGTGCCGTGTGCGTCGTGGCTCTCGATGACCAGGGTCGTGTGCTTGTCGTGCGCCAGTATCGTACGGCGCTCGAACGAGTGACCGTCGAGGTTCCGGCGGGCAAGCTCGATCCGGGAGAGGATCCCGAGGACGCCGTGCGCCGCGAGCTCGCGGAGGAGACCGGTTACGTTGCCGGAGAGATTCGCCGCCTTGCGTCCATTGCCGTCGCAGTTGGCTATAGCGATGAGATCATCCACCTCTATCTGGCAACCGATTTAGAGCCCGGCCCGGCTCACCCAGACGAAGACGAGTTCATCGCAGCCGAATGGGTTGGCGTCGAATCGCTCATCGATTCCGTCCTCGATGGCCGCATCGAGGATTCCAAAACCGTTATCGCGGCGCTCATCTGCGATGCGCTGCGCCGCAGAGTGTGAGGGAGAAACATCATGTCCAACGATAAGCCACTGGTGGGAATCATTCTCGGGTCCAAGTCGGATGCCCCTGACTTCGAAGGCTGCAAGGAGATGCTCGAGAAGTTCGGTGTGCCCTACGAGTTTGTCATTCACTCAGCCCATCGAAATCCCGATGACGTGCGTGAATGGGCCGTTAGCGCCGAGTCTCGTGGTCTCAGGGTCATCATCGCCGGCGCCGGCAAGGCGGCCGCACTCGGTGGTGTGGTTGCGTCGCATACGCCGCTGCCCGTCATTGCCGTTCCCATGAAGACGAGCGACCTGGGCGGCATGGACTCTCTGCTCTCGACGGTGCAAATGCCCACGGGCGTGCCCTTGGCCTGCGTTGCCATCAATGGCACCAAGAACGCGGCGATTTTGGCAACCCAGATCCTGGGCACCGCGATACCCGAGTACCGCGATGCCATCGTCGCGTACAAGCGGGAGCTTGCCGGAGCGTAAAGGTCGGTAACGTCTTCACATCCCCTTCACAAATCGTTCGCCTCCTGGCGCTCGCTCCATAGAAAAACACTGCCAACCCCGTTGACATTCACAGCCCCTACACATTTCCTTGCGCTTTTGGCGAAGGTTCGGCTAGGGTCTTGGACCGTTGCAACGCAAAACGAAGCACGATGAAACGACGAACGTGGAAAGAACCATGAAACAAAACGTAGTAAGAACGCTGGCTGCATTCGGGATGACGGGTGCGCTTGTACTCGGCTTTGGCGCACCCGCCCTTGCGGCCGATTCCGGCATGACGCTGAACGACTACGTGGTCAGTGCCGTGTCCCGTACGCTCGATGACGTCACCCTCGCGGCGGGAGGGGCCCTCGACGCCGAGAGCTATCTCGTCAAGCTCGACGAGTCCGTCGAGTGGACGACCTGCGGTGTCAGCACCTATGGCATCGGCGATGGCCTCATGGGGTCGGGATGCTCGGACGGCACCATCGTGACCGAGGAGTCCATGGGCGTGGCGCACAAGACGCTGCCCTTGGGCACCCAGATCCAGATCGTCTACGACGGTATGGTCGTGAACGCGACCGTGCACGATCGCGGCCCCTTCGTTGCGGGTCGTGACCTCGACTTGCAGCCCGCCGTCGCCCGGGCGCTCGGCTTCGACGGCGTGGGCATGGTCCAATATCGCGTCGTGGGCTAGCCCGATCATGGAACCGATCGAAATCCGACGCATGCGCGTGCGCAGCGGCGCACTCGACCTCGAGGTCGGTTTGGCGCTCGATACGCTGCATGTGGATGCTGGCCAGGCCGAGCGCATTCTCGGCCTGCTGCCCAATCTCGCGCGCCATGTCTGCGTAAACGGGAGGAGCGGTGGCTGCTTTGGTGACGAGATCGTGGGCACCGAGCTTGCGCATCTGCTCGAGCACGTCATCATCGAGCTGCAAGGCAAGGCATCACCGCAGGCGCGCGAGCTCGCCGGGCACACGTCGTGGCTCGAGGAACTCAGCGTCACCGCTCCGCGCGGCTACGCGCTCATGCGCACGACCGTATCCTTCGCCAACGACTTCGTCGCGCTCGGGGCGATGAACTGCGCGCTCGAGATCATCGACTGGTCGCTCGACCCGGACTCGCGCGAGGCTCCCGACGTCGACGGGATGATTGCCCTCCTTGCCGCGATGTAGGTGCAACTCTATACTTTTCCCAGAAGCGTTATCTGCGTTCTGAGGAGGTCACCATGCACTGCGAACAGAAGCTCGCCGACGGCCTGTTTTGGATTGGCGGAGACGACAAGCGCCTCGGGCTCTTCGAAGGCTGCCATCCCGTGCCACACGGCATGTCCTATAACAACTACCTGTTGCTCGACGAGAAGGTCGTGCTCTTCGACACCATCGACCGTGCGGTCGAGGAGCGCTTCTTCGAGACGCTCGAGTACCTGCTCGATGGTCGCGAGATCGACTACATCATCGTCGATCACGTCGAGCCTGACCACAGCGCGACCCTTTCCGCGGTGGCAGATGCGCATCCGCGGGCAAAGCTCGTATGCACCAAGATCTGCAAGACGCTCATCGGGCAGTTCTTCGGGCCGGAGCTTGAGGCCCGTTGCATGGTCGTGGGCGATGGGGACTCGCTTTCGACCGGTGCGCATACGCTTGCGTTCGCGACGGCGACCATGGTCCATTGGCCCGAGGTCATGGTCACCTACGACGTGGAGGACAAGATCCTGTTCTCGGCCGACGCGTTTGGCGCCTTTGGCGGGCTGGATGGCAAGCTCTTCGACGACATGTACGATTTCGAGGAAGAGCTGCTCGACGAGACGCGTCGCTACTATGCCAACATCGTGGGCAAGTACGGTACGCAGGTCAACGAACTGCTCGACAAGGCCGATACCCTCGATATCAAGATGATCTGCCCGCTGCATGGCGTCATCATCCGCGACAACATCGATCTGATCAAGGAGAAGTACCGTACTTGGGCAAGCTACGAGTCCGAGGACGAAGCCGTCGTCATCGCCTACGCCTCGGTATACGGTGGTACGCGTGACGTTGCCGAGAAGCTTGCGTTCAAGTTGAGCGATGCGGGCATTCATGATCTCGCGCTGTTCGACCTTTCCGTGACCGACCCGAGCTACGTCCTGGCCGACGCCTTTCGCGCGAGCAACATCGTGCTTGCATCCGTCACCTTCAATGCGGACGTCTTTCCCAAGATGAAGGAGCTTGTCGATTGCCTTGTCGACCACAACCTGCGCCGCCGGCGTTTCTCGTTCATCCAGAACGGGAGCTGGGGTCCCATCGCCGGCAAGAAGATGATGCAGGCGGTCGAGGGCATTCCCGAGCATGAGGTCGTCGGCGAGCTGTTCACCATCAAGTCACGTATGACCGACGAGCAAGATGCCGAACTCGATAAGCTCGCACAGGCCATCGTCGACTCGATTCGCAATCCGGAAAAGCCCGTCATGGCCGATGTCCAGCATATTGCGCCCGAACCCACGCCCATCGTCGGCGCCGCCAAGCCACGGGCGACTCCGCCGAGCAAGGAACCCGTGAGAACGACGGGCGGCATGCCCATCGCCCCGGGGATGGAGGGCAAGGTGCGGCCGCTCGACACTCCTGCGGGACCTGCCGAGGGCGACGAGCCCGCGACAAAGGTCATCCAGATCTGGCGCTGCACCTTCTGCGGCTATCAGGCCGAGGTTCCCAAGGGCACCGATATGGACACGTTCGTGTGCCCCGTGTGCCTCAAGGTCGGTCCTGGCCAGTTCATCCTCGTGCGCGAGAAGATCGTTCCCGTCAGATGAGACAGTGTCTCTGAGCAACTGTCTCATTACTGGCTGGCTCTTGCAGATAATGCGACAAAAGAGCTCTGACGATGCCTGCCTCATTATTTGGACGTTCGATAAAATGCGGGTTTCTCCTCCCCATATGCATACGGGGGTGGTACTCTAACCATATTGTGTTTCCGCTTGAATACATTGATTGTCACCAGCAAACCCAGGAAGGGCGTGGTTATCATGAACAAGCCTCTCGTCTTCACTTTCGGAGCAGCCGTAGGCGCTGTTGCTGCCCTGCTTCTCTCGCCTAACTCCGGCGAGCGCAACCGCGAGATCGTCGCGGACAAGGTCGATTACTACACCTCTCATGGCGAGCAGGTCCTTCAGCAGACGGCAGACACCGTGCGCAGCAAAGTCCGCGGCGTGGCCGATACCGCCGGCAATGCCGATGCCGATGACATCCGCGAGAAGATCAACGAGGCGCGCGATCGCATCGCCGAGCAGATCACCCGCAACAGCACGGTTCCGAAGGATGTCGCCTCCGACGTTTCGGACGTCGCTCTCGACGCAGCCGCCGGCGTTTCCGAGGCTGCGGATACCGCGGCGGATGCCGCCGAAGCTGCGGCCAAGGCCGCAGCTGATGCCATCAAGTCGAAGTAACGCGCGTTTAGCTGCAGCGTAAATCGCATATGCCGTCTACTGACGATGCACATAAGCTGCACGTCTACGTGCGCAATTCCAAAGGCGATCCAAAGCGCTTCGGGCGCGTTCGCGCGACCGTCTTTCATCCAACCGAGCTACGTGCCATCGGGTTCGTGATCAAGCGCCCCGATGCGCTGCTCATGGTCAAGCGCAAGGAGCGCTTTGCGGCAATCGACCGCATCGAGTCTGTCGAGGGCGGCGTTTGCGTCGTCGATGCGGCGGATTCCTGGGATGCCGAGGCATGCAAGCGCCTTGGCGTCGACTACGACAGCTGCGTTATCTGGGAGTACATGCCCGTACGCACCGAATCCGGGCAGGAAATCGGGCTCGTCGGTAATGTCGTCTATGACGAGCACGATTATGCCGTCGAGCACATCGACATAGCATCCGGCTCCGCAAATCGCCTGCTGCTCGGCAGCTCGCTCATCCCACGCGCGAAGATCATCGGCTACCGCGATGGCGCCATTGTCGTCAAAGATGAGGAAGCCGACCTCGAAGAGACGGGTGGTGCCGCCGCCAAGGCCGGTGTTGCGTGGGCAAAGACCAAGCATGCCGCCGCGCAGGGGACGAAGAAGGCGGGCGACGCAATCAACGACGGCGCCTACAAAGCCGGCGAGGCAATCGGCATCGTGCGTGACAAGGCGAGCAGGGCAGCCGAGGAGCACGAGGCCAGGAAACGCGAGGCCGAGGCAAACGGCGAATACACGGGTGTCGACAAGGCTGCAAACCTCTTGGGCAAGCAGCTGGGGCGCGCGTCGGGAATGTTCAAGGGTTTCAAGGACGAATTCGACAAGGCCTCTCGCGGCGATTAGGGGAAGGCACATGGCACGACGCAGGTCCCATAGAGGCTACGGCGCATCTCGCAGGTCGAGCGTCGGGCCCATTGGAACGATCGACATCCATGCACGTGGCTACGCCTTCTGCGATACCGACGAGGGGAGCTTCTTCGTCCCCCGCTCGGCGCTTGGCGGCGCCATGCCCGGCGACAAGGTGGAGCTTCGGGTGAGCTCGCGTGACGTGCCCGATGGAGGCAAGCGATCCGCCAAGGTCACACGCGTGGTGAGTCGCGCGACCGAATACCTCATCGGTACGCTCGAGATCAACGACCCTTTGGCCGTGGTCGTCGCACAGGATCCGCGCGTGCGGCACGACCTCTTCATTACCGATGGGCATACGGGCGGGGCCCATGACGGCGACGTCGTCTTGGCGCGCATCACGAGCTATCCCGATCGTCGGCAGCCGATGCAGGGATATGTGGTCGAGGTGCTCGGTGCGGCGGATGCCCCGGGCATGGATGTCGACATCATCATCCACAACCTCGACCTTCCCACGAAGTTCAGTCCCCAGGCGCTCGAGCAGGCCGAAGGCATCGAGGTCGACGTGGAGGCGGCCCTTGCCGAGCCCGGTCGGCATGATCTGCGCATGCGCGACATCTTCACCATCGATCCAACCGATGCCAAGGATTTCGACGATGCCATCTCGCTTGACGAGGTTGATGGCATGTTGCGTCTGGGCGTCCATATCGCCGACGTCTCGAGCTATGTCGCCTGGGATAGTCATATCGACATATGCGCACGCGATCGTGCGACAAGCGTCTACCTCGTTGACCGGGTGTTGCCAATGCTGCCCGAGAAGCTCAGCAATGACGTCTGCTCGCTTAGACCGGGCGAAGATCGCCTGACCATGACCTGTGACATGTATCTCGATGCATCGGCGAATGTCAGACGCTACGAGATATACCCGAGCGTCATCTGCAGCAAGCGACGTTTCGACTACGATGAGGTGCAGGATATCCTCGACGGGAAACGTGATGACCCGTATGCCGCCAAGCTCGCGCGCTTCGATGCGCTTGCCAAGCGACTGCTCTCGCTGCGACTGGCCCGTGGCGCGATTGACTTCGAGACGGTTGAGGCCAAGCCCGTCCTTGACGAGCGTGGCATGGTCATGCGCGTCGACTTGCGCCACAAGACCGATGCCACCTCGATGATCGAGGAGGCGATGATTCTCGCCAACGAGACGGTCGCCCGTCACGCGCATGCCAATGACGTTCCCTTCGTGTATCGCGTGCACGAGCCACCGAGCGCGGCAGCGCTCGAAGCGCTCCTGCCGCCGTTGCGCGAGCTCGGCTATAACGTGGCGGAGCTTGCCACGGGCAACCCCGCGGCCTTCCAGGATGTGTTGGACGAGGCGCACGGGACGAGGGAGGAGCCGCTCGTGAACTATCTCGTACTGCGCTCCATGGAGCGTGCTGCCTACAACACCGAGCCTATCGGCCATTTTGGCCTCGCATCCACCTTCTACTGCCATTTCACGAGCCCCATCAGGCGCTATCCGGATCTCATGGTTCATCGTCTGCTCAAGGATTCCCATGCGATGGAGACGCACCTGCAATGGCTCGCGAAGCATTCTTCCAAGATGGAGCGACTTGCCGAGCGGGCAGAGCGCGACAGCGTCGAACTCAAGCTCTGCGAGTATTTGGCCGAACGCATAGGCGAAGTCTTCACGGGAACCATATCGACCGTCGTGGCGCGTGGGCTATACGTGCGCCTCGAGAACACGCTCGAGGGATTCGTGCGCTTCGATTACCTGCATGGTGAGTATCACGAGTTCGATCCGCTTGCCCAGACGCTGGTGGGCGAGGAGACGGGTCGCACCTACCGCATCGGCCAGCAGCTGCGCGTGCGCGTCGAAGAGGTCGATCCACGCGAGCGCAGTGTGTCGTTCTCGCTCGCGTAAGCGCGAATGCGATGATGTGGTACGCGGCGATGAGACAGTTGCTCGGGGACGTTGTCTCATTTGTGAATGAGACAACGTCCCCGAGCAACTGTCTCATCGCCGCGACGCTCCCCATTAATTCTTCGCGTGAAATACAAACACGCGCGCGTGTTCGGGTGATACCCTATACTAACTATGGCAACTGACTTCTGGCGCTTCGCCAAACGCAGTTAGAGGAGAGACATCTCGCATGAACCTGAATCCGGTAGTCGTCATTCCCAGTTACTGGTGTGGCCGCAGGTCATCACATTCGATCAACCGTGGCGTCGTGTACGACCACATGACTCCCATCGACCAGCCGGGCGAGCTGTCCCGGTGCCTGGAGTCCCTGCGTCACGTCGTCGGCGTCGATCGCATCATCTTGCTCGTCGCGGCGGAGCCGGGCGTCGAGAACCAGGCGGTCGAGCGCGTGCGTGCCATTGCCGACCACTTCATGGACCTCAACATCGTCATTATCGGCGAGGCGGAGATGCGCCATATCCACCGCAGGTTCGAGCAGGTGGGCATCGGCGAGTACAAGGGCGCGGCTTGTCTCACGGGCTACGGCGCCATCCGAAACCTCGGTCTCATCGTCGCCTCGATATTCGGTCATGACACGGTCGTCTTCGTCGATGATGACGAGGTCATCCCCAACGCCGACTTTCTCGAGCGTGCCATGCACGGCATCGCGTGCAAGACTCCGACGGGGTCGATTATCACGGCCAAGACCGGGTTTTTCTACGACAGCTACGACAGCCCCAAGGCGCCCGAGGACGTGCCCTGGTATGACCACTTCTGGAACAAGGCGGCCGATTTCAACGATTACATCGAGGGCGTCCTTCGCGGCCCGCGTCTGAGCCGTTCCAACGTCTGCTGTGGCGGTTGCATGGTCTTGCATGCGGATGCGTATGGCAGCATCGCGTTCGATCCGTGGATTGCCCGCGGCGAGGACCTCGACTATCTCATCAACGCGCGCATGTACGGCAGCGACGTCTGGTTCGACAACCAGTTCAGCCTCCTGCACCTCCCGCCCGAAGGCGCGCAGCATTCAGGGCGTTTCGAGCAAGATGTCTATCGTTGGTTCTACGAGGTGCGCAAGATCGAATTCGCCAAGACGCAGATCGACCTCATGCAGGTCGCGCCCTCCGCGCTCGACCCCTACCCCGGTCCGTGGCTCGAACCGTCCATTCACCGCCGTGCCCGCCTCACCGCCTACCTGCGTGCCATCGGTCACAAGGAGCATGGCGAGTACCTGCGCATCGGCAACAAGACTATTCGCGATGCAGGCGAGTTTGCCCGCGAGAACTGCGCGAACTACTTCGAGCTCCAGCATCAATGGCCCAGCATCGTGCGTGCCATGTGGTCCAACTCCGCCCTTGCCACGCAGCTGGGAACAAGCGGCTTGCAGAGCTCTTCCGCAAGCTACACGAGCCGCTTCTCGGCAATCACGTCCGAGTAGGTCCGATAGCAAACGTACGCGGGGAAGACGGGACGATGGATATACAAAAGGTCACGGGCTATACAATGCTCGTCGTATGCTATATCGTCTTCAGCCTCTTCGTCATCATGGGCATAGTCTTCTACGACGAGGTGTCGCCCTGGCTCGCTCTCGTCGCCATCATCGTCATGTTCGTGCTCACCATCATCAGCCTGCGGTCGGTGGGTACCTCCGACCACGCCCGTGCACGTCAGTCCAACCAGACGCTTGACCTGGCGAGCAAGACGGTGACCTTCATGCGGCAGGGCCTTGACGCGGATTCCGCCCAGGCGGTTTGCGAGTTGCTGCTGCCCGCGGCCACGGCCGATGCGGTCGCCATCACCAACCGCGAGCGCGTCCTCGGGTTTTCGGGTCTGGACAGGGAAAACCACCTGCCCAATTCGCCCATCCAGACGATGAGCACGTACATGACGCTCGAAGATGGCATCACGCGCGTCCTCGAGACTTCGGGTGCGGTGGGATTCAGCCACGAGTCGGGCAAGCTCAAGGCGGGCATCGTCGTTGCGCTCGTCGTCAACAAGCACATCGTCGGTGCCCTGAAGTTCTATTATCGCTATCCGCACAACCTGGGCGAGAATCAGAAGGCGATTGCCGAGGGTTTTGCCCAGCTGCTCTCGACGCAGCTTTCGCTCTCGTACCTCCAGCAGCAAACCGAGCTTGCCGCCCGCATGGAGCTCAAGGCCATGCAGGCCCAGATCAACCCGCACTTCCTCTTCAACACGCTCAACACGATCGCCTCGGTGACGCGCACCGATCCCGTCAAGGCCCGTGTCATGTTGCGGGAGTTCGCGACTTACTACCGCCGGATGCTCGAGAACGCCGAGGATTTCATTCCCCTCGCAAAGGAGGTCGAGCAGACCGAGCGCTATCTCATGTTTCAGAACGCGCGCTTTGGCGATGACGCCATCAAGCTGCTCGTGGACGTCGAGCCGGGTCTCGAGCAGCTCAAGATGCCCTCGTTCATGTTGCAGCCCCTTGTCGAGAATGCCGTCGGACATGGCAAGCGTGATGACGGAACCCCGCTCACCATCACGATCAAGGCATACCGCACATCCGATACCGTCACGATATCGGTTTCCGATGACGGCGTCGGCATTCCGCCAGAGCGTCTCGAGAATCTTCTCGACCGCGAGTCCGAGACGGGCATGGGCATCGCCCTCAAGAACGTGAATGCCCGGATCAAGGCGTTTTTTGGCGCGATATCGGGCCTCTACATCGATTCGGAGTACGGTAAGGGCACGACGGTCTACCTCAACCTCTACGACGCCCTCGTCGATCAGGGCATCAACATCACCGATGACGAGATCGAAGGAGCCGATGACGACGGCGCGGAGGACGTCATCTCGGAGGCTTCCGGGCCCTTGTCCGGCGTGCGTGGGTAACGGGATATTATCCGCCTCCATCTATTGTTCGCATGCGCGCATCGTTTGATGTTAGAATCAACGTTACGATGCGCAAAGGAGACACTCTATGCTCAAAGCAATAATTGTTGATGACGAAGCACCCGCGCGTTCCGAGTTGCGTTTTCTGCTTGACGAGACGGGCGAGGTCGAGGTCGCGGCAGAGGCGACCAACGTACGCGAGGCCATCGAGCAGCTCAAGGATGTCGGTGCCGACATCATGTTCCTCGACGTGAACATGCCGGGTGTCGACGGGCTCCAGCTCGCCGAGGCTCTCAACGAGCTCAAGTATCCGCCCTATATCATCTTCGTGACGGCATATAGCGAGTTCGCCGTCAAGGCATTCGAGGTCAATGCGACCGACTACCTGGTCAAACCGGTCGAGACCGAGCGTCTCATGCAGGCGATCGGCAAGGTCAAGCAGCTCATAACCGCACAGGGACGCTCCACCACCAACGAGCGCATTCCCGTCGAGAAGGGTGGCAAGAAGCTGCTCATCCCGGCCAGCAAGATTCATTTCATCATGGCGAAGGATGACTACTCGTATCTGCACACCGAGAACGACCGTTATCTCTCCACGGTTTCGCTCGCCCAGCTCGAAGCCAAGCTCGAGCCACTCGGCTTCTTCCGCGTCCATCGTCGCTACCTCGTAAACCTTGCGTGCGTGAGTGAGGTCGACCCCGTGAGCGGTGGCACCTTGCTGCTCACGCTCACCGGCGAGGACGAGCAGATTCCCGTCTCGCGCAGGCGCGTCTCGTCGCTCAAGAAGGCGCTTGGCCTGTAACCTGCGTAATGAGACAGTTGCTCAGAGCAACTGTCTCATTTTTTTCTGGCACCAATAGCAAATGAGGCAGTTACCCTGAGCAAATGTCTCATTTTCGGAGGAGGAGCGACCATGGCAGAGCAGATCACGTATAAGGACGCGGGCGTCGACATCGACGAAGGTGCGCGTGCCGTCGATGCGATTCGCGCGAGCGTGAAGTCGACCTATCGTCCCGAGGTCATTGGCGACATCGGCGGATTCGGCGGCCTGTTTTCAGCCGCGGCGCTCAAGCAGATGGACGATCCCATTCTCGTGAGCGGGACCGATGGCGTGGGAACCAAGCTCGCCTTGGCTCAAATGGCTGGCAAGCACGATACCGTGGGCATCGACTTGGTCGCCATGTGCGTGAACGACGTGCTGGCCTGCGGGGCCGAGCCGCTGTTCTTTCTCGATTACGTCGCCATCGGCAAGCTCAGAAGCGACCACATCTCCCAGGTGGTGGGAGGAATCGCCGAGGGCTGCCGTCAGGCGGGTTGCGCGCTCGTCGGTGGAGAGATGGCGGAGCATCCCGGCGTCATGAGTCCCGATGATTACGACCTGTCCGGTTTTTGCGTCGGTGCGGTAGACCGTCCAAAGATGCTCAATCCCGAAAACGTGGCCGAGGGCGATGTCATATTGGGCCTTGCCTCGACGGGCATCCACTCAAATGGCTTTTCGCTCGTGCGCCGTGCCGTCACCGAGGTGATGGATGCGGGCGAGCTCACGGTCGAGCGCGCAGAGCTCGATGGCGTCTCCGTGCTCGATGCGCTTCTCGCGCCCACGCGCATTTACGTCAAGTCCATCCTGGAGCTGCGTCGCGAGGTACCGCAAATCCATGCCGTCGCCCATATCACGGGCGGTGGCATTACCGAGAACCTCAATCGCGCGCTCAACGATCATGTGGACGCGCAGGTCAACGAGGGAAGCTGGACGCAACCACCCATCATCGACTTCGTGGTCGAGAAGGCGGGCCTGTCGCGCGAGGAGGCGCTCAAGACCTTCAACTGCGGAATCGGCATGTGCGTGATCTGTCCGCCCGAAGTCGAGCGGGCCGCTATCGAGCAGCTCGAGTCAACGGGCGAGAAGGTCTTCAAGATTGGCAGCGTAATCCCTGGTGATGGAAAGGTCGTGTACCGTGGCTAAGGATCCCATGAAGCTTGCCGTATTCATCTCGGGCACGGGCACGAACATGGTCGCCATTCACAATGCGATCAAGGACGGCGCGCTCGATGCGACAATCGAGCTCATCGTCTCTTCTAACGATTATGCCAAGGGCATCGATTACGCGCGTAACGAGGGTCTTGACCTGTTGGTTTTCACGCCCGCTGATTATGACGATCCCGAAGCTGTCGATGCGAGGATCGTCGAGGCGCTCGAGGAGCACGACATCGAGTACGTCGCGATGGCAGGCTACATGCGCAAGGTCACGCCCGTCTTGCTCGATGCGTTTCCCAATCGCGTGGTCAACTTGCACCCGGCGCTGTTGCCCAAGCATCGTGGCGCGCATGCCATCCAGGATGCCTTCGAGGCAGGGGACGAGGTGACGGGAATCACCATTCATTTTGCGAATGAGGAGTACGACAAGGGCCCCATCATCTTCCAGCACGAGGTACCCGTGCTTCCAGACGATACGATAGACGATCTCGAGACGCGCATCCACGCGGCCGAGCACGAGTACTACCCGCAGGTCCTGCAGCAAATCGCCCGTGGTGAGGTGCAGGTCTGATTTCGGTCTGAGGTCATCCGGACGCATGTCGGATTTCATCCGGAAGAAACCGGGAGATTCGGCCAAGGACGTTCGGTGTTTTTGACAGGTTCGCGGTGCATCATCTTTCCCGGAAAGCCGAGGTGGAAGGAGGTGCTCACCATGAACCGACACGACGGTCCCCTCACATGCAAAAGCGAACGGATACGCGAGGTTGGCTGCGCTATGCGGGGCTCGGGTTCCTCCTCACCCGCGCGCGTGATTCCACGTGGTTTCGTTTGTGTCCTGCCCCTACTCTCCATATGTGTCGTGTTCATGGTGCAGCCGGCTGTTGCAGCGACTTGGCCAGTCTCCACCTCGGGGCTTTCCGCGACGCTCGCGTTTCATCAGTCCTATACGGCCGGTATCGAAAGCTATGTACATAGCGGCATAGACATACCCGCGTCTGCCGGAATGCAGATATCCTCACCGCTGGCCGGAACGGTACGCTTTACCGGCACCGTGCCTTCCGGCGATTCTCGAATAGGCGGCAGTTCGTCGGCGAGAACGATGAAAGCCGTTTCCATAGAGCTGGCCGACGGCCGCGCCATCAGCCTCATGCCCTTTGCATCCATTGCCGTGCGCGAGGGCCAGTCGGTCATCGAGGGACAGGCGCTCGGCACCCTGGCTGCAGGAGGCGATGTGTCGACCTCCGCGACGCATCTGCACATGGGCTATAAGCAGGGTCCGAGCTACCTCGACCCGATGCTGCTCTTCGGCACGGCCTCCAGCGCCTCGCATGATTCTGGGATATCCGGCATGGGAGGGGCGCGCGCCACGAATGCAGGGGCCTCTGCAGCAGAAGGGGCGTCCCGTATCGTAGACGGCGAATCGACTGCCGTGGTGCAGACCCAGCCCGATGCCGCCAGCGCAGCCGACGATGCTCCCGCTGCGAATTCCGAGAGTTTCGGCGTGATTGAGACGGGCGATTACGAGCTCTCCGCGGGCAAGGCCCGGAGCCAATCATCCGTGGTGCCAGTTGCAGATGCGCTCGGCCAGCTTGGAAGCGCATGCGCAGGGCAATTCACTGGCCTTCTCGAGGCGCTTTCCGGGCTATCGAATATGACCGGAATAGGTCTTCCTGCTCTGATCGTGGGTACCTGCGCACTTGCTCCCTGCTCGCTTTTCGCACTCGCCTTGTTTTGCGCCAGACGTTTCGTGTCGCAGCGACGCGATATCCTAAAAAGCAAAGGAGCTCGCTTGTCTTTGCCCTTCGGAGGTGGTAGCATGCGTAAGTTATTTCCTGCTTCGGGCGCAGCCTTCATGTCCCGAAGCCGCATAGCCCAGAGGAGGTGACCACATGAAGGCTTACGAACTGCTGTTTTTTGTCGACCCGTCCATTGACGAGGAGACGCGCCTTGCAACGAGCAAGCGTATCGATACCGCGATTACCGAGCAAGGCGGCAAGGTGAGCAATGTTGAGGATTGGGGTAAGCGCAAGCTTGCCTACGAGATCAACGGTCTTGCCGAAGGCGATTACACTCTCATCGATTTCGAAGCTGATCCCACTGCGATTGCAGAGCTCGACCGCGTGCTCCACATCATGGACGCCGTCCAGCGTTACATGATCACGCGTCGCAACGGCGAGACAACTTCGGTTGAGAGCGCGTAAGGCGATGCCTTGGCGCTCAGCTGAAAGGAACGATTAAACATGAGCATCAACAGGGTAATGATTTCCGGCAATCTCACACGTGATGCCGAGCTGAGGACCACCCCCTCGGGCACGTCCATCTTGAGCTTCGGCGTTGCGGTCAATGACCGTCGTCGCAACGCGAACGGCGAGTGGGAAGACTATGCTAACTTCATCGATTGTACGATGTTCGGTCGTCGTGCCGAGGCGCTTGCGCAGTATCTCACCAAGGGCGTGAAGGTGGCCATTGAAGGAAGGTTGCACTACAGCGCCTGGGACGATCGCAACACCGGCCAACGAAGGAGCAAGGTCGACGTCACCGTCGACGAGCTCGAGTTCATGTCATCGCGCAACGGTGGCGGCCAGGGCTATGACGCAGGCGGCAATTACGGTGGCGGCAATTACGGCGGCCAGAATGCCGGTGGCAACTATGGCGGCCAGTCCTATCAGCAACCCCAGGGAAATGTCGTCCCGGAGCCCCCGACTCCGAGCGCATACGACGACAGCGACATTCCCTTCTAGAAACGTTTTCGCACACAAGAATCAGTGAGGAGGAACCATGGCTGATTACGCTCGCGCGCCGCGTCGCAAGTATTGTCCTTTCTGCAAGGACAAGGTCGAGTTCATCGACTACAAGGATGCCCAGACGCTGCGCCGCTACATCACCGATCGCGGCAAGATCAAGTCTCGTCGTGTGACGGGTGTCTGCACTCAGCACCAGCATGAGCTCGCGACTGCCATCAAGCGTGCTCGCGAAATGGCTCTGCTGCCCTATACCGTGAAGATCGTTTCCGGTAGCGGCGGTCGCAGGAACCGCTAGTGCATCTTGATGCACGGCTTGGCAGGACGGCCTTTGTTTCGGTCGTCTGCCAGCAAAACTTGCCGGCAAGGCAAGTCATGCAGCTTGGTCGCTGGCCATCGCTTTTGCAAGACCGGCTGCGAACGAGGCGCGTACATATATGTAAGCAGTCCTGCGCCATAGCGGGACATGGAGAAAGCTAGAGACATGAAAGTTATTTTGCTCAAGGAACTCAAGGGCCGCGGTGGCGAGGGTGACGTCGTCGACGTTGCCCAAGGCTACGCGGTGAATTACCTGCTTCCGCAGGGCATCGCAATCGAGGCCACCAAGGGCGAGCTCAAGCAGCTCGAGCAGCGTCGTCACAACATCGAGAAGCGTGAGCTTGCTCGCACCACCGACGCTAACGTTCTCAAGAACGCCCTCGATGGCAAGACCGTCAAGGTCTATGCCAGGGTCGGCGAGGAGGGGCAGCTCTTTGGCTCCATCACGACCGCCATGCTGGCTCAGGCGATTCTCGAGCAGCTCGGCGTCACGGTCGACCGCAAGAAGATTGACCTGGGCAAGGCTATCAAGACGGCCGGCAAGCACGAGTTCACCGTCTCGGTGTATCGTGACATCAAGGCCACGCTTGAGGTCAACGTCGTGAGCGATGACGACTCGATCGAAATCGTCGAGACGATCGAGGAGCGTCTGGAAGACGAGCCCGAGCTTCCCGCCGGAGATGACGAGGCTCCTTCGGAAGCCACCGAGGAGACCGAGTAACTTCACGGGCATATCGTCTGCCTAAAGGGGGTGGGTCATTGACCCGCCCCTTGCTTTTCGTCGGCATATCGAACAGGAGGGGAGTTCATGCAGGTTGGGATGCGAGATGTCGATGCCGTCATATTCGATTTCGATGGCACGCTTGCGGATTCCATGTGGGTTTGGGACGAGGTCGATCGCGTGTTTCTCGCCAAACGCGGCATTCCCTTTACCGATGAGTTTGGCGAAATGATTGCCGTTCTCGGGTTCGAGCTCGGGGCCGATTTCGCCATCGAGCACTTTGGCTTGGACGAGAGCTCCGAGAGCATCATCGAGGAATGGAAGTCGCTTGCCGAGGAGAGCTATGCGACGCACGTGATGCTCAAGCCGGGCGCGTTCGAGTACCTGCGCCATTGCAAGGAGCAGGGCATGCCTCTTGCAATCGCCACCTCCCTGCAGCGCCACCTTCTCGAACCGGCGCTCGCGAACAACGGCGTGCTCGATCTCTTCGATGCCATCTGCGTATGCGACGAGCTGCAATGCGGCGGCAAGTCGAATCCGGGCGTATACCTCGAAGCGGCGCGCCGGCTCGGTGTTCCCGCCGAACGATGCGCCATCTTTGAGGATGTCGCCACGGCAGCTCGATCGGCCAAGGAGACCGGCGCCTACGTCATCGGTGTCTACGATGAACACAAACAACAGGCAACAGATGAGCTCAAGGCGATTGTCGACCATTTCATCATGGACTATGCCGATTTGCTCGACGTGACGCCGCGCGCCCCGCATCATCGGTAAGGCAACCAGGCGAGGAAGACCGGAGGCGGATCATGAAGGGCGCACACAGCATCAAGAAGCCCAGGCACAAGGGCAAAGCCGTCGCCATCGTCATCTGCGTCGTTCTCGTGCTCGCTGCCGCGGGTGTCGCGGCGTACGCCGTTGTCACGGGATGGCTCGAGCTCCCGTTTGCCGCGACGGCTCCGGAATCCGTCCTCAAGTCGGATGATGCTTCGGAACTGGGCGAGGTGGCCGAGAGAGAATCGGCGGATTTGTCGGGAGTCGATGCTGCTGGCAATGGTTCCGCAGGTGACGCAGCAGATCTCCAGGTCTACAAGAACGCCCGCTTCGGTTATCAGGTCGATATCCCCGAGGGCTTCACGCTGGGTTCCGAGGCGGACGATGGCGCCCGCATCACGCTCGTCAACAGCACGCTGCGCATGACGGCAGACGCTTTCGGCTTTAACAATGTCGACCACTTGGATGCGGATGCGCTTCTCGCATCCATATGGAACGGCGCCGAGGACAGCATCGCGCGCGCCGAGGGTAATCGTGTCATCATCTACCAATACGACGACGAGTACGAGTACTTCTACTGGGTCTACATCGGGTCGGGTTCCATCGACCAGATGGAGATCCGATATCCCCTCCAGGATGACAATCGCGACGAACTCGAAGCCGCCCAATCGCTCATGCAGGGCTTTACGCCCGGTGATTTGAACGCCGCGCACTAGGTGATTCCCCAACCTTTTCTTGACAGCACGCAGAAAGTGGTGTTTACTGCCTTATTATCAAAAGCTCGTTTGAATGTTTGAATGATTGGCGGAAGCGCATATGATGCAAGAATCAACAGCATGCGGATGCGGTCATGGTCAAGATGCCTGCGACGCCCACAGGCAAACCCACGACGACGGTCATTGCCATTGCCATGACGGCAAAGGGGGTTGGGAGGTCTCCCTCGGGCTCATCGTCGTGGCCACCTGCATCTACGTCACCGGCCTTGTCGTCAAGTTCGTCAATCCGCTCGGCATCATGGACATCGCCTGGGTCAAGTACGCGATTTTCCTCATTCCCTATCTGATGGTGGGTCTGCCCGTTCTCGTCGGTGCCGCCAAGGGCATTGCGCGTCGCGAGCTCCTTGACGAGCAGTTCCTCATGGCGGTCGCCACTATCGCCGCCTTCGCCATCGGCGAAGCGGCTGAGGCCGTGGCCGTCATGCTCTTCTATCAGGTGGGCGAATGGTTCCAGGACCGGGCGGTCGACAATTCGCGCAAGTCGATTTCATCGCTCGTCAAGATCAAGGCAACCTATGCGAACGTCGAGGAGGCGGGCGCCATCAAACGCGTCAATCCCGAGGACGTCAAGGTGGGCGATATCATCGTCATCACCGCGGGCGAGCGTGTTCCACTCGACGGCATCATCGTGAAGGGGGCAAGCGAGCTCGATACCTCCGCGCTCACGGGCGAGTCGATGCCGAGCTTCCTCGAGCCGGGGCAGGAGGTGCTCTCCGGCTTCGTCAACGGCACGAACACGCTGCACGTGCGCGTGACGAGACCCTTCGAGGATTCCGCCGTCTCGCGCGTGCTCGACATGGTGAGTAACGCCGCTTCCAAGAAGGCGCGGACCGAGGCGTTTGTCCGCCGTTTCGCCCGCATCTACACGCCCATCGTCGTGGGGGCAGCCGTTGCGCTCGCTGTCATTCCGCCGCTCGTGATTGGTCCCGCAAACGCGGCCATCTGGGCCGACTTCATCGAGCGCGCCTGCGTCTTTCTCGTCATCTCGTGTCCTTGCGCTCTCGTCATTTCGGTGCCCCTGAGCTTCTATTGCGGTATAGGTAGTCTCTCCCGTCGAGGCGTGCTCGCCAAGGGCGGCAACTACCTGGAGCAGCTCGCACGCGTCAAGACCGTCGTCTTCGACAAGACCGGCACGCTCACGAAGGGCAAGTTCCGCGTCGAGACGATTGCGCCGGTAGAGGGCGTCACGCCCGAGCGTCTGCTGGGGTTAGCCGCTCACGTGGAGCAACGCTCGACGCATCCCATCGCGCAATCGATTTGCGACGCTTACGCCGAGCGCCTCGGCATACCTCCGACCCTGAACCTGCCCGAGCATAGCGACGAGGTAATCGAGACGCCGGGGCATGGTCTATGCGCCGAATGCGTGGAAGGCCACATCTGCGTCGGAAACGACAAGCTCATGGAGCGCGAGGGAGTCGTATGGACGGGCAAGGGGCAGCCCGGCACGATTATTCACGTTGCGCTTGACGGTGTCTACCAGGGGTATCTGGTGGTTTCCGACGAGACAAAGCCCCAGGCACGCGAGACGATTGAAGGGCTCAAGGCCCTCGGCGTGCACGAGACGGTCATGCTCACGGGCGACAAGGAGCTCGTCGCCCAGCGTATCGCCTCCAGGCTCGGAATCGACCGCTTCTTCGCACAGCTGCTGCCGGGGGACAAGGTCGCCTGCGTCGAGGAGCTGCTCGCACAGAAAGGCGGCGACTCCAAGGCGACGCTCGCGTTCGTGGGCGACGGCATCAACGATGCCCCAGCACTCGCCCGTGCCGACGTCGGCATCGCCATGGGGGCGATGGGATCGGATGCGGCCATCGAGGCGGCCGATATCGTGCTCATGGACGATAATCCCGCGCGCATCGCCGACGCCGTGAGACTATCGCGCAAGACGGTCATCAACGCACGTGAAAACGTGGTGCTCGCGATTGCCGTCAAGTTCGCGGTCTTCGTACTCGGCGCCTTGGGCATAGCCAACATGTGGATGGCCGTGTTTGCCGATACGGGCGTCGCCATGCTCTGCGTCCTCAACGCCATGCGCCTTCTGCGCGCAAAATGAGACAACGTCTCTGAGCAACTGTCTCATTTCATGTGCCAGGGGGCAGACCCCTTGGCACAGGGGGTTTCCTCGCGCGAGATGACAAGCCGCTTGCCCTCTCTCGTATCGGGTACAATATCCGTATCCGATAACGGGGAGGCGTCCGATGGCTGCCCAAGCGGCTGACAAGCAAAATGACGAGCTCATGACCGACCTGGCCGGCCTGTTCAAGATGTTCTCCGACCCTACGCGTGTGAAGATCCTCAACATCCTGCTGGAAGGCGAGAAGTGCGTGGGTGACGTCGCCGCGCAGATGAACATGAGCACCGCCGCGGTGAGCCACCACCTGCGCATGCTGCGCCAGGGAAATCTCGTCACCGACCATCGACAAGGCAAAGAGGTCTTCTACGCGCTCGCCGACGATCACGTCACGTCGATCCTCTCGCTCGGTATGGAACACGTGACCGAGTAGGGCCCGTACTCGCCGGAAGAGACCATGGAACTCTCACGTCGTCGATTTCTCACAGCATGCGGGGCGCTTGCCGCAGCTGCCGCATGCTCCACGTCGCTTGCCGGATGCGCCAGGCGAGCCCCGCACAGATACGGCAGACGGGACGTCGCACGTCTGATCGTCGGCGGAATGACCGTCGAGGAGAAAGCCGCGCAACTTTTCATCGTGACGCCCGAACAGCTCAGCGGCACCGGACTCGTTTTGCAGGCTGATGAGGCGTTTCGCGAGGGGCTGAAAAACAAGCCCGTGTGCGGCATCACGTACTTCGGGGGCAATGTCGAAAATGCCGGCCAAACCAAGGCGCTTCTCGCGGACACGCAGGCACAGGCACGTGAGCTCGGTGTCATGCCCCTGCTCCTCTGCGTCGACGAGGAGGGCGGCATGGTTCAGCGTATTGGCGGCAAATCAGGATTCGATGCCCCCTTTATCGAAAGCGCATCGGATATCGGGGCGACCGGCGACGTATCCGTCGCGCGCGCAAGTGCCCGTAGTATCGCGACCACGTTGCACGAGCTCGGGTTCAACGTCGACTTCGCGCCTTCGTGCGATGTGGCGACAAGCGCACGTAGCAACATGCGCCATCGCTCGTTTGGCGCCGAAGCGGCCCTTGTGGGGCGCATGGCGGCGGCGCAGATCGAGGTCTTCGGGGAAGAGGGCATCCTGTGCTGCGCCAAGCACTTTCCGGGTATCGGCGATCCCGAAGACGACAGCCACGCCCTCTCGATTTACTCCGAAAAGACGCGTGAGCAACTTGACGAGCAACTCGCCCCCTTCGTCGCCGCCATCGTGGCCGGCGTTCCGATGGTGATGGTGGGGCATCTCTCGTTGCCGCAAGTGACGGGCAGCGCAATACCCGCTTCGATTTCCCCGGATATCGTGCAGGGCATCTTGCGCGATGACATCGGCTATGACGGCGTCGTGGTCACCGATTCCCTTTCGATGGGCGCGCTACTCGAGTTTTGCGCGCCGGCCGATGTCGCCGTTGCCGCCATCGGGGCGGGATGCGACATCGCGCTCATGCCGTCGGATTTTGCCGGCGCGTATGCGGGCTTGGTCGACGCCATCAACCAGGAGCGCATCCCCATGGAACGCGTCGACCAATCGCTCGTACGCATCCTGGCACTCAAACTTGGGGCAATGCCGGAGCTGTTCGATGAGGAAATTCGAGAAGAACTCGCGAAATGTGACCACGCATAATCGTTCGCGCTATCATATAGCCCACGAACACCAAGACTGGAAAGGACGAATCATGGATTCAAAGGTGTACGAACTTCTCAACGACCAGATTAACAAGGAGCTGTATTCGGCATATCTCTACCTCTCCTTTGCGGATTACTACGCGGACGAGGGCCTCGACGGCTACGAGAACTGGTATCTCATCCAGGCTGCCGAAGAGCGTGACCATGCCCTTATCTTCCGCAAGTACCTGCTCGACAACGACTGCAAGGTCGAGCTCAAGGCAATCGACCAGCCGGACAAGACCTTCAAGAATCATCTCGAGCCGCTCGAAGCGGGTCTCGAGCACGAACGCTACGTCACGAGCCTCATCAACGACATCTACGCCGCCGCCAAGGAAGTCAACGACTTTCGCACGATGAAGTTCCTCGACTGGTTCATCGACGAGCAGCTCGAGGAGGAGGTAAACGCGACCGACATGGTCACGAAGATGAAGCTCTTCGGCTCGGACGCCAAATCGCTCTACGAGCTCGACCAGGAATACCTGGCCCGCACGTACAGCACGCCTTCTCCGCTTGCTGCGGAATAGACGCGCGCAGACATCACGAGTCAGTGGCGGACCGGCGTTGTGCCGGTCCGTTTTCATGATGGTCATTCCCAGCACGCACGTTATGGCATTCATGTTCGCCAAAACGTGTGGAGCTTGTCGCCATGCCGCCTTCGCACCACCTAGGAGCAATCGGCAGAGACTGCCGGGGAAAACTCGTATTGTTGTTCTGCAAGAGTGGACTTGTCCGACAAAACAAAACGGGTCGGCGCGTGCGCCGACCCGATTTCTCATGGTGGGGCATAAGGGATTCGAACCCCTGACGTACTGATTCGTAGTCAGTCCCTCTATCCAGCTGAGGTAATGCCCCGATGAAGCCTGAACATAATACCACCGCAGCCGACCATGTCAACATCCCGATGACCAGACAAAGCCCGTCGGGCATTTTTGTCTGGTTATCCCCATTTTCATTACACTTACGGCGCTGGCTTAACGTGCTATGATTTCAAAATACGTGTGAACACAACTGGAGGTCAATCATGTGCGCAAATGGCGTGAACACCCAACAGCTCAAGGATACGGTCAACCAAATCGACGAGACGGTCGCCCTTACGAGGCGTTGGACGCATCGCATGTATCACCTTGCCTCCGATGGCCAAATGGAGCGCACCGCCATGCAACTCCAGAAAATCCAGATGGAGCTCGACAACGTGCGCGAGATGCTCACCGAGGCGCAAGACGCAATCGAGCGTGATGATGCCGACACTGGCGTGACCGTTACCGCCGTCTAGAATCTCGCATGTCAGGCGCGCAAGACACAACCCTCATCGTTCTCACGGGCGTATCCGTGGACGTGAGGGTTGCTTCCGCCCTGCAATCCGCCGCCGAGGCGCTCGGATATGCTGACGGCTGCGCCATCGTGCGGCTTTCCGATGTCGATGATCTCAGGCGCTTCGTCTTCGAGTCGGACCCCTGGACGGTCATGGCGATAGACGATGCGTCAATCAACGCCCTGCGCGAGGCCTTCGACCTCGATGCGCGGGACTTCGCCGGCGATGTCCCCGCGAGCGTCACTGGCTACCATCTTGTCGCCGTACCCGCATTTGCCGATTGCCTTGACGATATGGAGGCCAAGCGCAACGCCTGGATGCGCATGAAGGCGGCCGTCCATCCGGGCAATCCGCTCGACTAGTCTACATGCGGCGTGCATTACCCCGTGTCGTTTGTGCTATCATTCCGATTTGCGTCGAATTGGGACGGAGAGATGGCCGAGTTGGCTGAAGGCGCTCGCCTGCTAAGCGAGTATAGGGTTAGATAGCCCTATCTGGGGTTCGAATCCCCATCTCTCCGCCAGACGCTTTTTTGTCGTCCAGAAGAAAGGAACTCTGTGAAACCCCGACCTCACAGTAGTTAGCCTTTCCGGACCTCCTCTTGGCGGCCCGGTGGGGCCGTTATCTTGCCACGCATAGCTCTTTCGCGCGCGGACCGTGTCCGCTCGTTTTTTCGCGCGGCGTGAAGACAGGAACAGAGGAGATCATCTGCATGATTTACCTGCGTCAGATTCTCAAGCAGCCCGTTTTTGACAAAGAGGGCGAGCAAATCGGGACCATCAGCGACCTTGCCATCGCCACGGGCGAGGTCTTTCCGCGCGTTACCTCGCTGGCGTTCGTCGGTCCGGGCAAGACGCCGTTCATGATCTCGTGGCGCAAGTACGTCGAATCCTACGACGGCACGTGCGTGCATCTAAACGTGCCGTCATCCGACATTCGTTTTTCCTATCTGCAGCCTACCGAGGTGCTGCTCGCCCGTGACCTGCTCGACAAGCAGATCGTCGACACCCAGGGCATGAAGGTCGTGCGCGTAAACGACCTCAAGCTTTCCGATAGTCCCGCCGGACTGCGCTTGCTCGGTGCCGAGACGGGCATCCGCGGCCTGCTCTTTGGGATATCGCCACATCTCGAGAAGGTGGTGAACGCAATCGCGACCGCGTTTGGCCATCCGCTCAAGGAGCGTCTCATCGCGTGGAACTACATGGAGCTCATCGAGCGCGACATGTCGCAGATCAAGCTGTCCGTGAGCCACAAGCGCCTGCATGACATGCATCCCGCGGATGTCGCCGACATTATCGAACAGCTTGACCCGCAGCACCGGCAGGTGGTTTTCGACAAGCTCGACGCGGGCCAGGCGGCCGACGCGGTTGCCGAGCTCGAAGACGAGTACCAGGCTGACGTCATCGAGGACATGACCACGAGTCGCGGTGCCGCCGTTCTCAACGAGATGGACCCGGATGATGCCGCCGACATCATCGGCGACCTTCCCTATGACAAGGCCGAGAAGCTCCTGCGCCTCATGGGCGTGGAGGAATCTGCTTCGGTGCGCTCGCTGCTCGGCTACAAGGAGGAGACGGCCGGAGGCATCATGACGACCGACTTCCTCACCGTCAACGATGACCTTACCGTTGCGGATGCCATCGAGGCGATTCGCCAGATGGACGAAGACCAGGAGAGCATCCACTATCTCTATCTCGTTTCCGACAATGGCGTGCTCACGGGCGTCCTTGGCCTGCGCACGCTCGTCATCGCCAAACCCGAGACGGCGCTCGACGAGATAAGCACCAAGGAGCTCATCACGGTTCATCCCGATCTTGACCAGGAGGAATGCGCGCAGACCATTGCCAAATACGATCTGCTCGCCATTCCCGTCGTCGACGAGCAGGGCATCATCTTGGGCGTCGTGACCGTTGATGACGCCATGGATGTCATGGAGGAGGAGCACGAGGAGGACCTGCAGCAGCGCTCCATCTCGAGTCCATGGGTCATCGGCATCATCGTCGCGCTGCTCATCGTCATCGGCGTACTCATCTTCATGCTCAACAGCTAGGAACGAGTCGCATGGCGGTCGAGAAGCTGACAGAGCACGGGAGGTCGCAGCAGGGACAGGTGCCCGTGCGCAGGAGGAGTCGCGTGCTCATCGTGCTCGCCGCACTGGGCCCTGGCGTCGTGGCGGCGATGGCGGGCAATGACGCCGGTGGCATCTCCACGTATTCGACCATCGGCGCCATGTTTGGCTATGGAACCCTGTGGATCATTCCCATCATGATGGTGATGCTTGCCATCGTCCAAGAGGGCGCTTCGCGCATGGGTGCGGTTACGGGCAAGGGACTAGCGTCGCTCATCCGCGAGCAGTTCGGCGTGCGCTTGACCGCCCTTGCCATGATTGCCGTGCTCATCGAAAGCGGGGCTGCGACGCTTTCGGAGTTCGCCGGCATCGCCGCCGGCATGGAGCTCTTCGGCGTGAGCAAGTACATAGCGGTGCCCATTGCCGGCGTCGTGGTGTGGTTGCTGGTCATGGGCGGTAGCTACAAGCGTGTCGAGAAAGTGTTTCTCGCCATCAGCTGCGTGTTCGTAACGTATGTCATCGCGGCGTTCCTCGCGCAGCCCGATTGGGGCGAGGTGGGTACTTCCCTCGTGATTCCCCATTTCGAGAACAATCCCAGCTTCATCAGCCTGGTGATTGCCACGGTGGGCACGACCATAGCCCCGTGGATGATCTTCCTGACGCAGAACAACGTCGTGGACAAGGGCGTGACGCCGGACGAGCTTTCGCTCGAGCGCGTCGATGCCATTGGCGGCGCGATCGTCGCATGTGCAGTCGCGGGGTTCATCATCATCACGACGGGCACCGTCTTGTATCCGCAGGGCGTCGTCGTCGATAGCGCCGCTGCGGCCGCGGAGGCGCTGACTCCCATCGCCGGACAATACGCCACGATACTCTTCGGCGTCGGTCTCGTCGCCGCAAGCTTCCTCGCCGCGTGCGTTGTCCCGCTGGTTGCTTCGAGCGCCATTTGCGAGGCATTTGGCTGGGAGCGCGGCGTGGACCGTGGTTGGAATGACGCTCCCGCATTCCGGGGCATCTACACCGCCATGATAGTCATTGGCGTCGTGGTGACGCTCATTCCCGATGTCAGCCTCATCAGCATCATGCTCGTCGCGCAGTTCGTCAGCGGCGTGTTGTTGCCCGTCATCCTCATATTCATGGTGCGCATCCTCAGCAGCAAGCGCATCATGCGCTCGTACGCGAACAAGCGCCTGCTCACGGTGCTCGTCTGGGCGCTCATCGTGGTAGTCTTTGCCCTGACGATCGGCTGCTTTGTCATGACCGTGCTCGGGTTCTGAGGTGAGAGATGCGTTGTTGGGAAGACAGGGGATGTCATGGGGCGATGTCGAAGGGCTGCCCGCACGATGCGACTGGCATCTGTCCACGTGACTGCATCAACACGATTTGCGATTGCGATTGGTACGAGCGCGCCGATGCCATGGAGATGCTCGATGCCTATGACGTCGATTTCAGCGTGGCCCACAAGGAGACCTGCCACAACTGCCGCTTCTTCCTTGCCCGCGCCCCCAAGATCGCGTAGGGGCGAGGACGAAAAGGGCTTGCCAATGAGACAACGTCTCTGATCAACTGTCTCATTCAGATGTGCCAAGGGGTCTGACCCCCTGACGCAGACTCCTGACGCATTTAGTATCCGCCGGTGGGGCGGTTGTCACTCGCGACAATCGAGTTGACGATGGCGGTGACGATCGAAATCACGATGGACGCGAGAAACGCGCTGCCAAATCCCGAAATCCAGAACCCGATGCCGAAGAGCCCGTTTGCCAGCCATGCTGCCAGGTATAGCAGTGCCGTATTGACGATCAGGTAGAAGATGCCAAGCGTGAACACGGTTATGGGCAGCGAAAGGATCTGCAGTATCGGCTTGATGGATATGTTGATGAGCGAGAGGATCAGCGCGAAGATGACGATGCCGATCCACGCGGAATCTCCGCCGACGAGCTCGATACCGGGGACGAGCCATACCGCCGCGGCAACGGCGATTGCGGAAACCAACCAGCGAAACAGAAAGGACATGACGACCTCCTACCTTGTCATGCGCACACGAGTGCGATGGCGTTCAGGTTCATCTCGTGGAAGCGGGGATGCACGCGGCCGCGCACGGCATTCTCGAGCTCCTCGCGCGTGATTCCGAGCGTCCCGCTGTCAACGGCAGCGGCGAGCAGCGCGATGTTAAGCACCTTGGGCGAGCCAACCTGGTCGCAGATTGACGCGCCGTCGACCTCGACGAGCCGGATATCCGGCAACGAACGTAGGTACGAAAGGGCCTCGGCCCCGTCATAGTCGATGTTCTGCAGGGCCGCGACGGGCGGCTGCACTGCTTGCGTGTTTACTATGACGGTCCCCCCGGGTGCGAGATAGCCTATGCATCGTACCGCCTCGCCGGGTTCGAAGGCGATGATGCAATCGGCGCATCCCAGGGGAACGAGGGGGGATTGTGGGTGCCCTCCGCGCACGTGGCTTGCCACGGACCCACCGCGCTGCGCCATGCCGATGGTCTCGGCCGTCTTCACGTGCTCGTCGCGGGCAAGCAGAACTTGCGCGATGAGGCGCGAGGCGAGCACGTTACCCTGCCCGCCGACACCGCAGATGACGCAATTGAGGCCGGAGTCGCTACGCATCGGCGCCTCCTTCCCGCAGCGCGTCTGTGGGGCAGATCTTGCAGCAGAGCTCGCAGCCATAGCACAGCGAGCTGTCCACGGCCACGTGGCCGTCCTCGATGACGAGAGCGGGGCATCCGAGCTGCTTGATGCAGACGCGGCAGTCGATGCAGCTACCGAGGTCGATTTCGACGGCCGGATGTGCCGAAGGCTCGAGATATATGCAGGGCGATTTGAAGATGATGGCGCGTACGCCCGTTTTCTCGATGGCATCACGCACCGTCTGCACGGCGGTCTCGAAGTCGAGCGGGTCGACCGTCTCGTAGCTGACGCCAAGCGCCTCGAGGATACGCGGGATGCTGAGCGGGACCCCATCGGCGCCCATCATGGTGCGGCCGGTGCCCGGATGAGGCTGCTGTCCCGTCATGGCCGTCGTCGAGTTGTCGAGGATGCAGACGATCATGTCATGTTGGTTGTAGACGGCATTGACGACGCCGGTGATCCCGCTTGCGAAGAAGGTCGAGTCGCCCACGAAGCCAAAGGCGAGCGTGTCCGGCTCGACGGCGTGGATGCCCTGCGCGACGGTGATGCCGCCGCCCATGCACAGGCACGTGTCGACCATGTCGAGCGGCGCGGCGTTTCCGAGCGTGTAGCAACCGATGTCGCCGCAGAAGACGGCCTTGCGCTTGCCTACGGCGCGCTTGACGGCGTAGAAGCTCGCGCGATGGGGGCAGCCCGCACACAGCACCGGTGGGCGCGGCGGCAGCTCGGGTTTGGGGATGGCTTCTCCGTCATGTGTCAGGGGGTCAGACCCCTTGGCACATTGGCATGTGTCGAGGGGCCTCGTTGTCTCATCTCCGTCGACAAACTCCGCAAGCGCGTCGCAAATGGCCTCGACACTTTGCTCGCCCGCGTACCCGAAGTAGCCGTCGAGCTTGCCGTGAATGGTGCTAGGTAGAAACTCGTATCCGCAGAGGAAGTTGAGTTCGCGCTCGATGACCGGATCGAGCTCTTCGACGCAGAGCACCTCGTCGACCGATTCGAGAAACTCGGCCGCGAGCTTGGCGGGGAAGGGATAGGGGGTGCCGATCTTGAGCACGGGCAGCTCCAGGTCGAGCATCTCGAGCGCTTCCATGACGTAGTGATAGGAAATGCCGCCACAGGCGATGCCAGAGGCGAAACGCTGCTCACCGCGGTCCTCGAACGCGCGCATGGCCTCGGCGTGCGACAACCCGCCGATCTCTATGCGGTTGGGGCGATAGCCGGAGGAAAGCTCGTCAGCAATGGCCGCGGCGCGTTTCTCGACCTTGCCGTGGTTCAGGAAGCTCGTGCGTGGGAAGACGACCCAGCGTCGCGTGTCCTTGACGAAGCCGCCGGGCACATGGCGCCCCCAGCTTGCGTCATCGTCGTCAAGCGTCGGGTTTTCAAAGTCTGCCCCGCAGTCGGCGACACCGCCGCGCGTCTTGACCGTTCCGCAGGCGTGGCTCACGCGCGTGGTGGGTCGCACGATGACGGGCGTGTGGTGCCTCTCGGAGAGTTCGAAGGCGTCCTGGATCATGCCGTATGCCTCGCCGGGGCTTGCCGGGTCGAAGATGGGGACTTTGGCGAACTGCGCGAAGTTACGCGTATCCTGCTCGGTTTGACTCGAGATGGGGCCGGGATCGTCAGCGACGACGATGACGAGCCCGCCTTCCACGCCGATGTACGAGAGCGTCATGAGCGGATCGCTCGCGACGTTGAGGCCAACTTGCTTCATGGTGACGAGAGCGCGGGCGCCGGCATATGCCGCGCCGGCAGCAGTCTCGAGGGCCGCTTTCTCGTTGGTGGACCATTCGACATGGATGGAGCCGTCGTTGTGCTTGGCGACCGTCTCGAGGACCTCGGTTGAGGGAGTGCCGGGATAGCCGCTCACGAAGTTGACGCCCGCATGGATGGCGCCGAGCCCCAACGCCTCGTTGCCCATGAGCAGTTTGACTGGCATGTCCGTCCCCTCGTCTTTGTCCGGTGCAAAGCGTCCGTCTCGGTGCTTGCGCGCAGAGTCGTGCGCTTGGCGTGGTGCGATACATGGTACCATCTATCGCACGTTCACCCTACCTTGGAGTCTTGCATGGAAATCCGCTATATCGACACGCGTGGCAACACGCACGATCCCCTGACCTTCAGCGAGGCCCTTCTCAAGGGCATGGCGTCCGGTGGTGGCCTGTTCGTTCCCGAGCAGCTGCCCTCGATGACGCTCGACGAGATCGTGGCGCTTGCCAAGATGCCCTATGCCGAGCGCGCGGCCTTCGTGTACAAGCGCTTTGGCGTCGACTTCGATGACGAGCAGGTCGACGAGCTCATGCGGCGCTCGTATAACGAGAACTTCGACACGCCCGATGTCTGTCCGGTTGTCGAGGTCGCCGATGGCATGTACGTGCTCGAGTTGTGGCACGGGCCCACGTGCGCATTCAAGGACATGGCACTGCAATGCCTGCCGGTTTTCTTCTCGGCATGCGTGGACAAGCAGCGTGCCGCCGGTGCAGCGGATAACGACTACCTTATCGCCGTGGCTACGAGCGGAGATACCGGCAAGGCTGCCCTGCAGGGGTTTGCCGATCGCGAGCATATCTCCATCGTCGTCTTCTATCCGGACGGCGGCGTGAGCGATATCCAGTTCAAGCAGATGGCGACGCAGGAAGGCGACAATGTCTGCGTTTACGGCGTGCGCGGCAATTTCGACGATTGCCAGACGAGCGTCAAGCGCATGTTCGATGACGCAGCCTTCAACGACCATCTGCTTGCCGACGAGAACATCGCGCTCTCCTCGGCGAACTCGATCAACTGGGGCAGGTTGCTGCCGCAGGTCGTGTACTATATCAGCGCGTATGCGGTCATGGTCGAAAATGGCGCCGTGAAGGCAGGTGACCCCATTGACGTGACCGTTCCCACCGGAAACTTCGGCAACATCCTCGCGTGCTGGTACGCCAAGCAGATTGGCGTACCCATCGATCGCATCGTCTGCGCGAGTAACACCAACCGCGTGCTCACCGACTTCATCGAGACGGGCGTCTATGACATCAGCGATCGGCCCTTCGTGCTCACGCCCTCTCCCTCGATGGACATTCTCGTCTCGAGCAATCTCGAGCGCCAGCTCTTCGAGCTCACGGGACGCGATGCCGCGAGCATCCAGACGTGGATGGACGATCTGCGTGAAAAGCGCCGCTTCGAACTTGACGAAGCGACGTTCGCGGCACTCAGGGATAACTACCGTGCCGGATCGATTGACAGTGCCGCCTGCCTCGGAACCATCCATGACGTGTTCAAAGAGCACGATTATCTGCTCGACCCGCATACGGCTGTCGCATGGAAGGTTGCCGAGCAGCAGAAGGGCGGCAACCCCATGCTCGTTGCCTCGACGGCTAACTGGGCCAAGTTCGGCAGCAACGTGTATCGCGGCCTTACGGGCATTGCGCCGGATGAGCCGCTGCCTACCGATGTCGCCGGGCTTACCGACGTGCAGCTCAATCGCAAGGTCTACGAGATGACACGCGTTTGTCCCGTCCCGCCGCAACTCGACGAGCTTGACGAGAAGCCCATTCGCTTCACGACGGTGATCGACGGCGATGTGGAGGCAATCGAGAAGGCGGTTACCGACTTCATAGGATAAACACGAGCCGAAAACGCTATGACCGTTCGCCACCACAAATAGCCTTTGCTCAGCTTAATCTTGATATCCGATAAAAATCTTGTTATCCCTTAGATAGCGTTAAAGGTGTTTATCGGGCAACTCATTAGTACGAATCTACAGGACAATTTACCGAGAGGATTCATCATGGCCGATAAGAAAAATCTGCACGCGCAAGTCAAGCTCATGGTCAGTGCCACCGAAGACCGCAAGGGTCCCACTTTCGGAAAGGGCGCGGCAACCCTGCTTCACGGAATCGAGGAAAACGGTTCGCTGAATAAGACGGCCAAGAATCTCCACATGGCGTACAGCAAGGCGTGGAGCATGATCAAGAAGGTCGAGGAAGGTCTTGGCTTCCAACTTATCGAGCGCTACGGTGCCCGTGGCTCCAAGCTTACCGAGGATGGCGAGGAATTCCTCAAACTTTATGACATCTACGACAAGAAGGTCGAGGCGTACGCCGACAAGGTCTTCCGCGAGACCTTCAAGGACTTCTAGAACGAGAAATTTGCCCGGAGCAGAACTCTCGTTTCCATGCACATGATGAGGAAAGCCGCCCGATGGGGCGGCTTTCCTCGTTTGGGAATCGACGCAGGGGGATTCGAGCGGAGCGAGGCCATCTGCGTCACGCAAGTCACGAGCCCGAGTTACTCGCGCTTGATGGTCTCGACATCGACGTCGATTTCGTTCTTGTCCTTCGCGACGTACACGAATCCGATCTCGCCATCTACGGGCAGCTCGTTGTAGGCGACCATCTCGGCGATCTCGGCCGGCGTGGCGCTCTTGGGCTCGGTCTCGAGCAGGTAGGCGGTGTCGGCACGGCGCGACATGGCCTTCGAGAAGTCCTTGGTCCCGACGAAGACCTCTTGCTTGTACGGATTGACCTTGAGCTTCTTGGCACGGTAGATGACGTATCCGAGAGCCAGGACGTTGGCCGTGAGCGCGATGATCGAGACGA
>ERZ857998.59-NODE-59-length-160648-cov-19.091150_pt1 | contig 160648 bp, 145 predicted proteins | sample MGYA00519954_ERZ857998 | MGnify/ENA primary metagenome ERZ857998 (study PRJEB31778, sample SAMEA3449424) | human gut metagenome | biome: human gut; feature: human-associated habitat; material: faeces | place: United Kingdom | collected 2010/2012 ...
ATCGACATGGGTACGCACATGCTGAATGCCGTTGGCAATCTGCCATTTCAGCGTTTGCCATGCGCGTTGTTTCACATCGTCATGAGTTAATAACGCTTTGCGCTCGGCCCAGCGTTCAATGCCTTCAAACAGCGTGCCGGACTGATTCCAGTTCGGTTGTCCGGCGGTTTGCGTGGTGTCCAGGTGAATATGCGGCTCCACAAACGGCGGTATAACTAAACCTTGTTCGGCATCCAGGCTGTTTTCAGTTACGGGCATCACCCCGGATTGCGCATCAATGGCGCTGATTTTTCCGTCGTGAAGATGAATCTGCCACAGCCCCTCTTTGCCGGGTAACTGGGCGTTAATAATTGTTTGTAAAGCATTATTCGACACTGTTAGCCTCCACATGCGTCATTGCTGCTGTCGTTTTACGATTCAAAATCGGGTTAAGGATCAGATAGCTCAGCGCGCCACCTAATACCGCGTTGACCGGAACAATTCCCGGTAACCAGTGGCCTGCGGCAATCCCCAGCGCGACCGCCAGAATCGCCACCCAATTGACACTCATCATACGCGTGGTCGCAAAGTGCTCATAGCGGCGACGGTTCATCAGATAATCAGCGATGATCACGCCGCCCACTGGAGGAATAGCTGCCGAAAGGAAGGTCAACCAGCCGACAAAATTGTTATACAGCCATAATGCGCAGACCGTACCGATAATACCGTTAATCACCGAAAGGGTTTTGCTCGACATACCGGTAATGTTGGCGAAACCTAAACCCGACGCATAGAGCGCGTTATCGTTGGTGGTCCAGATATTCAGCCCCAGCACCACAATCGCAGGCAGCAGCAGGCCCTGAGCAATCATCACATCAGAGATATCCGCCATCCCCAGTGCCGCAGCGCCCGCTGCACCGAAAATAAACATCAACGAGTTGCCGAGGAAAAAGGCCACCATCGCCACCAGCACCGCCAGTTTGGCATTGCGACCAAACCGGACAAAGTCAGCGGTGAGCGTACCCGCACTGATGAATGACCCCACAACCAGCGCCAGCGCGACATTGAAATCTAACGGTTGTGCGGGAACGACCGCTTTTAATACGTCCAGGCCGCCCATGCCGTTAACGGCATCTAAAATCTCGCCCGCGAGACGCTCCTTCATGGTTCTCTCCGAACGGGCGCGGCTGTAGGTTGTCAGCCAGCGCAGACCGAGGGTCTGCTTTCTTTCGGCACGAACCTCAAAAGGTACCTGGTAGGTGGCGCCGCCCTTACGGACAGCCTTAACCTCAAGCTGCGGCATAACATTTTCCATAGCCTGATCAAATACCTCAAGCGGGTCCTTGCCCGTTTTTTCACTGATAATGTCGAAAGCGCCGTATACTATTCGCTGAGCGACGCCCTTCTTACCGTCAAGCATAATGTTGTTGATAAGGCGGGTTACCTTCTTTGAATTGTATACCGGATCCGGCAATACATCGCGTTTTGCGACAAAGCCTCTTCTTGGCACTTTACTTCCCTCCTTCATAGTAATGAATTCATTGGTACTCGAAGCTTTTCCCCGTGGCACCGAGCAGAGGCGTTATATATTCATATATTATAAACGCCGCCGCTTTTAATATGCAGCAGAGATAATTCACTTAAAAATTACTTCGCACCTGCTTTAGGACGCTTTGCACCGTACTTTGAACGGCTCTGCATTCTCTTTGCAACGCCCTGCGTATCAAGGGTTCCGCGCACGATATGGTAACGCACACCGGGGAGATCCTTAACACGACCGCCTCTGATAAGAACAACGCTGTGCTCCTGAAGATTGTGACCTATTCCGGGAATGTAGGCTGAAACCTCGATTCCGTTGGAAAGACGCACTCTCGCAATTTTACGGAGTGCCGAGTTCGGCTTCTTCGGAGTGGAAGTCTTTACGGCTGTGCAAACGCCGCGCTTCTGCGGAGAATCGTTATCGGTCTGGCGGCGCTTCATAGAGTTATAACCCTTTAAAAGAGCCGGAGCCTTTGCCTTTTTCTCAACAGTTTCACGACCGTTGCGAACCAATTGGTTAAATGTTGGCACTATTACACCTCCCAATAAAAGAATCTGTTGCGGCACATACTGCCGCATACTAATATAAAATATCACAAAAATCGCTGTTTGTCAAGCATTTTCATTATTTGACCGGCACTTTGCCGTTTACTCTTGTATTTCGCCGCAATTCTGATATAATTAAGCTGTTAAAACCGATTATAAGGAGTTTTTATATGTATCCGCTTTTATTAAAGCCGCCCGTCAAGGATTATCTGTGGGGCGGCACAAAGCTTAAGACTGACTATCACTTTGAAACCGATAAGGCTGTTGCCGCCGAGGCTTGGGTGCTTTCCTGCCATAAGGACGGCGCCTGCACTGTTGAAAACGGCGAGCTTGCAGGCAAGACGTTGCCCGAGGCATTGGAGCTTTGGGGAGCTTCCTCCCTCGGCAAAAACGCGGCGGCGTTTCCGTATTTTCCGCTGCTTATAAAGCTTATCGACGCGAGGGACAGGCTTTCTGTCCAGGTGCATCCGGATGATGAATATGCCCTTAAAAATGAGGGTGAATTCGGCAAGACAGAAATGTGGTATGTGGTTGACTGCGAGGAGGGCGCACAGCTGATATACGGCTTTAACAAAGAGGTTTCGCGTGAGGAATTCGAGCGCAGAATAAGGGATAATACTCTGCCGGAAATCTGCAATTTCGTTCCCGTTCACAAGGGGGATGTGTTCTTTATCTCCGCCGGTACGCTGCACGCGATAGGTGCGGGAATACTCATAGCCGAGGTTCAGCAGAATTCAAACACCACCTACCGTGTTTCGGATTACGGAAGACTCGGTGCGGACGGCAAGCCACGCCAGCTTCATATAGAAAAGGCGCTTGATGTTACCCGGCGCACAAAGCCCACGCTTCCGTTCGGCAGTGTGGGGCAGATTGAAAAAACCGATTTCGGTTCTGTGAGGCAGCTTGCCTCCTGCAGGCTTTTCACCACCGAGCTTATAAAGCTTGACGGCAGCCTTAAGCTAAAGGAGGACGGCAGCTTTATGTCCCTGCTTGTGCTTGACGGCGAAATAGGCGTGGAATGGGACGGCGGCGACCTGCTTGCCGCAAAGGGCGGAAGCGTATTTGTACCGGCGGGGCAGAGCGTGACCGTTAAGGGAAACGCCGATGTGCTTTTAAGCCGTGTTTGAAGCTTTAATATAATGTCTACTGAATAATTGCATTAGCAAATGCAATTATATAAAATCGAGTTAAAATCTCGATTTTATGGGTCAAAACCTTTGTTTTGACCGTCAGTATCCATTGATTGTCGCCTGATTTTAAAAAGAATCAAAATGTGATTCTTTTTAAAGTGCAAGGTTTTTTCGCAAAATTGCGCAAAAACCTTGCACCTGAACAATTCAAAAGTTTACACCGACATGCTCGGGTTAAGGTGCTTTTGAATTGTTCAGCAGGCATTAATATAAAATTGTGCTTTGTTTATATAGAGCAATTTTACGGAGTGAAAAGAAATGAAGAGGTATATTATAACCACAGGTACGGTGACCTATGCCATCAAGGGGCGGGATCTGCTCAGAAGAAAAGGCTTTAATGTCAAAATTGAACGGATAACCTCGGGAAAGGGCAGCGCCGGCTGCGGCTACAGCATTATAACCGACGGCGATATAAACGCCGCCGAAGGCTTGCTGCGGCAGGCGGGGGTCAAGATTCTTGAAATAAATGCGGAATAAGAAATAAAACGGAGTTGTTGCAATTTTGCGGCAGCTCCGTTAATTCAATACGGAGGGGTAAGGGAATGATCTATCTTGATAATGCGGCAACTACAGGGAAAAAGCCGCAGAGCGTTATAAATGCGGTGGATATGAGCCTTAAGGAATACTGTGCGAATCCCGGCAGAAGCGGGCACGCCGCTTCTATGAAGGCTGCGGCGGCAGTATATAATGTGAGGCGGGAGCTTGCTGATTTTTTCACGGCGTCGGGAGCGGAAAATGTTGTTTTTACATTGAACTGCACCCACAGCATAAATTGCGTTATAAAGGGGCTGCTTAAGGCGGGAGACCGCGTGGTGACGTCCTCGCTTGAGCATAATGCAGTTATGCGGCCGCTTTATAAGGTCGGTGCGGCGGTTGATGTTGCGGCGGTATCGCTCACGGACGACAACATAACGCTCAATAATTTTGAAAGACTTATAAGACCCGATACAAAGCTTGTGATATGCACGGGAGCTTCAAATGTTTTGGGCAAGGCGCTGCCGATAACGCAGATAGGCGCGCTCTGCAAAATAAGAGGAGTGCCGTTTGCGGTCGATGCGGCGCAGACGGCGGGAGTTTTTCCTATAAATATGAAAAAGCAGGGAATAGATTACCTTTGCATAGCGCCGCATAAAGGGCTTTACGCGCCCATGGGAATAGGTGTGCTTATTTGTGAAAAGCCGCTTAAGAACACTGTTTTGGAGGGCGGCACGGGTACTAATTCGGCAGAGCTTGTACAGCCCGATTTTCTACCCGAAAGGCTTGAGAGCGGAACGGTAAATGTTCCCGGAATAATGGGCACGGCTGCGGGACTCGGCTATGTTAAAAGGCTGGGAATCGAAAAAATATACAGCCATGAAATAGCGCTTTGCGAGCTTCTTTATGACGAGCTTGAAAGGAATCCCGGGGTCAGGCTGTATTCGCCCAAGCCGTTCGCGGGCGGCTGGGCGCCGGTAATATCCTTTAATGCGGAAGGCTTCAAAAGCGGAGAGCTTGCGCGGTATTTGAACGAGCGAGGAATAGCGGTAAGGGCGGGGCTGCACTGCGCGCCGACCGCGCACAGAATAATGGGAACGATAGAAAACGGAGCGGTTAGAGCCTCCCCTGCGGCGTTTAATACCGCGGCGGATATAAAAGCGCTTGCCGCCGCTTTAAAAAAAGCTTAAAAAAACGCAAATTTTCTATTGAATGACCCTTTATTTTATGTTAAAATAAAACAGAGACTGTAAGTAAAGGATTGTTGACAGGTGAGCAGCATATTTAATGCCATTTATGCATTCTGGAATCAGATAATTTACGCTGTCGCCGGTATGCGTATACCGTTTGATATTATCGATATACTTCTTATGGCGTATATCATTTATAAGGCTATCGGTTTTTTGCGTGAAACGCGTGCGGGGCAGCTTGCAAAGGGACTTGTTATATTCGTTGTAATCTATTTTGTTGCAAACTGGTGGAACCTGACCACAATGAAATGGATACTTTCGAGATTTGTGGATTACATTATAATAGCCATTGCAATCATATTTCAGCCGGAGCTGCGGCGTATACTCGAGCGTGTGGGGCATACGAAATTTGTCAGCGCTCACGGCTCTTCGCTTGAATCCGATCCGCTTGAGGATTGTATTGATAAGGTCAGCCGCGCGGCGGGAATCATGCAGGAAAGCAAAACGGGCGCACTTATAGTGTTTGAGCGGTCTACACAGCTCGGCGAAATAATAGATACCGGCACCGTGATAAACGCAGACCCGTCTGTGCAGATGATAAACAATGTATTTTTTCCGAAATCTCCGCTGCATGACGGCGCAATGATAATAAGGGACTCACGGCTCTACGCCGCAGGCTGCATTCTTCCGCTGACCCAGCGTGAGGATATATCCTCACAGCTCGGAACACGCCACAGGGCGGCTATCGGCATGACCGAGAATTCCGACGCGGTGGTGCTTGTGGTATCCGAGGAAACGGGGAACATATCAATAGTTTCAAACGGGCAGATAGAACGTAATTTCAATGCCATATCCGCAAGGGCGAAGCTCGGGAAGCTGCTTTTATCCGACACAGAAGCCGAAACCGACAGCCCTGTGCTTGCAAGGCTCAAAAGCATGAATCCGTTCGGAAAAGTCAAGGGAAAGGAAGCGAAGGAAGCAAATGAATCGGAAAATAAAAATTCCCGTTAACTTTTCTTTGAGGCGGCTGCTTTACAACCGTCGGTTTACGATTCCCTTTTCGCTTATCACGGCGTTCATATTTTGGCTTATAATCATGATAAGCCAAAACCCGGATATAGACCGTACCTTCACCGATATTCCGCTTAACATAACCCTTGATAACACCTACGCCGCGGAAAATCATATGGAGATAATAGGCGATGTTTCGGCACAAAAATTCACCGTTACCATTAACGGGCCGAGCTATGTTGTAAGCGCGCTTAAAGCAAGCGATTTTTATGTTTATGCGTCCGCTGCGGCAATCAATTCGCCGGGCGAGTATCAACTGGAGGTATCCGGCGCGCGCAATACCGCCGTCACCGATTACAATATAGTCTCCATAAATCCGCCGACGGTAAGCCTTTACTTCGACTATGTGGATACAAAGGAATTCACAATAACCGCAAAGGCTGACGGGGCGGCGGCGATTGACGGGCTTGTTGCCGAAACTCCGGTCGTGAGCGGCACGGAAAACGATACCATAACCATAAAGGGCCCGCGCACGGTCATGAATAAGATTGACTCGGTCGTGGCTTACGCCGCGGTCAACAAGACCCTTTCGGAAAGCGCAACCTATGACGCGGAAATTCAGCTTTTCGATGAGGACGGGAACAAGATTGACAAAACAAATCTGACCCTCAGCGAAACGGCGGTCAAGGTTACCGTGCCGATATCGAAGACGAAGACAGTGCCTGTGGTGGCTGACTTTACAAAGCTGCCCTCGGGTATATCAAAGAGCAGTATTTCCTATAAGGTCGATCATGACAGCGTTACGGTCATCGGCACGCCCGATGCGATCGACAAGATAACACAGGTGACTCTCTCACCAATCGATATTACCACAATTTCCGCAGGCTCAAACCGCGCGGAGGTCTCTGCAAAGCTGCCCGACGGAGTCAGAATTCTCGATTCGATAGAGCATTTCACCGTCACGGTGGATACCTCCGGCTTCTCGGAAAAAACGCTGAACATTTCCGATGTGCGCTACAGCGGGCTTTCTTCGGGACTTAAGGCCGCGACCGACAATGTAATACGCAATGTTAAAATCTGCGGCCCGAAGGCGGTTATAAGCAGATTGAAGAATTCCGAGGTCTACGCAACCGTAGATTTGTCGGATAAGGCGGCGGGCGAGCATACGGTAACTGTCACCGTAAGATCGGTTCAAAATAACATTTGGCAGGTGGGCACTTATACCACTACGGTCAAAATTAAGTAAATAAGGCAATTTTATCATTTTCCCCGCCCCCGCATATAATGGAATATGTGGGGTGGGGAAATGATTAAATACATACTTATTGCCGGCTGCGTTTGCTTTTCAATGCTTGGCCTGGCGGAGTTTCTGCACGGCGTAAAAACCAAGCTCATAACTTCGGGGAAAAAGGGAACGACTTATGCGGTGGTTTTTCTGTCCGACGGTAATCCCGAGGATCAGATAGCCTTTGCCGCAGAGCAGCGCATATGGCTCGGAAAGAGCTATGCCGACGGTATAATCGCCGTGAATTGCGGGCTGTCGGAAAATGCCGATAAGCTTTGCAGGGAGGCGGCGGAAAAATACGGCGTGGCTTACTGCTCGGCGGAGGAGCTGGAGGATTTTATGCCGTTTTAAAGGTGAGGTGGATTTTCTTATGGCGGAGGCTTTAAATGCCGAGGTCGCCGAAATTTCGGGTACTGTTGAAAGAATTACATATAAAAATCAGAATAACGGCTACACGGTGGCGGAGGTTAAGCTGCCCGGGGAAAGCATAACCGTTGTGGGAATGCTTCCTTTTTTAACAGAGGGCGACTGCGCCGTATTTTACGGAAGCTATACCGTTCACCCGACCTATGGCAGACAGTTTAAGGCGGAAAGCTTTGAACGCAAAACGCCCGAAAACGCCGCCGCTGTTTTAAGGTATCTGTCCTCGGGGGCTATAAAGGGCGTAGGCCCTGCCACCGCGCAGAGAATAGTTGAAAAATTCGGCACGGATACGCTGGAAATTATTCAAAACCGACCGCAGGAATTAGCATCGATAAAGGGAATATCCCTCTCAAAGGCAAGGGATATATCCGAGGAATATAACAAGCAGTACGGCGTCAGGGATATAATGCTGATGCTTTCAAAATACAATGTCACGCCCGACAGGTGCCTTAAAATTTTCAAACATTTCGGCGCGCAGTCGGTTGATACAATAAAGAAAAACCCCTATGTGCTGTGCGAGGAGGGGCTTGATTTCCGCTTTGAAACCGCAGAGGATATTGCGGCGGATATGGATTTTGATAAGCAGAGCGAGCTGCGTATCACTGCGGGGCTTGAGTATGTACTGCGCAAAAATCTTTTAAACGGGCATACCTGCCTGCCGCGCACAAAGCTTTTAGAGGTTGCCTGCCGCTTGCTTGGGTGCCCGTATGACGCGGCGGAAAGCGCGTGCGACAGGCTGATCGAATGCTTCAGAATAAAGGAAAAAAGCATATCGGGAACAGATTATCTTTCCATTCCCGCTTATTACTCGGCGGAGGAGCATATTGCGGCGCGGCTGCTTGCGGTAAAGCGGTATATCGACCGCAGCATAACAGCCGATTCGCTTGAGATCGATAATGTGGAGCGTCAGCTCGGAATAAAATTCGAGGAGCTTCAGCGCAAAGCGATAACCGAGGCGTTTGAAAGCGGCATTTTGGTGCTGACCGGCGGACCGGGTACCGGCAAGACCACAACACTCAACGCTATTATAAAGCTTTTCGAAAACCGCGGGCTTGAGCCGGAGCTTGCAGCCCCTACAGGGCGCGCGGCAAAGCGTATGACCGAGCTTACCGGCAGAGAGGCAAAGACCATTCACCGTCTGCTTGAGGTGGAATGGGGCGACGGCGATAACCGTCAGTTTTCACGCAACGAGAAAAATCCGCTTTCCTGCGAGGTCATAATTATCGATGAAGCCTCAATGATAGATGCGCTGCTTTTTGACAGTCTTTTAAAGGCGTTAAGGCTTTCCTGCCGCATAATTTTGGTGGGGGATTCCGACCAGCTGCCGAGCATCGGCGCGGGCAATGTTTTGGGGGATATTTTAGCGTCGGATATGTTTCCGTCAATAAGACTTAACAAGGTGTTCAGGCAGGCGAGCAAAAGCATGATAATCACAAATGCCCATGCAATCATAAACGGCGAGCCGCCCGATTTTTCAATTAAAAATTCCGATTGCTTCTTTCTTAAAAGGACAAGCCGCGCGGATGTCAGCCGTACCGTGACAGAGCTTGTAAGCGAGCGGCTGCCCGCGGCATATAAATTTGATCCGATAAGGGATATTCAGGTGCTTTGTCCTTCAAGACTGCTTGATACCGGAACGGTAAGCCTTAACAATATGCTGCAGACGGCGCTTAATCCCGATACGGGCAAAAAGGCGCAGTTAAGCTTTAAGGGTATATATTTCCGAGTGGGCGATAAGGTTATGCAGACCAAGAACAATTACGATCTGCAATATAAGCGTGACGGCGGCGAATACGGCACGGGAGTTTTTAACGGCGATGTCGGATTTATAACCGATATCGATAAGCGCGGGGGAATTATGACGGTTCGGTATGACGACAGGACGGTCACATATTTTTCCGAGGATTTGTCAGAGCTTGAGCCGGCATACGCGGTTACCGTGCATAAAAGCCAGGGCAGCGAGTACGATTGCGTGGTGCTGCCGCTTTATGATGTGCCGACGAAGCTGCGCTACCGCAATCTGCTTTATACTGCGGTCACAAGGGCGAAAAAGCTGCTTGTGGTTGTGGGGGATGAGAGCGTTTGGCTTGAAATGGCGGCGAATGATAAAAAAACGCTGCGCTATACTTTTTTAAAACAGTTTTTAAAGGAAGCGGATATTTATGAAACGGGTAATATCGGTTCTTAAATCGGTATTCTTCCCGAAAACCTGCGCTGGCTGCGGCGAAATAATCAACGAGGACGATGAGCTGTGCGATTACTGCCACGAAATGCTTGTCCGCTGCGATCCGCTTAAGCGCTGTATGCGCTGCGGATTGAAAAAGGATGACTGTCAGTGCAAAAATCAAGTCTTCGCATTTGAAATGTGCATAGCTCCGTTTGTCAACGACGGCGTTGCAAAGCGGGCAATGTATCACTTCAAATACCGCCGCAGAATGACCTACGGCACTATGCTTGCAAAGCAAATGGCGCTTTGCGTTAAAAATGAGTACAGAGGAATCAAGTTTGACGGAATCTGCTTTGTACCCATGCACTTCAGAAAGAAATTAAGCCGCGGCTTTAACCAAACCGAGGTTATGGCAAAAATTATGTCGGATATCCTCGGCGTTCCGCTGATAAACGCGCTTAAATGCGTGAAATTTGTTCACTCCCAACACGAATTGGGCATAAAGCAGAGGCGTGAAAATGTTAAGGATATGTATGTACCGACAGGAAGCCTTCGCGGCAAATCGCTCTTACTGGTGGACGATATAAAAACCACAGGAGCCACGCTTAACGAATGCGCCGTGCAGCTGCTTTCTGCAGGGGCGGATTGCGTTTACTGCGTGACCGCGCTTATAAGCGAAAAGAAATAATCAATCGGGGGCAATTATGGCAACAGATATAGGAATAGATTTAGGCTCGTCAAAAACAGTTATATTTTCAAGCTCAAAGGTTGTGCTTGAGCTGCCGAATGTCGTAACGGTGGACAGCGAAACCTGGGAGCCTGTGTATTACGGCGAAAAGGCAAAGCAGACAATCGGCAGAACGCCCGAAAGCCTTGTGTGCGTAACGCCGATAGAGCGCGGGGTTATTTCCGATTACGATATAGCCGAGCTTATGCTCAAAAACTATATGCAGCAGGCGTTCGGCAACCGCATTCTGCGGCCGCGCATAATGGCGACTCTTCCTGCGGGGCTTACGGAGCTGCAGCACCATTCGCTTTCAAATGTTATGGAATCCGCGGGAGGCAGAAATGTTTCGGTAATAGAGGGGCCGCTTGCGATAGCGTTCGGCTTGGGACTTGATTTTTCAAAGCCGCGCGGCACGCTTATTGTGGATATAGGCGCCGGCACCACCGATATTGCGGTTATTTCCATGGGCGGAATCGCGGTTTGCGAGTCCTTTAAAACCGCTTCGGGAGACCTTGATTCGCAGATAGTGCGCTATATCAGAAAGGAATATAACATAGAGATCGGGGCACTTACCGCAGAATCGGTTAAGATCAAGATCGGATCGGCGCTTAAAAGGGATGTTGAGGTTGCGGTTGTAGCAAAGGGAAGAAATGTCTTCTCGGGGCTTCCCGAAAGCTTTGAGATTTCCTCGGGCGAGATATATGAGGCGATAATCGACACGGTGGATGTTATCTGCAATGCCGTGAGGCAGGTACTTAACCGCACCGACCCGGATCTTGTGGCGGATATAACCGAGGACGGAATGTATTTAACGGGAGGCGGCTCGCTGCTTTCGGGAATGGCGGAAAAGCTGGAGGAATACCTCGGCGTTTCGGTGCACAGACTGGACGACCCGACGCACAGCGTTGTTAAGGGTGCGGCGGCGGCGCTTAAAAATCCCGGGCTGCTTAAAAATGTGGATTATCAGATGCGCTCCATAAAGGAATTGGCGGTCGAATAGATTTTAGCGCTTTAAACCGTTAAAGAAATACTTGACAAAACTGAAAAATAATGTATAATATAATTTAATGTGATGTATGAAAGGGTGGACAGAATGTTCGGTTGCGTTAACTATCGATTTTATTATTTTAAAACGGACTGCCTGTACCCTTACGAAGCTTAAACCTTGAAGCTTTGAAATTTTAAGTACGGACAGCCCGCGATCGTTTATGCTTTTTTGCAATAAACGCTTGCGGGCTTTGTTTTGGAAAAGGTGATTTAATGCTGAACGAAAAAATGGTGAGTCTGGGTATGCGCCGCTCGGTCATCCGCGAAATATTTGAATACGGCAAAAAGCGCAAGGCGGAAATAGGGGAAGAAAATGTTTTTGATTTCAGCCTCGGCAATCCGAGTGTCCCGACCCCCGCGGCGGTTACTGCGGCTTTGGAGCGTATTATAAAGGAAACCGACCCAGTACGGCTGCACGGCTACACCTCGGCGCAGGGGGATATGGCGGTAAGGGCGAAAATTGCCGGCAGCATAGAAGAACGGTTCGGTTTTCCCGCAAATAAAGATTTAATTTATATGACCTGCGGCGCTGCAGCTTCGCTCACAGTAACGCTGAACGCGCTTATAAACAGCGGAGATGAAATTATAATTCCCGCACCCTTTTTCCCGGAGTACCGCGTGTTTGCGGAGAATGCCGGGGCACACGTTGTGACGGTGCAGTGCCGAAAGCCCGATTTTCAGCTTGATGTTAAGGCGACAGAAAACGCCGTGACCGAAAAAACCAAGGCGATAATAATAAACTCGCCGAATAACCCGACAGGCGCGGTTTTCTCACCCGATACTATAAAGGCGTTAAGCGATATGCTGTGTAAAAAGCAAGCAGAGTACGGTACCGATATTTATATTATAGCCGATGAGCCCTACCGTGAGCTTTCCTACGGGGCTGAGGTGCCGTACATCCCGAAATATTATGCTAATACGGTGATTTGCTATTCCTACAGTAAGTCGCTTTCTCTTCCGGGGGAGCGCATAGGCTACATATTTATTCCCGAAGGCGCTGCGGACTGCCGTAAATTATACGCCGCAGTTTGCGGCGCGGGCAGGGCGCTTGGGTTTGTGTGCGCACCGAGCCTTATGCAGTACACCGTAGCAGAGTGTACCGACGCTTTACCCGATGTTTCTGCCTATAAGAAAAACCGCGATCTGCTTTTCGGCGCACTTACCGATTACGGATATGAGGCAGTACCGCCCGACGGTGCGTTTTACCTGTTTGTAAAATCGCCCGAGCCTGATGCAAATGCATTTTGCGAAAGGGCAAAAAAATACGAGCTGCTGCTTGTGCCGTCGGATGATTTCGGGTGCGGGGGGTATGTAAGAATATCCTACTGCGTAACGGCTGAGCAAATAGAAAAATCATTACCGGCGTTTAAGGCGCTTATTGAGGAGTATAAATAAATGACAGAGCTTGAAAAGGCGAGAGAGCAGATTGACCGTATAGATAAGGAAATGGCACGCTTGTTTGAGGAAAGAATGGCGGCGGTAAAAACGGTTGCCGAGTACAAAAGGCAAAACGGCGTGCGCGTGGCCGATTTATCTCGCGAGGCGGAGGTTATAAAGCGAAACTCATCGCTAATTGAAAACGAGGCGTTAAAGCCGTATTTCGTAAGCTTTTTGCAGAGCAATATGGATATTTCAAAGGCGTATCAGCATAGGCTGCTTGAAGGTATGCGCATAGCCTACAGCGGCGTTGAGGGCGCGTTTGCCAATATTGCCGCAAACCGTATTTTCCCGGACGGAACTGCGGTTGCATGCGAAGATTTTAAAGCGGCATACGAATCGGTGGAAAAGGGCGAGAACGACTGCGTTATTCTGCCGATTGAAAACAGCTACAACGGTGATGTGGGTCAGGTTATGGACCTTACCTTTTTCGGTTCGTTGTATATTAACGGAATTTACGATATTGAAATAGTGCAGAATCTGCTTGCCGTTAAAGGCACCACAATGGACGAGGTCAAGGAGGTTATAAGCCACCCGCAGGCGCTCGGTCAGTGCGCGGCGTATATAAGGCGGCACGGCTTTAAGCCGACCGAGGCGGTAAATACCGCTGTTGCGGCAAAGCTTGTGGCGGATTCCGGCAGGCATGATATTGCGGCAATAGGCAGCAGCGAGGCGGCGAAAAAATTCAGGCTTAAAAAGCTCGAAGCGCACATTAACACAAGCGGTAATAACACGACACGCTTTGCGGTGTTTTCAAAGGCGGCAAAAGCCCCGTCTAAAGCCGATAACCAGTTTATTATGCTCTTCACCGTGCCGAATGAGGCGGGGCTTTTGGGTCAGGCAATAGCGGTAATAGGAAAATACGGCTTTAACCTGCGCGCCTTGAAATCCAGACCGACAAAGGAGCTTATTTGGAGCTATTATTTCTACGCCGAGGGCGAGGGTAATATAAACAGCGAAAACGGCAGGGCGATGCTTAAGGAGCTTCGGAATAAATGCAGCAGCGTGCGTGTTGTGGGCAGCTTTGAAAAGGAAATTGTGCTGAAGGGTGACGACGAATGATACTTCCCGTTAAAACAGGAACAGGCGGCTACAATATATATCTTGAGCGAGGGGCGCTTAAAAAAGCGGGGGAATACCTAAATCTTTCCCGCCGCGCGCTTATAGTGACAGACAGCGGCTTACCGACAGAATACGCCGAAACAGCGGCGGAACAGTGCAGGGAGCCGTATATTGTGACTTTGCCGGAGGGCGAAAAGACCAAATGCTTTGAAAGCTTTAAATATTTGCTTTCAAAAATGGTGGAATACGGCTTTACAAGGAGCGATTGCGTAATAGCGGTCGGCGGCGGCGTTATAGGCGACCTTGCGGGCTTTGCGGCGGCAAGCTTTATGCGCGGAATAGATTTTTATAATATCCCCACAACCGTTTTATCGCAGGTGGATTCATCGATAGGCGGCAAGGTTGCCATCGATTTTGAGGGGTATAAAAACATTGTCGGCGCGTTCTACCCGCCGAAAGCCGTTATAATAGACTCAAATACCCTTAAAACACTGCCCGAAAGACAAATTTCAAACGGACTTGCGGAATCGGTAAAAATGTCACTGACAAGCGATAAAGAGCTGTTTGAGCTTTTTGAAAAGGGCGATATTAAGGAAAATATTGATACAATAATTGAAAAATCGCTTAAAATAAAGCGCGCGGTAGTAGAGCAGGACGAAAAAGAGGAGGGCCTTCGCAAAATTCTTAATTTTGGGCACACCCTGGCGCACGCGATTGAGAGCGAGAACGAAATGCAGAACCTTTATCACGGCGAGTGCGTGGCGCTCGGTATGATACCTATGTGCTCGGAAAGTGTGCGAAACAGGCTTATTCCCGTGCTGAAAAAGCTCGATTTGCCCACATCTACTGCTGTAACGGCGGATACTATAATAAATGCCATGCGGCACGATAAAAAAATGTCGGGCGATAAAATTACGGTGATTTTTGTAAACACGGTGGGCGAATACGAAATGAAGGAAATGCCGTTTGATATGTTTGCGGAAAAAATAAGGGGGTCTTTAGGGTGAAAAACAGCTTCGGCAATTCGGTTATTTTAACGCTGTTCGGCGAAAGCCATGGCAGCGGTATCGGCGCGGTGCTTGACGGCTTAGCCCCCGGAATTACGGTGGATGAGGATTTTATCCGCAGTCAGTTATCCCTCCGCCGCCCCGTGGGGGATATTTCAACCCCCAGAGCAGAGCCCGATAATTTTGTAATAGAAAGCGGAGTTTTCGGCGGCAAAACAACGGGGACGCCTATTTGCATAGTAATACCAAATGTTAACACCCGCTCTAAGGATTACAGCGAGCTGCGCTCAAAGGCGCGCCCGGGGCATGCGGATTACGCGGCGTACACAAAATACCACGGCTTTGAGGATTACCGCGGCGGCGGGCATTTCAGCGGCAGAATTACCGCGGGAATAGTAGCCGCGGGTGCTGTTGCAATTTCGGCGCTTAAAGATAAGGGAATATATATAGGCACGCACATTAAAAGCATAGCGGGGGTATCAGACCGTGAATTCCGGAATATCGCGGACGATATAAAGGCGGTATCGCAAAAGGAATTTGCCGTGCTGGATGACGGCGTTAAGGAAAAAATGATAAATGAGATAACTGCCGCCAAATTAGACGGCGACAGCGTTGGCGGCGTGCTTGAAACCGCGGTTATCGGCTTGCCGGCAGGTATAGGCGAGCCGTGGTTCGGAGGGGTGGAGAATGTACTTTCTTCAGTGCTTTTCGCCGTGCCTGCGGTAAAGGGTGTTGAGTTCGGAGCGGGCTTTGCGCTTGCAAATATGCGCGGCAGCGCCGCTAATGATGAATTTTTCTGCTCAGGCGGTAAAATCGCCACCTCCACCAACAATAACGGCGGCATAAACGGCGGAATTACAAACGGTATGCCGATTATCTTCCGCTGTGCGGTAAAGCCCACACCCACAATTCATAAGGAACAGAACACGGTAGACTTTATCAAGAATGAAAATGTTAAAATTGCGGCGGGCGGCAGGCACGACCCATGCATTGTCCACCGTGCGCGCGTGGTGATAGACAGCGTTACCGCAATAGCGCTTTGCGATATGCTGGCGGGCAGATTCGGTACTGATTGGTTGGGTGAATAATGGAATACGGCTGTATTGGGGAAAAGCTTTCGCACAGCTTTTCAAAAATAATTCACGCAAGGCTGGCAGACTATGATTACGAGCTTTGCGAAATACCGCGCGGTGGGTTGGACGGCTTTATGAAAAAAGCCGATTTCAAGGCGATAAACGTTACAATTCCTTATAAACAGGCGGTTATACCTTATTTGTATTATATAAGCGATACCGCAAAAAAAATAGGCGCGGTAAACACCGTAGTCAATAAGAACGGCAAATTATACGGCTATAATACCGATTTTTCGGGTCTGCACGCGCTGCTGGTCCGTCAGAGAGCCGATTTAAAGGGCGGCAAGGTGCTGATTTTAGGCTCGGGCGGCACGTCAAAAACCGCCGCGGCTGTAGCCGAGGATTTAGGCGCAAAGGAAATTTACCGCGTTTCAAGGTCCGGCTCGGACGGCGCTATAACCTATGATGAGGCTTATAAAAAACACAGTGACGCCACTGCAATAATTAACACCACCCCCTGCGGAATGTACCCGAATATAGGCGTTTCGGCAATAGATTTAAGCCGTTTTGAAAATGTGAAAAGCGTTACCGACGCGGTTTACAATCCGCTTTCAAGTGCGCTTGTAATATCGGCGCGCGAAAGGGGAATAAACGCCACGGGTGGGCTTTATATGCTGGTTTCCCAAGCGGCATATGCGGTGGAAAAGTTTACGGGCGGCAGCATAACCCCCGAAAAAACCGAAGAAGTCTACCGCGAGATTTTAAGGGATAAAAAGAATATTGTGCTTATAGGTATGCCCGGCTGCGGCAAGACTACAATCGGTAAAATATTAGCCGATGAGCTTAACAAAGATTTTACCGATACCGACGATGAAATTATAAAGCGCATAAATATGCCGATAGCGGAGTATTTTGCAAAGCACGGCGAAGAAAGCTTCAGAAGGCTTGAAAGCGAGGTTATAAAAGAAATTTCGGCTTGCCAATCATCGGTTATTGCAACGGGCGGCGGGGCGGTTTTAAACCCCGATAACATAAGGCTTTTAAAGGAAAACGGAACGGTTATATTTATCGACCGCCCGCTTGAAAAATTGGTAACCACGGCGGATCGCCCGCTTTCTTCAAGCAGAGAACTGCTTGAAAAGCGATATAAGGAAAGATACGGCTTGTATTGTGCCGCTGCCGATATTAAAATCGATGCGGTGAACGAAATAGAGCAAAACGTTAAAAATATTGAAGAGGTCTTTTTAAATGAAAATTCTTGTAATTAACGGGCCGAATATAAATATGTTGGGAATAAGAGAGCCGGGTATTTACGGCAGCGACAGCTTTGAAACGCTGTGCAATAACGTAAAAAACCACGCTGAAAGGGCGGGAATTGAAGTAAAGCTGTTTCAGTCCAACCACGAGGGCGCGCTTGTGGATGAAATTCAGGCAGCCTATGGCATATTTGACGGCATAGTTATAAACCCCGGCGCATACACGCACACAAGCATAGCGCTGTTGGATGCTCTGAAGGCGGTATCGATACCGACGGTTGAGGTGCATATTTCGGATGTTGCCTCGCGCGAGGATTTCAGGCAGATAAGCTATATAAGAAAGGCTTGCGTTAAAACAATATGCGGGCATGGTCTGACGGGCTACACCGAGGCAATAGACTACTTGATTAAGGAATACGGCGATAAATAATGATAGCAACCATTGAAAAAGGAACGGCATACGGCAGGGTGGAGGCGCCGCCCTCAAAAAGCGTTTCTCACAGATATTTAATTTGCGGCGCGCTGTCATTCGGCAGCGTTATAGAAAACGTTGCGTTTTCAGAGGATATTAAGGCAACCCTTAATTGCCTGAGCGCCTTGGGTGCCCAAATCGAAATCGACGGCAGCACGGTTAAAACAGGCGGAATATCGCCCGATAAAGCCATTAAAAGCAATGAGCTTTTCTGCAATGAATCGGGCAGTACGTTAAGGTTTTTAATTCCGCTTTGTCTTCTTTTCGGGCAAAAAATCACCCTTAAAGGCACCGAAAGGCTTATGAGCCGTTCGCTTGCGGTTTATAAGGAAATGTGCTTATCGCAAGGCATTGAATTTAAGGAAGATAAGGAAAGCGTTACGGTATGCGGCAGGCTGACGCCGGGTAAATATTCCGTAAGGGGTGATGTTTCAAGCCAGTTTATATCGGGGCTGATGTTCGCTTTGCCGCTGCTTCCCGATGACAGCATAATTGATATAACCGGCGCGATAGAGAGCGGCTCATATCTCGGTATGACGGTAAAGGCGCTTGCTGATTTCGGTATTAGGATCAGCCGAACCGACGAGCGAACCATATTTATAAAGGGTAATCAGACCTACAAGCCGCGCACGCTGTGCGTTGAGGGGGATTACTCCAATGCCGCATTTTTTGAGGCGTTCAATTCCGTAGGCGGCAATGTGGCGGTTGCAGGGCTTAAGAAGGATACCTGCCAGGGCGACGCGGTTTACAGAAGGCTTTTCGGAAAACTGGTGCGCGGCTGCCCCGAAATAGATATTTCCGATTGCCCCGATTTAGCGCCTGTCTTAATGGCGGTGGCGGCGGCAAACAACGGCGTAAGGCTTACAGGCACCCACCGCCTTAAAATAAAGGAAAGCGACCGCGGAAGAGCAATGGCGGAGGAGCTTGCCAAATTCGGCTGCAGCACAGAGGTCTGGGATAACGAGATAACGGTGCATCCGCGTATGCTGAAAACGCCCGAGCTGCCGCTTTCGGGGCATAACGACCACAGAATAGTCATGGCGCTGTCTCTGCTCTGCAGCATAACGGGCGGCAGCATTTACGGAGCAGAGGCGGTAAACAAAAGCTTTCCCGATTATTTCCGTAGGCTTGCTTCCCTCGGCATAAAGGTTGAAGAAAAATGAAGTTAAATAAAGATACAAATATTTTAATAGTAGGCTTAGGGCTTTTGGGCGGCAGCTACGCCGAGGCGCTTACAAACGCGGGATATACCGTGAACGCCGTAACCAAAGAGCAATCATCGGTTGATTTCGCCCTAAAAAAAGGTATAATAAAATACGGCACAACAAAGCTTGAAGAAGATATTATTTCCGCCGCAGATTTAGTTATATTCGCGCTTTACCCTCACGTTTTCACCGATTGGATAGAAAAAAATCAGCATTTATTAAAATCGGGAGCGGTTATAACCGATGTTACGGGCGTTAAGGGCTGTATTGTTTATAAAATTCAGGAAATGCTGTGCCGGGATGTAGAGTTTATAGCCGCGCACCCCATGGCGGGACGCGAGGTCTGCGGGGTAGAAAACAGCGACTCCGGCATTTTCAGGGGCGCAAATTACATAGTTGTTCCCACGGAAAAAAATACCGCCGGTGCAATAGAGCTTTGCCGCGATTTGGGAGAAAAACTGGGCTTTCACCGCGTGGCGGAGCTGTCAGTTGAAAAGCATGACGAAATGATAGCCTTTCTTTCCCAGCTTACCCACTGTATAGCGGTAACGCTGATGTGCTGCAACAACACGCCCGACCTTGAATATTATACGGGTGACTCCTTCCGCGATTTAACGCGAATCGCAAGAATAAACGATGAAATGTGGAGCGAGCTGTTTTTGGATAACAAAGATATGCTGCTTGCCGAAATGCGCAGCTTTAAGCAAAGCTTTGAGACGCTTTACGAAAAAATAGAAACGGGCGACCGAGACGGAATACGCGAAATGATGCGCCTATCCACCGAGCGCAGAAAACGTTTTAATAAGCACCTGTAAGATTAAAAACTACTGCCATACTAAGGGGAAAAAGACTATGAACATGAAATTTTTAAGAAAATTACCGATACCGCAGCAAATAAAAAAGCGTTACCCGGTATCCGAGCAGGACGCGGCGGTGAAGGCAGCGCGAGACGAGGAGCTTAAAAATATTTTCGCGGGGAAATCCGATAAATTTATTTTGGTAATAGGCCCCTGCTCGGCGGACAGCCGCGAGCCGGTGCTTGATTATATTTCAAGGCTTAAAAGGGTGCAGGAGGAAGTAAAGGACAAAATTCTTATAGTGCCGCGTATATACACCAATAAACCGCGCACCACCGGTGACGGCTACAAGGGTATGCTTCACCAGCCGAATCCCGATGAAACACCCGATATGCTTAAAGGTATTGTTGCGATAAGAGACTTACATATGGCGGCGCTGCACGATTACGGCTTTTCCTGTGCGGACGAAATGCTCTACCCCGATAACCACCGTTATTTGTCCGACCTGCTCTCCTATGTGGCAATAGGCGCGCGCTCGGTCGAAAACCAGCAGCACAGGCTTACCGCCAGCGGACTTGATATACCCGTGGGTATGAAAAATCCCACAAGCGGAGACCTTAGCATTATGATGAACTCAATAACCGCCGCGCAGCACAGCCACACCTTTATATACCGCGGTTGGGAGGTTGTAAGCGAGGGTAATCCTTATGCTCACTCCATTTTGCGCGGATACATTGATTTTGCGGGCAAAAACGTTTCCAATTACCACTATGAAGACCTTGTAAAGCTGCATGAGCTGTATGCCGAAACATCCCTTGTAAACCCCGCCGCAATAGTTGATACCAACCATGCAAACTCGGGTAAGCAGTATTTGGAGCAGATAAGAATTGCAAAGGATGTGGTTTACAGCTGCAACCACAATAAGGATATACGCTCAATGGTAAAGGGGCTTATGATAGAAAGCTACATTGAGGACGGCGCGCAGAAAATAGGCGAGCATATTTACGGTAAATCCATAACCGACCCCTGCCTCGGGTGGGAAAAATCCGAAAAGCTTATTTATATGATAGCGGATAAGCTGCACTGATTTTTAATTCCGCATTCCGCATTCCGAATTCCGAATTCTGCATTATATTACGGCTTGCACTTCCCGCAGGGATCATACCCCTCGCTCACCGCTTCCTCGCGGCTTTTAAAGGAAACGCGGTTTTTATCCTTCAGCTTTTTGGCATACAAGCAGTCCGGCGTGTGGAACTTTTTGGAATTTGAATTTCCTATGTACGCCGTAGGCGCGGTTTCGTTGGGCTTGGGCTTTGCGGGCACAGTGCTGTCGGCGGGTATTTCATCGGGCATAGAGCCGCTGCCGCCCGGGCGGTAGCCGTTTACGGTGTCGTCACTTGGGTAATTTACGGTTATCTGTGCGTGTGATTCGGCATTGTCGGCAACGGATCCGTTGCACCCGCAAAGAATAACGGGTATAATAAGCAGTGCAATTAATTTTCTTTTCATAAACAAAATTTCCCCTTATTTTTTGGTACGGAGGCTTTTAATGGACGACCGTGACGATATTTCAAGACTTTCGCGGCTGAAAAAACGCGCTAATCGGCTGCCGCTGCTGCCGGGCGTTTATATAATGAAAAATAAGAACGATGAAATCATATACATCGGCAAGGCAAAGGCGCTTAAAAACCGCGTTACGCAGTATTTCGGCGGCGGCTCGGGGCACACCGCAAAGGTGCGCAAAATGGTCTCCAATGTCGATCACTTTGAATATATTGTGTGCGACAGCGAGTTTGAAGCGCTTATTCTCGAAAACTCGCTTATAAAACAGAATCAGCCGAAATACAACATACTTTTAAAGGACGATAAGGGCTACTCCTACGTTAAAATAACAAACGATAAATGGAAAAAGATAACCTTTTCGCGCGCAACCGATAAAAAAGGGGAGTATATAGGACCTTATTCATCGCTTTATGTGGTTAAGGAAACGGTGGACGAGGCACGAAAAATTTTCAAATTGCCCGATTGTAATAGGAGCTTTGATAAACCTTCAAAGCCCTGCCTTAATTACCACATCGGCATATGCGACGCGCCATGCCGCGGAAAAATGAGCCTTGGCAGTTACCTTGAAAACGTAAACGCCGCGGTGGATTTTATAAAGCACGGCGGAGCGGACAGTGAAACCGAAACGGAATTAAACAAAAAAATGCTTGCCGCCGCCGAAAGGCTGGATTTTGAAACGGCGGCAAAGCTGCGCGACCGAATAAACGCCATGAAACGGATAAGGGAAAAGCAAAAGGTGGTTCGCGCGACCTATAAAAGCGAGGATGTTATCGCGTCCGCCCTGCTCGGCGAAACTGCGGCGGTAAGTGTGTTTATTTTCAGAAACTACCGCCTTTGCGATAAGCAGGTGTTTTTATTCGACGGAATATCTGACAGGGAAAGCCTTTACGAGGAATTTTTGCAGCGCTACTATCTTGAAAAGGAAGATATACCCTCGCGCGTGTTAATAGATTCTTCGGCGGACTTTTCCGCTCCCGAGCGCTGGCTTGCCGAAAAATCGGGACATAGTGTGAGCTTTATAAACCCAAAGCTCGGCGAGCAAAAGGCGCTGCTTGATATGTGCCTTAACAACGCGGCTGAAACCCTTTCACAAAAAGCGGAAAGAACGGGGCGCGAAATGTCGGTATTAGATGAACTGGCGCGTCTTTTGGGGCTGCCCTCTGCTCCGCGGTATATTGAGGCTTACGATATTTCAAACACGGCGGGCAGTGAAAACGTTGCGGGAATGATAGTATATAAGGACGGCAGACCCTTTAGGCCCGCGTATAAACGCTTTAAAATAAAGAGCTTTTTGGGTCAGGATGATTTCCGCTCTATGGCGGAGGTGCTTGACCGCCGATTTACCGAGTACGAAAAGGGTGAGGACGAGGGCTTTGCGGTATTGCCCGATTTAATATTGCTTGACGGCGGTTCAGGGCAAATGTCCGCCGTGCGCCCCGTGCTTGAAAAGCACGGAATAACCGTTCCGCTTTTCGGTATGGTAAAGGACTCAAAGCACCGCACCCGCGCCATAGCCGCCGAGGGCGGGGATATAAGCATTAAATCAAACCGCGCGGCGTTCACCTTTATTACCGGCATACAGGATGAGGTTCACCGCTTTGCAATAGGCTACCACAAGCTAAGAAGAAGTAAAAGTATGCTGTCAAGCGAGCTTACCGAAATTGAGGGTATAGGCAAAGCCCGCGCCGCGGCGCTGCTGAAGCACTTTAAAACGGTTAAGGCGATAAAATCGGCTGCGGCTGATGAATTGGCGGCAGCCCCCGGAATGACCAAAGCGGCGGCGGACGCCGTGTATAAACATTTTCATGAGGAATTATAAATGGGAAAAACACTTGAAAAGCATACCGAAATTGAGCGGAGCATAATTAAAAAATTCCGCAAGACTATATGGAATAATTTTATAGGTGCGGTAAAGGAATACGAGCTTATTGCCCCCGGCGATAAAATAGCCGTTTGTATTTCGGGCGGAAAGGACTCAATGCTGCTTGCAAAATGTATACAGCAATTGCAGCGCCACAGCGAAATACCCTTTGAAGCCGAGTATATTGTAATGGACCCCGGCTACAACGCTGAAAACCGCGCGCTTATAGAGCACAATGCGAAATTGATGGATATACCGATATATATTTTTGAAAGCGATGTTTTCTCGGTCACCGAGCGCGCGGGAGGCTCGCCCTGCTACCTTTGCGCCAGAATGCGGCGCGGCTGCCTTTACAGTAAGGCAAAGGAGCTCGGCTGCAACAAAATAGCGCTGGGGCATCATTTTAACGACGTTATTGAAACGGTGCTTATGAGTATGATGTATTCATCCGAAATAAAGACCATGCCGCCGAAATTGCACAGCACCAATTTTGAGGGTATGGAGCTTATACGCCCGCTTTATAAGGTAAAGGAAAAGGATATTATTGCTTTTTCAAATTACAACGGGCTTAAATTTCTGCAATGCGCCTGCAGGTTTACCGAAAACAGCGCCCACAACGAGGGGCTTTCAAAGCGCAAGGAAATAAAGGCGCTTATAGAGGATATTAAAAAGGTAAACCCGAATGTGGACGATAACATTTTCCGCAGTATACATAACGTAAATATGGCTACCATACCCGGCTGGCGCGACCGCGATTCCGGCACGTTACACAGCTTTACAGAAAACTATTAAACCGATAATTTAGTCTCGCGGGCGTAGAAGAATATATACTGCTGCGCAATGCCTGCATAGGGCTTGGCTTCATCGGGCAGCTCGCCCCCGAAAAGCGCCTGCATGGCGCGCTTTATCCAAACATCCTTGGGGAATGCGTCAATATGGCAGAGCGAGAAAAGCAGCGCGCAATCGGCAACCTTAGGCCCTACACCCTTTATTTTCATAAGCTCGTCGCGGGCGGCGTCGGTCGATACTGTTTTAAGCTTTTCGAGGTCAATTTCACCCGACGATATTTTCTGCGCCGCGTCAAGTATATATTTCGCTCTGAAACCGCTGCGCAGCACCTCTAAATCCTCAAGCGTACATTCCGCTATTCTTTCGGCGGTGGGGAAAGCATGGTACCCGCCCTTATCCTCGCCGAAATTATCGCACAGGCGGCTTATAATGCCCTTAATGCGCTTTATATTGTTGTTTTGGGATATTATAAAGGAGCAAAGCGTCTCCCACGGCTCCTGATTTAAAATTCTGATGCCGAAGGAATATTCCGCCGCGCTTTTCAATATTTCGTTTTTGCTTAATTTTTTATTTACCGCGCGATAATCCCTGTCAAGGTCAAAATACTTTCGCCATATGCTTTCAAAGTCGCGGTCGGTCGTGTTGAAAAGCACCAGCGTGCCGTCTGTTTCTTTGCAAAGCTCTAAATATTTCCCGTAGGCTACGCCGTGCCATACGCCGTTTTCCTTTTCCTCCCAGCGGAAAGCCTGACCGCAGTCAAGCGTGTGCGGCAGGTCGATACCGTCGGGCACGGTTATGTAAGCGTTGTTATTTTCATACTTTACAGTAAACATATGATCACCGAAATAGATTATACTCTTTTTCGACAATAATATCAATAAAAAAACAGGAGAAAAAATTATGAGAGACGATATTTGCACCATACCGGTAAGCGAGGTTTTCGAGCATAACGACGGCTGTCCTATATGCCGTATGCGCGACACCATTGAGGAAAGAATGACCGATTATATTTTAGGCGACGCCATGATGGAGCCCGATGTAAGAATTGAGACAAATAAAACCGGCTTTTGTGAGCACCACTATAATAATATGATGTCGCGCAGGGGGCGGCTGCAATTAGCGCTTATGCTCCAGACCCACATTAACGAGATAAACGGCGAAATTTTCAAGAAAAAGCTTTTCAATACCGACAGTAAAAAGACCGGAAATGCCAAAAACATAACTGACTCCTGTTTTATCTGTTCAAAAATAGAGTGGGGGCTTTCCCGAATGATAGATACCGTTTACCGCTGTTACGAAACGCAAAAGGATTTTCGCGATATGTTCAATTCGCAAAGTATGTTTTGCCTTCCGCATTATGAGCGGCTGCTCGGCGGAGCTTCAAAACGGAATATGAAATCATATTATTCGGAATTTTCCGAAAACCTTAACCGCATAACCGGCGAATACTCAAAATCGCTTTATGACGATTTATCAAAATACTGCACAATGTATGATTACCGCAGTCGTGACGGCGAGACCGATTGGGGGAACAGCCGTGATGCGGTGGAACGCACGGTCGCATTCTTAAACGGAAGAATATATGATGTGTACTGATTTAGAATAACCCGCGGTTTTTTTAATTATTCAAATCAGAAGATTTGAGGAAAGCATCGTATGAGTTTCGGGTATTTTTAAAAAATTATTGAATAAAACAGGCATTATTTGTGATTCCGACAATGCTTAATGTCAGAGGCTGCCGCTTGTGATTTTTCACTTGCGACAGCCTCTTTTTGTCATACGGTATGACACAGAAGTTATTAAAACTGCAGAAATAATCAAAATACGATTATTCACAGAAATGCGGGAATAAGTTTATTTGATCTATTCGTGCATTTCCGTTTATATCTCCTTTGGTGCATTCAACTCTCAGCCGCTGCGCGGATATAGGCGTTTCAAAACGGAATGTGTTTTTGCGTTCCGTATTATCTGCCATGGAAGCTACGGTTACCCAGGTGCCGCCTCGCTCAATTTGAACGGCATAATCCCGCAGTGCGCAGGCCAGTGATGTTGTATATAGATCAATTTGGCAAAATGTCTTCTCTGTTTGCAGGTCGATTATTAAATAGACAGGGTTATCCGGGCTGCAAAGCTGAGCAGAACACCATCCGGTATAATTATCGGTTGCGCCGTTGACTGCGCGCCACGGATAGCAGCGTTTATCGTATCCTTCATAATAATCCGAACTGGTTACCCGTGCGCCTATTGATAACGACGGCATACCGAATTCCGTAATTTTAAATATTGCAGAGCCGGAAACCTCCGGATAGTTTTCGGAATAGGCCGTCACCTTAACACAACCGTCCGAAATAGCGGTTACAGAACCGGTTGTTTCCATAAATGCCTTGTTAGTTGCGGAGCCGTCAGGCTCGGTGATCTCCCAATGTACCTGCTGGTCGTAGCAGTCAGGCGGATCAAAATAAGCCATTACCTGAAGCTTAGGCTGCTTTTTTGAGAGTTGACGGAGTCCGCGTTCTCCGGTTACGGTAATTCTTAAAGGAATCGGAGCAGGCTCCGTTTTATCCTGACGAACCATAATAACCGTTTTTCGGGCGATATTACCGTTTGAATCCTCGGCATATACGGTTGTCACGCCATTGATGCCCATAGGCTTAACCAAGCCGTTGTCGATTGTAACAATTTCGGGAAATGACCACCATTTTGCTGCCGGGAAATTTGTATATAATTGAAGCGTTTCCCGTGAGCTTTTTATCGTAGTGGCATTATCGGCGCTTGTTATAATCAGGGGTCTGTTTTCATGCTGTTTGAAATTATCGGTAAGAAGAAAAATCCAATCACGCTTATCCGGCTTTTGCGGAATTACAAATACACCGTCAGACGGCTTGCATGTACCGACAGAATTATAAACACCGCTGTCAATATCATACCACAGGCCTTGATATTGCGTATTCTTTAAATGGCGCAATTCTCCCGAAGAGAGCGTTTCGTCAAACAGAAAAACCACATATGTATCATTTGCGATTGAAGCAAGAGCTTTTCTTTCGTTTGTTTTAAAACTGCTCCATTCCGGATCGTCAAAATGCGGCTCCAATTTCCACCATTCCAAAGCCTCAAAAAAATGTCGGCAATGAATCAGTTTTTTCCCGGCATCAAATTGCAGTGCGTCAAACCAGCGTCTGTAATCACCGTAATGCATCCAATCATCCGGTGAGTAATCGTCATTCCAAACGCCCTGCGCTCCGTATCCGTAGCCGCACATACCGTTTAAATATGCCTTATACCCGGCACCCAAAGCCTGTGCTTTATCAGCCCATAGCTCCTCATAACCGGTTTCGTAGCATACAATCGGTTTCGCAATTTGATAAAAGTCCTTCAAATACGAAGTATTGTTCAAGGTATATTCCTGCGGCTGAAGACCGAACCATGAATGGTACGGCTTGTCGTTCCAAGCGGAGTTTTCTGAAGTCAGCAGGCAGTTGTTAGCTCCGTGTGCGGTAAGGGGATGACGGTAGGCGTCAAATTCGGCAATAGCTTCGGCTACGGTATACCACCGTTCCGGATATACCGTTCCGTAGCAGTGCGGATCAATTTCCTGGGCAACAGTCCATAAAACCGGATAGCTGCCGTAACGAGCTACCCAAAAGCGAGCTAAAAGGCGAAGATATTCCGGTGTATATGCCGGATTGCTTATTTCATCGGTAAAAAATAATTGAGAATTAGCGTGCACCAAACCGCATTCGGCAATGTAAGCAAATTTTTCGTCGAGCTTTTGAAAGCCGAGTATATCATTTTCGTCCAAGCCGTCGGTCAAGTCGTATATTTGAGGAATATTCGGTATTCCCAAAGGCTCTGATTGATAAACGGTAAAGCCCTGCGATACCCGGTGATTAACGGTGTAACGGAACTGACTGTCAATTCCTTCCACATTAGATTCGTCCCATTTTTCATGGCATAAAAACCAATGCGTATCGCCTAAATAAAAAAACGGTGTTCCGTCATGATACGAAAAGTAACGGGTATTCGGCCGAACTGTCAGAAATCCTCTTTTATATATTTCGCAATCACCTTTATAAGGAACGCAGCAAAGCTTGCCGCGGCGCAAATGCAGTCCCGTGTTCTGTGTATCGGAGCAGAAGGTGGTATATTCCCAGCTTCCTTCCTCGGTCAATGCCGCCCTTACCGCAAATTCACATTTTCCGTTCCAAAAAGCCGGTCGTTCTATAATGGTTCCGCGCTCCGATTTGAAGGTTACGGAAAGAGAAACATCAAACAACGGATCGGCATACGGATAATCTGAAACAAACCTTAATTCCGCTGTTTTCCACTTTTCAACCATCATAATTTTTTCATCCTTTCCTTATCAAAGAAAATGCGTATTGTAAAATGTATCACTTCACAATACGCATTTTGTAATAATTACGCTATGAAACAGCTATTTTTAAGCGCCTTTAATTTCAGGCAGCTCCGCTTCTCCGGTAACATAAGGATAACTTCCGTTTTCATAAGAAGCGGCAATGATTTTTGCGTTTTTCATGTTGGGCCTTACTCTGTCGTTAATCAGTAAAACCCAATCCTCGGTATTTGAAGGCGGAGCAGGCGTTTTCCACTCTCCGTCGGAATTCGGTTTGAATTTGGCGGCAGCGGTCGTCGTTTTTCCGTCTCTTGGATTTACCCATTTCGCATCATATGTATGTTTCGGATTTAAACGCGAAATAGTTCCGATGAAATCATACGAAATCGGTTTTTCCTGTATCGGATAATAAATCATTATGCTGGTACGGTCTGAATTGGACTTGAGCAGCGGGTCACTTGCGGTTCCGGGTTGCTTATACCAGGATATGATTGAATTATAGGGCTTTAATTCCCACCACGGAACAGATGTGAAGATCTGTTTTAAATATTTCATCTGAGCGCCGTTTTCACCGTCAATAGCCTTATACCACGGAACCGGCTTGGCACCCCATAGCTGGAAGGTGTCGTTTTCATCCCATATTGCGTTCCAAATTCCCTCGGCACCGTAGCTGTACCCGAAGCTGCCGCACATAATAGAGGTATATGCCATTTTTCTGGTAAGGTTCTTCGGAACCTTGGCTATGCCTTCATAGCAAGCCTCTCCCTCCAAGAAGGGAAGAGTTGCGGTACGGTTGTACTTGTTTTTCCAGCTGTTTAAAATATCGAATGTCAGGCTTTTGACATGACCGGTCTGAAGCATAACAAAATCGAACCAGTCTTCTCCGCGGTATTCATCGCTTTTGTATCCGAAATCAGTTGTTTCCACACCGGAGTGCAGCGTGGTAGGATGCTGATACGGATCGATTTTATCAATGTAACGCGCAACTTCCGCCCAATACGGAGAATTCATACGAGCCTCTCCGCAGGTGTTCCATATAATCGGATATGCAGAATAACGCGCAACAATGTAGCGAGCTATTGCTTTATATGCCGACACCGTATAATCGCTGTACGCATACGGACCCCAGTCAAGACCTAATGCAGAGACTAAGCCGCTTTTGGCAACATATTGAATTCTTTCGTCACAGTTAGAGAAAAACTTGGTATTGGGAGATTCCCATTTTTTATTGTCTGTCCAAACTCTGCCGCCTTCGTTCCAGGTTGCGGGCTCTCCGTTGATATATCCGTTGTCGCCTGATTCCGACAGGAAGAAATTCATTTGATACACGGTATATCCCTGCTTGGCGCGGACATCAACCATGCCCTTGAACATAGAGGGGAATCTCTTATCGTTGGAATCATACAGATGTTCGCGATGACTCAGTCCCATCCAATGTGTATCGGCAAGCCAGAAAAACGGAGTGCCGTCACGATGAGTCATACTGCGCTTATCATTGCTTACACGCAAAAAGCCGTGTTTGTAAATATCTAAATTTCCGGTGTATTTTGTGCAGTAAAGCTCACCGCTGATTTTATGCAGACCGGCATCGGCAGTATCTGCAGCCGAAACGGTATATGTCCATTTGCCGACAACAGGAGGCGCAAATCTGATTACCCACTTCTGCCCGCCGTCCCAAAAGCCGGGAATGGTCATTTTTTGTCCCTGCGGACCGGTGAACTGACAATTTATTGCCTGCTCGGTATAAGGGTTACCATATGTTTTTTTTGCGTTCAGTACAATGTCGGTCGCAGTCCATTTTTGTGTGGATTTTGCGCCGTTAGGCACAACAATGTTTACATCGTCGATTGGTGTATAATTTATTTGAACGTTTTTATCGGTACTGCCGCCTGTGCTTGAAGAACCGTCCGGTACGCTCGTTGTATTCTCGGAACTCGGTTTGGATTCCTCCTGAGGTTGTGACGAATCACCGGAAGAATCGGAAGAACTGTTGTTCTCCGACGAAACTGAATTGCTGCTTGACCCCGAAGAAGTATTACCGCCTTTGTTTTTGTCGTGAGAACATCCCGTTGCCAAGCACGAAAAGCAAAGCAACAAGGCTATAACGCAACAAAGTGATTTTTGTTTCATCATAAACTCCTATCTCCGCCCATTTACCGATTATAAAGTAACTGTGGCGATTTTATTTATGCTTGTTAATAAACAACAGGGAATTCAGACATTTTTCGCAAAAGTTACCGTAGTTAAATTTAACACTTTTTAAGACGGCAGTCAATAAATAATTGTTCAAATGGCAATTATTCGCAATTTTGAGCAATTTTTCGACTGGATAATTTAAGGAAGATAAGATATGATTAAAATAAGGAATTTCAGAACGTTTTACAGCAAAAGACAATTGTAACCAATTAAGTAAGCTCTAACACACTGGAGGTGGGTAATTTGAAAAAAATATACAATGTTTTTTTCAAACAGCTAAAAAACAAAAAAATCGTTGCGATGGTTGTCGCTTTTACTTTTCTTATACCTAATCTTACTATTCTTTTTCATGCCGAAAGCCCTAACCTGGCGGATATCAGCGTTAATACCAAGCTGACTGCGTCTGCTTCGGTCAATAACGGCGATGCTCCCGGAGCATTCCAGTATAACGGCACATGGCAGAATACCAACGAAGCTCCGATCGGAGGCGGAAGTCGGCAATGGCTTGCCCTTAATTTCGGAGAGACGGTAACATTCAACAGTGTAAAGTTCCAGCAATACGGAAGGCGTCTTAAGCAGTTCAACATACAGACCTCCGAAGACGGCGAAAGCTGGACTACGGTATTTCAAGGCTTGGATACATCCGTACCCGCCAAAGATGAAACATGGAATGAATATACCTCTGTACGCCTGGATAATCCTGTTACATCACAGTATTTCCGTTTATTGATGGAAGAGGTTTTTGCCAATGAGCCTAAGGTGATTATCGGTCAGATTTTCATTTATAACGATGCCGCCTTTGCAGCTACACCCGAGGTGGAAAACATTACAAATAGGCCCACGGAACTGGCGCACGGCTTGAATATCAGCGCCTACTCCGCGTCATCCAATAACGGCGGAGATCAGACCGCCGACAAGGCCTTCGACGAATACGATTGGTCGCCGTGGCAGGCAGCGGGCGGAGCACAGATAAACGCTTCTCAATGGCTAATGGTTGATTTCGGTTCATCAAAAACCGTATCCCGCGTAGATCTTTCACAGTATAATAACCGCGCAAAGCTCTTTAAATTACAGGTATCCGACGATAAGGCGACCTGGAAGGACACATTTTACGGCAAGGTAGAAGGAGCCGCAGACAACGGCGGCACGGTTAATTATACTATTGTATTCCCGGAAGCGACGGGACGGTACTTCCGCATTTTATTTGAAGAAACCGCCGGCGATGCGAGCGGAGCGCAGACACAGCCTGCCGTATTTGATATGAGTATATATGACAAGCCCGGCAGCGCAGTGACCTCGTCTGAAATTACTTCCGTAACTGTTAAACCGGATGCGGTAAGGGAATTGACGCAGGGTCTGCCGACTGAAGCCTTCAGAGGATCAACAGAGCAGAAAAACCAGGAAGCGAAGTATGCTTTTGATGCCGATATTTACAGTGTGTGGCAGGCTGAAAGCACTGCTCAGGTAGGTGCTTCGCAGTGGTTGATGGTAGATTTCGGTAAAGAGGAAGTTATATCGCGAATTGATTTCATACAGTACAGAAATCGTGCCAGACAGTTTAAGCTACAGGTGTCTGACGATACGGAGACCTGGACTGACGCTTATAAGGGAAATGTCCCGAGCGCTACAGATTCACCGGACGCAGCCAATGCCGCTTATACGATTGTCTTCCCGCCGGTGAACGGCAGATATTTCAGAATTCTGTTCTTAGATATGGCAGGAAAGACCGAAGATAATACCGTTCCGAGTATGCCTGCTGTATTTGATATGAAGATTTATGATAAACATGACGGTGCAGAGACTTCTGCCGAGGTACATGAGGGCTTGCTTGATTCCGAGGATTCCTTTAAACCGGCGGCACCCGTCAATCCGATAGTAAAACCGGAAAACCTTGCGTTGAATAAAGGGGATTCCGCTTACAGTTCATCCTCCAATCTCGACGGTCAGCCACCGCAGGCGGCATTTGACGGAAACGGTTCATCAAACTGGCAAAATTCCGGCAATAATTTCCCCGCTTGGATTCAGGTTGATTTGGGAGAGAAGACTGATGTTAACGGATTATGGATCAGCCAGTGGAGCAATCGAATCAAGTATTTCAAAATTCATGTTTCCGATGACGGCCGCAACTGGGCTACCGCATTTTACGGTCGGGTAACAGATGCCGCTGAATTGCCTACCGCTACTGAGCTTTCCGTCGCTTTCCCGACGGTAAAAGCCCGCTTTGTACGGTTTACCATAACTGACGGTGTATATGATGAACCGAATAAGCAATTATTCAATATCCCGATTTATGAAATTGAGGTATATTCTTCTGACAATTGGCAAAGCAGTGAAAATGTAATTGATGTGGAAACCGAAAAGCCGACCCGGGAAACCTTAAATGCTTTGAGAGAAATTTTACAGCGTATTGAGTCATTAGATGAAGCTATATATACCGAGAAATCATTTGAGGCACTGAAAAGAGTTTATCTTAAGGCAAAGGAATACGAAAACGGAGATGTCGGAAACAATACGGCAGTATTGGAAATTATTGAAGAGTTAAAGCAGGCAGAAAAAGATCTGATACCCATCAGCACATACAATGAATTAAGAGATCAGCTGAAAGAAATTCTTCAAATGGATCCTTCAAAGTATCATACTGATGACTGGAATTCTCTAATGCTGTTGACAGAATATGCGAACGTGCTGCTGCAGCAGGGAAATGCCGATACGGCAGATGTATCGTTCTATGTTAAATCTATTGATATTTTACTTTCGTCTATGAGAATGGCGGATGAGGAAAACCTTGAACATATTTATGAGGTCAATCCGGCAAAATCGGATGAATACTTAAAAGAGGAAATAGTTATTGACGGTTACGATAAGGACCCTGTTGCTACCGGAGAAACCAATTTTGTTATTTACGCAATATTGTCGGCTGTTTTAAGCCTGGCGGCAATTATAGTAATCAGGAAAAAATCGACCCGATGAGGGCGATTTTGGTTCGGTATAAACCTGAATCAACATGCTGAAAATTAAATGATTCAAAATCCCCTCTGTCGTAAAGATAGGGGGGATTTTGCTGAGCTTTCCAATGCAAGCGAATAATTCTTTTTGGAATATGCAGCTTTATTCGACATTTTTTGATTGGAATATGCAAGTATTTACTTGTAATTTCAAAAACAATTTGCTATAATCATTTAAGAACAGTTTGAATTATTATGATTTATGTTAGAGAATCCGGATATAATAAAGAATACGGGCAATACTGCCGTTGGATTCTGTATGCGCGTCTTGATGCACGGAAAGGGGACTTTGCTCCATGTCTAAAGGTATATTTGACAAGCGCTTTGCCACACACATTCCGAGTGATTCTGCTTACCATACTCTTCTTTGCACCAATGAACTGGGATACGTTGAGGCGGATGTGAATTATAAAATCACCGGTATTCCGCAAGAGAGCATCTTATTTGGCTATACGACTGCAGGGCAGGGAATGCTGGAATACAAGGGCAACAAATATCAATTGCAGGAGGGCTCGCTTTTTTGCATAAACTGTATGTATCCGCATGCCTATCAGACCTTAACGGATATATGGAAGTTTTATTGGTTTCATACGGTGGGCTCGGTGGCACAGTCACTGATCAAGAATTTTGATGCTGATGTTTTTGTACGTAATAATATACGGTATTTTGTCGGTTTCTGGGAAAATATATACAGTCTGTCAAGCGAAAATTCACTTTATGTGGATATGAGAATCGCCCCTATTATAAATAATGTTTTTAATATGATTTTTGAAGATATAGGTCAGGATTCAAGAATGCAGAAGGCAAAAGAATTTATTCACCTGAATTACGATAAAAAAATCACTATTGACGACATGGCAAAAAATGCGTATATAAGTAAATATCATTTTTCCAGATTATTCAAGGAAAGCACGGGCGAATCACCTTATAAGTATTTATGCATGTATCGAATCGAAAAGGCAAAAGATTTATTGATAACTACACCGTTGTCTGTTAATGAGATTGCAATCCGGGTCGGCTTTGATGATGTTTCCAGTTTTATTTATTCATTTAAGAAGCATACCTTTGTTTCTCCTCTGCAATTCAGAAATCATTACAAAAATCTGCTTTAAAGGATCATTTTTTAAAAAGGCGGCATTCAATGCCGCCTTTAAGTCTGTCGATAAATCCCAAAATTTAATTTTGCTGCAAAAAGGCTCTATAATAAATGTTGGGGTAAGCAAGCAGAGCCTACAAAAAAGACACGAAAAAAGTAGAGCATATTTGGAAAGAAACCGTTAAAATGGAAATGAGTAGATACCATAAACGGAGGCTCCAATATGCTCTGTAATCATTTTACAGAAGAATTGCTTGGATTGCAAGGGGTAAAAATAACAAATGCTGAACAAGAAGAAAATTTAATTATTCATCTCGAACTGGAAAGAAAAAGTCAAAACTCCTCCTTTATTCAAAGGAGGAGTCAGCTTAAACCGCCGTTTTTCGTAGGTCTGCTGAAGCAATAAAAAACCGTATATTTCAAATATCGCCGCATTTAATCGGCATTAATAAGAATTTATAGCATCTCACTCAATAAAACGGTTCTTTTTTCAAGCCTGGAGCGCTCTGCGGCGATACAAATAATATGGCTCAAAATGGATTCGCTGATTGATGTGGAGCATTCCTTTTCACCTAATGAGCTTGCAATAAAATCCTCCACCAATACATAATCCGCTCCGACGTGAAGTGCCTCGGGGTGCCCGATATGATACAACTCACGATCGCCGTTTCTGAAATTATAAACCTCTATACGGTCATCTGCCATATAAGCTCTCAATTCTCCCATTGTCCCCATAATATGAGTTTCACGCTCAAAATTTGAAAATGCGCACATTGTCATAACTGCGGTAATATTATCCTCAAAAAGCAGGTTTACTGTTTGATGATCCACTACATTGTTATCACAGCGAAATACACATCTGCCGTAACGCCCCTGTTTCAACGCTTCCACCGTATCACTGAAGCCTTCCTTTTCAACGGCATATTCTCTGAATAAATGATTTTTATATTTATTCAGGTATTTCGTTGCGCTGTACGGGCAGGTATTGTTGTATTTACAGCCGTTAATACAACGATCCGCGCAGCCCTCCGGTGCATTTTCCGCTTTAAAAAAATCAAGAGAGCCGTAAGAAGATAGGCTGATGCAATTTCTCCCGATCAGCCACAGCAGCAAATCCGTATCGTGACAGCATTTTGCAAGGATCATAGGACTCTCGGAATCTTTATTCCAATCTCCCCGTACAAAACTGTGAGCATAGTGAAAGGTCCCTACCGGTTCAATATGATTAACGGAAACGATTTTTCCTATTTCCCCGCTGTCAACTATTTCTTTCACCCTACGATAAAAATTTGTATACCGCAGGCTGTGACAAACCTGAACACGCGCTTCGTACTCCTCTGCGGCATCTGCAAGGCGTTTGCAAGCATTTATATCCTTGTCAATGGGCTTTTCGAGCATAATATTTTTATATCCCGCTTTCATAGCGGCGATTGCCGGTTCAACATGGCAATTATCCTGAGTACATACAAACAAAATATCGCCTAATACGCCCTGAGCAATCAGTTCTTTCCAATCTTTATAAATATTTTCTTTATTGCAATGGTATTTTTCATTTGCAAGCTCCTGTAAATACCGTTTAGGCTCCGCAACAGCCGCAACTTCAAATGTATTTTCATTGGAAAATATATAATTTGCATAGCATTGCGCTCTTGCTCCGAATCCCAAAAATACGGCTTTTGTTTTCATAATCAAAGACCTCTCTTATTCTATAAGTATTATTAATCCTTTAATCCGGAGCTTGCCATTGTTTCGATAATATTACTCTGAGTGAAAATAAATACGCCGATCGGTACAATCATCATAATAACAATAACAGCAGAACCGACGCCTGCGCGCGCGATTCCCCCCGCAACAATCTGATTGATGGCATACGACAAAGATTTCAGCTGTTCGCTGTAAATAAACGAACTGGAGCCCATATTCCACAGCGACTGAACCGAAAACACCATAAGCGTCAGCCATGCCGGCTTTACATTCGGCATAACAATAGTCCAGAAAATTCTCAATTCTCCGGCACCGTCAATTTTTGCGGCCTCAAGCAAGGGTGTAGGAAGCTGCTCCATAAACTGCTTAATCAAAAACAATCCCAGTGTGCTGCCCATTGCCGGTACAATAATAGATTTATAGGTGTCTACCCAACCTAATTTACTCATAACCAAATAATTCGGAATGGCTGTTACGGTCGCGTTGAACATCAAGGACAGTACAATAAGCTGAAAAATAAATTTCGCGCCCGGAAAAGGATGCTTTGCCAACGGATAAGCGCACATTGAAGCCAATATAAGCTGACCTGCGGTGCCGACAACCGTAATGAACAGAGTATTAAAGAAATATCTGGAAATCGGAACCCATGAGTTCTGCAAAAGAACAAATAAATCGGTAAAGTTTTTCAAGGTAGGATTTCGCGGAAGCAACGGAGGCGGAAAGAGCCATAATTCGTCTAACGGTTTAAAGGCATTTCCGATTGCGTAGACAAGAGGAAGCGCAATAAACATTCCTAACAGCGTAATAGTGACAAAAACGGTTATATCTCCGCCCAGAGAACGGTTGACTCTCTTATGGCGCTTTGCTTTGATCTTTTTGCCCGATAAATTTTTTACAGTTTCCACGATTATTCACCCACCCTTGCAATCAATTTTTGAACTAAAATATTCAAGGTTACCATAATTAAAAACAAAATAGTTGCAATCGCACAGGCATATCCCATTTGAAACCGTATAGTGCCGTAGTCCTCTAAGTGATGCACAAGCGTATGCGCCGCATAATCCGTACTCGGAAAACCGCACAGCGTCGTGATAACGGTTCCTACCCCAAAGGAGCTGGTAATGCTCATAACCGCGCCGAACAAGAGCTGAGGGCGCATAACCGGAAGCGTCACATACCATAATTCCTGCCATCTGTTTCGAATTCCGTCTACGGCAGCAGCTTCATACAATGATGCGTCTACAGTTTGGAAGCCTGCAATAAAGGTTAAGAAGGTGGTTCCCAAGCTGCCCCATAGAATTATAAACATTAACACGGGAACCATATAATTTTTATCGGTCAACCATTGAATCGGCTCAAGCAAAATACCGACCTTAATCAGCCACGCATTTAAAAATCCGTTTGCATCACCGCTGAAAATCAATTGCCAAACCGTATAAACATTGGCAAGTGTCGGCGCATAGAATAATAAAGTCAGCACCGAACGCATTCGAGGTTTTAAATCATTTATGAACCACGCCAGCCAAAGACAAAGCAAATAGCTGATAGGCCCGGTAATGGAGGCAAACAATATAGTGTTTTTTAATGCGGTCAAAAAGAGAGGATCTTTTAAAAATAAATTTTTATAGTTGCCGAAGCCCACAAAATTGGCAGCTTGCAGAACATTAAAATCGGTAAAGCTTAAAAACATTGCCATAATAACCGGAACAACGGTAAATATAAGGAATATAATTAAAAACGGCGCAACAAAGCCGTAAGAAGCTTTGTATTTTTTCATTTGCTTCAAGGTGTAGCGAGTTCGCTCCTTTAGGCTTATTGAACTTTTCATAATACCAGTCCCCATTTTATTGCTTTAAAAGTAAATCAAAACCCTGCGTCCCGAAAGCTCATAAGCGGCTGCCGTGAGCTGCTTTCTGCCGCACATACGCTTCGGTAAAATAAACATTGCTGCCGATCAGTCCTTCAATCCGAATTCTTTTCGCTTCATAGCTATTTCATTATTGATCGTGATCGTTGCACCTGCCAGTACCTTTGCGGGTTTTTCCTTGGCGTTGACTACATCTTTAAACGCAAAATCCATATATCTTTGTGTGTAATATCCTCCGGGTACTTCCGGAACTCCTTTTACCCACTGCATCTGCTCTTTGATTTTATCAAAATCCGTCTTTGCCCACGGAATATCATACATTGCTTCTTTATTAGCTGTTGAATATCTCGCAGCCGTACCCATGATGCTTTCCAATTCCTTGCCGAATTTCGACTGCGCCTCTGCATCGGTCCACCACTTAATAAACTCCCACGCTTCCTGCGGGTGCTTTGTTTTTGACAGAATCATACAGGCATTAACCTCGCCCGGAACCGTGCGGTCAATTTTTCCTTCCGAATTCAAGGTTCCCGGAACAGAGGTGAACTCCCATACGCCGTTCAATTCCGGAGCGAATACTGATAATTGATTAAACAAGCTGTAATCGCTTATACCTATCGGCACAGAGCCGGAACGGAATTGGTTTAAGAAGCTGTATTCCTTGGATAAACCGTAATCTGTATACAGGCTTGTCATAAAGGTAAAGGTTTCCACCGCAACCGCACTGTCCAACAAAGCGGTTTTACCCTTTTCGGAATAAACATTACCGCCTGCCTGGAATAAAAACAGCAGGAAATTTCTGTAATTCATTCCGATAGGATAGGATATAGCCGACGGCAGGCCGAAGCTCATTTTATTCTTTTGAAGCATCGGGAGCATTACAAGCACATCATCCCATGTTTGAGGGATAGCCAAACCAAGCTCGGAAAGAATATCTTTTCGGTAAAAGAGCATTGGGAAGGTCTGCGTTTCCGGCAAACCGTATACACCGTTCTCAAAACTGAGCGGTACAATGGCACTGCTGTAAAAACGCTCGGCTACCTCCTTATAGTCAGGGAATTGTGCAAGATCCAAAACCGCATTTCTAAACGCATAGTTACATACATCGCTCGCTGTCAATGTCAGCGCGACATCGGGTCCTTTTCCTGCCAATGTTGCGGGAAGCAGAGCACCCATAGAAATAAGCTGTATATTCGCGTTGATATTTGTTCTTGCGGTAAAGTAGTTATCCGCCATATTTTTCAGCACCTGAGCCTGATCCCGTCCTCCGGTTACGCCGTTTCCTACCCACACCGTAACCGATTTACGACCGTCGTTGCCATAGCTCAGATTGTTATAGTCATTCAAAAATGAAGATATGAAGCTGCGAATATGATAGCCCGCCTCGGCAAAGAATCCAAGTGATGCCTTCGGCAGCTCACTGTCCGCGGGAGAAATCAACAGATAATCTATTGTCAGGGGTTGTTGACTTTCCGTTGAAACCCATGTTCCGAGCGAACTGATATTCTGTTGAAAGGCACTGAAGCGCTTAGCTATATTTTCGGGCTTGTCACACATCTCCTGTGTTTGAATTGCAAGCCGCTTAATAATTTGGATGTTTTCACCCTGCATACCGGAACGATTTATCAATTGATCCATGACCTGATTTAACCGTTCCGTCTGTGCTTTTAAATTTTTCATCGTATCGGGAAGGGTTTCTTTAAACTGATAATCCCGGTACTGATCCGGCGACGGTCCTGTTACCACAAGGATTTCACGGTAAATATTGTTTAATTCGTTCACAATATCATTTACTTCCCGAATTATGGAAGCCGATTTACCCAAAGTGACCTCAAATTTTATTTCATAATCCTTGTCTTTTTCAAAATAAAAGGAATAGCTTTCTTTATCGTCGCCCAATGTATATATCTTCCATTGAGTACTGTAAGGAATAGAGTAATCGTTCAATTCACTATACGGAACCTCTCCGTTGATATAAATTCTTCTGGAAGAAACCGAACCGTTCTTTGCGTTTTGAATTCCTCTGAAATGTATATTATATAAACCGTCCTGAGTAACCTTAAACTTCCATGATATTGTTTGACCGTTCATCTGCCACTGTGTTGAACCTATGCAGTTCAATTTCAGCTTCATCGGATCACTTGGCTCCATGGAAGCGTTTGATCTGTCATAAATAGGAACAAGCATGGGGTCGGATTTATAATCGGCCTTTTCTCCCTGCAGCTTAACAGACTCAACATTCGGCGCAGAATATTTTTTAAGCTGCGGTTTTGCCTGTTCATATGAAAGCGGCTGCTTCATTTGGCAAAGAGTGATTGTTTTTATTTCCATCGGCTCTCTTACCGCATCAAGGCGAACCGTATGACGTCCCTCGGAAAAGTAAAATTGAAAAGGGTCTGTATAATATCCGACGGAATCTTTTATATAAGCGCTTTGCCACTGCATGAATTCTATTTGCTCAGGTCTTATTTGGTTGCCGTTTGAGGCTTCCCGAATTGTATTTCCCTGAGCGTCTTTTTTATCAATCCAGACCCGGTTAAACTCAACCGAGCGTGCCTCTTCAAACGGCAATTCTCCGTCAAGCTTTATACTGCGCACAACAGAAGAAGATTTCCCGCTTGTGGCAAGATAATCCAACTTGATATAATAAAGTCCCGACGATTTTACATCAAACTCCCATTCAACATAACCGCTCTCGCTTGTTTGCAAGGTGTCGGCTGTCTTTTGAGGACGATAATCAGAGCCGCTGTATCCTGATGCCTTTATGACAATAGGCTGTTCAGGATGCTTTTCCGACTGATATTTTTGAATATAGGAAAAATAAGAGCCCTTCAAATCCAGTTTCACTGGCGGCAATGAGATGTAACTGGAATAAGCTTCATCCGCATAAACCGTCTGTATCATTCCGCCTGCAAGCAAAACAATACATAAAAAGCCGGCTAACGCCCGTCCGAGCTTATTTTTAAATGTATTTATGCACATATTCATCGACCTCCGAATAGTTAACGCTTATATGTTTATATTTCTATATGATTTCCGTTAAATGACTCTGCTTTTAATTCAACTTACGGTATAAAGCTCATACCTGAGCAGTTACCCTGAGGTTGCTGCCGTTAACGGTTATTTCTTTTACGGGCATACAAACATATTGCGTTGATATTACGGGCGCTGTCTCTTTCGGATGGATAATGTTCATAGAAAACATTTTGTTTTCTATTTTCCATTCCACCTGAATCTTCCCGTAAGGTGACGGTATTATACCCTTTGCATATGTTAATTCGCAGCAATGCGGCTCCACCTTAAAGCTCCGATAACCGCAGGCAATCGGCTCGACGCCTAATAAATATCCGCTAAGCAAATGAGCAACCGCCGTATCGGGATGAGAACGATCCATCCACTGCTTTCCTTCGGTTTCGGACGCAGGCGGATACAGCATACACTCGGTAGTAGTTGCCGGACCGTTTTCATCTGCAATGCTGTTCAGCCAATCCACATATACCGGTGTGTCTCCTTCGTATGAAAGTCCTGTTTTACCGGTTAATGTGCGGTAAGCAATTTCATCATAGCCGTAATTAAAGCATCCGCGTATGAATAAAGAAACTATTTTACCGTAAACCAAATTTTCCGGAAACCACTTCAACAACCGATCTATTGCCTGTTTGGCCTGCTTCGGAGAAAGGATGCCCACCGCCAGGGCAAGACAGTTTGCCATATGGCAAAACTCTTCGTTTTGAAGCCCCTTCGGGAAACAGCCCTTTCCGTCCTGCCACAAGTATTTCATAATACTTTCTTTAAGCACAGAGGAACGGAAACGCAGTTTTTCAGCAAGGTCTTCATCGCCCAAAGCGTCCGCAATATATGAGCCTTTTAATAAAGCGTCATAGACAATAATATTATTATAGGAAAAATGACCGATATCATTTAATTCATGATCCCACAAACCTTTTGAAGTAGCATAACGCTGGAAGAAAAGGCCGTTTCCTTCTACCCATGACCATAAATATTCCAAATCCTTAACCATCGGTTCATATAAAGTCTGTACCTGTCCGGTTTTGCCGGTAAACAAAAGATAATCCCATAAGGTCGGAACAAACCAAGCCGAGAAAATATCGGATTCGTAATATCCGTATTCGCCGATGCGAGGTGCTTTTTCATTTTCCGGATAACAGGCTCCCCAGATATAACCCTCGGGAGTCTGATGTTTGGCAAACATCAATAAGCTGCCCCACATATATTTTAAATCGGCGAAAGCATAATAAATGTTTCTGCCTGCCCAATCCAAATCACCGATCCACGGCAGCCGATCCCTTTTTGCTCCATCGGACAAAAAGGGCAATGACCGTGTGAACACATAATCGGAATTCAGCCCGTTTTTAAAATCATCCTTCAGTAAAACAGCGTCTTCTCCGATAACCTCAAGAGCGCTTACTGCAGCCCATTTTTCAGTTGTTTGAATAAATCCGACGGTTCCTTTTGAATAAACGGAATCATTCCACTCCAAAATAAGAACCTCATCAAGGTATACTGATATTTGTTCACCCTTTAGTTTGGTTGTGACCATGTACGGCTTATTGTCAGTCAACTCACAGCTGAGTCTTTTTTCACCTATCTGAGTATCGTAAGAATCTTTTCGTACAAACCATTTTAAAATGCCATCCAAACTCAATTGAAAGGCATATCCGTTATCCGAATTCTGCGCTCTTACCATCCAGCCTATTCCGGAACAACAATCGGGATTAACTGCTATCTGGCAGTTAAAACGAAAGCTGTAATCAGTCCACTCGCAGCCTTTTGAATAAATTCCCGCCGGATTTCCTTTAGTCAAAGCCCTGAGCAGCAGGGTATCTTCTATTACTTCCCATGATTGCGAATTATCTATCGAGGCAATCTGAACGGTATATGTGCCGGAATACCACAGTTGATTAAGACCGCTGTGTGAAGATAAGAACCCGCCTTCATAAGCTCCCATATCGGAGGTGTAGTAAATATGAAAATCTTCAATTTCAACCTCACCGGGAGTATCAAGCGTCAGCAAAACAAATCTTTGCTGCCCCTGTATCAGGGGATAAATATATTTTCCGGTACGATTAACGGTATACAATTCATAACGATTGGGATTGGCGGGTAAAACCGGCAATTCAACCCCCAAATATTTACAGCAGCCACGCAGAAAATCGCCCGTGTCACGGTGATCCTTATTCAAAAGATAAGGATACCAGTCGGAGTATGATATTCTTAATATCGGTTGGCACTTGTGCGATTTAACGGTGAAAACCGGATACCCTCCCGGTGAAGAACGCCCCAGGTCTAAAATCAAATACGGTTTTTCTCCGTTCTGCTCATAGACCAGCGTAAATTCCCGCTTATTCCAATTCTCCGTTTTTACCGTTCCTTCCGCATATTTTATCTGCTCTGCTCCGCATTTTTTTTTCTTCGGAGTCAGTAAATAAGGAGTAATTTCATCAACAGTAATCATAATAACCTCTATCGGATAAATAATAAATTATAAAGTCAGCCTACAATGCCGCTTCTGGAAATGCTTTGAACAAAAAGCTTTTGAGTAAATAAGTACAATATTACGATCGGTGTGATCAGCAGGAAAAATTTCGGACTTTCCAGCACCGCCGACATCAATGTCGTGCCTGCACCCATCGTTGTAAATACCATACCGTACAGCTTATTTGCGAGAGTGGGGATTTCAGGGAAGAAGATTCCGGAATAAACCGTATCGTTCCACTGCCACACGAATGAGAACAGAAAAACGGTAACCAGCATCGGAACGGATCCCGGCAGCATAATCCTGAGAAATGTTCTGAAGGGACCGCATCCGTCGATATAGGCAGCTTCCTCCAATGCCATGGGCATATTTTTGAAATGTTGTCTCAGCAAATAAATATAGAGTCCGTTTTTAAAGCCTAAAGCCGTGCCGGACAGCAGCAAGAAGGGCCAGTAAGTATTTATAAGATCCACACCGGAAAAAATGCCGGAAAACTGAAAAATATTAGTAATTCCGAAAAAATGAAATCTTATATAAAGCGGTAAAAGAATAATCTGCGGAGGAATGATTAAGGTTAATACGGCCATACCGAAGAGCAGCTTGTGTCCCTTGAATTTAAACCTTGCAATTCCATATGCAACCAATGAACAGGAAGCCAATTGCAGCAAGCTTTGAACCAGGCAGAACAATACCGTCATCAGCAGTGTCAGCGTGTAATTCACGGAGTTCAATACAATTTTATAATTTTGCAAGGTCGGATTCTTCGGAATAAACACTACCGTGGAGTCCATCATATCGGCTGTGCTTTTCAACGATGCGGAAAATTTTACGAAAACAGGGTAAAGAATCATAAAAGATAAGCCGACAAGCAAGACGAACCTCATAAGCTTCCAAATATATGTGTAGCCTTTGCGTCGAAGTGTTTTCTGTTCTATATGTTTTTTAAGATTTTTTGAAATACCTGACATAACCCGCCGCCTCCTCTATCGATCCTCGTAATAAACAAATTTAGACATAATGAAAATAACAAAACCGACCACAATGAAAATCAAGGAAAAATAAATCAATCCCATAGCAGAGCTGAAGCCGAATTGATTTTGCTTTAAAGCTGTGTCATACATATCCATAATCACCGCATTGGAAGCTCCTCCCAATTGATCTACGATCGTATAAACACTGTTAACCAGCACAACCGGGCTTATCATCGGCAATGTGATTTTCCAAAAGTTTTCCCAGCTCGTGGCACCTTCGATAGAGGATGCCTCGTAAAGTGACGGGGAAATTCCTTGTAAGCCTGCCAAAAAAATCAAGATCTGCACTCCGGAGGACATTGTTATGGTATATATTTTGCCGACCAAATTCGATACAAACGAGAACATTTGCGGAGAAAAGGAAGCACCCAACAAATCCATAAGACCTTTTACCATGCTGGTATTGTCTCCGTCTCCCGTTAAAGATACATCGCCGGATAATGCGTGAATGGCATGTCCCATTAAGGAGTCGTTGTTAGAAACGGCAGCTATGCCGGACGCCATAATAACCGGAAGGAAAAAAATCGCACGCACCGCACCTCTGCCCTTGAATTCCTGATTCAGTAAGGTTGCAACAAAGAGACTGTAAAGCACAATGGCAGGAGAGGTAAGCAAGAGCTCACCGAGACTCTTGAGAACCTGCTCAAAATACCCGACTCTCACGAATAAAACCTGGCGAAAATTTTCCAATCCCACGGGATTCAGCTGCATACCCTGATTGGTCAGGGAAAGCTTGCTGAACCCGAGAATCACATATAAAATTAAAGGAGAAAGAAAGAACAACACGAACCCGACAGCAAACGGTAAAGCAAAAATATATCCCCAACGGATCCGCTTCTGTTCAAGAGAGATGCTTTTCTTTTTTAAATTTATCATTCAACCGTCTTTCCTTCCGCTCGAATATAGCTGTGTGCTTCGATTTTTGTGTTATTATAAACAACCGGAGCATCATTATAATTGACGATAATGGAAACGCCGTTATCATAGGTTGTACAATTAACATTGTTTTGGATCTGCCTATGACTGACTATCTTTGCTGTCTGGCAATCCTTTAAAAGCCCGTTCATCTCTTTATACAATTCCGCCGCCTGCGACAGCCACAGTTTATAATTGACGCCGTAAATGTTATACTCGGTATCCTTCAGTTCATAGTTGTCCCGATAAATAAACTCAAAGCTCGGGAACGAACCGGTTTCAATCAATGCCAATCTGTCGGATTGAAAATCTCCCGTGTAATTCATCGGTGTTCCCGATACCGGCACTAATCCGTGTACAACCATTTGGTAAAACGGAATTGCTCTGTCACACATATAATGATTTTCCGAAGTCAGCGGAACATCGGTTATAATCGATGCCGAAGCCAAAGAATACTCATTCGCCGCCTGTACCAGCAGGCTGTGACCTGCGGAGAGCTTGTTAAGCTGCTCACGCACAATCGCCAGGCTTTGCTGTCTGTCTATCGTTTTGTTGGTATTGTAGTCGCTCGTCAGCCGTTGCCCTAATTTGCCGACGCTTAATCCCTGTATACCATAGCCGCTGAGATCAGACACAGCGCCGTTCAGCATAGCATCATATTTCCCCGGTGAAACCAATATTGCCGATGTGCCCTTAATCCTTTCAAATGTTGTCAGCTTATAATCGTAATTATACGCGATGCGCTTATTCAGGGCTCTCGCTGCCATGCGTTTTTTAGAGAAGGAATCAAATAAAGTGTCTTTTTTTACATTTTGCACTTCGATCCCCGGATAAAAGCTTATATCATTTTTATTTACATAATCAAGGAGCTTTTTAAAGCCTTTTTTACCGCCGAGAGCACCCATAAGGTCAATTTTATTATATGCGGTATTTTCTCTGCCGCCGTTTGCCCAATCACTCAGCTCCAAAACCGTATTTGAAATGCCGGACTGTTTCAGCTCGTCCAATATTTTTACGGTTTCCTCATAGGTGGTCAATGCTTTCGGACTGTCAACCGGTATACCGAGTACAGAACGTTTATAAGTAACCGCACCGATCACGCGCAGGTGAAACGGTAAATCCGCATGCATTTTCCTTTGCCCGATTTTATTGCTTTTAAGTAAGTATTCACGATAAGCATTAGCCATACCGCTGTAATCCGCTTCATCCTTTTGCAGCGTTATGTAGCGTATTTGCAAAGCTCCGGAAAGATCCTTCTGAGGATAGATATCAAAATCGGTAAGGTTCATAATCGCAGTTTCCTGATGCTGCGGTCTTGCCACCTGAAATTTCGGACACACATGATTATAGGAATCGGTGCGGCCGCTGATATCCGCTTCTATGAATACCGAGCCGTCACCGCTTTCAACAATGCCCAAAAACGCGATATCATTCTGTTTTAGACCGAAGACGGGCAAATGTGCCTGAATATCAACCTGTTGTTTTTCGGGAGCTTCCTCAAACAGCGGATCATCTCCGTAAATCAGCTCTGTTTCATACGTTTCTAAATTTGTTTTCCCGTTATTCAGATTTATAAGAGCGCCGGAGCCGCCGGGAACGAACATATATCCATCTTTTGAGCTGTCAGCAGCTCCCCAATAAGGATTCACCCAAATATTCTGCAGCTGCATGACATTCTTTTTATACTTGATACTGTTTTCGGGAATTTTTACCGTTAGGTCGTCTCCGTCCAGACGATATTCAAGTCTTAAGGAAATTGAATAATCAAGCTCCTGCGCGATATTAACTTTATTTTCACGGTGATCACGCTCCATGTCTTCCTCGGTATATCCGATATTGACAAAAACCGCCTCCACCTGTTCAAGCATAAAATCGGAAGCCATCTGTTCGCCCGGAGACTGAAACTAAAGAGTTCCCGGTGTAACAAAATAATAAATGGGCCGTTCTTTTAAAATAGGGAACACTTCCAAAAACAGTGCTTTGTCTGCTTCGGTTCCCAAATCCTTCAGTGCGACCTTTTTGTAATAGGATTCAAAAATATCAAGGTCAAATTCATCAGTGATTTTTTTCTTGATCTCCTGATAGCGCTCTACCGATAATGCTTTCGGCACGATAAATACGCGCGGTTTCTCACCGATCAAATAATTAACGCCTATTCCGTTTTCAACGGGGTAAAAGCTGTATTGATTCAATGATATGCTTTGTGAAAAAGAATCAACCTTTGTTTTTTTGCCCTGCGATACATATTCGGCTATTATTTGAGAACACAGATGATCGAGATTTACTCCCTGTGCCAATGGGTCGGAGTTGCGGTCAACCGGGTTGGTTGTCCATTTATTACCCGTGATTTTATCCTCAAGGGTAACGCAGGCAGTGGTCGCGTCCATATATAAATTCATACGCTCCGAGCTTGCCGCAAGAAAAGGCTGTTGCCCGGATTTTTTATCCGCATCAAACGCCTCGTCGGTATAATTGCCGGTATTGCTCTCGGTTTTATTATTTTCGGTATCTGCGGCGGCATTGCTGCATCCCGCAGAGCTTATTAAAACAATAAGACTGAGAACAATCAAAAGCACAGCTCGCAAACAGCGCAGCAGCTTGTTTGGCATAAATTGTCATTCCTTTCCGATGGTTTCATCTGACTATGCCTTATGCCTTGCAGCCGTTTGGCTTCGTAAAGGCATAAAGCCGTTATCATTATTTCGGATCACATTCGCATGGTAATCTCCGTCCACAGCAGGTCAACAAAACTGACAATTTGTTGAATGATGGAAACAAAAAGAAGTATCAGAAACAGAATAATAATCATTCCCACCACCGCAACGGCGATTGTAGCAATAGTTTTCGGCATTGTAAACTGATGTACCGTCATAATTCCTATCAATATCAACAATGCGGCCCATAAAACCGAGAGTGCGTCAAGCACCGTGTAAAACACGGTTTCTTCTAAAATCATAACATTGCTGAGCAGAAGCATTGGAATGTTAATAAGCACCACCGGTGTAAGCGCATATGCGGTCGTAATAAAAATATCCTTTAAGCTGCCCTCGCCGTCCACCAGGGTTGTAATGCACCAGTTAGACAGACACCATAGACCCAGCGGAGCCAAAACACTGAGTATTTCGACAAAAACATTCATTTCATTTTGCTTGTTAAAGTTCAATATAAAGCCTGTAAACTGTCGGCGTAAAATCAACAAAATACTCAGCAAACACACAATGACCCAAGCGGAATAAACATTTCCTTTTTTTTCGTGCTTCAAATCCCAAAAGCCCTTAAAAGGGTGGAAAATCAAATAAAGTGAATATTGAAGCCCCTTTAAAATCCGACTCAAGAATATGCCCATCGTCATTCTCCTTTTCGCACAGAGCGACGCTTTTTCCTGTAAGCAGCCAAAACCGCTATAAGCAGTATCAGAACAGCGATTGATATAAGAATGGCCGTAAAATAATTATCTAAAACTAAAGTGCGATACTGTTCAAACGCTGCCGAATAATACTTTCTGTTATTGCCTAATTTATAATATTTCATAGCCTCGGAATAATTGCCTTGATTATATCTGGCATCTCCTACGCCGCTGTATGAAAGCTCGGATTTCGAGGTGAACTTCAAAGTCTGAAGCCAATATTCACAGGCAGAATCATAATCCTGATTAAATGCGGATTCAACAGCTTTTGTAATCAGCGTGCCGTATTCCGTAGGCTGAAACAGTACTATTTGCGAAAGCTCGCTGTCCAACACTGCATAACGGTCTCCGAAATCATCAATGGCTACCGGTATTTTAAACTGTCCGAGACTTGAGCCCAATGATCCGAATACATACAAAAGATTGCCATCCTGATCATAGGTAAAAATTCTTCCGAATCTTCTGTCAAGAACCGTATAAAGACCTGTGTCCTTCACACATATGTCAACCAGCATAGAGGGCAGATACTGATTCGTTTTATCATCCACAACAAATTCCGCATCTCCCATAGGTGCCACCGTTCCGTCACGATTCAGTATGTCGTCTCCGATCGGGTTTAGGCGATGGATAAACATGGAATCGTTAAAATTATCGGGGTCAATAATTCCCACCGTTCCGTATACAAAACCTTTATCGTCAATATCATTACTGGAATATTCCGTTGGAATAATCAACGACATTCTTTCTTTTTGTTCGGCGGTTGCAAAAAAGCGTACAAGCAATTCCCATACCTTTGGCTTAGTTTTAACTGCACCGAAAAAGCTGACGAATTCTCCACGGTGATCCAATTCAATCATACCGCTGCTCATATCCTCGGAAACAACAAAAAGTCTTCCCGCGACATCTACGGAAATGCGTTTCGGACGGTATGCTACGCTTTCAGGCAGCAAATTGGATTTCGGTCTTCCGACGCTGCGCACAAATTCTAAATCTTCATCAAACTCTATGATACGCTCATTATCCGTATCCGCAACATATAAACGATTGCTTTCTGTCACGAAAAGTCCGCTTGGCTTTGCGAAACCGTCCGTTTTGCCATTATTTTGAAAGGTTTCCAGAATTTTTACGCTGCTCGCTTCCGAATCGGTTATAAGTATGCGATTATTACCCGTATCCGCAATAAATATTTTATTACCCTTGATAAAGAGATCCTGCGGTTCCTTCATAGTCAAATGTAATTTTTCGGAATTTATTACACCATAGGGAATATAAGCCTGCGGTTCAATAGTGGACTCTTTATCGGCATTGTATGTATAATTTTGATACGGAGTATATGCAAAAACCGGAATTGTCAGCAATAATAAAGCGATAATGAGAGCACTGACATATCTTATTTGCTTCAAAGGATCGCCCTCCTATATTATTTATGAAACTGTCTGTCGATAACGACAGACAGTTTCATTCAAGCACATGATCGAAAGTGTGTTACTCACCTTTTGGCGTATACATCTTTGAGAAGATTATTGTACGAATTTACAACGGATTTCAACACCGCGTCCTGCGATTCCTGACCGTTTGCTATTTTTTGTACATGCATCATCCAGCCGTTTTCTCCGTAGTAAACCTTCGGTCCTACCGCCAAATAATCGTACGACAGCACCGGCTCACCCATACGGTAAACGGATTTCAAGGTTTCCAATGATCCTCTGTCATTTACAAGAGGAGTCATATTTGTCTGTAAAAGCTTCAGATTTTCATTCTCGGCAAACAATGGCTCGTTTAGCGCATTTATAACCAAAGCAACCTCTTCGGGGTTCTTCACACCATACGGGATGCCCCAAAACGCATAGTCTGCCGATGCGCGTGTCGCATACTTAGAAGAACTGTCCTTTTTGGGCAGCATAAGAATGCCGCAATTTTCCTTGGCGGTTTTATCCCATCCCGAAGTCAGCCATTTAAGCACCCACGGGCCGTTTACTGCGGCAAATGCACTCTTTCCCTTTGAGAAATAATCCTTAAAGGCAAAGGAATCGTTAGGCCACGGTCCCTGCTCTTTTTGTATGGGAACCTCTACAAGCTTGTTTCCGACCCATTTTGTATACTGTGTCAATACATTTTTAGCCTGAGCCGAATCTCCGTTGAATTTTGCTGTGGAGCCCTGGTGTAAAATCCAATCCGTGTTGTTGGCGTAGAGCATTGCTTTGTAGAAATGTCCGTCAACATCCACTAAGGGCGTCATCCCCGCATTTTTGATTCTTTTGGCATAGTCCTCGAACTTTGCAAGAGTCCAATCGCCTTTTTCCTGTACCTTATACAAATCATCGGTGATTCCGGCTTTTTTCAGCATATCCTTGTTGTAGAGCATGATGTACGAGAACCATATTCTCATTTCACCGTAGCAATAATACATCGGAGAAACGCCGTAATGCTTACCGTTAATTTTGCATATATCTGTGATTTCCGCAAATTTTTTGCGATCGTTGAAATCAATATTACCGAGCGGATCCAGCGGCTGAACAAAGCCCGAAACATAGGCATTTAAGAACTGCTCAAAGCCGTTGAACCATCGAATATCGACAGAGGGCTTTCCTGATGCGATAGACGCATTGATTGCATCAAAGTCATACGAAATATAGTATTGTATGTTGCAATTATAGCGTTTATTGATCTCTTTGATTTTTTGTGAAAACTTAACACCGACCTGAGAGGTGCTTTCAGCCTCGACCTGTCCGATATGTAAACGAATCGTGCGGCCCTTCATATCAACCTTTGTAGGATCCAGCGGCTTGGGCTTTGAGCTTGCGCTTTGGGCAGAAGAGCTCCCGCTTACATCGGCAGAAGAGCTTCCGCCTTGAGAATCACTTTCATTCGAGGCATCCGAAGAATCCAAATTGCTCACTTGACTCTGCGTTGTGCCGCCCTGAACTTCACTGCTGTTGTTTTTTCCCGGCGTTTTACCGCAGCCTGCACATTGCAGTGCCAACGATACAACCATAATTCCAATCAGTACTTTGGAAACCATTTTTTTCATAGCTATTGCCGTCCTTTCTTCTATGCAGCTCACATTACCGTTATAAGCTTTTAGAAAAACATACTTAAATAAATTAAATACAATATTTTAATCGCAATATTGTATTCATATTCAACAATAACAGTATAGCACTGTCTGTTGTTTTAATCTACATTGTCTTTTGCTAATAATATGGAATTGTTGCTTTTAAACAATTGAAATCGAGCAGAAGGCTATTCATTAGTTGAGCAGCCGGTTTCTCACACCGCCGTGCATACCGTTAACAATACCTACTGCCGGGCCTGCAGCGAACTTTCGCCGCCGAGTTGTTACGCGTGCCGAGTATATAGGGCCTTATTCATCGCTTTATGCGGTCAAGGAAACGGCGGACGAGGCGCGAAAAATTTTCAAGCTGCCCGATCGCTGCAGGAGCTTTGATAAATCCTCAAAGCCATGCCTTAATTACCACATCGGCATATGCGACGCGCCATGCCGCGGTGGAATGCACGGTTGCATTCTTAAACGGGAGAATTTATAAAGAGGAACAGCTTATTTTCACTCACAACATAAAACGGGAGATTATGGGCACACCCATAATCTCCCGTTTTAAATTAGCTGTAGATTAAAGCTTACGATTAAGCAAGCTCAACAGTAGCGCCGACCTCGGTGAGCTTAGCCTTCATAGCTTCAGCCTCATCCTTGGAAACAGCTTCCTTGAGGGTCTTCGGAGCGCCGTCAACTATAGCCTTAGCTTCTGCAAGGCCGAGACCGGTTATCTCGCGAACAGCCTTAATAACCTTAATCTTCTCAGCGCCGACTTCCTTGAGAACAACATCAAACTCAGTCTTCTCTTCAGCAGCTGCTGCGCCGCCTGCTGCGGGAGCCGCTACTGCTACCGCTGCTGCTGCGGATACGCCGAATTCTTCCTCTACTGCTTTAACGAGCTCTGAAAGCTCAAGAACGGTAAGAGCTTTGATTTCTTCAATCATAGCTGCAATTTTCTCAGATGCCATTTTATTTTCCTCCGATTTTTAATTAGTTTTTTTAAAATTATTCCGCGTCTGCGGTTTCGTCCTTATCGACGATTGCCTGCAATACGCGTGCAAAGGCTGCGATAGGAGCCTGGAACGCGCTGCAAACGGTTGCAAGAAGAACTTCCTTTGTGGGAAGCTTTGCAAGAGATTCGATGGTAGCAATGTCTACTACCTCGCCGTCGAGGAAGCCGGATTTAACCTTAAAGTTATCATGACCCTCGGCGAATTTGCAGAGTATGCGCGCTGCGGCGGTGTAATCCTCTTTTGAAAGGGCAAGAGCGGTCGTTCCTTCAAGAACAGACTTCATACCCTCAACGGAGGTGCCTTCGATAGCGCGGCTCAAAATGGTGTTTTTAACAACGAAGTATTCAACTCCGTTTTCGCGGAGCTCTTTACGGAGCGCCGTATCGTCGGCAACGGTAATACCCTTGTAATCAACTACAACACCGGTAACCGCACCGCTTATTTTTTCGGCAAGCTCTGCCACCTGCTGCTGCTTTTTCTCAAGAACTGAAGCGTTCGGCATTTGATTTTCACCTCCGAAAGTATAAATAATGCCCGTCCAAAGACTTAAGGACGGGCATAAATAAGCATAATTATTTAGGCGCACACCTCGGCAGGCGATAAGCTTACGGTCTGTGCGACCACCTGCTGTCTTTGGATTGCAACAATGTGATTATAATACAAGTGCCGCATTTTGTCAAGCACTTTTTTTATAAGTTGGGCAAAGATATGACGATATCACATAAACGGTGCGAAAATATGGAGCAGCGCCTGCTTGAAGCGCATTTTAAGCGGGCGTTTTTTCCATTTGTCGATTTTGATCTCTTCTGAGACCTTAAGGATTTCGGAAAACTGATCCTTGATATCAAGCACCGTGCTGTTATCGCATATCCAGGCTCCGCACTCAAAGTGGAAGATAAAGCTGCGGTAGTCCATATTGACGGTGCCCACGGTTGCAATCTTATCATCCGAAACGAAGAGCTTTGAGTGAATAAAGCCGGGCGTATATTCGAATATTCTGACCCCCGCCTCGAGCAGTTCGAGATAGCTGTACTGCGTCACGGGATGGACATACCATTTATCCGGTATATGCGGCGTTACAATACGCACATCTATTCCCGAGCGCGCCGCCATGCATAAAATGCTTGTCATGGTATTGTCTATTATAAGGTAGGGCGACGCAATATAAACATATTTCTGCGCGGTGTTGAGGATCTGCATATAAATTCCCTCGGCGGGATTTTTGTTGTTGAGCGGGCCGTCGCAGTAGGGAAGAACAAAGCCGTCATCCGCAGCGGAAAAGTCGGAAATGTGGGAGGAAATATCAAGCTGTTCTCCCGTTGTGAACTCCCACATACAGCAAAACATTGCAAGAAAGCTTTTTACCGCCTCGCCGCGGAGCATGATTCCGCTGTCAAGCCAGTGACCGAAGCGTATCATTTTATTAATGTACTCGTCGCCTATGTTGAAGCCGCCCGTAAACGCCGTTTTGCCGTCTATGACCACAATTTTGCGGTGGTTGCGGTTGTTCATGAAAATATTCATTGAGGGCTTTATCGGGTTGAAGACCGAAACATCTATTCCTTCTGCGCGCAGATTTACTATAAAGTCCTTGTGCTGGCGTTTTATTGAGCCGAAATCGTCGAATATGACCCTGACCTCAACGCCGTTCGACGCCTTTTCGCTTAAAACTTTGTGAATGGCGTCCCACATATCACCCTCTGCCAATATGAAGAATTCCATATAAATATATTTTTCGGCAGCTTGAAGCTCCTCGAGCATGCGCTCAAATATCCTTTCTCCGGGAGAGAGATATTCGGTTACAGTGTTCGAGTAAAGCGGATAACCCGATTCACCCGAAAGATAATCCGCCTGGCGCGAATGGAACATATCGTAATATTTCAGCTTTTCGCGCACGCCGTCACTTTCACGGAGAACCGGCAGGTAATGCGATTCGCAGACCTCCATTTTACGGCGCAGATGCGGGAAAACGCGCCCGCCTCCCCAAAGCAGAAACACCGAAATGCCGAATACCGGGAAAATCAGTATAAATATTATCCAGGTAATTTTGTGGCTGGGATTGCCGCGGCGGTTTACTATATATATAACCGTCATCACACCGGCAATTTGCGAAAGCTCGTATATGAATGCGAATTTTCGGCTTACATCGTGCAGAGCCAAAAAGAGAAATAAAAACTGAACAAGCAGCAAAAGCGCGGAAACTATAATTCTTGTCTGTATTCTTATGCCACGTTTTCTGTTACTCACAGGCAACACCCCCAATACCGTATTATTTTACCATAACAAGAAGAAAAAAGCAATTACTATAATTGAGCGTTTGCAATCTGTTTGTTTCTTTTATACATTATTAAAAGACAATAAGGATGAGAATTGGCAATATATTCTTACAATTCCGCGATATTGAAAAGATGAACGGCGCATCATATAATATAAAAGGAGTACAAAATGAGAATTTTAAAATATCGGTACAAAGGGGGTCGGCTTACCAATCATCAGCAGGGAAGTGCCGCATCTGCGGCAAAATTCTTTACGGAAAGGCAGATTATAATGAAAAAGGTCATTAGTATTATTATCAGCATTCTGCTCATCACAGCCCTTGCGGCTCCGGCCGTTTTTGCTGCGGGTGAGCAAAAAACGCATAATTATGACGATTACATCAATTACCGCGATCCTCTTGCAAACACATACCGCAGGCTCACAGAGGATAAGAAGCTTAAGGCGGTTTATTTCGGCGGCTCGGTAACCGCAGGCTACGGCAGCTCAAACGCAGGGCTTTATTCCTGGCAGTCGCTGTCGAGCGCATGGCTTAAAAGCAATTTCCCCGAGGCGAATATTTCGGTCGTCAACACCGCCATAGGCGAGAGCGGAACATATCTCGGAACATACCGTCTTGAGCAGGATGTTATTGCACAAAATCCCGATTTGCTGTTCATCGAATATGCGATAAACGATAAATATAAGGGCTCGTCAAAGGAGCAGGCGGCGCTTCAGTATGAGACCATAGTGCGCGAGGTGCGTTCGGCTCTTCCGAACTGCGACATCGTAACGCTGCTCGTTACCGATAAGACCGCAAGCGAGCTGCTTCCGGAGCTGTATCCGACCGCCGCGGGTCATGAGATGATAGCGGAGGCATACAATATTCCCACGGTTAATGTGGGGGCGGCGCTTATTGCTTCAATGTCCGATAAATCTGCGGAATGGGATACCTATTTTACCGATACCGTTCATCCTACTGACGCAGGTTATAAGAAATATTACGACTGTCTTGAGGAATTCCTCTATAACAGCCTTATCTGCGAGGACCTGTCATCGGCTGATGTAGGTCACAATATGCCGGAGATTCAAAGCGAACACCTGCTTGACGGAAACCGTATGTCATTAATGGGCGAGAGAATGCAGGGCTACTTAGTTTCGGCGGACGGCTTTACCTACAGCGATCAGCTTTATTACGGCCCTGCGGCAACACCGCATATGGGCTATTATACCTGTCCTAAAGGCACAGCGGGCGAAATAACCTTCAGCTTTGAGGGTACGGAGCTTGCGATCTGGACTAATTTCTATAACGGCTCAACCGTTGACATTTCGGTTGACGGCGGCGAAGCATCCCGCGTCACCTGCGACAGACATGCCCCCACAACCTTGGTAAGCAAGCTTGAATCGCGCGTGCATACCGTTAAAATAAAGCCCGTCACCTTCGGGGACGATACAACGGAAATGAAGATCGGCGCGATATTCTTCCGTGATGAAACCAAGCAGACGTTAGGGAAGGGCACTGCAGTAAAGGAGCTTATAACGGTAGACCCGGTCAAGGTCGGAGACACCTCGGTTACCCTTAATTTCGGAGAAACAGGCAGCAAGGATTGGTTTGTTATAACGAGAAAGGGCGGAACCTACAGCCAGCGCCTCGGAAAGAGCGGTCACGATTACGATTACTGCGTTGCGGGCGGTTCTGTTACGCATGAGCTTAACGACCCGATTACCGCCGGTGAGTACGAGGTGATTCTGCTTTTGAATGACGGCTATACAGAGGGCGGCCGCTTCGGCTTCACTGTCGGCGCTCTGATACTGAACCGTGAAACCTATTACTCAAGCGAAAAGATTGAGGTCAACTGGGCTAAGGTGCCGTCATCCGTAGGCTGGGCGGCGGTTTATCCGAAGGATTATACCGATAAATACAAATACTGCGATTACATAAGCAAGGGCGAGGCTTCCTTCCCGTCGGGTCAGAGCGGCCGCTATAACGGCTACACCTGGCCGCTTGAAACGGGCGATTATACCGCCGTTTTCTATGACGGCAGCGGATATACCGTAAACTGCACGGTTGATTTCTCCGTTATCGGAACAAGCGTTACTGTCACCCCGAAGGAAATGTATGTCGGTCATTCCGAAAGCGTTACAATTGAAATCAGCAGCGGCGGATTAGCCGCAAACGCATATCATCGCGTTCGCCTTTATAAGGCAAAATCCGGCTTCGGAACCGGCAACACGGGCTTCGGCAATGCCGGAATCAATTTCTCTAACGATAATCTTATAGGCGATGCAACAGGCTTCACAACAGATGCAAACGGCGGCGCGACCGTCACACAGACCCTGCACCAAAAGATTACGGATCCCGGCGTATACGGCTACGCAATCATTGACTCAACATGGGATACAAAGGCGATTGCCTTTATTGAAATCAAGGATGCGGCGAGGGTATCAATTTCAAGAACCTCCGTGCCGCTCGGCGCAAATATCCCGCTGGCGCTTAAGGTGACCGCGGGAGACGGCGGACTTGAAGCCAATAAGTATTATAAAATACGCCTTTACAGCGGCTGGAACGGCACTACCGGCTTCGGCTCGAGCGGCGTTAACTTCGGCGGCGGTCTGAAGGGCGAAGCCGGCGTTACAACCGATGCAAACGGAGCTTTTAACATTCTGCTCAGCTCCCATGTGAAGGGAATAACAGAGCCCGGAAATTATGTGTACTGCATTATGGACGGATGGAATACCGTAGCGCGCGCGTTCTTTGATGTGACCGCGGCAACAGATCCGTTCCCCGAGGACGCGCCGTCTGTTAAGCTTGACAAAAACACCGTCATACTCGGCTCGTCCGAGCAGCTTACATTCTCCGTTGCAAATTCGGCAGAGCTCGGTCTTATCGCCGGCAAGAAATACAATGTCCGTCTAATGAGGACCAAGGACGGTTTCGGAGTAAATGATTCGGGCTTCGGCGAAAGCGGGCTTAACTTCTCATCGATTTTAGGAGAGGGTACCGGCATTACTCTTGATGAAAACGGCTCGGGCAGCGCTTCCCAGTCCATTCACTCGGAGCTGATTACAGAACCCGGAGTTTACGCTTATGTTTTGATGGACGGCTGGTCTACAGTCGCCAGAGTGTTCTTTGAAGTGAAAAAAGCACCCGGAGATGTAAACGGAGACGGAGCAGCGGATATCCGCGATCTGATACATCTGAAGAAGATGTATGCGGGAATAATCGAAAAAACCGACGCAGGAGATATTAACGGCGACGGTAATCTCGATGCGACAGATTTGGCGGAGCTGAAGAAAATACTTCTTTTAAAATAATCGACAAAAGGCATTGCAGCACCGACCCCCGATGCGGATATCCGCATCGGGGGTCACTTTATATTGCCCTTTATGTTGTAAATTCGATGTGCGGAATCATAGCTTCTGTACATACCCTAGGGCTCCCGGTGTTTAGGGTAACTCCTCACTGTGTGAGGAGATGTCACGAAGTGACAGAGGAGAACTTAGACATTAGATTTTAGACGGTAGATATTAGATATACAAAATCACAGCTTCTGTACAAAACAACGGCTCCCTTGTGTAAAGGGAGCTGGCTCCGAAGGAGACTGAGGGATTGTCAGTGACTAAAGCTTATCTGCAAATTTTAGTTTTCTGCTTAATTTAAGTTCGTAACAGCCCCTCCGTCAGCCATACGGCTGCCACCTCCCCTTACACAGGGGAGGCATTTTTTGTACAAACCAACGGCTCCCTTGTGTAAAGGGAGCTGTCGAGTGAAACGAGACTGAGGGATTGTCAGAATCTGATTATAATATTAAAGCTTTAGCTGCATACACCAAGACTACATCTCCTCTGTCAAAAGAGTCTGCGCTGTATACTGATGATTAATGTTTTTATAGAATTTCGCTTGAGTAATCTTATTCCCTGCCGAACAGGAAATTCAGTGATACATTCAATATTTTTGAAATTGCATCTATTTCAATATCCGTAACGGCTCGTTTCCCATTTTCAATTCTTGAAATAGAACCACGGCAGGTATATACCGCCTCCAATTCTAATTTTTCCGAAAGCTGTTTTTGGGTCAATCCTGCCTTTTCTCTGGCAGATTTTATTTGTGCGCCGATTATATTAATATTTTCCGTATCAATTATTCTGTTCATTTTTTCACCTTAATGTCTTGATTTTAGACATTTTTAGTGTATACTGAAAATCAAAGAATAATGTCCTACACATAGGACAAAGGAGAAATTAATATGACCGTAACATTTTTCGGGCATCGGAGCACGCCCGACAGTGTGAAGCCACTGCTTAAAAAAGTCTTGCGCGAGCTTATCAATCAAGATGGGGCAAAAATGTTTTATATCGGCAACGAGGGAAGCTTTGATCGGATGGCGTATGATGTCCTGAAAGAGCTGAAAGAGGAGTATCCGTTTATAGATTATAAGGTGGTTTTGGCATATTTGGAGAGGCGGAAAAAGGATATAAAAAAATTCAGCCCATGGGAAACGGTTTTTCCCGATGAGCTGACAAAAACTCCGCCGCGCTTCGCTATAGCAAAGCGCAACCGTATAATGTTAAGGCTTGCCGATACCGCAGTCGTCTATGTGAAGGGACCGGGCGGTGCGGCTGATTTCAAGCGGCTTGCCGAGGCTTGCGGTAAGAGGGTTATAAATCTTGCGCCGTGATGCGCAAGCCGTGATTATTCCACGTTTTTTAATATTATACCGAAAAGCTCGTCCGCACGGGCGGTATTCTCCGAAAGGTAAAGCCATCCGAAAAGACATTCCAGCCCCGTGGCGATATGATAATCACCGTTTGAGGCGTTTTTCGGTGTGGACGAGGTATGGAAATTTCTGCCGCGCTTGAAAACGGAAATTTCCTTTTCGGAAAGCTCCGGCTCAATGACCGAATATGCCTTTGCCTGTGCTGCGGCGTTAACCATTGTGACAGAGAGCTTGTGCAGCTCGCCCGACGGTCGGTTTACCTCCGCTAAGGCGGTTCTTACATACAGCCCGTACACCGCGTCGCCCACAAAGGCGAGCACGGAGGGGCTTAAAAGATTGGGATTTTCCGTTTTCATCACATCACAAACTCAAACTCAATATCATAAACGCTTACGGTGTCGCCCTGCTTTATTCCCGCGTTTTCAAGGGCTGTAATAATTCCGCTTGAGCGCAAGACCCGCTCAAAATATTGCAGCGACTCATAGTCGTCGGGGTCGATAGTGTTCATAATTTCCATTATCCACTCGCAGTTTTCAACAAAGTAGACCCCGTCGCAAACGCGTATAGTAAAGTCACGCTTTTTCTTGATTGTAAGGTCCTCAAGCGGCTTCGGCTCGGCTTCATATTTCTTTATGGGCGGCAGCTTTGCCAGCTCTGCCGCAACATAGTTTATAAGCTCGTCCGTACCCTCGGCAATAGCCGCCATTACCGGGAAGAACTTATACCCCTTTTCGGTAAAGTAATCCGATATGCGGCGAACCTCTTCGTCGTCGGTCAAATCGCACTTGTTGCCCACGATTATCTGCGGGCGGGTTTCAAGCTCGCTGCTGAAAACGGCAAGCTCGCGGTTTATTTTATTAAAATCGTCGATCGGATCTCTGCCCTCGCTGCCTGATACATCAATAACATGCAAAAGCAGGCGGCAGCGCTCAACATGGCGCAAAAATTCGTGGCCTAAGCCCACGCCCTCGCCCGCGCCCTCGCCCGCGCCCTCAATAAGCCCGGGAATATCCGCCATAACAAACGAGCTGCCCTCGCCCATACGCACAACGCCCAAAACGGGGGTAAGGGTTGTAAAGTGGTAATTCGCAATTTTCGGCTTTGCTTCGCTTACCACCGAAATGAGTGTGGATTTACCCACATTCGGGAAGCCTATAAGCCCCACGTCCGCCAAGAGCTTTAATTCCAGCGTTACGTCAAGCTCCTCGCCCGGGTTGCCCTTTTTAGCAAAGCGCGGCACCTGGCGCGTAGGCGTGGCAAAGTGCTGGTTGCCCCAGCCGCCGTTGCCGCCCTTGGCTATTACAACCGGCTCCGAATCAGATATATCGGCAATTATTCTGCCGCTTTCCGCGTCCTTAACCAGTGTGCCGACAGGTACGCTTATGATAAGGTCGGGCGCTTTTTTGCCCGAGCAGCGGCCGCCGCCGCCCTTTTCGCCCGATTGCGCCGTGTATTTGCGCTTGTAGCGGAAGTCCGCAAGGGTAGAAAGGTTACTGTCAGCCTTGAAAATAATATTTCCGCCCCTGCCGCCGTCGCCGCCGTCGGGTCCGCCCGCCGCAACATACTTTTCCCTGTGAAAGGAAACCGCGCCGTCGCCGCCGTCGCCCGCTTTTAAATGAATTTTTGCTATATCTACAAACATATTACTTTGTTATTTCCTCTTCCGGCTCTACCTCGGTTTGCAGGTACGCCTCGTAAAGTCCTCTTGCCGTTTCGTAATTTTTCGCCGCAACGTAAATATTATCGGGCACAACTCCCGCGCCCAAAAGCAGCTTGACAGAGCCGCCTGCGCCGTCCTGACGGCATATAAACGGTATGCCGTTCTCCTTTAGTATGTCCTGAAATATTTCCGAGGTTACGGGATTTTTAATTACCGCCGCCAAAACCGGCTCGTTTTCGTCCGGCTCTTCTTCCTTTTTTCTTACCCACTTAAAAAAACTCATTCGATTTCGTTCTCCGCGTCCTCAAAAAATTCTTCGTCAAACTGCGGCTCTGAATTTAAAAATTCCTCATAAATTGTGTTTGCCGCGTCAAAATCCTGCTCGTCAACATAAATATCATCCGCCACAAACGAGCCGCCGAAGGTCACCTTCATTGTGCCGTCTTCTCCCGAATCGCTGCTGTAAAGAATACCCGCCTCTGTAAGCAGGTCTTTGAGTATCTCAGCCGACACAACATCGTCAAGCGTTGCCAAAAGCACCGGGGTGTTGATTATTTTCTCCTCTTTTTCCTCTTCTTCGGTAATTTCCGCCGTAAGGTCGGCGCCGCAAACCGGGCAAAGCTCCGCTGCGTCATCGCACTCGGCTTTGCAAACATGACAAACCTTCATAAATCTTCCTTCCTTTCTAAAAAATAAATCCGGGTAGCCGCCGCCGCCCGGATTTGCTTTTTCTTACTGCTCAACAGCGTAAATGCTGACCTGCTTGCGGTCTCTGCCTACGCGCTCGAACTTAACCTTGCCGTCCACCAAAGCGAACAGAGTGTCGTCCGATCCGCGGCCTACATTGTTGCCTGCATGGATGTGAGTTCCTCTCTGACGAACGAGGATGTTGCCCGCCAGAACGAACTGCCCGTCCGCGCGCTTAACGCCGAGACGCTTTGACTCACTGTCGCGGCCGTTCTTGGTAGAACCCATACCTTTTTTATGAGCGAATAACTGTATATTAATCTTTAACATCAATCTGCACCTCCGATAATTACGATATTGCTGCCGTATTCCTTCGACAGCTCACTTAAATGCAGCCGCAGCCCCTTTAAAACCGCCAGGGTCTTGTCGCAGGGGTTTGTAACCTCAAAGCGCATGGAGCCGTCCGATACATCAGCCGCCGCCTTGTCGCCTATTATTTCGGTTACCGTATTAGCCGCCATATACGCCGCGGAGGAAACCGCCGCGCAAACAATTTTACCGAGCTCATCATCGCAGTTTTTTGAACTGTGACCCTTGATTTCAAAGCCGCAAAGCCCTTTTTCATCGGCAAAAAACTTAACCTTAGTCATAATCAGCCGATTTCGCCGATCTGTACCTTGGTATAGGGCTGTCTGTGACCCATTTTGCGGGAGCTGCTCTTCTTCGGCTTGTAAGTAAATACGGTTATTTTCTTACCCTTGCCGTTTTTAAGAACGGTGCCCTTAACGAAAGCGTCCTTTACATAAGGCTTACCTACCTTTAAGGTCTTGTTGCAAACGGCAACAACCTTATCAAAGGTAATTTCCTCATCAGCCTCGGCGTTCAGCTTCTCAACATAGATTACATCGCCGGTCTGAACACGGTACTGCTTTCCGCCTGTTTCGATAATTGCGTACATTTTTTATTACACCTGCCAAATTCCAGTCTCGCTACGGTAGGCGTGCGCAAAGGCGCAGCTTACAAAGCCCACAATATGCGGCTTTATCATTTTATCACAAGCCTTATTGTTTGTCAAGAAAAATTTGGACGATTGGGTTTTCCCGGTACACATATTATATTTATAAGCAAAATCCGCGGAAAAGTCCGATTTTAAGAGTGTTTTTTTGAGCTACGGCAATAAAAGACGAAAATAATAAAAAAAATACTTGATTTTTTTGCAAGAATCTGTTATGATAACATTTGCTATGTGATCGGCTGATGCCGGTATGGAATGAGAAGGAGGTGCAGACCATGGCTAAATGTGATATCTGCAGCAAAGAAATAGCTTTCGGGATTAAAGTGTCCCACTCGCACAGGCGTTCAAACAGAACCTGGAAACCGAATGTTAAAAAGGTCAAGGCAATCGTAAACGGCACTCCGCGTCGTATCAATGTTTGCACCCGCTGCCTGCGTTCAGGTAAGGTTACGCGTGCAATCTGATGTTTGAAATGCAAAATGCTCTCGGCGGAAGCTGAGGGCTTTTTTGTTTATTTTAAGGTGATTTTATGATTAAAGCAGTTTTGTTCGATCTTGACGGCACTCTCGCAAATTCAATTGAGGATTTGGCTGACAGCACAAATAAAGCGCTGAAGGCTTTGGGCTTTCCGGGGCATACCGTCGGCGAGTATAAATATTTTGTGGGGGACGGAATTCCGAAGCTTATTGAGCGCGCTTTGCCGGAAAACAGGCGCGATAAGGAAACAAAGGACGCCTGCCTTAAGCTTTTTATGGCGGATTACAGGGTGCATTATCACGATAAAACAAATGCATATGACGGAGTACGGGAAATGCTTTCCGAATTGAAAAGCGGCGGACTTAAACTGGCAGTTATCTCAAATAAGGCGCAGGAAATGGCGGAAAAGGTGGCATCAACCCTTTTCGGCGATATATTCGATCTTGTGGCCGGGAAGCGTGAGGGCTACAAAACAAAGCCCGACCCGGCGCTGACCCTGTTTGTGATGGATTCTCTCGGCGTTTCTCCGTCTGAATGCGCTCTTGCGGGCGATTCGGGCATGGATATGGCGGCGGCGGTAAATGCGGGGGCTCTGCCCATAGGCGTGCTTTGGGGCTTCAGAACGGCAGAGGAGCTGCAAAAAAACGGAGCGGAATATCTGTTTTCATCCCCCGCGGAAATAACCGATTTGATAGGAAAATTAAATGGATGAGAAAATAAGCTATAGCTCAACTAAAATTTCATCGTATATAGGTTATTTCGTTCAGGCGATAGTAAATAACTTTCTGCCGATACTTTTTATAGCCCTGCAGGATGTTTACGGTATAGGCTATGAAAAGCTCGGCAGACTGGTCATGTTCAACTTCGTGACGCAGATGATAACAGATATTTTATCCCCTAAAATAATTGCCAAAACAGGCTACCGAAAAGCGGCGATAATGTGCCAGTTTACTGCGGCGGCGGGGCTTGCGGCTGCGGCGTTTCTGCCGAAAATAATGTGGGATCCGTATGTGGGAATTGTAATTGCAATTATAGTTTACGCCTTTGCCAGCGGGCTTATGGAGGTTATTTTAAGCCCGATGATTGAAATGCTTCCGACCGATAACAAGAGCGGAAATATGTCGCTTTTGCATTCGTTTTACTGCTGGGGGCAGGCGATAACCACCATCGGTACCACGCTGCTATTGCATGCGTTCGGTTATAAGGGCTGGTCGTACATTCCGCTTTTATGGGCGGCAATACCATTTTTTAACGCGTTTTCGTTCTTTAAGGTGCCGATAGTCGAGCCGGAGCCGGAAAGAAAAAGCGACAGCTTTAAGACCCTCTTTAAATCCCGCCTTTTCCGCTGCTTTATGCTTATGATGCTCTGCTCCGGCGCCGCTGAAATTGCAATGGCGGAGTGGGCTTCAATGTTTGCGCAAAAGGCGCTCGGAATTTCAAAGGTGATAGGCGACCTTGCAGGCCCCTGCGCTTTTGCGGTGTTTATGGGCCTCGGACGTGTGCTTTACGCCGCTTTTTCCGAAAAGCTTTCCTTTAAAAAGACGGTTATTGCTATGAGCGTGCTTTGTGCCGCCTGCTATTATGCTGCGGCATTTTCAAAAAGCCCTGTGCTGGCGCTTTCGGCTTGTGCGATTTGCGGCTTTACAGTCAGCCTTTTCTGGCCGGGAACGCTTTCTGCGGGCAGCAGAGCATTCCCGAAGGGCGACGCGGTCATGTTCAGCGTTTTTGCAATGTGCGGAGATATAGGCTGCTGCATAGGCCCGTGGCTTTTAGGCATTATAGCGGATGCCGCCAACCTGCATGTCGGCTTTGCGGTATCATCTGTTTTCCCGATAATAATGATCATAACCGCGGTGCTTTTCTTCAAGGAAGAAAATAATATATAAGAGGTGTTTATTTTGAAAAGATCGGATTATTTGAGCTGGGACGAATATTTTATGGGTATAGCCATACTGTCGTCTTTGCGCAGCAAGGATCCTTCGACCCAGGTGGGAGCGTGTATCGTGAATTCCGAAAAGCGTATTCTTTCAATGGGCTATAACGGAATGCCGCGCTGCTGCAGCGACGATGATTTTCCGTGGGACAGAAACGGCGACCCGCTTAATTCAAAGTATCTTTATGTATGTCACGCCGAGCTGAACGCAATTTTAAACTGCGCCGTAGGCAGTGTCCGCGGATGTACGGTCTATACTACCCTTTTTCCGTGTAACGAGTGTGCGAAGGCAATTATTCAATCGGGAATAACCGAGGTGGTTTATGCGTCCGATAAGTATTCCGATTCCGACAGCGTGCTTGCCTCAAAGCGGATGTTTGAAACCGCAGGGGTAAAATATCGCCTTTACGCTCCTACCGGTAAAAGCGTAACCCTTTCACTTTAAATATTTGTATATTTTATGACCGTCTCCCGTTACTCGGGGCTGACGGTCATTTTTTTGCATAAAAATTACTTTCGGAGTATTTAAGCTCGCTTTTCAGGAATAATAAGTAAGCCGAGCAGTGCAAAATCGTATTAAGGCATAACACAGCGGAAACGGGGACGGATATGAAAAGGATTGCCGAAAAAGTAAAGCCTGCCTCAACCGACGATTACAGCGGAGCGCTGCCGTCGGCGGAGCTTGATACGAACATAGCCTTCTTTAAGGAAATATTCAAAAAGGATTCCGTGCTGCGTCTGAAAAGGGTTTCGGGGAGCGGCGCTTATAATTGTCGCTGCGCTCTTTTTTATGTGGACGGAATGGTTAATTCCGAGCTTTTGAACGAATCGGTGGTTAAGCCGTTGCTGCTGGTTCAAAACGAGCGCGCGGATGAAAGCCTTACCGAATATATTGCAAACCGTGTGCTTTTTGCTTCAGAGACAGAGTGCACCGAAAATGTGGCGGATATGCTGCGCGCCGTGCTTTACGGCGACACGCTGCTGCTGATTGACGGCTGCATGACGGCGATAACGGTCAATACCAAAGGCTGGCGCACGAGGGGTATCAGCGAGCCTGCAGACGAGCGCATTCTTCAGGGGCCGCGCGAGGGCTTTGATGAGGCGGCTCTGCTTAATGCGGCAATGATACGGCGGAAGCTTTTGACCCCCGACCTTTGCACCGAAATGGTCAGAATAGGCAGGAGGAGCGATACGATAGTTTTCATTTGTTACCTGGATTCCCTGGCGGACGAAGGCACGGTAAGCGAGCTTAAGCGGCGGCTTTCAAAAATAGATATAGACGGAATACTCGATACGAATTACATTGCCGAGTTTATAAGAGACCGCCCGCATTCGATTTTTAAAACCTCCGGCACGACAGAGCGCCCCGATACAGTGGCGGCACGGCTGCTTGAGGGGAGGATTGCGGTAATAGCCGACGGCACGCCCGTTGTGCTGACGCTGCCTTATTTGTTTTCGGAGAATTTTCAGTCGGATGAGGATTATTATCTTAATTATACGGTAGCCTCGGTGGGGAGACTGCTTCGGTATATCTGCTTTTTCCTGTCGGTCAGTATTCCAGCAGCCTTCGTAGCCGCAGTCACATATCATAAGGAGCTGCTGCCGACCTCACTTGCAATTACCGTAACGCAGCTTCGCGGCGGAGTACCGTTTCCTGCGTTTGTCGAATGTATTCTGCTAATCTTCGTATTTGAAATTTTAAAGGAGACCGGTGTCAGAATGCCGCAAAGTCTCGGACATGCGTTAAGCATTGTCGGCGGACTTGTGGTCGGTCAGGCGGCAGTGGAAGCAAGAATCATAAGCGCGCCCATGCTTATAATAGTGGCGCTTTCGGGAATTTCGGGACTTATGATACCGAGACTCAAAAGCGCGGTATTTTACTGCAGAATAATTTTTGTCTGCCTTGCGGCTCTTTTCGGGCTTTACGGGTATATCGCCGGTTTTACACTTATGGTTATTCATATTTTGGGGCTTTCATCGCTCGGGGTCAGCTCTACGGTGTCACTGGATGTTGCCGACCGCCGCACTCTGAAGGATACGCTTTGGCGCACCTCCTGGCGGAATATGAGGACACGGCCGCTTTTCTGCCGTAATTCGGTGCGAATGGAGAACGAAAAAAGTGATTAAAAGGCTGTGTCTTACGATTTCATCGTTGATTTTTTTAACCTGCCTTTCCGCCTGCGGCGGCACGGGGGACAGCATTAAAAATGACCGCCGCTTTATGGTGTCGGCTCTCGGCTTTGAAGCCGACGGATTTTTGATAAAGGTGACCGCCGAGCTGATTGTAATTAATTCGGAGAACCCCGAGGTCTCTCCCGAGGCAAGGGTGTTTTCGGCAAAAAGCCGTGATATTGAGGGCGCGCTTGAGGAGATATCCTCCCGTCTTTCAAAGCCTATGCTTCTTGAGCACTGCGGAATTATAGCAATAGGGGAGAGCATGACTGCGGAACGGTTTTCACAGATATGCGATTATTGCTTTTACGAAAACCGCATAACCCTTTCGGCGTATATGATCTCTGCGAAAAGTCCCGAGCTTCTGCTGGGCGGAAAGCCCGAATCCTCTGCGGCAACGGGCTATGATATCATGAATATGATAGAGCGGCAGAGCAAATCTGACGGAATAAGCACCGACAGCCGCTTTTTTGAGATTGAATCGGCGCGTGAGAGCGGGAAGGATACTTTTACTCTGCCTCGTTTCGGAATGACGGAGGACGGCGTCGCAGATGAGGGAATAGCGATTTTTGAAAACGACAGGCTTGTAAGGCTTGTAAGCCGCGAGGCCGCAAATTCGGTCTGTTTTCGATTGCCGGGCAGGAGGTAAGCTATGATAAGAAAAGTCGATTACACCATGCATTCCGCCTGCCTTGCGGCGGTAGTTACAATAGGAGACGCAATCATATATCTGCCATCGGAATATAGGGGAGAGGCAATGCTGCCGGGATTTTTAATAGCGTCGGCAGCGGCGGTGCTGATATTCCTTGCGTCTCATTTTCTGTGTGTATATTCTTCGGGCGGCGCAATATATAAAAAGGTGCTTTTCACGGTGCTTGCGCTTATCCTTTCCGTTTACGCTCTACGCAGCGGTGCGCATTGCCTGCTTGTGTTTGCGGGTTTTGCCGATAAAATTCTGCTGCCCGACGGCGGCAAATTTATTGCGGCGTTTATTTTTCTTTTCACCGCTGCGGTGCTTTCCCTGAAAAACAGGATTGTGCTTTTAAAGCTTTCGTTCATTGCTGCGCCTCTTATTGCTGTATCTGCTGTGCTTTTCCTTTTGCTTACCGCAAAGGATCTCGAAGCGGATAACATAGCTATAGGCTCGTTTTTGCATTTGAAGGAGCTCTACGGCGGAGCTGCATATTTTTTCTCGGAAATATCGCTGCCTGCCGCGCTGATTCCGCCGTATTTTGTAATAAATGAAAAAAAGCCCCGCCTGTCGGCGGGACTTGCGGGGCTGTGCGCGGGTCTTGTCGTAACGGCGGCCGCGTGCACCGTAAGTGTGTTGCTTTTCGGCGCGCGGATGTCGGCGCGTTTGCCGTTTCCGCTGGCAGGCGCTGTGAGCACTGTGACGGTAGGTCCCCTTTTCACCAGAATGGACTGGATTGTTTACGGAGTTTTCTTTATCTCCGCTGTAATCAAAGCCGCATTTTGCTCGAGGCTGTGCTTCGGGCTGATTAAAGAGCTCAGTCCCCGAAAAAGGACGGGCTCTTTTCGATAATATCAAGCAGGCTGCCCATGCGTTCAAGAGAGGACACATAGTATTTTCTCATGCCGTCTATATCGCTCATGTCGAAATTCCGCGGTATGCCTGCGAAAATAAGTATTTCCGCTGCCGCAATATTACGGAATATTAAGGCTGTGATGCCTGCAATGACTAATACGATCACAAAAAGAGAGCAGCGCTTCGATAAACTGATATCGCCCGAGCTTTTTTGAAAGCTCTGCGTCGGTAAGCTTTTCTGCCTGATGTACGCTTTTATTATTCATCATTTTTTCTCTTCCCAATTTTCCGCCCAGCCTTCTCCCCAATCGTCTGCGGGATTGTAGGGCGCTGTTTTTTTGCCTGCGGCAAACATATTTCCGTTTTCGTCATAGGCAAAGCCGTCGCCCTTTACGGTATACCCCTCGGGCAGGGCGTAATATTGCACGCCGTCAAAATACCACATATGGCCGTCTTGGGAAACAAAGTCCTTTTTGTCGATGTCGGCGTATTCGTCTGCCTTCGCGTCCTTATAAAATACGCCGCTGAAGCTGCCGTCGGGACTTTGGGTGTCGCCGGCGGTGAAAAAAAGCTCAAGGCTGCGGCCGCCGACATCGAGCCTCGGGTAAGCAAAGCCGTTCAAAAAAAGGTATACGCCCTTACCGTCCTGCTTATCGACCAGAGTGCCGCTGCTCATGGCTTCCTTTGAGCAGGCTATATATTGCATGCGCGAGGTATCTATTACCAGTGTTTCCCCTTCGCAGTTCTGCCACATTCCGCCAAGCTTTTCGAGCGGGATGTCCGGTATTTCTCCGCCCGGGGTGAAGCGCGCGCCGTCAAGACTTTCACCGCCGCCGCTGCCTATTCTGCCGTACCGGGTGCGGTAGGTATAAGTGTTTTCAACCGTGTCGAGCCGCAGAATATTGCCGGATTCGTCAGTCCATACTCCGGACAGCTCCTTCGCTGCCATAAGGCCTTTGCGGTCTTTGGCGCCGTCGGCGTCGCTGCTTCCGCAGCCTGTAATAGAAATCGTGAGTACGGCTGTCAGCAGCAGGGAAAGCGTTCTGATGTATTTTTTCATAAGCGCTGCCTCACTGTTTCTCCGCCGTGCCCGAATCCGACAGCGCTTCGGAGAAGACGAATGTATCGTTCTTATCGTCCCAAAGCCATGCAAACACCGTAATGTCTCCGCCGATTTCAAAGGTCATGCGGACGTCGCTGTTCCCGTCATCATTGAGATCCGAAAAATCCGTGCTCCTGTATGCCTTAAACGGATCATTTACGGCAATCGGATATTCCGCCGAACCGAAAAGCATTTGAGACGGGGAATCATAATAAAAAGCCGCGTCCTTTTTGTGAACGCATATCAGAATATCGGTTTTTACGCCGCCGCGCGTAATACTGCCGTAATCGCTCACGATTCCCGTTGTGCGCCAATCCTGTCCGGCAATATTTCCGCCCGAAGTATCCGTCGTCCCTTTTTCGCCGCAGGATACAAGGACGCAGCATATTATAACGGATATAAGCGCAATTGTAATTTTTTTCATCGTTGTTCCTCCCTGTGTGTCACGAATGAGCCGATAAGCGTAAATCTCTGCTTTACACCGATGGCGTGTTTTTTTGCGTAATTATAACTGATACTACTTATATTTGTTGAATTTTATTACGTCTTGAGTATTCTGTCGGTGTAAATCCGGTTTTTTCCTTGAATATGCGGGAAAAATGATATTGGTTGGTAAATCCGCACTGTGCGGCGACAGCGTTTATTTTCAGAAAACCATCGGTTAAAAGCTGTTTTGCCTTGTTGATCCGTACCTCTATCAGGTATTGCTTAGGTGAAAGCTTATATTCTTCCGTAAATATTTTTCTGAAATATATTTCGCTTATGCTGCATTCGCGGGCTAAGTCCGAATTTGTGAGCTTTGGGTTGCTGAACTCTTTTTCAATAAGGCTTATTGCCGGGGCAAGTCTGCTTACGGAGGTGTTATCAAGCAATATACGGTGAAGAATACCGTAAAAAATACTCATTATTTCGGCTCTGTTTCCGTCAAAAAGGGACAGGGCTTTCATTTTTTCATAGTCCTTTATATACGCCGCGGGGTTAAGCACCGTAAATGAAAGTATATCGTTGCACGGGAAGTTAAGGCAGTCAAAATTTATAACGGGGAATCTCCCGGTTTTATCCCCGTGCAGGGAGTAACTCCTGCCTTTGGGTAAAATAACGGCTTTGTTTTTATCGGATACGACTTTTTTTCCGTCAATTGTATATGTAATCTGCCCGTCAATACAGAAAGAAAGACCAAAATATTTTCTGTCGGTTATTTCGGCAGTTTTTCCATGCGGTGACATAACGGTAAACATTTCTTTGATTTCGGTGACTGTAATACTGTTAAGCTCGTTCATACGGTAATCTCCGTTTCGTATTTATAACCATTATAAATATTTTTTATAAAGAACGCAACAGAAATATTTATAAAAAGTATCAAAAATATTAAAGTATTATCGTTTTACACATTGAATAGGCAAACCTGCAAAGCTATAATAAAGAAAAAAGGTTTAAGGGGGATGCTGATGAATAAGAAAAGCTTTTTTAACAATGATTCTGCCGTTCTTACCTGCATGGTGCAGGGAGATAACCCCGACAGAATAAAGGAGCTTATGAGAAAATCGATTCCGCAGGGCGCCGAGGCATTCGGAATACAGTTTGAGCAAATGAACAGTGAGTACAGAAAAGCCGAGATTTATAAGGAGCTTTTTTCCTGTGCGGAGGATAAGCCTACATATGTGACAAATTACCGATACGCAAAAAACGAAGGTAAGAGCGATGAACAGTTAGCCGAGGAATTGCTGGAATTGGCGGACTACGGCGCGGAGCTCTGCGATATAATGGGCGATTATTTTGATAAGCAGCCGGGTGAAATGACCTATAACGAAACCGCCGTAAAAAAGCAAAGAAATTTGATTGATAAGCTGCATAAACGCGGTGCTGAAGTGCTTATGTCAACCCATATTCAAAAATTCACCCCGGCTGACGAGGTGCTTAAAATCGCGCTTTCACACCAAAGCCGCGGCGCCGATATTTCAAAAATAGTGGTAGGCGCCGAGAATATGCTGAAAGACCGTAATTGGGGGCGGATTTTAAGATGAACTTGAACAGTACAGAAAAGTTAATTGATAAAATGATTAAAGAAAAGGACTTCGATTCCTACGCTGTTCTTGTAAGCAAGGACGGGCAGGAAAGGGTATTTATGTCCGATGATTTTTAAGCCGGGAACCTGTCAGCAATATTCCTGCAACGGAATGATCTTACTCGGTTATATTATTAAAAAAATATACGTTAAAGCCCTTGAGGAGGTCTTTAACGAAAAGAACAAAAAGCCGCTCGGGTATACAAGGAGTAAATTCAATTCGGCAGTTTGGGCGAGGGTCGGGGGCTCGGTTGGCTTATAGTTGACGAAAATATAACCAAACGGGCGTTAACAGCCTCCTTTTGGTCAGGAGGAAGACCGTTATTGTGTCAATGAGGTCTGACAGAATTGTAAAAACCGTTAATGTAAGTGAAAAGACTGTGATATAGCTCGCTCAAGGATTTACGGCTGCGTCTGTCGGGCATAGGCAAAATCGCATACCTAAACCATATTCGGAGCGGGTTGATTAAAGCCTTCGGCAAGCAGATTGATACAGTTTCAGCACCCCTTGAGGGGGGATGTAACGCGCCCCTCCGGGGTGACTCAAGCCTCCGCCTTAGCCGGAGGCTCTGGCTATAATCGCGGCGATTACAGCATGATTATTTTTGCGCCGAGCAGCTCTGCTTCGCGCTCTGAATGAGTAACCGCTATAAGAGTTTTTCCCCCGACGCCTTCGGATATGAGGGCTGCGGCTTTTTCGATATTTTCTTTATCAAGCCCCGCGAACGGCTCATCCAATATAAGGCAGCCGTATTCGGCTGAAAGCGCGCGGGCTATTGCGGCGCGGCGGCGCATTCCGCCTGACAGCTCCGACGGGTATTTATCCGCAGCTTCCGCTATTCCAAGCTGCGCCAGCATATAAAGCGCGGTTTCTTTTTCCGCGCCGATAAGGGTTATATTTTCAAGCACGGTTTTAAAGGGCAGCAGCCTGTCCTCCTGAAAAACGGCGGAAAAGCGCACGCCGCCCGTTTCAATGCTGCCGTCCGCAGGCTTTTCAAGTCCCATTATCAGCCGCAAAAGGGTTGTTTTACCGCACCCGCTTCCGCCGAAAATGCAGCTTCGCGCGCCGTCGGGAATTTCGAGAGAGAAGCCGCCGAAAATCTGCTTTTCACCGTAGGCAAACGAAAGATCATGTATTTTTATCATTCAAATACCTCCGTGCCAGCCGTTTAATTATAAGCTCAATAAGCAATGACAGCGCCGCCACCACCGCCGTAAGCGCGAAAACGCGCGGCGTTTCAAGATACAGCTTTGCGTCCTGCAGCAGTCTGCCTATGGAATTTACGGGTCGGCAGATGACCTCCGCCGCAACACCCGATTTCCACGCAAAGCCCAGCGCGTTCACCGCCGCAGCCGTAAAGGAAGGCATTATCAGCGGCAGCTTGATCTTAAAAAGAATTTTCAGCGGGGAAAGCCCGAAGACTCTGCCCATTTCGGCATAGCCGTTATCGAGATTGCGTATTCCGTTTTCAACATTTGACCATATCATGGGTAAAACCATTAAAAACGATATGAAAACGGACAAATACGCACTTTTTATCCATACAAGCGCTAAAATTATAAAGGAAGCTACGGGAACTGCGCGTATAAGGTGCAGAATGGGCGCGAAAATATCCCTGAAAACGCGAAATCGTGCCGATAATACCGCGCATATCGAGCCGATAATAAGCCCCGAAACATATCCTGCCGTGATTCTTAACATTGTGAGCAGAACGGCGCGCCAAAATTCGGCTGTTTTTCCAAGCTCCGCCAATGTTAAAAAAACCGCGCGCGGGTAAGGAATAAGCAATTCTTTGCCCACGGCGGCAGCGGCAAGCTGCCATACCGCAAGCCATAAAAGCGCCACGGCAGCCCGCCTTAAAATATTTTTAAATCTACTTTGCTTCATAATAGAAGGCATCATCCGGCAATGCTCCGCCTATGCTCTTGGGGTTGGCGTCGAAGAGAAACTTCAAATATGCCGAAAGGTCGGTTTTAAGTTCTTTTCCGTCTTCAAATACTATGTTGCAATAAGGCAGTGCCTTTTTGGCTATTGCGGCGGCTGCGACTATACCGTATTTCTCGCAGAGAGAGGCGGCGGTATCGGGGTCTGAATTGACCGATTTGACCGATTCCTCATATTCCTCCATGAATATTTTAACGGCGTCGGGGTTTTGCTCGGCATATTCCTTGCGAACGGCTACGCATCCCATAACAAGCTTTGTATCGCTTACCTTATCCCACTCTTTGTTCATATCGAGCGCGATGGTCGAGCCCTGCGCCTTAACGGTAATGGTTGTGGCAACCGGCTGGGGAGCAACCGCGATTATCTTTTCATTCTGCGCAAAGGCGGTAACAAGCTCGGTCGGCTGTGAAACAAAGTTAAGAGTAACGTCTGTTCCAACCTTCAAGCCGTTCTTTTCAAATATATAATTTATTATGTATTCGGGGTTTGCACCCTGACCCGTAGCATATACGGTCTTGCCCTTTAACGATTTAATGTCGGTTATTTCTTCACCTTTTGTTACAAGGCAAAGAACGCCTAAAGTATTAGCTGCAAGTACCTTTATACCTTTATCGGTCTTTTTGTAAAGGGTGGAGGCGAGGTTTGTGGCTATTGCGGCAATGTCCGCTTCGCCGTTTGTGAGCTTGGCAACGATCTCATCATTGCTGCCTACGGTTGAAATAGTGTAGTTGAGTCTGCCTGTTTTATCCTCCGCCTTTTTCATAAGCGGAGCCAGTCCTATGCCGGTAGGCCCGTTGAGCGCAAATACATTGCAGGCAGTGTCAAGCTTTTCGGGTGTGGAGCTTACGGAAGAAGCCGAGCTCTGAGGCTCGCTGCTTTCATTTTTCGTGCCGCAGGCGGCAAACGAGAACACCATAGCCGCAGCCATAAGCAAACTGATAATTTTTTTCATTTTTCTGTCACCTTTATCCTGTTATTTTCCCTTATAATAATCCCGCGCTTTTCAAGCGACTCAAGGCTGCGGTAAAGGCTTGCTCTGCCGAGTCCGAGCATGCTTGCAAGCTCGGTCATACTTTTGGGAATGGCAGCGTATCCGTTTTCGTCGGCGGAAAGAGTGAGGTATTTAAGCACCGTGTTCTCCGCGTCGGAGCAGGAAATAACGCTGATTCTGGCATTGAGAAATCTTATTCTGTCGGATAAAAAGGCAATATAGTTTATTGCCGCATGCGGATGCTTTTCAAAGAGCGAAGCCAACATTTCTTCGGTTATAAAGCATATTTCCGTGTCCTCCGCCGCCGTAACGGTGCTGACATATGCATCGGCAGTGCCGAAAACCGCCGCCGCCCCGAAGCAGGAGCCTGCGGGAATACGCTTCATAATGCTTTGCTGCGAATTGTTCGTAACCGCAGTCACCAAGCCTGATTCCACAAAACCGACGGCGCGGCGAAAGCTTTCGGGCGAATAAACCATTTCACCCTTTTTGAATTTCACAGCCTTGGGCAGACAGGAAATTATTTTCTTTTTTTCCTCCTCGGATAAGCCGGCGAGCAAAAACAAACCTTTGTATTCCGACATAAGATACCTCAATGTTTTTGTCTCATATGAGACAGTTTATTATATTATAACAGATATATTTATAATGTCAAGCAAAAAAATCGCAGCATCTGTCCCGTTTATTGGACAGATGCTGTTGTAAAATAATGTTCGTAAAATAAAGAAAAAAAGCTTGACAAATGTCGAATCAAAGGTTATAATACAGATATCGAACATTTGTTCGAAAGGAGAAAAATATGAATCCCGCTATGATTTTAAGAACAGTTTTTGAGTTTGCAATGCTTGCCGCCGTTCTTTGGGGAATATTCCATGAGGACAGGCTCGTTGCCTTTGAAAAGCGAATTGCCTGCCTTATTCGCCGCCGCAGACTGCGCGTGGTAAAGACCTCCGGTGTCCGCAAGGCAAGCTTTTAATTTGTAAGGAGTAAGGGCTTTCCCTGCAAATCACGGCTTTTGAATCAGCCCGGCTGTGTGCTCCGGGAAAAGCTGTTCGGCAAACCAGACCTCATGCACCTTAAATTCCTTGCCGTTCAGGTAATTTAACGGCTCTGCGTCGGAGGTGAAGGCGAATTTCAGGCGGTAGGAATAAAGCGCCTGGCGCGAAAAGCCTGCCTTTTTATCGTCGCCGAGCTTGCCGTATTTGCCGTCTCCCAAAAGCGGATGACCGATAGACGCCATGTGCGCCCTTATTTGGTGCGTTCTTCCTGTGAGCAGGTCTATTTCTATTAGGGACAGTCCGTTTTTGCTCGTTATAACGCGGTAGCGTGTTTTTATTGTGAGCGAGGAATCGGTTTTTTTATTTTTAAGGTAAACGCGATTTTGCTCGGCATTTTTTTCAAGAAAGCCCTCCAAGGTCGCTTCTTTTTTTTCGGGAATACCGTGAACCACCGCGAGATAGTGCTTTTCTATTTCGCGGGATTTTATTTTATCGCACAGCACGCGGAGCGCAGCGGCGTTTTTTGCCGCTATTACTATTCCGCCGGTGTTCCTGTCAATGCGGTTCGCAAGTGCGGGGCGGAAGCTGTTTTCATCATCGGGGCGGTATTCGCCCTTTTCGTAAAGGTAGCGTTGTATCCTCGCTATGAGAGTATCTCCGTATTCGTTTTTGTCCGGGTGGACCAGCAGACCCTGCGGCTTATCCGCCAGCAGAATGTTTTCGTCCTCATAAACAATGTTAAGTCTTGCCGGGGCTGACATAAAGTCGTACTTCGGCGCTTTTTGTTTTAAAAATTCATCGTTTATATACGCCTCGACGGTATCGCCCTCGGAAAGCTTGGTGTTTATCTGCGCACGTTTTCCGTTGACCTTTATTCTTTTGATCCTTATGTATTTAAACATTAAAGCAGCAGGCAGCTCAGGGCAGTTTTTGGTTATGAACCTGTCCAGCCGCTGGGACGCATCGTTTTTGGTTACGGTAAAAATTTTCATAGGAAAGCCTCTTGAATCTTGAAGAATATATTGTATAATGTGTTATGATATCGGATAATCCGGAAGGAGTGTTATAATTGGCAAAAAGTGTTCACAGCGGTCACCGCGACAGGGTGAGAGATGAGTTTTTGTTTAAGGGAATCAGTGAATCGACACCGCCGCACAAGGTGGTTGAATATATCCTTTTTCACTCTATACCGCAAAAGGACACAAATGAAACCGCGCACGCGCTTTTGGAACGCTTCGGATCGATATCCGGCATACTCGACGCACCTGCGGAGCAGCTTATGCAGGTAAAGGGAATAAGCAAGGTTTCGGTATCGCTTTTAAAGCTTATTCTCCCTGTGGCAAGAATTTATTCGAGCGAGAAAAACTCGGCAGATAAGGTGCTTAAAAACATTGATGACATATCGCAGTATCTTTTGGGCAAATATTTCGGCTATGATAAAGAGGTATTCTCAATGCTTTCACTCAATGCCTCGGGCAAGGTGCTGGGGTATGATGTTCTCTCAAGCGGAAATGTATCCGAGGTGACGGTGTCCGTGCGTGATATCGTGGAGGTTGTACTCAAAAGAAGAGCGGTATGCGTTGCCATTGCGCACAATCACCCGGGCGGCGTGGCGCTGCCGAGCGAGGAGGACATAAAAATAACCGAGCTGATAGACAGAACACTTAAAAATATCAATGCAAAGCTGCTCGACCATGTTATAATAGCGGGAGACGACTATGTTTCCATGGCGCAGAGCCGCTGCTTTGATTACATTTTTATGAAGTAAGCTCCGCTTCGGATTCCGCCATTCTGTAGCCGACGCCGCTTTCGGTAAATAAGTAAATCGGGCTTGATGAATCGCGTTCAATCTTTTTGCGCAGATTGGCTATATTTACCCTTAAAATTCCGCTGCCGTCGGCAATTCCGGCGCCCCATACGGTTTTTATTATATGATTGCCTGTCACCACACGGCCGGAATATCTGCACAGCAGTGCGAGAATTTTGAATTCGTTTTTCGTAAGGTGCACATCTGCGCCGTCCACCGTAACTCGGCGGCTGTTAAACTCCACCTTCAGCCCGCCGCTTAAATAGACCGCAGAAACGCTCTCGCCGCGCGACTCTTCAAGCGCCTCAATCCGGCGAACGCAGGCTCGCACCCGAGCCAAAAGCTCGCCCGACAGAAACGGCTTGCGGATAAAATCGTCCGCACCGGCATCCAAAACGTCGGTCACGGCGCGTTCACCCGCCGCTGCCGATACGGCGATTACCGCACCGCAGCCGGCATCCAGGGCTGCTTTTATGAGTCTTCTGCCGTCGGAAGAGGGATAAAGCGGATCGGTGATAAGAATATCCGGCGGATTTGCCGAAATTTCGGCACGGCAAATTGCAGGGTCGGCAGAGTATGAAAGCTCATAGCCCGCCTTTGAAAGCAGCGCCTTTAAAAGCCGCGCGTTCTGTCTGTCGGGGTCGGAAATAACAATATGTCTTTTCAAGCAATCACCTCAAGCCCGTTATTCGGCAGTGCCGCCGTCCGCCTTCTGCGCCGAATAACTGTTTTCTTCCAATATAAAGTCCTTAATATTGTTTTTTGCGGTTTCAAGATCGTATACATAGTACCATACGCCTTTGATTATTTTCCCCGAAGAGGGTATGCTTTCGTTCGGAACGCTCAGCTGTTCAAACTCGGGGGACGAAATCAGCCCCCACGAGCCCAGTGAAATAATATCGTTTGCCGAAAGCGAGGTTTCGCATTCCTTCAAAAACATCTGCGCAAACTGCGGCAGCTTTAAAGCGCCCAGGCTCTTTGCCTTGTTGAACATCGCCATAAGCACTGTCTTTTGGCGGTTGCCGCGCTGAACATCACTGTCAATATGCCGTATTCTCGCATAGCATACCGCCTGTGCGCCGTTGAGTGTTTGCTCTCCTGCAGAGGCAATGTCGGGGCACTCCATCTTAAGCGAGCGCATTTCCGGGAAAATATTTCGGTTCAGCTCGTTTTTTTCCGCCTCCGTCACATTAACGGTAACGCCGTTTATGTAATCTATAACCCGCGCAAGCCCGAAAAAGTTCATGGTTACATAGTCGCTTATTTCCAAATTGAAATTCTGATTAAGGGTCTTCACCGCCAGCTGCGATTTGCCGTAGGCATAGGCGTGGGTAAGCTTGTCCTTTGAATGCCCCTCGATTGCGACATAGGTGTCTCTGGCAATTGAGGTCAGCTTCAGCTTGTTATGCGCCTTATCGACCGTCAGAATTACTATCGCGTCGCTGCGGCCTACATTGTTATCCTGCCTTGTGTCAAGCCCCAAAAGCGCTATGTTGCGCACATTTTCGTACACCTGCGGCTCTTCGGAGTTTATGCCTATGTCGTTCTTATCAAGCGGAGTGCGCTTGACTGTATTTATCAGCCTGTAGGCATAGAGATAAAATCCCGCGCATGCCGCTGTCAGCAGGCAGATCACTGCAATCAGCAGATTCTTCAGCACGCGCCTTTTTTTGCGGCGCTTGCCTTTTGATCTGCGAGGCTTTGAAACCGAAGAAATATCCTCATAACGCTGCGGCGTATTGCGTCTGCCCGAGCTTGAATATATATTGTTGTCGTCTTCTCTGTACTGCAAAAACATCACCTTTAAAAGCATTATACAATACGAAAGCAAAAAAGTAAATAGCAATGCACCGATCGGCAGCTTTAAAAAAATAAAAAAAATAAAAAATAACACTTGATTTTATTCTCAAGATATGATATTATACTATGGCAGTCAAAAATTTGCCTGTATGCGCTGATAGCTCAGCTGGATAGAGCGTCTGGCTACGGACCAGAAGGTCGGGAGTTCGAATCTTCTTCAGCGCGCCATGAAAAAAGCAATTGCGTTTTGCAATTGCTTTTTTCATTTATATTCGCCTTAAGACAAGTGATATTCGCTTCGCGAGTGTCCGCGTGAATATAATATCACTGTGAGCAAAGCGAACAATATCACTTTTTCGGCAGGCAAAAATATAACGCCGAGGAAGGCTTAGCATATCACTATCCATTTACAGATTAATGTATGTAAATATCATTGAAATATTAAAGATACGCAAAAACGGAATTGAAATTCACACGAAACAATAAAATTAAAAGTCGGAAAAACGATTCGCTATATCCAAAGCGTATCCGCTTTGCCGTTCCGAGATAATATGGTCGTAAACAGCTTTGGCTATACTTGCGGAAGAATGACTGATTTGTGCAATGATGTATTTTTCGGGCAGACCCATATCAAACAGCTCCGAGACATAAAAGTGTCTTAAATCGTGAGAGCGAAAAAGCGACAGGGTTATTTCTTTTCAGTATTCGTCTGAAACCGGCTGACAGAAAATGCGGGTTATAAGGCACTGTTTTTCCTCTTAGACGCCCGGTAAAGCATTTGATAAGGCGACCTTTTACTTCCTTTTTTGTTTTGCTGTCCGATTTTTAATATACATCCAAGCCGACTGTTTCAAGGCGGATGAAAACATTATAGCGTTCATTTTCTTCTTTTTTTAAAGAAAATGGGTCATATCTCTTTACAACGCAGATTTTCGGCATAAAAAATGCTTGACCTTTGTACTGCAGTGTGATATAATATCTATACCTCTGAAAAGGTTCTTTTTTTTTGCAAAGGAACCGGTTATAATGCCTTGCGAATATATTGTGCATGTGCTTTTCGCCCACAACATTATGTTGCGGACGGGCACAATGATTCGGGCAAAACCGAGGGAGGCGTTTACTTTTACGGTGTCGGGTTTCCGGCGTGAATTAGTAAAAGCAAAAAATATTTCCGTAAAGCGGGAGGTGCCGTTATGAGAGTTAAAATCACACTTGCATGCACTGAATGCAAGCAGCGCAATTACAACACAATGAAAAACAAGAAAAACGATCCTGATAGGCTTGAAATGAACAAGTATTGTAGGTTCTGTAAGAAGCACACCCTACACAAGGAAACGAAGTAAGGGGGCGGGCGAATGAAGGTACTAAACAAAATTTGCCGCTTTGCGGCATCGGCTTTCGGTCTTGCTTCTCTCGTTCTTTTCTTTATGCCGTTTGCAAACATCGTGAGCGGCGGAAACAATGCTTCGCTGGTAGGCGCGATACTTGCCTTCGGCGGTAAGGCTACCGTCGGCGGGACGGAATATGCCATGGCGAAATCGTCGGATATTCTGTTTTGTCTTCTTTTGACTGTGATTGCACTTATTTTAAGCATTTTTTCCTTTAAATCCAAAAAGCTTCGTTACTTTGCCCCGGCAATAGGAATCATTGACGCGGTTTATATGCTCGTCATTGCCGTCAGCAACCCTTATAAGTTTGTTGATAAGCGTCCGTTACCGGATGTTACCGGCATTACCTATTCAAGCTTTGTGCTTCTCACCGCCATTGCTCTTTTCGTTTTCACAATACTCGCGGCTGCGTATCTTTTCGTCGACGATTATATCGAGGTTCTCGAATCAAAGGGTGAAAAGCTTACCATCTTAAAGCGTGTTATCCGTTTCTTCCGCGATTATAAGAGCGAGGTTAAAAAAATCGTATGGCCCGGCCCCAGAGATGTCGTTAAAAACACGGTTATCGTGCTTTTAATGTGCGTTATCGTAGGCGCGTTCATATGGTTGGTGGATTACGGCCTCGGTCAGCTTTTGAAGCTGATATTGGGCGCGTAAGCTGCCGGAGGTAATTTATGGCTGATACACAAGAGGCAAAATGGTATGTGGTGCATACCTATTCCGGTTATGAAAATAAGGTTGCGGGCGACTTGGCAACAATGGTTGAAAGCCGCGGTATGCAGGATCTGATTCAGGATATAAAGATTCCTACCGAAACCGTTACCGAAATCAAGGAAGACAAGAAGCGCGAGGTTGAGCGCAAAATTTTCCCCGGTTATGTGCTGATTAAAATGATCGTTACCGATGACAGCTGGTATGTTGTAAGAAACATCCGCGGCTGCACAGGCTTCGTCGGGCCGGCATCAAAGCCCGTCCCGCTTACAGACGAGGAGGTCGTTGCTCTCGGCGTTGAAAAGCACAGCGTTGAGGTCGGCTACAAAGAGGGAGACAATGTTAAAATCATCAGCGGTCCGCTCGAGGGCTACTCCGGTACCGTTAAATCGGTTGATACTGCGAACAACAGCGTCTGTGTGGCGCTTTCAATGTTCGGCAGGGAAACTCCGGTTGAGTTTGAGCTTGATCAGATAGCGCTTGATGACTGATTGCTTAATACGCAGTAATGCTTATTAACTTATCCGCCGAAACAGCGGAAGCCCGGCACAGGCTTACAGTGCCACGGTGGGAGGAACGGAATATGACCGTTCCGAAAGGCGTTTTATCGCCGCTACCACGAATAATGGAGGTGCAAACAAATGGCTCAGAAAATCACAGGTTACATTAAACTTCAGATCCCTGCAGGTAAAGCTACTCCGGCTCCGCCGGTCGGCCCTGCTCTCGGTCAGCACGGCGTCAACATTATGGCGTTCACAAAGGAATTTAATGAGAGAACCAAGAACGATGTAGGTCTTATAATTCCGGTTGTTATTACCGTTTATGCGGATCATTCGTTCAGTTTTATCACTAAAACTCCGCCGGCAGCCGTTCTTATCAAGAAGGCTTGCGGTATTGAAAGTGCTTCCGGCACACCGAACAAAACCAAGGTTGCCAAAATCACCAGAGAGCAAGTTAAGAAAATCGCCGAAACGAAGATGCCCGACCTGAACGCTGCAAGCATCGAGTCCGCTATGAGCATGATAGCCGGTACTGCCCGCAGCATGGGTATAGAAGTTGTCGATTAATTCTCTCTTGTGGGAGGAAAATTCCGATTTAACCACTTATTGGGAGGTAAACAATGAAACACGGTAAAAAATATAATGACAGCGCAAAGCTTATCGAAACCGGTAAGTTTTACGATACTGAAGAGGCTGTTGCGGTTGCTGTAAAGACCGGAACTGCCAAATTTGACGAAACGGTTGAAATTCATGTTCGCTTGGGCGTCGATTCCCGCCATGCCGACCAGCAGGTCAGAGGCGCGGTTATTCTCCCCAACGGAACAGGCAAAACCGTAAGAACTCTTGTTTTCGCCAAGGGTGACAAGGCTGACGCAGCTAAAGAGGCAGGCGCTGATTTCGTAGGCGCCGAAGAGCTCATTGCCAAAATCCAGAACGAAAACTGGCTTGATTTCGATGTTGTTATCGCAACACCCGATATGATGGGCGTTGTCGGACGTCTCGGTAAGGTTTTAGGCCCGCGCGGTCTCATGCCGACTCCGAAGGCAGGCACCGTAACCCCTGATGTTGCCAAGGCTGTTACCGAGGCAAAGGCAGGTAAAATCGAGTACCGTCTTGACAAGACCAACATCATTCACTGCCCCATCGGTAAGGTTTCCTTCGGTGCCGAAAAGCTCAAGGAAAATCTTGACGCTCTTATGGCTGCCATCGTTAAGGCAAAGCCGGCGTCGACCAAGGGTCAGTATATCAAGTCCTGCGTAATAGCTACAACAATGGGCCCCGGAATAAAGCTCAATGTTGCAAAGTTCGGCGCATAAGACTTCTTAAAGCTTTAATGTGCGGCAGCGGATCTTCGGGTCTGCTGCCGCGCTTAATTTTACGGCAATGTCGGCGGCTTCTTTGGGGCGCGGCATTATCCGAGTTGTATTTATTGCAATTTATCCCTTGATATTAAAGGGATAATGTGGTAATATTTATACCGTCAGGAGCGTGAAACACAATGAAAACAGTAGTATCGGTTATAGGTAAGGACGCGGTAGGAATAATTTCCGAGGTAAGCGCGGTGTGCTCGGAGTGCAATGTTAATATAGTTGACATTACGCAGTCGGTTTTGCAGGATATGTTCGTAATGGTAATGCTTACGGAAATTGACGGGCTTAACTGCACGTTTGCGGAGTTTTCGGATAAAATGAAAGCACTGGGTATAGGCAAGGGGCTTGATATTCGCGTAATGCACGAAGATATTTTCAATTCAATGCACCGCATTTAAAAAAGGAGCTGCCCCAATGCTTAATATTAACGATATAATGGAAACCATAAATATGATTTCCGAGGAAAATCTTGATATCCGCACGGTGACAATGGGGATTTCCCTGCTTGACTGCGCCGATTCGGATATAAAGAGCTCCTGCGATAAAATTTATGAGAAGATAACAAGACTCGCCGGCAACCTTGTTAAAACCGGTGAGGATATAGAGCGGGAATACGGTATTCCGATAATAAACAAGCGAATTTCCGTAACCCCCATATCAATGCTTGCCGCCACCGGCGGCGACCCGGTGCTTTACGCCAAAACGCTGCAGCGCGCGGCGGACGCTACGGGCGTAAACTTTATAGGCGGCTACTCCGCCCTTGTGCATAAGGGCTTTTCTGCGGGGGATGAAGCGCTTATACGCTCAATTCCCGAGGCGCTCGACACTACCGAAAACATTTGCTCATCGGTCAATATAGGTTCTACAAAATCGGGCATAAATATGGATGCGGTAAAGCTAATGGGCGAAATTGTGCGCAAGACTGCCGAAAAAACCGCCGACCGCGACTGCATAGGCTGCGCAAAGTTAGTTGTATTCTGCAATGCGGTTGAGGATAACCCCTTTATGGCGGGCGCGTTCCACGGCGTGGGCGAACCCGATTGCGTGGTGCATGTTGGCGTTTCGGGTCCCGGCGTTGTTCAGGCGGCGCTTAAAAAGTACCCGAATGTTGACCTCGGAAGCGTTGCCGAAATAGTAAAGCGCACGGCGTTTAAAATAACCCGTATGGGTCAGCTTGTGGGAACGGAAGCCTCAAAGCGGCTCGGCGTTCCTTTCGGTATAGTGGATTTATCGTTAGCCCCCACGCCCGCGGTGGGCGACTCGGTGGCGCATATTCTTGAAGAAATGGGGCTTGAAACATGCGGAACGCACGGCACTACCGCGGCGCTGGCTCTGCTTAACGACGCGGTTAAAAAAGGCGGCGTTATGGCGTCTTCCTCCGTCGGCGGGCTTTCGGGCGCTTTTATTCCCGTTACAGAGGACGCAGGCATGATAGCCGCAGCGCGCTCGGGCGATTTGCAACTTGAAAAGCTGGAGGCTATGACGGCGGTTTGCTCTGTGGGGCTTGATATGATAGCGATTCCCGGCGAGACCCCCGCAGAGGTTATTTCCGCAATAATTGCGGACGAGGCGGCTATAGGTATGGTAAACTCGAAAACCACGGCGGTAAGGGTGATTCCCGCAATAGGCAAAAAGGCGGGCGAGGAGCTTAATTTCGGCGGGCTTTTGGGCTCGGGACCGATAATGCGCGTAAACCTTGAAAAAAGCCCGAAGAAGTTTATCGACCGCGCGGGGCGCATACCTGCCCCCCTGCAAAGCCTTAAAAACTGATGAGCGGGAACATAATTTTAATAGGTATGCCGGGCTCCGGCAAAAGCACGGTGGGCGTTTTGTTGGCAAAGGCGGCGGGTATGCGGTTCTCCGATACCGACCTTTTAATTCAGCAGGAAACCGGCAAAAAGCTTCAGGAAATAATAGACGGAGACGGGCTTGATTTCTTTCTTAAAACCGAGGAAAATGTAATAGCCGCGGCGGATTTTGAAAATTCGGTGGTTGCAACGGGCGGCAGCGCGGTTTTCGGCGAAAGGGCTATGAAAAAGCTTAAAAGCGGCGGCACAACGGTGTTTCTTGACGTGCCGCTTGAAGAAATAGAGCGCCGCATAAACAATATCACAACGCGCGGTATTGCAATGCGGCGGGGCGAAACGCTTGAAAGCGTTTATAACGAAAGGCTGCCGCTTTATAAAAAATACGCCGATATAACGGTGAAAAGCGGCAACGCAGAGGAAACGGTAGCAGAAATATTAAAACAGATTAGTTAAGAGCACCGTTCCACAGCGGCATATTTGCTATATATTTCTCCTCAACGGCGGGAACATAATATGCGCAGTAGATTTTAAAGCCTTGTTTTTTTAAGCTTTCGTTTCCTGTGCTTTCTTCCGCCACAAAAAAACGGTAATAGGGTATATAATACTTTTCCCACGGCGCAAACCGATAAACAAGCTCGGTTTGCGCTGTTTTATCGCTTTTTTTAATTGCGGTGGGGGAAGAAGTAACATATTTCCCGTCATACAAAAGCTCCTTTGCCTTATCGGGGGATATAACGGGGTAATTCCCGATTTTATCGCCGAGATTAGGCAAATCAGTGCTTATTTGTTCCAATTCTCCGTTATCGTTCGGGGTGAAACGGGTTTTATAAAAATTGTAATTTATGATTTTTTGAACTATATCATCGCTGTCCTTATAAAAGCTGATATGATATGACTGCCTGCCGTAAATATCGCAGTCGCCGCCGTATAAATTTAAAATATACTTTCCGTCTTTAAATAAAGCGCTGTATTTATTCTTTAAATATCCGGCGCTTTTTTTCATATCTTTATATGATGCATAATATCCGAAATTATATCTTTCGGGCAAGCTTTCTGCTTTTTTAAAATAAACGGAAATATCCGTATCTGTAGCCGTGATTTTTATGCTTTCGCTCTCGGCAAATACCGCGCCGCCGTCATTTGAAACGCTGCCGAAGCCCTTTAAATTCAGCTTTTCGGCGGTGGCGGTTATCAGCTCTTTTAATTTATTTTCGGGTGTATCGTTTTTAACCCTGAAAACAGGCAGCGCGGCAAGTGAAATATTCTCGTTCCACGGGTTTGCGTTTACAAGCTCCGAAATATCGTGCGCAAGGTACCCTTCATAGCCGTAGCCGCCGTCGTGCGCGCCTATTTCAAGCGTGGGTAAATCGGTATCGGGGGACAAGGTGCTGCTGTCGGTGCTTTCGTTTTTTGCACTGTTAAGCGGAAAAATATCGGAAAAATTCACAGTAACAGCTATGCCGACCGCGATAATTACGGGAGCGGCGCAAAGCAGTAATTTATTTTTCTTTCTCCGCTTTTCCGCAATAATTTTGCGGCGGCGGCAGACCTCCGCCTTTCTTTCTTCAAAGCTTTTCACGGTATATCCTCCTTTTCAAGCTCTTTTCGCATAGCCGCTTTTGCACGGCAGAGCAAATTATCAACCTGCTTTGCCGATTTTTTCAAAATTTCGGCGGTTTCCTTATATGAAAGCCCCTCAAAATAAATCAGGTGCACCGCCGCCCGCATATCGGGCGGCAGCTTTAATAAAGCAGAGTTTAATATGCGCGTCTGTTCGCTTTTTAAAAACACACTTTCGGGGGATTCTTCTTCCGCCGATATATTCTCGTGCAGTTTCTCGGCGGCGTGCCGTTTGCGGTGCTTTATAAGGTTGAGCGCGCGGCTTTTGCCTATCATATAAATATAGGTTTTAAGCGATACCTTAAAATTGTATTTCCGCCTGTTTTCCGCTATATAGGCGAATACATCTATGGCAATATCCTCGGCGGTGTGCGGGTCGTTTACATATCTGTTTATAAAGAATATAAGCCCGTCGAAATATTCGCGCATTATTCCGTCAAATGCGTTTTCGTCTCCGCCTAAAAACAGTCGGTATTTATCCTCGCCGCTCACAAAACCGCCCCCTCACTTCTTATACAACCGAAAATGTATTTTTCCTTATATTATCATATTTTCCGAAAAATTGAAATATCGTAAACGGCGGGATTGACAAACAAAAGCGTTGAGTATATAATATATAAGTTAAATTATGTTTATTTAAGGATGTATATTTATGGAGTGGACTTCGCTTAACGACCTGCGCGAAAAATATCTTTCATTTTTTGAGTCAAAGGGGCATATGCGGCTGAAAAGCTTTTCGTTAGTGCCTAATAACGATAAGTCTTTGCTGCTTATAAATTCAGGCATGGCGCCTATGAAAAAATATTTCACGGGTGAGGTAACGCCGCCCTCAAAGCGGGTTACAACCTGCCAGAAGTGCATAAGAACGCCCGACCTTGAGCGTGTTGGGCACACCGCGCGCCACGGCACATATTTTGAAATGCTCGGCAATTTCTCCTTCGGGGATTATTTTAAGGAGCAGGCAATAGAGTGGGCGTGGGAGTTTTTAACCAAGGTGCTGGAAATTCCGTCGGATTTATTGTGGCCCTCGGTTTATGAGGAGGACGACGAAGCCTACACTATCTGGCGCGATAAAATAGGCGTGCCCGAAAGCCACATTGTAAGACTCGGTAAAGAGGATAACTTTTGGGAGCATGGGACAGGTCCCTGCGGACCCTGCAGCGAAATATACTTCGATCGCGGCGAAAAATACGGCTGCGGTAGCCCCGACTGCAAGCCGGGGTGCGACTGCGACCGCTATATGGAAATATGGAACAACGTTTTCTCCCAGTTTAACAATATGGGGGACGGCACTTATACAGAGCTTGAGCATAAGAATATAGATACCGGAATGGGTCTTGAGCGTCTTGCCTGCGTTATGCAGGGGGTTGACAATATGTTTGAGGTTGATACCATACGCAACATATTAAATAAGGTCTGCGAAATGTCGGGCAAGGAGTACGGAAAGGACGATAATACCGATATTTCTATCCGTGCTGTAACCGACCACATAAGAGCTTCGGTATTTATGATAAGCGACGGTATTATCCCGTCAAACGAGGGTAGGGGTTATGTTCTTCGCCGTATAATCCGCCGCGCGGCAAGGCACGGCAAGCTGATAGGCATAAACAAGCCGTTTTTAACCGAGCTTTCAAACGCGGTTATTGCCGAAAACAAGGCGGGCTACCCCGAGCTTGTGGAAAAAGAGCAGCTTATTAAAAAGGTTATTTCCAATGAGGAAAGCAACTTTAACAAGACTATTGACCAAGGCTTGAATCTGCTTAAAGACCTGATAAAGGCGGGCGGCGTGCTTTCGGGTGAGGACGCATTTAAGCTTTACGATACCTACGGTTTTCCGCTTGACCTTACAAAGGATATTTTAGCCGAAAACAATATGACCGTGGATGAGGAAAAATTCCGCGAGCTTATGGAAAATCAGCGCCAAATGGCGCGTTCCTCCCGCAAATCCGCCGATGCGGAAAGCTGGAAGAGCGACGGCATAAGTTTTGATAATATTCCCGCTACCGAATTTGTGGGATATACCGAGAATAAGTGCGGCGCGCGCGTGCTTGATATTGTGGCGGACGGCGAGCATACTTCCTATGCCGCAGAGGGCGCAAAGGCAATTATAGTGCTTGATAAAACCGCATTTTATGCCGAAAGCGGCGGTCAGGTGGGCGATACGGGCGTTATTTACACTGATAATGCCGTGTTTAAGGTTACTGATACAAAGAAGACAGCGGGCGGCGTGTTTACCCACTTCGGCACGGTTGAAAAGGGTGCTTTAAGCGTAGACGATACCGTTACGGCGGAATTTGATACCGAACGCCGCAGCGCTATTCGCCGCAACCACACCGCGGCGCACCTTTTGCAGGCGGGTCTGCGTGCGGTTTTGGGCACGCACGTTGAGCAGGCGGGTCAGCTTGTAAACGAAAACGCGGTGCGCTTTGACTTTACGCATTTTTCGGCTTTAACCGCCGAAGAAACCGAAAAGGTTGAAAGCTTTGTAAACACCGCCATACTTGAGGGTATCGCGGTTGAAAACACCGAAATGCCCATAGCCGAGGCTCGTAAACTCGGCGCAATGGCGCTTTTCGGCGAAAAATACGGCGAAATAGTGCGCGTTGTAAACGTAAAGGATAAATCAATTGAGTTCTGCGGCGGCACACATATTGATAACACCGCTAAAATAGGACTTTTCAAAATAATTTCGGAATCAAGCGTAGCGGCGGGCGTTCGCCGTATTGAGGCGGTAACGGGGCTTAACGTTATATCCCTTATAAATGCCGATAAAGCACTTATAGCAAGCACTGCCGATACTTTAAAATGCTCTGCGGGCGATATTTCAAAGCGCGCTTTGCAGCTTACAAACGAGCTGAGAGACACAAAAAAGCAGCTTGAAAAAACCGAGGCTAAACTGGCGGCGGGCAAAATAACCGAGATAATAAACAGCGCAAAGGAAATAGGCGGCGTTAAGGTTGCGGTGGCACGGCTTGACGGCACCGCCCCCGACGAGCTTAAAAAGACCGCCGAAACCGTAAAGGCAAATTATGCCGACGCGGTTGTTGTGCTTGCGGCGGTAAACGGCGAAAAGCTCACCTTCTGCGCCGCCTGTGGTAAGGATGCGCTGAGTAAAGGCGCGCACGCGGGCAACCTTGTGCGCGAGGTTGCAAAGGCAGCCGGCGGCAACGGCGGCGGAAAGCCCGACCTTGCAATGGCGGGCGGTAAGGATATTGCGGCGGCGGATAAAGCGCTCGGCACTGCTGAGCAGGTAATTGCCGCTCAAATAGGAGTGTGAAAAAATGGCAGACTGTTTATTTTGCAAAATAGCGGCGGGGGAGATACCCAGCACCAAGGTGTATGAGGACGAGTATGTCTATGCCTTTAAGGATATTGACCCGCAGGCGCCGTTTCATGCGGTGGTAATTCCGAAAAAGCACATAGGTTCGGCAGATGAAATAGATTCATCAAACAGCATGGAAGTTGCGCGCGTTTTTGAGGCGATTGCGAAAATTGCAAAGCAGGAAAACCTTGAAAACGGCTACCGCGTTGTAAATAACTGCGGGGAGGACGGCGGTCAGACCGTTCACCATATGCATTTTCACCTGCTGGCACGCAGAAACCTTGCGTGGCCTCCCGGTTGATACGGCGGTATTTAATATTTTTAAAGGGGAATAAAAAATGGCTGAATATTACACTATGAAAATAGCCGGTCTTGAAAGACGGCTTGAAAAATTTCCTGTAAACGAGAAAATGGACATCGCCGCATTTATAATTTTCGGCGATGTTGAGCTGACTATTGCAGGCTGCGAGGAGCTGCGCAAAAAGCTGCCCGAGTTTGATGTTATTTTAACGCCCGAGGCAAAGAGTATTCCTATAGCCTACGAAATGGCGCGCCAGACGGGTAAACCCTATATAATCGCCCGCAAGGGTATGAAGGTGTATATGCGCCACCCGCTTGAGGTAAATGTAACCTCAATTACAACGCAGCACGAGCAGCACCTGTTTTTGGGCGAGAGCGAAACTAACCTGATAAAAGGTAAAAGAGTGCTTATTATAGACGATGTTATAAGCACCGGTGAATCGCTTGCCGCAGTGCGCGAGCTTGTTAAAGAGGCGGGTGGAACAGAAGCCGCCGCATGCGCGTTTTTAGCAGAGGGCGACGCCGCAGACCGCAAGGATATAATTTTCCTTGAGAAGCTTCCGCTTTTCTTTAAGGACTGAAAAAATTCAGGCTCTTTGTCAATAGTTGGGGTAAAGAGTTAAAATGAGAAATTGAGTGCAAGCAGTTTGCTAATAGGCAGCTGCTTGTTCTTTGTTTTGTTGCATATGAGAAAATATATGTAAAATGCGGCTTCCGTAAAATGATTATAGAGCATATTGGAGTCTCCGTTTATGGTATCTACTCATTTCCATTTTAACGGTTTCTTTCCAAATATGCTCTACTTTTTTATTTTATCTTATTTTTCTTCGTAGGCTCTGCTTGCTTACCACAACATTTATTATAGAGCCCTTTTAAAGGACATATGGGCGGTCGTTTTACATATAATACGCTATGCGGTTCGATTTAGTGCATAATACCCATTGTAAACGCGAAGGATATCTTCTTTTCGCAGAGGCGGTATTTCTCATCAAGCGCAGGCCCGCAGGAAGCAGAGCCTATTCCCGAAACCTTGTAATCGATTCTTACATGCACAGCATCGGGCTCGCCTATTTCATCGGTATGTTCAGCCGCCGTCAGCTGCTCTATGCTGTGCGACAAAACGCATATCTCCATTTTGTCGTCCGCTTCAAAGCGCAGCTTATCCGCGAGCTCAAGCCAGCCGCAGTCGGTGTGGTTGCCGTGCTCCTGCGGACGGACATAATTCACATATTCGCTGCCTGCGTCAGACGAATGAACGCCTATCACGCCGTGGTGGGTCATATCGCAGTAGCTTTCAAGAGGCCCGTTTCCGAAGTATTTGAACTTACCGTCGGTAAGCGGCAGAGTCAGCTCAAAGCCCAGACGCGGCAGCCAGAAAACATTTTCGCGGATATCGCCGCAAAGCTGCGTTTTTACACTTCCGTCGGCAAAGAATTCATAGCTCAGTGTGTATTTAAAAAACGGCAAACGCGAAACACCGGCGGACGACATATCGAATGATACCTTGTTCCCCTGTATTTTGAAGGAATAGACCTTGTTAAAAACACAGTCGAAATTTTCACCCTGCCAAATATTCGTTCTGTCCCAGTATACCCTTATGTTTCGGTCGTTATCGGTAGTGGCGCGGAAATATGAAAGCTTCATAGGCTCTGTGAGCAGCTCCTCGCCGTTTTTTACAATACTCTCAAAAAATCCGGTCTGCTTTGAAAGTACATAGCAAAAATCCTCGCCCTGCGCTGTTATTTCAAATTCCGTTTCGGTAACGTTCAAGGGCTCTGCGGTGATTTCGTTCGTCGCTTTTTCTGCAGGTATTTCCTCCTGCAGCCTGCCGACCTCATTGCCGTCAAGATCGGTCATCTTAACGGTTATAAAGCAACCGAAACGGCAGCTCTCCGGCAGAGCCGCCGATGGGGTAAGCACAAACGTCTCCCCGGGGCGGGTATTAAGCCGTACTATCTTCTTTTCAAGGCTTTCACCGTCAACAGTAATATCATATTCAAAGGAATACCCGTCAAACGAGGTGAAATCAAAGCAGTTTTTAAGGAGCAGCGAGCCGTTATCCCAGCTTATGCGGAAGGGCGCGTATGTATTTTTTATTTCAAGCGTGCCCGCCTTAAAGCTGCGGTCTGCAAACACCATTCCGTCACAGCAAAAATTGCCGTCGTGAGTAAGCTCGCCCTCAAAATCGCCGCCGTATTTCTGAACGCCGTTTTCTATGAAAACATGATCCGCCCATTCCCAAACGCAGCCGCCTATAAGACTTTTATGACTGTATATTGCGTCCCAGTAATCCCATATTCCGCCGGGGCCGTTGCCCATAGCATGAGCATATTCGCACATAAACACGGGTTGATTTATTTTTTCATCCTTTGCAAAGCCCGAAAGCATTTCCACGCTCGGGTACATCCATGAGAAAATATCGGTATTATCGGGCGTGCCCTTGCGCGAGGCATCCTCGCAGTGTGCAAGGCGCATATCGTCACGGCTTTTGAGCCATTCGATCATATCGTGCTGATTTTTTCCAAAGCCGCTCTCGTTGCCGGTAGACCAGATTATTATGCTCGTATGTATTTTATCGCGTTCATAGGCGCGCTCCATGCGCTCTAAAAATTCCTTATGCCACATATCGCTCGCACACGGCCATATTGTATCGTCCACATCATAGCCGTAGCCTACATTGGCATATCTGCGCACAAAGCCGTGAGTCTCGATATCCGTTTCGAGAATAACATAAAGCCCCAGCTCGTCACAGTAATCAAGAAACTCCGGCGACGGCGGGTAGTGCGAGGTTCTTACACAGTTTATATTAAGCCGCTTCATCAGCTTTAAATCGCGCAGAATATCCGCACTGCTCATAGTCCAGCCCTTTTCCGGGTCGGTATCGTGGTGGTTTACACCCTTAAGCTTAACAGGTGTTCCGTTTATAAGCAGCTCGTTATCGTCAGATATTGCTATTGTTCTGAAGCCTACACGTCGGGTTATTGTTTCACCCTCGGTGCAAAGCTTTACGGTATAAAGCTCGGGGGTCTCCGCAGTCCAGAGCTTAGGCTCGGGCACAGTAAAAGCAAGCTCGCCGTTAAGGGAATTTCCGCGCTCCAAAAGATGATCGCCGTCATAAAGCTCGGCAGAGAACTCAGCGTCGGATGAGCAGTATATTTTATTGTCCCGCGCCTTTATATCAATATCAAAAAGATGACCGTGCGGGCGGGAAAGAATATAAACATCCCTGAAAATTCCGTTATAACGGAAGGCGTCCTGATCCTCAAGATAGCTGCCGCAGCACCATTTACGGACATTTACCCTAACAGTATTTGTGCCTGAGCTTACGAATTCGGTAATATCAAATTCGCTCATAAGATGACTGCCCTCGGTAAAGCCCACATACTTACCGTTTATATAAACCTCCGCAACAGAGGATACGCCCTCGAAAACCAAATATGTATCAAGGCTGCCGTCGGTCAGCTCAAAGCTGCGCTCGTAAACGCCCATAGGGTTAATATCGGGCACATAGGGCGGGTCGCAGGGGTAAGGATAATTTATATTTGTATAATTGGGCTTTTCATAGCCCTTTGCCTGCCAGCAGGACGGAACCTCTATGGTCTCCCATTCCTCAATATTTCCGGCTTTATCGCCGTTTTCAAAAAAGGCAAAGCGCCACTCGCCGTTAAGCGGGCGGAAAACGCCCTCCCCCTCGGGAATATACCAGCTACGGGCTTTAAGCCTGTTTTCACTGGTTTTTTGCGGATTTTCATAAATGCGCATAACACACCTCGTAGGTAAAAATTAACATATTTAATATAAGTCAAAAACTATGTTTTGTCAATCATTTTTTATATGAACATCAAGTTGATTATAGGGTATTGAAATTCCGTTTTCATCAAACGCCGCGCGCATTTCCTCGCGCAGCCTGAAAGAAAGCGAAAGATAATCGGAAGTTTTGCACCACACCTGCGCCGTGAAGTCTACCGAGCTTGCGGCGTATTCCGTAATTCCCACAAAGGGTGCGGGGTCCTTAAATACGGCAGAGTCGGCAAGCACAGTGTCAGTAATAACGCGCTTTACCGCTTCGGTATCATTATCATAGCTCACCGAAAAGGTAAGGTCAAGGCGCCGTGTTTCCTCACTTGAATAATCTACAACCTGACTGTTCACAACAATACTGTTGGGTATCACAACATGACGGTTATCAAGCGTTTTAAGCACGGTGTGCATCATATCAATCTGCACAACGTTGCCGCTCTCACCGTTTATACAAACATAATCGCCCGTTTGGAAGCGGCGGGTAAGCAATAGAATTATTCCGCCCGCTATACTGCTGAGTGAATCCTTCAGCGCTAATGCCACCGCAACCGCCGCCGCGGAAAGTGCCGCCAAAAGCCCCGAGGTGGAAATTCCGAGAGTGCTCAGCGCCGAGAGAATAATTATAATATGCAGCGTTATATATAAAGCTTTTTCAAAAAATTTTTCAAGCGAAATATCAATATTTATTCTGTTAAGCGATCTTTTCATCAGCTTTATTAAAAAAAGCGTGATATAGTGTCCCGCAACCAATATTATTAGCGCCTTTAAAACGGTAATGCCCATAGAAATAAGCCTATCGGCAGAAAAATCAAGATTCATTTTTCAAGCTCCTTTAAATCGGCGTTTATTTGCGCTTTAAGCTCCGAAACGGACGAAAACTTAACCTCGCCCCTTACAAATCTGCGCGGGGAGACTGTCACCGTCTCGCCGTAAATATCGCCCGAAAAATTCTTAATAAAGGTCTCGCTTATGATATAATCGGTCTCAAAAGTGGGGCGCACGCCGATATCGGTAATACCGTCATACTCGCGCCCGTCAACCGTAACACGGGATACATACACCCCGAATTTCGGCGGCAAAAGGCATTGAGGATATCTCTGATTAACCGTGGGAAAGCCGAGCGTTCTGCCGCGTTTATCACCGCTTATTACCTCGGCGGTATATGAAAACGGTCTATAGAGCAATCGGTTTGCTTTTTCTATTTCACCGTTTTGCAAAAGGTGCCTTATTTCGGTGGAGGATACCGTTTCGCCGTTTTCGGTTATCGGCTCGCAGCATTTAAGCGCTATGCCTCGCTCCGCACAAAACTTTTCAAGCAAATTTTTATCCCCCGCGGCGTTTTTGCCGAAACGGTAGTTAAAGCCGCAGGAAATTATGTCGGGTGAAAATTTATCGGTTAAAAAATGCAAAAAGTCCTCTGGCAGTATTGCTCGCACCTTTTCAAAATCAAGGGTGAAAATTTCGTCAATACCGAGGTTTTCAAGCGCGGTTTCCTTATCCTGCGGGAGCATCAGCGCCAGCGGTTTGCCCGTTATAAGTGCTTTCGGCGGAAGCGGGAAAATCACCGCAATTTTTCTGCAGCCGTTCGGTAGGCTTAAAACCTCGCGGTGCCCCTTGTGCAGACCGTCAAACGTACCCAAAGCCAATGCGGTCTTCATCTTTTCATTTCCTCCGGGTAATTTATAATACATTTAATGGCAAGCTGCTCCTTCTCGTTTTCGGCAGCGCCTATTCCTAAAAACAGCCCGCCGAATTTCACTCTGAAAAGCTCGTTTTCGCCGGCGTCCGTAAGCCGCAATCTGTCAAATGCCAGTTTACCGCCGTTGCAAAAGCGCACCGCCTGCTTTTCGGTAACATTTACCTCGCGCAGGTAAGCCACCGCCTTTTCCTCGCTTACAATATGCTGCGAAATATTTTCTTCCGTAATATTATCAAGCGCTGTGCACTCTGAAATATTAAAGCCGCCCGCATATGTACGACGCAGCGCGGAAAGGCATGCCCCGCAGCCCAAATATTCGCCTATATCGTGTGCTAAAGACCTGATATACGTTCCCTTTGAAACGTGAACATCTATTTTAAAGGTGTCGTCCGATAAACACGAGAGCTGCGATATTTCAAAGATTTCGACTTCCCTTTCGGGTATTTCGGGAGCTTCACCTCGCCGTGCCAAACGGTACATAGGCACTCCGTCCTTTTTTAAGGCGCAGTATGCCGGCGGGCGCTGCTTTATTTTCCCGGTAAAATGCAAAAGTGCGTCTTCAAGCTCTTCTTTAGTTACATTAACCTCGTTTTCCGATAAAACATTGCCGGTTATATCGTCAGTATCGGTAACCGTGCCGAGCCTTATTTCGGCAGTGTAGCGCTTGTCCGCATCAAGCAGCAAAGAAGACAGCGCCGTAGCCCTGCCGAGCAAAACAGGCAGAACTCCCGTTGCCATAGGGTCAAGGGTTCCGGTATGCCCCACACGCTTTTCATGCGCTGCTCTTTTTATGCGCGCAACCGCGCCGAAGGAGGTGATGCCGCCGGGTTTATCGATTAATATCAGCCCCTGCATTGCATTCCTCCATATTATCCCCTACAGCCTTAAGCACCGCAGCCTTGACTTCATTAAGCGTACCGTTTACGGTAGCGCCCGCAGCGCCCTTATGACCTCCGCCGCCGAGCTTTCTGCAAATTGCCGACGCGTCAAGCGGCGGATATGTGCGGAGGGATACCTTAAATTCCTCGTCGTCGGTCTGCTTTATCGTAATTCCGGCAATAACACCCTCAACGCTGCGGGAAATAACGGCAATGCCCTCAAGCTCTGTTCCGCTGCAGCCGGTTTTTTCCTGCATTTCGGCAGTAACGGGTAAAAGTATGCACTTACCGCCGAAATGAAATTCAGAGGCGTCAAGCACCATTCTTTCAAGCTCTAAAAGCTTGCGCGATTTGGTATCGAACATGATACGGTTGATTTCGGGCGCGTCAATATTATACTCATAAAGCTGCGCGACTATCATATGGGTCTTTGCGGTAACATTCGAGTATTTAAAGCAGCCGGTGTCGGTCGCAATGCCGGTGTAAAGCGCCTTTGCGGTAACATCATTAATGTTTACCTTCATAATACCGAGCAGCTCATACATACTCTCGGCTGTCGCAGCGGCATCCGCGTCCAAAAACAAATTCTTTGCAAACCTAACATTGGAAATATGGTGATCGATATTTAAATCAACTATATCCCCGAATTCCTCTTCAAGTCCGCCGAGCAGCCGCTTATCCGCCACATCGACTGCAACGACCGTTGCGTCATCGCGGGAAACATGGTCTGTCTGCCTTGCAAAGTAATTATACTTTTCGGGTATAACATCCGGGCAGATGACGCACGCCGCCTTGCCTATTTCCTTAAGCGCATAATAAAGCGCAAAGGCGGAGCCGAGCGTATCTCCGTCGGGAGATGCATGGGTCAGAATAATATAATTGTCGTGCTTTTGCAGATATTTCGCGGTCTGTCTGAGGGTAAGCTCGCGGCAGCCGTTTTCCTGTTTATTTTTCTTCATTCTTATTTTCCTCGTTCAAGGACTCGATTATTCTCGAAATATTGGCGCTCTGCTCAATGGAATCGTCCGCCACAAAGCGCAGCTCGGGCACCTTTCTGAGAGTCATGCGCGCACCGAGCTCACGGCGGAGAAAGCCCGCAGCGCCTTTAAGCGCCTTTACCGAGCTAACCGTTTTCTCATAGCCCTCTATCGCGCTGACATAAACCGTAGCATAGGAAAGATCTCCCGAAACGTCAACCTTTACAATGCTTAAAAGCTGACTTACCCTCGGGTCCTTCATATTCCGCAAAAGCTCGGATAACGCAAGCTTTATGTCAGACGTTATACGGTCAATTCTGTAACCGGCCATCAGTCTCTGTACTCCTCCATAATAAAGGCTTCAAAAATGTCGCCCTCTTTAATATCTGCAAACTTCTCAAGCCCTATGCCGCACTCATAGCCCTGGGCTACTTCCTTTACATCGTCCTTAAAGCGGCGAAGTGACGCAATCTTATCCTCGCAGATAACAATACCGTCGCGTACAACGCGAATCTGGCAGGCGCGGGTAACCTTGCCGTTTGTAATATAGCAGCCTGCAACCGTGCCGACGTTGGAAATCTTGTAAACATTGCGTACCTCTGCCGTTCCGAGCTGATTCTCGCGGAATTTCGGTGCGAGCATACCCTTCATTGCAGCCTTAATTTCTTCAATGCAATCGTAAATTACGCGGTACATACGCATATCAACGCCGTCGCGCTCCGCCGCAGCCTTTGCAACGCCGTCGGGACGGACATTAAAGCCTACTATAATAGCCCCCGAGGTCTGCGCCAGCATAACGTCGGACTCGTTTATAGCGCCCACGCCGCCGTGTATAACGCGAACCTTTACCTCGTCGTTTGAGAGCTTTTCAAGACTGTCGCGAACCGCCTCAACGCTGCCCTGAACGTCTGCCTTAACAATAATATTAAGCTCCTTCAAATCGCCCTCGCTCAATTGGTCGAAGAGGTTATCAAGCGTTACGCGCTGCTTGGCGTTGAACAGCTCTTCTTTAGCTTTCTGCTTTCTCTGCTCAACAAGCTCACGCGCCAGTCTTTCGTCGGTTACGGCGTCGAACACATCGCCCGCGTTAGGCGTTTCGGCAAGACCCGTAATTTCAACCGGAACGGACGGACCTGCTTCCTTCAGCTCCCTGCCGTTTTCGTTGGTCATAACGCGAACTCTGCCCACAGCAGTGCCCGCCACTATTATATCTCCGCTTTTAAGCGTTCCGTTCTGAACAAGCAGGGAAGCCACAGGACCTCTGCCCTTATCGAGCCTTGCCTCAATAACAATACCCTTTGCCTTGCGGTCGGGGTTGGCTTTAAGCTCCATAACCTCGGCAACCAGCAGGATGTTTTCAAGCAGGCTGTCGATTCCCTCGTGGGTCTTAGCCGAAACGGGCACGCATATAATATCGCCGCCCCACTTTTCGGGAACAAGACCGTGCTCGGTCAGCTGCTGCAGAACTCTGTCGGGATTAGCCTCGGGCTTATCCATTTTGTTTATCGCAACGATTATCTGAACATTTGCCGCCTTTGCATGGTTTATAGCCTCAACGGTCTGCGGCATAATACCGTCGTCCGCCGCGACAACAAGCACCGCAATATCGGTAGCCATTGCGCCGCGCTTACGCATTGAAGTAAACGCCGCGTGTCCGGGAGTATCGAGGAAGGTGATATCCTGACCGTTGCAATTTACTCTGTACGCACCGATGTGCTGTGTGATTCCGCCCGCCTCGGTATCGGTAACGGCGGTATTTCTTATGGCGTCAAGCAGTGAGGTCTTACCGTGATCGACATGACCCATTACAACCACAACAGGGCTTCTCGGCTTTAAGTTTTCGGCGTTATCCTCGGTGTCGTCCATAATGCGCTCTTCTATTGTAACAACGACCTGCTTTTCGATTTTAGCGCCCATTTCGGTAACAACTATCTCTGCGGTATCGTAATCGATAACCTGGTTTACGGTCGCCATCATTCCGAGCTTCAGAAGCACCTTTATAACCTCTGCCGCAGTCTTTTTAAGGGCGGCAGCCAGCTCGCCGACTGTTATCTCGTCGCCTACGGTTACTGTTATCGGGGTCTTCTTTATGCGTTCTAACTGGAGTCTGCGCATCTTATCCGCCTCGGTCTCACGCTTCACACCCTGCGGACGGCGGTAATCCTGTGATTTCTGCTTAATCTTCTGTTTTCTTGAGAAGTTATCGCGCATGGTATTTGCAGGCGCTATGCGCTCGTATTTCTCGTTGTATTTATCGATATTTACATTCGAGGTGCGAGTATCGACATGGCGTATTTCGGCAGGACCGCGCTTCGGCGCTTCGCCCGGCTTTTTATCCTTTTTCTGCGAAACAAAGGGCTGCGGATCGGAGTATCCGTGCTTTTTCTCCTCAACCTTTTTCTCCTCAACCTTTTTCTCTGCAGCTTTCTTCTCCTCTTTTTTGGGCTCAGGCTGCTTCTTTACCTCCGGCTTTTTCTCTTCCGGCTTTTTCTCTTCCGGCTTTTTCTCCTCCGGTTTATTCGGCTTCTCGGAAACCGCTGCTGCGGGCTTTTCCGCAGTCTTCTTTTCGTCGTTAGGCTTTACGGATGCCGTCTTTACCGCTTCCTTCTTCGGCTCGGGCTTTTTCTCCGCTTTTTCGCCGTTTTGTCCGGCGGCTGCGGCTTTAAGCTGCTCCAAAATAGCCATCTGCTCGGCAAGCTTCTTATTCTTTTCCTCTTCCCTTGCCTTTTTCGCAGCGGCTCTCGATTCCGCTCCCGTAGCAAAATAATCCGCAAAGCTTTTAACCTCGTTCTGCTTTGTAAGAGTATCGAAAACAAGGCTTATTTCCTTTTCATCCAAAGCGGCACCGCTCTTTTTTTCCGCTCCGGTCTTTTCGGCAACAATCTTTATTATATCCTTTGAAGTAAGCCCGAAATCCTTTGCAAGCTCGCTTATTTTGTATTTATTCGTCATTAGCTTTTCCTCCTTCAACATACGCCTTTAAAAAAGCGTCGGCAAAACCGCTGTCGTTTATCGTTAAAATTCCGCATCTCCGACCGACAGCGTCCGACACGGCTGATATATCAACGCCCTCAAGCACAAGCAGCTTAACTCTGTGCTTTTCACAAAAGAAGCCTATTTCCTTGCGGCTTTTTTCGGATACATCCGCAGCGCTGACAGCAAGCTTCGCTTTTCTTTTCGCAAGCGATTCCAGTGCTTTAGCCATACCGTAGCTTAAATTCCCCGATTTTGCCGCAAATCCCAATAAAGCAAGAAGTTTATTTCTCAATCCCGTCAAGCTCCGTTTCGATTGCTTCGTACACACTGTCCGGCACGCTTTCACCGAACGCGCGCTGCAGTGCGCCGGATCTTCTTGCTTTTTTAAAGCATTCGACCGATCTGCATATATACGCTCCTCTGCCGTTGAGTCTTCCTGTAGCGTCGGGCTTTATTTCGCCGTCGGGTGTTTTGACAATGCGTATAAGCTCGCGCTTCGGCTTCATCTCTCGGCAGCCGGTACACATTCGCATAGGTATTTTTCCGGTTCCCATAGCTTAAAGGCTCCTTTCGATTTCGCGGCAGTAATTTTGCCGCTTTAGGGCTCTCGGCTTATTCGCCGAAGAATCCGCTTTCGGGATGAATGTCTATTTTCCAGCCGGTCAGTTTTGCGGCAAGCCTTACATTCTGACCCTTGTTGCCTATTGCAAGCGACAGCTGCGATTCCGGCACGCTTACCTTGCAGACCTTCGGCTCGTTGCTCTCGATCTCCACCGCAACCACCTTTGCGGGTGAAAGCGCCTCGGCTACAAACTCGTGCGGATCGTCGCTGTATTTTACTATATCTATCTTCTCGCCCGCAAGCTCCTCGACTATCTTGTTAACGCGCGCGCCTCTCGGGCCTATACAGGCGCCTACCGCGTCAATTTCCGGGTTGGCCGACCAAACCGCAAGCTTTGTTCTTGAGCCCGCCTGGCGGGATACCGACTTAATTTCAATCGTACCGTCGAATATTTCGGGCACCTCGGTCTCAAACAGACGCTTTACAAGGCAGGGATGCGTGCGTGAAAGCATTATTCTCGCTCCGCGCTCGGTTTCCTTTACATCCACCACATAAACCTTTATATGGTCGCCTTCTGTAAGAACCTCGTCGGGTACCTGCTCGGTTTTCGGAAGCGTTGCCTCGTTTGAGCCTATAGTTAAAACAGCGTTGCCTGTTTTGGGATCGATTCGTTGAACGACCGCCGTCACAAGCTCACGGTTATGGCTCTGGAACTCCGCAAGCACCTGTCCTCTTTCCGCCTCGCGCACGCCCTGGCGGAAATTGTTCTTTGAATTCTGCGCAACTACTCTGCCGAACTTTCTCGGATCGAGCTTTATATCTATAAAGCCGTGCTCAAGTGACGCGGGATCGATAGCCGCCGCGTCTTCCTTTGAAATTTCGGTATAAGGATCCGTCACCTCGTCAACAATCGTTTTGCGGGCAGTTACCGAAAAAATCTCCTTTTCGGTATCGATAACGCAGGAAACAATATCATTTCCGCCGTAATCCTTGCGCGCCGCCACGACTATAGCCTCGGCGATCTTATCCGCTATAAACTCGCGCGGTATTCCTCGTTCCTCTTCCATAAGCCTTAATGCTTCAAAAAACTCCTTGTTATTATCGGTTTTAGCCTTTGATGTTTTTCTTGCTGCCATTTTCCGTTTTCCTCCATTATTCAAAATCCGACAGATTTGCTTTTGATATATTTTTTCTTTCCACGGTAAGCGCATTTCCTTCCGTTACCAGGGTGACATTCTCCTCTGTAACGTCCTCAAGCGTTCCGGTTATCTCCTTTTTACCGTCATACGCCCGATAAAGCTTCAGACGCACCTGCTTCCCGAGCGATTCCTCATAGTGCCTGCTGCGTGTAAGTTCACGCTCGATGCCCGGCGAGCAAACCTCCAGATAGTACGATACATCGATCGGGTCAGCCTCGTCTATGATTGGGTCGATAGCGTGTGAAACATTCGTGCAATCGTCAATGCTTATGCCCTCGGGCTTATCGATGAATACCCGCAGATACCACGACGCACCCTCCTTTAAAAAGCGCACGTCCCAAAGCCGGACGCCCTCCGCTTCAACCGCATCCTTTATAAGCTCGTAGACCCTTTCGGCCGAATTTGCCATTTTTTCACTGCTCCCTGTCCGCAAAACAAAAGTGAGCGGGTTGCCCCACTCACCTTTCTTTGCTTAATGTTGGTATTATACCACGTTTTGCTTTTAAATGCAAGCTTTTTTTAAAAAAAATCGAGATATACCTTATTTTATATGTATGGTATAAATTTCATGATATAACAGATAAAAAATATTATTTAAAATTTTTCAAAAAAAGTCTTTTTGTGTCGAAGGATTTGTGATAAAATAGAAATATAAAAATGCAACGGAGGGCTTTTAAATGGCAAGTATCAATTTCAAACACACCCCCTTCGGGGATCTGGCTCTGATAAGCATGCGCGGCTGTGAGGATATTGCGTCGCAGGTGGATTATTACCTTAAGCAATGGCGCAGCATTCCTGATGATGAATCCTTTGTGGTTCCGGCAAACTGCCCGCGTTTCGGAACGGGCGAGGCAAAGGCGGTTTTAAAGCACACCGCCAGAGGACTTGACGCATACATCATCTGCGACTGCTTTAATTACAGCGTAACCTATAAAATGTACGGTCAGACCGTCCCCATGAGCCCCGATGACCATTACCAGGATCTGAAGCGCATAATAGCGGCGCTCGGCGGCAAGGCGAGAAGAATAACCGTTATAATGCCGATGCTTTATGAAGGCAGACAGCACAGAAGAACCACCCGCGAATCCATGGACTGCGCAATGGCGCTGCAGGAGCTTGTGGCAATGGGCGTTAAGAATATAGTAACGTTCGACGCTCACGATCCCCGCGTTAACAATGCGATTCCGCTTGACGGCTTTGACAATGTTCAGGCAGCTTACCAAATGATAAAGGCTCTTTTAAAAACCGTTCCCGATATCAAGCTTAACCGCGACCATACAATGATAGTTTCCCCGGATGAAGGCGGAATGGGTCGCTGCATTTATTACTCCTCCGTTTTAGGGCTTGACCTCGGTATGTTCTACAAGCGCCGCAACTATTCCGTTGTGGTAAACGGCAGAAACCCGATTGAAGCGCATGAGTTCCTCGGAAATGATATAACCGGGAAAGACCTTATTTTGGTTGACGATATGATTTCCTCAGGCGAATCGATGCTCGATATAGCCGCAAAGCTTAAGGAAAAGGGAGCGGGCAGAATATTCATCTTCTCCACCTTCGGTCTTTTTGTTGAGGGCTTTGAAAAGTTCGATCAATACTATGCCGACGGTAAAATAGATAAAATATTCACCACCAATCTTATATACCAGCCACAGGAGCTGCTTGACCGTGAGTGGTACTGCAGCGTTAATATGTCGAAGTACATCGCGCTGCTCGTTGAGACACTCAATTACGATAATTCTATCAGCAGCCTTTTGGATCCTGTTGACCGCATTAAGAAAATCGTTGCAAAATACGGTCAGGATAAATAAATCATCATAAAAACAGACAGCCCCTCTGCTGCGGTACGACCGCAGCAGAGGGGCTTTGTTTATTATTCGTTTTTAAGCTTCATGCTCTGCCGCAGCTGAATTTCCAGTATCGCAAAGCTTTCTGACGGCAGGCTTATTTTCCCGTCCGTCGGCTTATTGCCGAAAATCGGCTTTGCTGCTTTAAATTCATCCGGAACGGTCACTTCAGACGGCTCATGCCAGCGGTTAACAGCCACCAAAACCGCGTTTTTCCCTTTGCGGCGGATATACACAATATCCCCGAAATTCGCGTAAATCGGCTCAAATTCTCCCGAAGCAAAAACGGGCGAGCTTCTTCTGAACGTGCCGAGCTTTTTGTAAAAATCCAAAAGCTCGGTATTTTCTTTGCCCCACGGGTAGCCTGCGCGGCAGAACGGGTCGCCGTAGCCCTGCATGCCCGCTTCGTCGCCGTAATAGACAGACGGCACGCCCGGCAGCGTAAACTGCAAAACCGCTGCAAGCTTTAAAAGCCGCACGCCGCGGGAATATTCTTCATCAGTCAATTTCTGCGCCGATTGCCATGCACGATCGCCCGCTTGCCCGTTTTCCTTGCCCAAAACGGTTAAAATGCGTGCAGTATCGTGCGTACCGATATGGTTCATTAAAAGCTTTACCGCCTGCGGTGGGTAATTTTCCAAAATATCAAGCACGGTATCAACAAGATCTCGGGAATTTCCGCCCTTTACATAATTTACAATAGCGCTTGCAAGCGGATAATTCATAACCGAATCAAGCTGCCGCCCGCGCAAAAACCTGCGCCTGCTGCCGTAGCTTATCTTATTTGTCGCGTCCTCCCACACCTCGCCCAAAAGGTAGTTGTCCCTGCCCTCTGCCTTTATCGCAAGGCGTATGCGGTCAAGGAACGAATCGGGCAGCTCGTCCGCCACATCAAGCCGCCAGCCGCGTATTCCCTTTTTAAGCCAATAGCGCAAAACGCCGTTTTCGCCCGTAATAAAGTTTGAAAAGGACAAATCCTCCTCGTCTGTTTCTGGGAGCGACGGCACGCCCCACCAGCAGGCATAGCCCGTGGGGTAATTACCGAATTTGTACCAGCTGCGGTAAACAGAGGTATCGCTGTTCTGCGCGCCGACAGAGTTATACCTGTGCTTTGCGTTAAAATACACGCTGTCATCCCCCGTGTGGGAAAAAACACCGTCAAGAATAATGCCTATTCCCTGCTTTTGGGCAGCGTTAATAAGGCGGCAAAAATCCTCTTCGGTGCCGAGTGACGGGTCGGTCTTTAAATAATCCGCCGTATTGTAGCGGTGGTTTGAGTGCGCCTCAAAAATCGGGTTCAGGTAAATGCAATTAACGCCGAGCGATTTTAAATATGGCAGCTTTTCCTCTATTCCCTTAAAATCACCGCCGAAATAGTCATTACCGAGGGCTTTCGGTTCCGCCGTCTGACGGTATTCGGGTTGTGCGTACCAATCGTTTTGAATATAGCGATCGGCGGGAACATTACTTTTTTCCGCCCCGCTGTTATAAAACCTGTCGGGGAAAATCTGGTAAATTATTCCGCCGTCAAGCCAATCGGGAGTTTCAAAATCTGCGTTATATACCGTCAGCTGCCAGTCTGTACCATTATCCGATACTATGCCTAACGAATGCTCGGTTTTGGTCACCTTAAACTCACCGTAGTCGCTTGTATATCTGAAGGAATACCAATAAAGCCCCTCTGCAAGGGTTATGTCACAGTAATAATAATTGTATTCGTCAATGCCGCCATCCGGCTGCATTATTGCCTCTCTGTAAGTTTGTTCATCATCCCTTTTCAGCCTTAAAAAAACCGAATGGACATGCGCATCCCTATGCAACAACAGCTTTAGCCGAAGGGTCTCCCCTTCGGCTAAAGCTCCCAATTTATTTCTGTATAAGCTGCTGCGTGAATCAAAAGGATAATATTCCATATTACTCTACCGGCGAAATGTGCCAGATATTCTTTGCGTATTCTTCTATTGAGCGGTCCGCCGAGAAAATGCCCGACTGCGCAATATTGGTAAGCGACATTTTCTCCCAACGCGCCGTGTCTGCATAAAGCTTGCTTGCCTTCTGCTGCGCCTTTCTGTAATCGGCAAAATCGGCGAGCGCCATATAGGTGTCGTGATTCTTTAATGTGTTGTAAATATTTTCAAACGGCTGACCCGCTATGCCCTTGCCTATGAAATCAAGCGCCGCCTTAAGCTCTGAATTGTTGTTGTAATACTGCAGAGGAGAATAACCGTTTTTCTGCAGTGCCAAAACCTCGGGAGTCTGCATACCGAAGATTATAATGTTATCGTCGCCCACGGCGGAATGAATTTCAACATTCGCACCGTCCTCCGTTCCGAGGGTTATTGCGCCGTTCATCATAAGCTTCATATTGCCGGTGCCGCTCGCCTCGGTAGATGCAAGGGATATCTGCTCGCTGATATCTGCCGACGGAATCATAAGCTCCGCCATTGTCACCCTGTAGTCCTCAAGGAAGAGTATTTTAAGCTTATCGTTTACCGTGCGGTCGTTATCGATAACGGTTGAAAGCTTGTAGATCATCTGAATAATTTCTTTTGCAAAGAGGTAGCCCGGCGCCGCCTTTGCCCCGAAAATATAGGTCTTCGGAATAAAGTCCGCATTGGGGTTATTCTTTAAATAAAGGTATTCGGAAATTATATTGAGCGCGTTTAAGTGCTGACGCTTATACTCGTGCAGACGCTTAACCTGCATATCGAAAATGGAATCGGGGTCAAGCGTGATTCCCACATTTTCCTTAACATAATCGGCAAAGCGCACCTTATTTATGCGCTTAATATCGCGCAGCTTTGCAAGAACCTCTTTATCGTCCTTATAAGCGTTAAGCTTTTGCAGCTCCTCTGCGTTCTTTATAAAGCCGTCGCCTATAAGCCCCGTTAAATACTCGGTGAGCGCGGGGTTAGCCTGGCAGAGCCAGCGCCTGTGGGCAATACCGTTTGTAACGTTGGTGAATTTATCGGGGGTCATTTTTGCGTAATCCTTGAAAAGCTCGTTTACAAGAATTTCGCTGTGCAGCTTTGAAACGCCGTTTACGGTGTGGCAGGCGGCAACACAAAGGTTAGCCATTCTTATAACGCCGTTTTGGATGATTGCGGTGCGTTCAACTATCTGTGTATCGCCCGTAAGTGCCATAACATCGTTTCTGAAACGGCGGTCAATTTCCTTTATTATCTGGTAAATACGCGGTATGCGGGTATTTATCAGCTCTACCGGCCAGCATTCAAGCGCCTCGGGCATTACGGTGTGGTTGGTATAAGCCACTGTGCGGGTTACAATATCCCACGCCTTATCCCAGCCGTAGCCGCATTCATCAAGCAAAAAGCGCATAAGCTCGGGTATTGAAAGGGTCGGGTGGGTATCGTTGATATGGATAGCCACCTTATCGGGCAGGTTATCAAGCGTGTTATACTTGCGCAAATGGCGGTTGAGAATATCCTGCACGGAAGCGGAAACCAGAAAATACTGCTGGCGAAGTCGCAGTGATTTACCCTCTATATGATTATCCTCGGGGTATAAAACCTTTGATATTGTCTCGGTCATGGCGCGCTGCTCAAGCGCTCTTACATAGTCGCCCTGATTAAATGCCGACATATCAAAGTCCTGGCATTCGGCGCTCCACAGGCGCAGAACATTGACGGTCTTGCCGTCCTTTCCCGCCACCATAAGGTCATAAGGCACTGCGTGCACCGTGTGGTAGCCCGTGTGCTCAATATGGTGGTAATTTCCGTCCCACCATTCGTTTATCTTGCCGTCAAAATTAACATCGACTGCCGCCGCCGAGCGCTGCTCAAGCCATACTCCGCCGCCGGGAAGCCAAAAATCGGGCATTTCGGTCTGCCAGCCGTCAACCAGCTTTTGGCGGAAAATGCCGAGCTCGTAGCGTATGCAATAGCCCATTGCGGAGTAACCGCCGGTTGAAAGTGCGTCAAGGAAGCATGCGGCAAGTCTTCCGAGTCCCCCGTTGCCGAGCCCCGCGTCGGGTTCGAAATCGTAAAGCTTATCAAGCTTTACTTTAAACTTTGCAAGCGCCTTGCTCATAGTTTCGGTAAGCTCAAGATTATAAAGATTGTTTTTAAGCGATCTTCCCATTAAGAATTCCATGGAAAGATAATAAACGGTTTTGGTTTCGCTGTCATCGATACTCTTTTTAAACTCGGCACGGCGATCGTTCATAATCTCGAGCAGCACCAAAACGCACGCCTTATAAAAAAGCTCATCAGACGCCTGTGCGGGCGTTACTCCGAAATTGTGTGAAAGCTTGCGCTCAATCATAGAGGCAAGCGCGGTTACGGTATATTTTCCCATATCAGCATCTCCCTTAAGAAAAACAATTTAACACATTTATTGTTTACTGTTTTATAATACAATATTCAATGCTTTTTTTCAAGATGTATCTATAACTATTTTGCGGAGAAATATTATGCATAACAACTAAATAAATAGTCAAATTTAAATATAAAAGCTTTATTTTCGTTATTTGTAACAAGAAAAACCAAAAAGTGCGGTTTAATAAACAAAAGATCCTCCCGACCGCAAAGCCCCCCGAAAGCAAAACGCTTTCAGCGGTACTGAAACAGGCTCGGGAGGATCTTCGGTAATCTCGATTTCCGCAATATGCGCTGCGAATTATTCTTCTGTATCACACTCAAGGTAAGCCCCGCGAATGCGGTTTTTATTAATAATACAGTCGGCAAGCACCAAAACGCCGACTGCAGCGGCAAACAGCGCGGAAACGGTCAGTACAAACTTTAAAAATCCTTTCATATTAAAAACCACCTTTCTGTGCCTTATTATAGCAGATTTATTCCGAAAAGTCAATCATTGCAACGCACCGGCAAAGTAATCGGAGTATGCGGTATTTTCAGTCCGAACGGCACTATCATAGGCTTTACACTATTTTATAACGGTCTTTCTTTTTGTAACATCCATAAAAACGGCAGTCCCCTTGCCGACAGCCGAGTCGGCGCTTATTTTATGTCTTGAATTTTTGCAAATCTGCCGGCACAAATCCCTCTATGCTGAATATTTCAAGCTGGTCGCGGTTTTCTCTTCCCTTTACTATCACTTTCATCACCGCTTCTATTATACCATATTTACGTAAAAAAGCCCAGCTTTTGCTGGACTTTTTCGACAGACTGAGCTCCCTCGTCAGAGGGAGCCTTTGTTTAGTTACATATTTGCGCTTTATTTACTCTCGTTCTTCCCGCTTACAATAGCGAAATATGAATTGGAGGTAAATTTATATATAAGCGCGTAAAGCACGCCGAAAACCAGCACCGCGCCCGCTAAAACTATCAGCATAAGGGGAACATTGTTAAGGTTAAAGAGTGTGAGCAATCTGCGTATCATGGGGAAAGCAAAGCACAAATGCAGCGCCGCGGTTATAAGCGGCAGCAAAAATACCGTGAGCATTTGCGAATTTATGCTTTTTTGTATATCGCGCTTTGTCATTCCCACCTTTTGCATAATTTCAAAGCGCGATTCATCCTCGTAGCCCTCGGTTATCTGCTTATAATAGATAATTAAAACAGTGGCAGCAGGAAAACCGTGGATAAAATTATTCCCAGGTAGAAAAGCCCGCCGTAGGTGCCGTAAAAATCGGCGCGCTCAGCCTCTCTGCACTCAACGGTTCTTGAGTAATACCCGCCAGTGCCGTTAATATCCATATCGCGCAGTCTTTCGCTTATTTTATCCGCGAGCTCAATATCGCGCTCGGCGGAAAGCCCCGTATCAAAGCTGTAATAAAGGCGCGGGCAGCAGAAATATGTGTCGCTTTTAAACTGACTGTTCACCTCGTCATAAGCCTTTTCGGGGTTGTTCATCACAACAAACATGCTCGGCACCATTTCGGATGCCGCCCTGCCGTTGTTTATCATATCCTCAAGCTGCTTTTTAACGGTGTATTTAAGCTCGCCTATCGTAAGGGTTTTATTGTTATATTTCCGCCTTACACAGTGAATAAAAATTTCACCGTCTTTCAGTGTTTCGTTTTTATTCATACAGCGGTTGTATTCATAAAGGGATATAAAAATGACATTGCAAACATTCTTTATGGTAGACGCGTCCGCCGCGTTTACAAGCTCGGGGTTTGCCGTAAGCGTTCCGCCCGATAACAAACAGGCAACGGTAGCAGAGGTATACCTCTCGGTGTTTTTCGGCGCTGCTCCGAAATCGTTTACAACATTATCCACCTCGCTTACTATCTTATCGGCTTTTTCGGCGGAGTATACCGTTTTTTCATCATAAGGATTATAGTCCGTAGTAACCGTTATGCTTTTCGGGTAGCGTGCGCGCAGGCTGTCCTCCGCGCCGAAGTAAAGGCTGCCCGCGCCTAAAATCATTACCAGCACCATAGTGCTTAAGACGCAGATAGAAGCCAGCCCCGCGCCGTTGCGCTTCATACGGTAAACCATTGAGGAAACCGATACAAAATGATTTTTGCGGTAGTAATAGCGCTTGTTTTTCTGCAAAATGCGGCACAGCATAACCGAGCCCGAAATAAAAATCATATAAGTGCCCGCTATTACCGCCAGAACCGCAATGAAAAACCAGCTTATTGCAAGCAGCGGGCTTTCAATTGATACCGCCATATAGTAAGCCGCCGCCAGTAAAATTATGCCGCCTATTCCCAAAACATAGTTGGCGCGGGGCGGTTTTTCACCCGTGTTTTCGCTTTTAATAAGCGAAATTGCATTAAGCCGCCAAATGCTTATAAGCGATTTTAAGTAAAGCAGCAAAAATATTCCGCCGAAAATAAGCAGGGTATCAAGCACGGCGTTAACATTTACGGTAAATTTATATGAGACCTTGCCGTTCACCATATAAACAAGCCCCGATTCGGCAAGCTTTGAAAGCGCTATGCCCGCCGCTATGCCCGAAAGCACCGATATTGCCGCCACGGTAAGCGTTTCAAACAAAAGCACAAGGCTTAAATTTTTCTTGCCCATACCGAGTATATTGTAAAGCCCGAATTCCTTTTTGCGGCGGCGCATAAGAAACGAATTGGTGTAAACTAAAAAAATCAGCGAAAAAAACGCCACCACCCAAACGCCGAGTCCTAATATCATAACGGTGCTATCGCCGCCCGGCATACTTTTTAGCGCGGGCATAGCCGCCAAATGGTGAATTATGTAAAACATTGTAACCGTTCCTATGCAGGTAAGAATATAGGGCAGGTAAAGGCGTTTGTTTTTTCTTATGCCGTCAAACGCCAGGCGCGGATAAACAGCCTTCATTCCCGCTCACCGCCTGTCGTAAGCAAAGTAAGGGTATCGGTTATCATCTGGTACATCTGCGTGTCGTTCCTGCCGCCGCGGTAAAGCTGGTGGAAGACCTCGCCGTCCTTTATAAACAGCACGCGTGAGGCGCGGCTCGCCGCCTTTACAGAGTGAGTAACCATTAAAATGGTCTGCCCGTCCGAATTTATCTGTTCAAATAAATCAAGCAGCTCATCGGTAGATTTTGAATCAAGCGCGCCCGTAGGTTCGTCCGCTAAAATTATGCGCGGGTCGGTTATAATGGCGCGCGCCACGGCGGCGCGCTGCTTTTGCCCGCCCGAAACCTCATACGGGTACTTTTTCAGCAACCCATCAATTCCCAGCCGCTTTGCTATTGGTATAAGTCTGCGCACCATTTCATTATAATGCCTGCCGCTTAAAACAAGGGGTAAGTATATGTTATCCTCTAATGTAAATGTATCAAGCAGATTAAACTCCTGAAAAACAAAGCCTAAATTATCGCGGCGAAAGGACGCTAAGCGCGATTCCTTTATTTTCGATAAATCGTTGCCGTCAATTTTAACCGTGCCCTCGGTTGGCTTATCGAGCGACGCCAAAATATTAAGCAGCGTGGTTTTTCCCGAGCCGGACTCGCCCATTATAGCGACATACTCGCCCTCTTCAACACCGAACGATACATTTTTAAGCGCGGTAACGCGGTTGCCGCCGAAGCGTGAGGTATATATTTTTTTAACTCCGTTTACCTCTAAAATACTCACAACAAAAATCCTCCTTTGTGATTTCTGCCATAATTATAACAAAAGGGAGATATGTAACGCCATAGCATCGGCTTACAAATTTCCCTTTAATTCTAACAATTTTGTAAGATTTACGCGCTCAACTTTGGCTCCCTCTGACGAGGGAGCCTTTGGGTTGTAAAAAACAAATTATTCTATAACCGTCTTTTTTCTTGAAACGTCGATTAAAACGGTCGTACCCTCGCCCACCGCCGACTCGGCGCTTATTTTATGCCCCAAATTTTCGCAGATTTGCCTGCATAAATAAAGCCCCAGCCCGCTTGCCTGCCTATCACGCCTGCCGTTGCAGCCCGTGTAGCCGTTTTCAAAAATGCGGGGCAGATCTTCGGGTGCTATGCCTATCCCCGTATCCTTTATTACAATTCTGCCGTTTTCAAAATATACCGATATTTCGCCCGACGGGGTGTATTTAAGCGCGTTTGAAAGCACCTGCTCTATAACGAATGAAAGCCACTTTTCATCGGTTATTATCTGCGCGTCGGCGGGGGTGTAGCTAAGGGTCAGCTTGCGCTCTATAAACTCGCCCGCAAATTTTTTCACCGAGCGGCGTATTATTTTATCAAGGTCGTATTCCTTTATTAAATAATCGGTGCTGTCTGCATTAAGGCGCAGGTAAGTCAGCACCATTTCAACATATTGCTCAATTCTGAAAAGCTCGTTTGAAAGCCTGCGGGCGGCAGGCGCGTCCTCATTTTGCAGCGCCAGCTTCATTGCGGCTATGGGCGTTTTAATTTGGTGCACCCAAACGGTGTAGTAACTTACCGTATCTGCAAGCCGCCTGTTGTTTTCGGCTGAAAGCCCTGTATAGCCCCGTTTTAAAATATCAATAAGATTTTGGTAGTCCTCTTCGGTTACGCCGTCGGGCAGGGGCAGGTCTTCAAGCAAAATCGACTCGGGGGTTTTAAGCCCCGATAAGGCTATGTGCAATTTACGCACGCGCAAAAAATCAATAATCGCAAAAATTACCGCCAGCAAAGCGCAAAGCGCCGCAGGGTAAAGCACCGCACCGAGCGGCAAACGGTAAAAATAAAACGAAAGCGCAAAAACAGCGCAAAAAGCAGCGCCCGCAGCTATGTACCGTTTGCGCTGCTTTAAGTATTTCAAGAAAAGCCCCATAGCAATTCCTCAATTCTCAATAATATACCCCACGCCGAATTTCGTGGTTATAAAGCCCTCAAGCCCAGCCGCCTCAAGCCTTTTTCTAAGGCGGTTCACGTTTACCGAGAGCGTGTTTTCATCCACAAAGCTGTCAGTTTCCCACAGCTGCTCCATAAGCCTTTCGCGGCTGACTGTTTTTCCCTTATTTTTCATAAGGGTAAGCAAAATGCGGTATTCGTTCTTTGAAAGAGGTATTTTTTCGTTTTTATACAAAAAGCTGCCGTCGCCCGTGTTAAGCATGGCGCCCTTATGCTCCAAAACGGGAACGGAGGGTGCAAAATCATAGGTCCTGCGCAGCAGCGCCTGTATTTTTGCTATAAGCACGCTGCCGTCAAACGGCTTTGCTATAAAATCATCCGCACCCATATTCATTGCCATTATCATATTCATATTATCCGCCGCAGAGGAAATAAAAATAACGGGCACATTTGAAACGCGGCGAATTTCACCGCACCAGTGGTAGCCGTTGAAAAAGGGCAGAGAAATATCCAAAAGCACTATATGCGGGTCAAAGCGCGAAAACTCCGCCATAACGTTATGAAAATCCGTTACTATGCGCGCGGTTATATCCCACGCTTCCGCCTGTTCGCGCACGCCCTCGGCAATTCCGCGGTCGTCTTCAACTATAAGCAGCCGATACATATATTATCACCCTATTTAATAAACGAAAAGCCGAGCACCGCCACGCCTAATACCACCAAAATAACACCCGTGGCGATATTGAGCGAACGCGGGCTTGCCTTGTTTGCTATTTTCGCCGCTATGCGGGCAAATACAAGCGTGAACACAATGCAAAGCACGAAGGGCAGCATATCGGGCAGTCCGCCTATTGCAAAGTGCGAAACAGAGCCTGTAAGGGCGGTAAAGGTCATTATAAAAACGCTGGTTCCCACGGCGGTTTTAAGCTCGTAGCCCATAACGCTTGTAAGCAGCAGGAGCATCATCATTCCGCCGCCCGCACCCACAAATCCGCAAATAAAGCCGACCGCCGCCCCGCAAAGAGCGGATTTTATAATTCGGGTTTTAAGCGGTATTGCCGCCATATCCTCTTTTGTGGTCATAACCGGCTTTACTATAAACTTTATTCCGAGCAGCAGAGTCATAAATACCGAGAAATTGCCCATTGTGGCAGAGGGCACAAGGCTTGATACATAGCTGCCCACAACCGTGAAAAGCAGCACGCTTGCCATCATGACAACGCCGTTTTTAATATCAAGATTTTTATTTTTGCCGTATGTATAGGCGGAAACGGCACTTGCCAGCACGTCCGACGCGAGCGCGATTCCCACCGCGGTATACGGTTCAATCCCCAAAAAGGTTACAAGCATAGGAGTTATTACCGCCGCGGCGCTCATTCCGGCAAAGCCGGTGCCGAGACCTGCACCCATACCCGCAAGTAAACAAATTAAAATCGTTTTAAATATTATCATCCTTTTTTTCCTCTGCAGCTTCGGCACGGTCAGCCCTTATATCCCGTATGAGCGTATAAACTATATATGCGCCGAACAGTACAAAAACTGCGGTGAGTGCCATAAAAATATAACCGTATGGCTTTTTTTCGGGCTTTTTTACTGCGACATTTCCAAACGAAAATGAGGAAAAAACCTTTTCGGCGTAATCGGTATTTTCGCCCGACGCGGTATAAAATGAAAGGGTATACTCCTTTTTTGAGGTCACGGTTATATACTGAATAAGGGTGAATTTTCCGCCGCTGTCCTCAGATAGGGCGGTAGCCTTAATAAATTTTATGCCGTTTTGCGCCACCGTTTCGGTGTGAAAGCCATCGCCCGCTATTTCGGGGGCTAAGGCGGCAATTTTATCATCCGAAAGGCTTGTAAGCTCGCCCACGCTTTCGGAAAAAGCGGTTGAGTTTTCATAAAGCCTTATCTGCTTTGTGTTTTTTTCGTTGAGAGCAAGATAAATTATGCCGTTGTTATAGCAGTAGTTATCAAGTGAATCGGCTGTTTCTTCCAATATTTCCGCAATTTTTTCGTTCGACTGCTTATCGCCGTAGACCAAAAACTCCTTGCCGGGGTTTTCGGTAATTTCGGCGGCGGAAAGCGTGAGAGAAAGCGTTAAAACCGCAAATGCAAGCGCCGACAGACGCTTTATGCCCGCCCTAAGCATTATTCTGCCTTTTTGCGGCGGTAAGCGTGTTTTGCATAAGCATTGCAATGGTCATAGGTCCTACGCCGCCGGGCACGGGAGTTATGGCAGAAGCCTTTTCCTTTACCGCGTCAAAATCCACATCGCCGCAGAGCTTGCCGTTTTCACGGTTCATACCCACGTCTATCACCACAGCGCCGGGCTTTACCATATCCTCGGTTACAAATTTTGCCTTGCCTACCGCAGCCACCAAAATATCCGCGTTTCGGCATATTTCTTTAAGGTTTTTAGTTTTTGAGTGACATACCGTAACCGTGCCGTTTGCGTGAAGCAAAAGCATTGCCATAGGCTTGCCCACAATGTTTGAGCGGCCTATTACCACGCAGCTTTTACCCGCAATTTCTATGCCCTCGTATTTAAGCATTTCCATTATGCCCGCGGGCGTGCAGGGTACAAAATCATAATCGCCTATCATTATGCGCCCTACGCTGTAGGGATTGAATGCGTCAACATCCTTTTCGGGTGCTATGCTGTTGATTATCAGCTTTTCATCAAGGTGTTTCGGCAGCGGCAGCTGGCAGAGTATGCCGTTAATGCTTTTCTTGTTATTAAGCGTATTTATAAGCTCTAAAAGCTCCTGCTCGGTAGTGCCTTCGGGCAGAGCGTATTCCTCTGAAACAATGCCGAGCGCCTCGCACGCCTTTTTCTTATTTGCAACATATATTTTTGAGGCGGGGTTTTCGCCAACTATTATAACCGCAAGTCCTACCGTAATACCGCGCGCGCTCAACGCCGATACTTCGCTCTGTATGCGCGCCTTTACGGCTGCGGATATTGCCTTTCCGTCAATTATCCTGCTCATGGGTTTCCTCCTGTATTTCCTCGGTCGGCTCGTCCGCGTTATCGGCAAAAACTGCCTCATAATCATCAGGCTCTGCCTTTTCCGCCGCGCGGCGGCTGAAAACAACCAATAAAACCGCACCCGCAATGCAAATTGCAAACGAAAGCAGGCAGGAGACCTTTATATTGCCGATCATAAGGCTGTCGGTTCTCAACAGCTCTATTATACCCCTGCCGAAGCCGTACCACACGCAGTACATAAGGGATATTTCGCCGCTGAATTTACGCTTTTTACTGAAATGATTAAGTACGAAAAAGCCCGCCAAGCACCATATGGATTCATAGAGAAAGCAGGGGTGAACAAGCCCCTCGCCCATTTCGGATATTGTTTTATCGCTCTGCATGCCCCACCAGCTGCTGCCGGTGAACGCGCCGTATGCCTCTTGATTTACAAAGTTGCCCCAGCGGCCTATACCCTGACCGATAAGAAACCCGGCGGACGCCACGTCGAACATATTGAGTATATTAACCTTGCGTATATAGCACATAATTCCGCCCGAGACAAACGCGCCTATGACCCCGCCGTAAATAGCAAGCCCCGCAAAGCCCGCGGAATTACCGAAGCCGAAAAAGTCCTTAATGCCGTCTAACTTCTCGCCGTCGAATATAACGTAATACGCGCGGGCGGAGAGTATTGCAACGGGTGTTGCAACCAGTATAACATCAAGCATTTTATCGGGGTTAAGCCCATAGCGGGCAGCACTTTTAAGCCCGTAAATAAGCGCCAGCAAAAAGCCTGCGGCTATAATTATGCCGTACCAGTATATATCCCAGTGCTTTGAGCCCAGCGGTATTGTGAAAGCAACGGGCGAAAGGGTGAATTTAAGCCCGAAAAGCGTTACGTTATAGCTCATATAAATTACCTCTGCTCCTCTGTGGGTTCAATTACCGAAAGTACCGATTTATCCGCGTCTAACAGCTGCAGGCGCTTTAAAACGTCCTCGGTGGTAATGTTTTTAAGATATTTAAGTTCATCAAACAGGCCGCACCCGAACATAGCGCAGTTTACAAGATTCATTGTAATGCTTTCCACGCTGTTGAAGGAGCGCACCGCGTCGCCGTACATTCCGCAGCGAACGGCGGAAAACAGCTTTTTATCAATTCCGTCGGTCTTAATTCTTTCAATTTCCGACTTAATTTCGGCGGCTACTTTTTCGGGGTCTGACGATTCACCCTCAAACATCGCCGCCGCATAGCCGTGGCCAGTGAAATATTCAAAGCCGAACTCATCGTTTATAAGCCCCGCGTTTATCAACCTTTTATAAAGGGGAGAAGCGTCGCCCGCTATTATTTCAAGCAGCAGTGCGGTGGCAACCTTTTCCTTTACGGTGCGCTCGGGCGCGCTTACGGGCTCTTTAAAGCCTAAGCAGAACATAGGGTAGGCGACCGCCATTTTCTGCGATACGAAATTTTTCTGCACGGTATCGGGCTCATCACAGCCTATGCGCGTAATTTCCACAGGCTCAGAGGGCTTTAAAGCGCCGTTTATCTGCGCTAAAACCTTTTCGGTGTTCACATTGCCCGCAATGCAGATAAACATATTTGAAAGGTTGTAAAACGTGTTGTAGCAGCTGTATAAAAGCTTATCGTCTATTTGCGCTATCGACTCCACCGTGCCGGCAATATCAATTTTAACCGGGTGGTTTTTATACATAGCGCCCAGCATATTAAAGGTAACGCGCCAGTCGGGGCTGTCGTCGTACATTCTTATTTCCTGCCCTATTATTCCCTGCTCCTTGCTTACGGTCTGCGCCGTGAAATACGGCGACTGAACAAAATCAAGCAAAATCGCGAGATTATCGTAAAACCTGTCCGAGCAGGCGAAAAGATAGCAGGTGCGGTCAAACGAGGTAAAGGCGTTTGCCGAAGCGCCCGTTTCGGCGTATTTTGTAAAGGCGTCGCCGTCCTCGCTTTCAAAAAGCTTATGCTCCAAAAAGTGCGCAATGCCCTCGGGAACGCTTACCTTCTCGCCGTTTACCGCAAAGCAGGTATCAATCGAGCCGTATTTTGTGCCGAATATGGCATAAGACGAATTATACTGCGGCTTTTCAAGAATATATATTTTAAGCCCGGACGGATGCACCGCCTTAACATAGCTTTCGCCTATATCGCTTTCAAAAACCTCTTTTTGCATTACTTTTCCTCCTTCGGCAAAAGCTTGTATACCGTGTGCAGCTTTACTCCGTTTGCGGCGGCGATTATTTCATCGCGCGTTACGGCGCTTATTTTCTCTGCAATATCCTCGGGTGAATAAAGATTTTTATTAACGGCTTTCAGCGCGTACCATAAATCCAACAGCGGCTGACTGTCATTATAGGAATTAAGCGAATCGCGTAGACTTTTAACCGATGACGAAAACTCAAATTCGGTAAACTCGCCTTTTTTCATTATTTCAAGCTGCTCTGAAATTGCCTTTTCCGCCTTTTCGGCGTTTTGCTCCTCAACGCCCGATTCAACGGTTATAAGCCCCTTGACCCGCGAAGAGGAAGCCGAGCAATAGTAGCAAAGGCTCATTTTTTCGCGAACGTTATCAAAAAGTCTTGAATACGGTCCGCCGCCGAAAATATCGGTCATAACCATAAGCGGCATGGTGTTATCGTCGTCCCCCGCCGTATCGGAAGAAAAGCCCATAACAAGCTTGCCCTGCTGTATGGCCTGCCGCTCGGTAACGGTGCGCGGCTTGTCGGCAGCGGCTGTCGGCTGGCTTTTTGTGCAATCGGTTATATTATACCTTTCGGTATTTTCAAAGCGGCGGCCTATTTCTTCAAAAAGCCCCTGCGGCACTGCCGCGCCTATAACCTGAACGCGTATATATGCGGCGGCAAGCATTTTTTGCCACATTTCATAAAGCGAGGCTTCGGTTATCGCCTCAATATCCTCCACCGTTCCGCACTTAGGTGTGCCGTAGCAGCTGCCCTTATACATTTCTTCAATAAGGCGGTTTTTAGCGTATACGCGCTTTTCGCTCATCTCGCCCTTTACGTGCTCTATCGCCTTGCGCTTTTCTCTTGCTAAATCCTCGGCACAAAAGGCGCCGTTTTCCGCCTTGGGCTCGAAAATAAGGCTTAAAAGCATATCGCAGGCACGCTTTATAAGCGACTCGCTTTCAAAGGTGTATTTATCGTTTATAACCGACATTCTCAGCTTTAAAAGCTGGTAATCTCCGAGCTTTTCCGCAGCTGCGTCAAGCTGGGCGCCGTAAAGCCGCTCAAGGCGGTAGTTAAGCACCGAAAAATCGGGGTATTTTTCGCCGCAGGTGGTAAGCACAAAGGGCAGCAGCGCGTAAGACGCGGCAGTCTCTTTTTCCAGCGGCAAATAAAAGTTAAAGGATATTGACGTAGTGTTGAACCTTTCGTTTTTAACGAAAAGCCCCTCTACGCCCTCTGAAATACGATATACTTTAGCAGCCATTTTTTCCTCCTCAAAAATCAGTTAAAATCAGTTCCGAGGTTATCGGAGCTGTCGTCTCCCTTATAGGAATTTACATAGATTGTAACCGCGCTGTCGGGGCTTATCTGTGTGCCGTATTTCGGCTCCTGCTCCAGCACCGCGCCCGGCTTTTTGTTTTCATCGTACTTTTCAAGGACCTCTATATTATCGTACAAAAAGCCCTGTTTTAAAAGCTCAAGCTTTGCGTTGATTTCTTCAAGCCCCACAACGTTTGCAATTTTTACCTCTTTTGGTCCCAGACTTATTGTAACCTCAATTTTGGTATCTCTTGCAACCTGTGTGCCCTCTGCAAGCGATTGGGCGCAAATTTGCCCCTTGGCGTATTTATCGTTAAATTCCTTGCCCTTTATAACAAAGGTGAATTTTTCATAATCCTCGTTATCAGCAAGCTCGGCGTAATATTTACCGGTAAGCGACGGCACCGAGAAAAGCACCGCGCTTTCTGCAGCCCCGCTGTCGATAGTGCCTATAGAATCAACGCTGGGTGCTGCGGTGGATACGCTGCCGCTTTGATCCGACGCATTTTTATTACCGAAAATATCATTTTTGAACACCGTAAAAACAAGTATTGCCACAATTCCGATAAACACTGCGGCAGTGCAGGCTGCGGAAAGTATAACATATTTTGCCGTGCTTCCCTTTTTCTGCGGCCTTTGCGCGCTTGATGCGCGCTTTTCGGGCGCGGCGTTTTTCTTCTGCGGCTCGCCCGTTTCGGCGTAAACCAGCTCGTTTTTAAAGTCCTCGATATTTCCCGTGCGGTTTTTCGGCAGCACCTGCAAGCCGTTTGCAAGCGCCTGCAAAACATGCCGCGGCAGCTCCTCGGCAAATTTTGCGGGAATGGTCATCGAATCATTTTTAAGCCTTTCGGGAGCTTCGGGCGGAACCGTGCCTATAAGCACATTGAAAAGCACCGCGCAAAGCCCGTAAACGTCAGTATATGCGCCGGTCTGCAGTTTTTCGGAATTATACTGCTCCACTGCGGCAAAGCCGGGGAAAAGCTCCGCTTTAAGACCGCCGTCGGCTGCGCGCAGCCGCTTTACCGAGTAACCCGAGATACGCAGCTTTCCGTCTCTGCCGACAAGCACGGTATCACAGGAGATTCCTCCGTGAATTACCCCGATATCGTTCATTCCCTTGAGAGTATCTATAAGCGGCAGGAAAAGCGGGCGCGCCTGCTCCCACTTAAGAGTACCGCCGTTACGCTGCAGAAATTCCGCCATGGTTATTGCGGCAAAGCTTTGAGAAACGGCATAAACCGTACCGTTTTCTTCAAAAACGCTGAGAACGGGGATAAGCGCGGGCAGCTCCGAGGAGCTTATTTTGCGGTTTATATCCATAAACTCCATTAAGCCCTCGTTGAAGATATATTCCCCGCCGCCTACAATCGCTACGGTCTTATCGGGATTTCTTTCTGCAAAGCCCGCGGGAAAATACTCCCTGATGCTCACTGCGGTATCGTCGGCAGTATCCCAGCCGATGTAGGTTATGCCCTCTCCGTTGCGCTTCTTTGCCTGACCCACCATATAGCGGTTATCAAGCGTAAAGCCTACGGGAAGGCAGATATCCGGATTGCGGCTTGCAGAGTCGTAGCCGCAGATAGGGCATATTTTCTCCCCGCCGTTATCATTCATGCAGCCCGGGCAGAGTCTTTCGGTGTTTATCATAAACTTCCTCCGAGTAGATATATTAATGTATTATAATTATACCATATCTGTCAAGTCGCGGCGGTAAACGCCGCCTGCTTGCGTTTGGCCTTTTTGCTTACCGTGCCTCCCGGCGCTATCGGAATCATCTCTCTGAACACGCAGGTGTGGCGTTCTGTTATCAGTCTGTCCTCATGCAGCGAGCCGAAATACCAATGCCTGAATTTACATGAGCGCCCTATTTCCTCAAGATAGCCGTTAAGCTTATTTATGCGGTCGGCGTCACCCCTGCGCAGAAGTATAGCGCTTTTAACAAGGGACGGCGGCTCGTGGGTTATAATATAATCTACGCTAAGCCCCGCCGCGTCAAGCCGCTTTGCGCCCTCTGCCATTTCCATAGGTGTCGGCTCTTCCTCGCGCCACCAGTTGCCCGACGCTATGCGCATATCCTTATCGCTGCTTTCTCCCCCGCCGAAGGTGAAAAAGCTGTTGCCCTCAATTTCAAAGATCTGACCGCGCATAAGGTGGATAAGATTTCCCTTTATTCTGTGCACCATTCCGCCGTGCCAGTAGGTCACGCGCGCTTTGTTTATGGTAGTGAGATTATCATGCGTACCGTCCACAAACGCGGTTACAAACCGTCTCGTCGCAAGGTAATCTATTACCTGTTTTTCGGTTTTTCCACCGTCAAATATATAGCCGAAGTCTCCGCAGACTATAAGCACATCTCCGCTTTTCAATTTTCTGAAATTTTTATCGTACAGCCGCTCAAGGCAGCCGTGCGTATCTCCCGTAATATAAACCGTAAATTTCACCTACTTAAAAAATTTAAACTGTGAAGTAATCAAAATATGATATTTTGCGGCGGTGACGCCGCATTTTCGTTTTTCCCATGCCTGCGCGGCGGAAAAACACATTGTAAGCGAAAAATAGCTATTAAGCTATTTTTCAAGAACACTGGGGTGGGTACCTACGGGGATAGAGTGCAGTCCGAAAATCCGTGATTTTCGAGCGAGCGGCATTCCCGCGGGGGAGCGTGCCTTTTTTGGCACGCGAAAAAATTAGGTCTTTAAATTTGAAAATTATATGATATAATAGCATTATACTATATTTCAAGGGAGATTTCCATGCCAAAAAAAATAATTTACTTTTTTTTAACTATTTTAACGGTCGTGGCTGTTATTTCTCCGGCTTTTACCGCCTCGGCATATGAAATTACGGGCTTCGAGGTATCCGCAGAAGCGGGAATGCTTGTATCTATGGATACGGGCGAGACGCTGTACTCCAAAAATATTGACGAAAAGGTATACCCCGCCTCAATAACCAAAATAATGACCGTAACACTCATGCTTGAAAGTGAAAAATACGATCCTGCCGGCAAGGTTACCATGTCAAAAGAGGTAGACAGGCTGATAACCGGCACGGGCAGCGCGGTTTCCAACCTTAAAATCGGGGAGGAAATAACCCAGCTTGACTTGGTTTATACCGTGCTTATGTCCTCCTTCGGGGACTGCGCGTACTTAGCGGCGCTGTATTACGGCGGCAGCGTGGAAGCGTTTGTTGAGCAGATGAACAATAAGGCGGCGGAGCTGGGGCTTACGGGAACGCACTACACCAACCCCGTAGGGCTGCATGATGTTCAGAACTACACCACCGTGCGGGATATTCATACCCTTGCGACATACGCCCTTAAAAACGAAACCTTTAAAACCGTTTGTGAAACGGCGCGCTATACAATCGAAGCAACCAATATGTCGGGCAAGCGCACCATTTCCACCACAAACCTTATGCAGGACTCCAACACAAATTACTATTACCAATACGCAAGGGGCGTAAAGACCGGCTTTACGGACGAAGCGGGCAGATGTCTTGTAAGCACCGCGACATATAACGGCTACAACTATATGTGCATACTTATGAAATGCCCCGCAAACGCAGGAAAAAGATATGAATTTATAGATTCGGCAAACCTTTACCGCTGGGCGTTCAACAATTTCTCATTCAAGCAGGTGGCGGATTCCACAGAGCCCGTTTGCGAGCTGCCGGTCGATTTATCGTTTGATACCGATTTCGTTCCGCTTTACTTTGAAAAACCGTTTGTTACGGTGCTGCCGAACGAAGCGGACAGTTCAACAATAGTTGTAAAGCCAAAACTTAATTACGAAAAAAAAGACGCGCCTATCAAAAAGGGAGAAATACTCGGCACGGCGGAAATTATGTACGCCGAGCAGGTAATAGGCACGGTAAATTTGGTAGCGGGCAGCGGCGTTAAGGCAAGTAAGCTGCTGATAGCCCTCAGAGCCGTAAAAGGCTTTTTCGGCTCGTTTTATATGAAAATAGTTTATATACTTATCGCGCTTGTAATTGTGATATTCATACTTATGATAATAAGGCTCAATATTGCAAGAATAAGAAAGCGAAAGGTAAAATATATTCCCTACGGGAAAAAGAAAGGCGACGACAGATATGACCGTTAAAAAAATCATAGCAATATTATCGGCAGCGATACTGACACTTACATTTTGCTCCTGCTCAAAAAGACAAAGCGAGTTTGACAGTGATACCGACAGCGGCTACGGCACCCACCACGCAGTTATAACAATTAAGGATTACGGCGACATAAAGCTTGTGCTTGACGGCGACACTGCCCCGATAACCGTTAAAAACTTCGTGGAGCTTGCAAAAAGCGGCTTTTACGACGGACTTACCTTCCACCGCATAATAAAGGGCTTTATGATTCAGGGCGGCGACCCCAAGGGCAACGGCACCGGCGGCAGTGATAAAACAATACGCGGCGAGTTTTCTAAAAACGGCGTGGAAAATAACATTTCCCACAAGCGCGGAGTTATTTCCATGGCACGCTCGCAGGATAACAACAGCGCCTCCTCCCAGTTCTTTATAATGCACAAGGACGGCGATTATCTTGACGGCTCATATGCCGCTTTCGGTCATGTTTCGGAGGGTATGGACGTGGTTGATAAAATAGCAGAAAACACACCCGTCACCGACTCAAACGGCACGGTTTTAAAGGAAAACCAGCCGATAATCGAAAAAATAGTTATCACGGACTGAAAAACCTCCCGCCCTCTGTTTTGACTTCTGTCTTTACAGGGGGCTTTTGCTGTATGCGGCGGTGCTTGAGGTCATTCAATCTTTTTTCAAGCTTTTACGGTATAATATAAAAGAAGCTCGGAGGGAAAACGGAAATGAAGCTTTTGCTTGTTGAGGACGAAAGAAGAATGGCGCATTATGGAATATCTCATTGCAAACCAAAACCGAATTCTCGCAAGGGCAAAATAGGCGTTTCCTGCCATGACGGAAAAATTGAATTTTACGCCATTATCCCACAGGGTAAGTGAGCAGAAATACCGCCTTTCACTCGCACAAAAGCTCTGCAACCGTCCGCTTTAAAACATTAGCGAGATGCACAAGCTCTATATCGGTCACAAACCTCTTTCCGCATTCGATCCGCTGAACGGCATTTTTATCGACATCAAGACCGTCAAGCTGGAGCAAATCAGCAAGCATTCGCTGAGAAATATTCATTTTCTTGCGGAAAATATATACATTTTTACCACAAATATTATTCAAACCCTCTGAATTTTTATTTATAAACATATTTTTATCTTCCTTTGACATTTAGTGCTTGTCAACAGAAAAATTATATGCTATAATAAACTAAAATATGACATTCACTGCATGTCATTTCGGAGGAAACGATATGGAAACTACAGAAAGAACCAAGTTTTGCAAGCATTGCGGCGCAAAAATACCCGAAGACGCCGTTCTCTGCACCGCCTGCGGCAGACAGGTTGAAAAGCTCGAAAACGAAAGTGCGCCGAATATAGTTATTAACAACTCAAATTCATCACAAAATGCGAACACAAATATCAATGCAGCATACGGCATCTTTGCAGGAAAGCTGCGCAACAAATGGGTGGCTCTCGCACTCTGCTTTTTCGGCGGATTCTTCGGTCTTCACAAATTTTACGAGGGCAAAATCGGGATGGGAATTCTTTATATTTTCACCGGCGGATTACTCTTCATAGGTCCGATAATTGATTTTATTGTCCTGCTCACAAAGCCGAATCCTTATATGCCTTGATATTAAGGGCTTGTGCCTTTAATATAAGCCGACTCTGTTGGCTTTCCGTGCGAGACCCCTTATTCGCACGGAGAATGCCGTGTGCGGAATGCACACGGCATTTTTTTGCACCAATCAACGATTCCCATCTGTCAAACCGAATTTAAGAAGTCTCATCTTTAATCTTCAAGTCTGCTCTCCGAATCGGGGTTTATAAGCTCGCGCCGCCGACGATAAAATGTAGACCTGCTCATACCGCATATTTTCAGCACATTCTTTAAGGTTATTGTTCCCTTTTCCCACCGATTCACAATATCGGCAAAATCATAAGGCGCGGAAATATCTGGTCTGCCGAACTTGACTCCGCGCGTTTTTGCGGCGGCAATGCCGTCTGCCTGCCGCTTTTTTATGTTTTCCCGCTCGTTTTGCGCCGCAAATGAAAGTATTTGCAAAACAAGATCGGCAATGAATGTACCCATCAGATCCTTTCCCTGACGGGTATCGAGAAGCGGCATATCAAGAACACATATATCTATTCCTATTTTCTTTGTTAAAATGCACCACTGATTTTGAATCTCGCCGTAATTCCGCCCGAGCCTGTCAATGCTTAATATATAAAGCGTATCGCCCGATTTAAGCGCCTTCAGCATCCTTTTGTATTGCGGCCGTTCAAAATCCTTACCCGACTGCTTATCCCTGAAGACATTTTTTTCGGGTATTTCGCGCTTTACCATTGCAGCCATTTGTCTTTCTTCGTTTTGGTCGGTGCTTGACACCCTGACATATCCGTATTCAGACATAAAAAATCATCCTCCCGTACTAATAATACAGGAAAATGATTAGGTCTGTCGATAAGCTTAAAAATTTATCCTTGCGGCGGTAACGCCATATTTTTCGTTTTTCCGGCGACATGTGCGTCGGAAAAACACATTGTAAGCGAAAAACCGCTTATTCAGCGGTTTTTCAAGGGTACTGGGGTGGTATTGGCGGGGATAGAGTGCAGTCCGAAAATCTGTGATTTTCGAGCGAGCGGCATTCCCGCGGGGGAGCGTGCCGAGAAAATCGACACGCTCAATTTTAATTTAAATCGGCATAGGCACTTTATTCCTTTGCCGCGTCGATTATTTTCTGTGCGAGAGCCGCCGGAACCTCTTCATAACGCGTAGGCGTGAGGGTGAATACGGCGGTGCCTTGCGTAATCGAACGCATGGCTGTGGAGAAATCCGACATTTCCGCCATAGGCACTTCGCCTATTATTTCCTGCATTTTGTTCTCTGCCGGGTTCATGCCTATAATGCGCCCGCGCCGCTTGTTAATATCGCCTATAACATCGCCGAGCATTTCATCGGGCACCAGCACCTTAAGAGTACCGATAGGCTCAAGCAGAACGGGGGACGCCTGCGGTATACCGTCCTTAAAGGCTACTGCCGCCGCCATTTTAAAGGACATTTCCGATGAGTCCACCGGGTGATACGAGCCGTCCACCAGCGTTGCCTTTATGCCCACCATTGGGTAGCCTGCCAAAACGCCCTTTGCGGTGCAATCGCGCAGTCCCTTTTCAACCGCGGGGAAGAAGTTTTTCGGAACGGCGCCGCCGAATACCTTTTCTTCAAATACCAGCTCATCCGAATCGCAGGGCTCAAACTCGATCCAGACATCACCGAACTGACCGTGACCGCCCGACTGCTTTTTGTGCCGTCCCTGAATCTTAATGGGCTTTCTTATAGTCTCGCGGTAAGCAATTTTCGGCTTTTTAAGCTCAACCTCCGCACCGAATTTGGATTTTAAGCGGGATATTATAACATCGATATGCTGCTCGCCGAGAGCGGAAAGAATCTGCTCGTGGGTCTCGTTATCGGTATATACCTTAATGGTGGGATCTTCCTCGCAAAGGCGGCTGAACGCCTGAGTTATCTTCTCTTCATCGCCCTTTGCCTTGGGGTAAACCGCAACCGAAATCGTGGGGGCGGGGAACTCCACCGCCGCCGCGGCGAGTTTGCCGGACGCTGATAATGTATCGCCCGTCAGCACATTGCCGAGCTTTGATACCGAGCCTATATCTCCGGCGATAATTTCGCCCGCGTCCTCCTGTTTTCCGCCTTTGAGCCACATTATTTTGGAAAGCCGCTCCTCAGCGCCTGTGCGATTATTTATAAGGCGGGAATCGTTCTTGATTTTGCCCGAAAGCACGCGGAAATATGAAAGCTTACCCACAAACGGGTCAGCAATGGTTTTGAATACGAAAAGCGCGTTTTCACCGTTTTCGTCAAAGGCTTTTTCCTCGCCGCCCTCAAAGCGGCAAACGGCATCCGCCGCGGAGGGCAGAATTTTAAGCAGCGTATCCACCATAAGCGGAACTGCCGCGCCCGTTTGCTGGATACCCGCGAAAACAGGGCATATTTCGCCGGAGGCAACACCTTTTTTCAGCCCTTCGATTATTTCCTCGGGGGCAAATTCCTCGCCCGCAAAATATTTTTCCATAAGCGCGTCATCCGCCGTGGCTATCGCCTCTAAAAGCATGCTGCGCATTTCGTCCGCCTCGTTGCTTACGGGCATACGCAGCTCTTTAAGCTCCAATCCCTCGCAGGCATAGGCTTTATTGGTTATAAGGTCAATATATGATTTAACCTCGTCGTTTTCAATATAGGGAATTACGACCGGGCAGATAACCGCACCGTAATTTGCCACAAGCGAGGATATTACGCGGTAAAAATGCGCGTGGGTTGAATCAAGCTTGCCCACAAAGAAAGCAACAGCTTTTTTCAGCGCTCGTGCCTTTTGGAAGCTCTGCTTTGCTCCGGTTGTAAGTCCCGATTTGCCCGAAACCGCTATTATCGCACTGTCCGCCGCGGCAAGTGCCTCGCTTACTCCGCCCGCAAAATCGAAAAGTCCCGGTGCGTCTATTATATTAAGCTTATGCCCGCCGAGCTCCAAAGCGTAAACAGAGGTTGAAACCGAGGTCTTGCGCTTTTTCTCTTCGGGATCAAAGTCCATAACGGTCGTACTGTCCGCAATCTTACCTATGCGTTCGGTCGCTTTTCCGTAGCACAGAACGGCATCCGCCAGAGTGGTTTTACCCGATCCGCCGTGACCCAAAAGGGCTATATTATGTATTGATTGCTGAGAATACTGTTTCAATTTAATGCACTCCTTTGAAAAATCGACCGACGCCGATTTGTGTTATAAAATGATTATAACACACTTCGTTAGCAAATACAACTAATATTTATTATAACTGTATATAAAATTTATAAAAATGTCATAATGAAGTGTTTTTTGTAATTTTTTTGTATAAAAGGTAAAAAACAGAGGAGTAAAAAAATGCTGATTTTTCGGACAAAAAATACCGAAATAAATTATTTTCCTGTTTACACGGGACAAAAAAAGTGTTATTATATATATCGTATGGGACAGAAGTGTTTCTCATTAAAAATTATTACAGGAGGAATTTTCAATGGCCAGAAAATTCAAGACCATGGACGGTAATAACGCCGCGGCTCATGTTGCCTATGCGTTTACCGAGGTAGCCGGTATCTACCCGATAACCCCGTCCAGCCCTATGGCGGACTATGTTGATCAGTGGTCTGCACAGGGACTTAAAAACATATTCGGCACTACCGTAAACGTTGCCGAAATGCAGTCGGAGGCAGGTGCCGCGGGTACGGTACACGGCTCTTTGGCAGCCGGTGCTTTAACCACAACGTTCACCGCTTCTCAGGGACTTTTACTTATGATCCCGAATATGTACAAAATCGCGGGCGAATTGCTCCCCTGCGTTTTCCACGTATCGGCTCGCTGCGTTGCAAGCCATGCGCTTAACATTTTCGGCGATCATTCGGACGTTTATGCTTGCCGTCAGACCGGCTTTGCAATGCTTGCCGAAACCAACCCGCAGGAGGTTATGGACTTAGGCCCTGTTGCTCACTTAGCATCTATCGAGGGCAGAGTTCCGTTTATCAACTTCTTTGACGGTTTCAGAACCTCACACGAAATTCAGAAAATTCAGATCTGGGATTACGAAGATCTTAAAGAAATGTGCGATATGGATGCGGTTGAGGCATTCAGAAAGCGCGCTTTAAACCCTGAGCACCCCGTAATGCGCGGCTCTCACGAAAACGGAGATATTTTCTTCCAGCACCGCGAGGCTTGCAATAAGTATTATGACGCTATACCCGGTATCGTTGAGAAGTATATGGACAAGATCAACGAGAAGATCGGCACCGATTACAAGCTCTTTAACTACTACGGCGCACCCGATGCCGAAAAGGTTATTGTGGCTATGGGCTCTATCTGCGACGTTGCGGAAGAGGTTATTGATTATTTAACCGCAAAGGGCGAAAAGGTAGGTCTTGTAAAGGTACGTCTTTACCGTCCCTTCAAAGCGGATAAGCTGGTTGCGGCTATTCCGTCCACCGTTAAGAAAATCGCCGTGCTTGACAGAACCAAAGAGCCCGGCGCTTTGGGCGAGCCGCTTTATCTTGACGTTGTTGCCGCTCTTGCAGAAGAAGGCAGACATATTGACGCTGTTGTCGGCGGCAGATACGGTCTCGGCTCTAAGGACACACCGCCTTCAAGCATTTTTGCAATTTACAAGGAGCTTGATAAGGCAGAGCCTAAGCACAACTTCACCATCGGTATTAACGATGATGTTACCAACCTTTCACTCCCCGAGGAGGAAGCTCCGAACACCGCGGCAGAGGGCACTATTGAATGTAAGTTCTGGGGTCTCGGCGGCGACGGTACCGTTGGTGCTAACAAAGACTCTATTAAGATTATCGGTGACCATACCGATAAATACGTTCAGGCTTACTTCCAGTATGACTCGAAAAAGACCGGCGGTATTACCATTTCTCACCTGCGTTTCGGCGATAAGCCGATTAAGAGCCCCTATTACATAAACAAGGCTGACTTTGTTGCCTGCCACAACCCGTCTTATGTAACAAAGGGCTACAAGATGGTTAATGACGTTAAGCCCGGCGGCGTATTCCTTATTAACTGCCAGTGGAATATGGATGAGCTTAACCACCATATGCCGGCTGAAGCTAAGCGCTATATCGCCAAGAATAACATTCAGCTTTACACCGTAAACGCTATTGACATTGCGGCTGAAATCGGTCTCGGCAAGCGTACCAACACCGTTTTGCAGTCTGCTTTCTTCTCACTTTCAAAGGTTCTTCCCGAGGCTGAAGCTATCGGCTACATGAAGGAAAAAGCCCAGAAATTTATGAAGAAGGGCAAAGAGATAGTTGAAATGAACGAAAAGGCTATCGACGCGGGCGCTACCGCTTACGTTAAGATTGACGTTCCGGCTGACTGGGCTGACGCTGCGGACAACACCGCTCCCGTTAAGGAAGAGGGTCCTGCAAAGCTCGTTAAAATGGTTGACGATATAATGAAGCCCGTAGGCCTTATGAACGGCGATTCACTGCCTGTTTCTACATTTGTAGACTATGCCGACGGTACATTTGAGCAGGGTGCGTCCGCTTATGAGAAACGCGGCGTTGCGGTTATGGTTCCCGAGTGGAATCCCGATACCTGCGCTAAGTGCAATAAGTGCGCATTTGTTTGCCCGCACGCTACAATCCGTCCGTTCGTTCTGACCGATGAAGAAGTGGCTGCTGCACCCGCTACCTTAAAGGTTGCTCCGAAGCCGTTCCTTAAGACGGATTACAAGTACGCTTTAACAGTTTCTCCGCTTGATTGTATGGGCTGCGGAGTTTGTATCGGTGTATGTCCGACCAACTCTCTTAAAATGGTTCCGCAGGAATCCCAGCTCGAAGAGCAGAAGTCTTTCGATTACTGCGTAGCAAAGGTAACCGAGAAGAAGGACGTTGCGACCGACGCAAACGTTATCACCTCTCAGTTCAAAAAGCCGCTGCTTGAATTCTCAGGCTCGTGCGCCGGCTGCGCCGAGACCTCTTATGCACGTCTCGTAACCCAGCTTTTCGGCGACAGAATGTATATTTCCAACGCTACCGGCTGCTCGTCCATTTGGGGCGGTCCTGCCGCTACCTCTCCGTACACCACAAACGCCGAGGGTCACGGTCCTGCATGGGCTAACTCTCTGTTTGAGGATAACGCAGAGCACGGCTACGGTATGTACCTCGGCCAAAAGGCTATACGTGACCGTCTTATAGGCGAAGTTAAGCAGATGACCGAATCGGATAAGGCAAGCGCAGAGCTTAAAGCCGCTGCGGAAGAGTACCTTGCCACTCTTGATGACGGCGCAAAGAATGCCGACGCTTCAAAGGCGCTTGCCGCTGTTCTTGAAAAGGAAAACGCCGATTGCGCACTCTGCAAGGATGTTCTTAATCATAAGGAATACCTTTCCAAGAAGTCCGTTTGGATCTTCGGCGGCGACGGTTGGGCTTATGATATCGGCTTCGGCGGTGTTGACCATGTTTTGGCGCAGGGCAACAACGTAAACATTATGGTATTCGATACCGAGGTTTACTCAAATACAGGCGGTCAGGCTTCAAAGGCATCCAACATCGGTCAGGTTGCGCAGTTCGCAGCTGCCGGTAAGGCAATCGCCAAGAAGAGTCTTGCCGAAATCGCTATGTCTTACGGCTACATCTATGTAGCGCAGATAGCTATGGGCGCCGATATGAACCAGACCCTCAAGGCTCTTAAAGAGGCTGAGGCTTACAACGGTCCGTCGCTCGTTATCGGCTACGCTCCGTGCGAAATGCACTCAATTAAGGGCGGAATGGTTAACTGCCAGAAGGAAATGAAGAAGGCTGTTGACTGCGGATATTGGGATATGTTCCGTTACAATCCGGCGCTTAAGGCAGAGGGCAAGAATCCGTTCACTATCGACAGCAAGCCGGCTACCGCCGACTATAAGGACTTCATTATGGGCGAGGCTCGTTACTCCTCACTCACACGCTCCTTCCCCGAGCGCGCAGAGGTTCTGTTCGATAAGGCTGCCGAGACCGCAAAGGCGCGCAGAGCGCACCTTGAAAAGCTCTTAAAGCTTTACGGCGAATAATTCATACCCGAAGCGAATGCCGCGTTATGGAATACCGCGGCATTCGCGGAAGAATAAAAAATGCAGTATACGGATGTAAGCACTACATTCCGTATACTGCATTTTCATTTTGCCGTATTAAAAACGCCGCAAATTTCGCACAAAACATTGGCTTCCGGTGTTTAGGATGACTCCTCACGGTGTGAGGAAATGTTACTAAATGACAGAGGTGCGCCGTCTATTTAGATATTAGATGTTAGACAGTAGACATTAGATATACAAAATCATAGCTTCTACGCAAACCATCGGCCCCCTTGCCTAAAGGGAGCCGATGAAGCATAAATCAAATATTCGCCGTCCGAAATCCGCTATCTAAACGGTTTTTTCTATTTCGGCTATACTGCCTTCAAGCATTGCGATTTTTTCAAGCACCTTTTTAAGGCTCTCGCGCTGCTGCTCAACAACTGCCGCGGGCGCTTTGGCAACAAAGCCCTGATTGTTGAGCTTTTTCTCAAAGAACTCCTTATCTTCATTCGCCTTTTTAAGCTCCTTTTTAAGTCTTTCAAGCTCGGCGGTAAAGTCAACAAGCTCGCGCATGGGCATAAACACAGTAGCGGCGTCGGTAATAACGCGCACCGCTCCCTCACTTTCAAAGCTGTCGCCTGTTTCCACATCAGACGCATAGGCTAAGCGGCAGATATACGCCGTTCCGCGCGAGAAGGTGTCCTTAAATTTGGTCGCAATGCAAACCTTTGCCTTCTTTGAGGGCGGAACATTCATTTCGGCGCGTCGGTTTCTTACCGCCTTTATTACCGCCATAATCTTTTCAAAGTCCTCTTCCTCGGCGGCAAATTCAAGTGCGCTGTCAAACCGCGGCCAATCAGCCACCATAAGCGCCTCACCGTTATGCGGCAGCGACTGCCATATTTCCTCGGTTATAAAGGGCATAAAGGGGTGCAAAAGCGCTAAAGTGCCTGTAAACACATATATAAGCACGGCCCTTGCGGTATCGGCGGCTTTTTCGTCATCGCCGTTTAAGCGGGATTTGCAGATTTCAATGTACCAATCGCAGAAAACGTCCCAAATAAAGTCGTAAAGTTTTTGAACCGCCATACCCAGCTCATACTTTTCAAGATTTTCGGTAACATCCCTTACAACCGCATTGTATTTTGATAATATCCACTTATCCTCAAGCGCGAAATTATCGGGTTCAAGCGGCAGAACCTCATCCGATTTTAAATTCATAAGAATAAATCTTGCGGCGTTCCAGAGCTTGTTTGCAAAGTTGCGGCTTGACTCAACGCGCTCTTCAATGTAACGCATATCGTTTCCGGGGCTGTTGCCGGTTGCAAGCGAGAAACGCAGCGCGTCCGCGCCGAATTTATCAATTACCTCAAGCGGGTCTACGCCGTTTCCGAGCGATTTCGACATTTTTCTGCCCTGCGAATCGCGCACAAGCCCGTGAATAAGCACCGTATCAAACGGAACCTCGCCTGTTTGCTCAATTCCTGAGAACATCATACGCATTACCCAGAAAGGAATTATATCATAGCCCGTAACAAGGGTGTTTGTGGGGTAATAGTGCTTGAAATCGGCGGTTTCTTCGGGCCAGCCGAGGGTTGAAAACGGCCATAAAGCAGAAGAGAACCAGGTATCAAGCGTGTCGGGGTCCTGCGTGATATTCTTGCTGCCGCAGTGCGCGCAGCAGTGCGCGTCTTCCTTTGAAACGGTTATTTCGCCGCAATCCGCGCAGTACCAGGCAGGTATGCGGTGACCCCACCAAAGCTGACGGGATATGCACCAATCGCGTATATTTTCAAGCCAGTGGAAATAAATTTTTTCAAAGCGCTGCGGAACAAATTTTGTCTCGCCATTTTTAACCGCCTCAATAGCAGGCTCGGCAAGGGGTTTCATTTTAACAAACCACTGCTTTGAAACGCGCGGCTCAACCGTTGTGCCGCAGCGGTAGCAGGTGCCCACGTTGTGAACGTGCTCTTCAATCTTTACAAGCGCGCCCTCTGCTTCAAGGTCGGCAACAATAGCCTTACGCGCCTCGTAGCGGTCCATTCCCGCATATTTCGGGTAATCGGCTACAATCTTTGCGTCGTCGGTTAAGACGTTTATAACCTCTAAGTTATGGCGCAGCCCCACCTCAAAGTCGTTCGGGTCGTGCGCGGGGGTGATTTTAACAACGCCCGTTCCGAAGTCCGTTTCAACGTAATCGTCGGCAATAACGGGTATTTCGCGGTGAACAAGCGGCAAAATAAGGGTTTTGCCCACTAAGTCCTTATATCTTTCATCGTTCGGGTTTACCGCAACGGCGGTATCGCCGAGCAGGGTCTCGGGGCGGGTTGTGGCAAGCTCCAAATAGCCGCTGCCGTCCTTAAACGGGTAGCGCAAATGCCAAAAATGCCCTGCCTGCTCCTCATATTCAACCTCGGCGTCCGAAATAGAGGTTTTGCAATGGGGGCACCAGTTAATAATTCTTTCACCCCTGTAAATAAGTCCCTTTTCGTAAAGGCGCACGAAAACCTCTTTAACCGCCTTGCTGCACCCCTCGTCAAGAGTAAAGCGCTCTCTTTCCCAGTCGCACGAGGAGCCCATTTTTTTAAGCTGCTCTATAATTCTGCCGCCGTACTGATTTTTCCATTCCCAGGCGCGCTCCAAAAAGCCGTCTCTTCCTACGTCCTCCTTGGTAAGCCCCTCCTGCCGCATTTTTTCAACAATTTTCGCCTCGGTCGCAATAGAGGCGTGGTCTGTGCCGGGCACCCATAAGGTATCGTACCCCTGCATACGCTTAAAGCGGATAAGTATATCCTGCAGCGTGTTGTCAAGCGCGTGACCCATATGGAGCTGACCCGTAATGTTTGGGGGCGGAATAACTATTGTGTAGGTAGGCTTATTTTCCTCACACTTAGCGTGGAAATACCTGCCGTTAAGCCACATTTTATAAATTCTTTCTTCAACCTCTTTCGGGTCGTACTGTTTTGATAGTTCTCGTGCCATTAAGATTTCTCTCCGTCCGTAAAAAAATGTATATTAAAAAAATTAAAGGGTATATTATACTTGTCAGCGACGGATAAAGCGTTTGCACCGGCGCCGACATCGGGCGCCGGTAATAACCGACGCTCTTTTTAGTTTTACAGTATCATCTGCTCCTGCTCGGCAGTACCGACAGGCTTTTTACTGCCCGCCGCAGGTAAATTACGCGTGCGGTAGCGGTGGTCGCCCTCCAAACCGTCCTTTTCGTAAATGCCGACCTCGGACAGCCTTTGCCCGCGCTTTTGTGTCATTACGGCTATGCCGCCGTTATCCTTTGTGGTCTTTGCGGGAACAGATGCGGTGTTCACTATAAGCATACGCCCGTTTGTGGATTTTAAGAGCAGCTCGGTATCCTCTTTTATAAAGAAAATACTGTGCAGAGTAAATTTATCGCAATATGCCTTTATAAGCTTTTTGCGGTTGGTCTTTGTTTGGTAAGATGAAAGCGGAACCTTTGCTATTCTGCCGTTATCAAACACAAAGAGCATATAACCCTTATAATCGGCGGTCGCAACCATATAAACGGCGTTTTCCGCCTCCTCAAATTCAAGTTTTGAGGGTACATAATCGCCGAGCACGCTTGCCTTGCCGTCGGCAAATTCAGCGGTGCGGGATTTATAAACTTGCGATTTATTACTGAAGAACAAAAGCTCCTCTGCATTGGTGGACTCTACCGTTTGCGTTATTTCGTCCCCCTCTTTCAGCTTTTGCTCGCCACTCATTCTGAGTGACTGCGGGGTTATTTTCTTGAAATATCCGTCCTTGGTAAAGAAAAGGGTCACGGGTGAGGTATCAAGCTCTATAGGCTCGTCCTCGCCGCCTTCCTCCGCCGCGCTTATAATTTCGGTTTTTCTGTCCTGCCCGTATCTTTCGGCGACTTCCTTTAATTCCTTAATTATTATATTCAAAAGCTTTGAGCGGGAGTTTAAAACCCCTTCCATCTCGGCGATTTCCTTCATCAGGTCTTCAATATCCGCCGTGCGCTTTAAAATATATTCGCGGTTTAAGTGGCGCAGCTTTATTTCCGCAACATACTCCGCCTGAATTTCGTCTATTCCGAAGCCTATCATCAGGTTCGGCACAACCTGCGCTTCCTCGTCGGTCTCGCGCACGATTTTGATAGCCTTATCAATATCAAGCAGTATTTTTTCAAGACTCTTTAAAAGGTGCAGCCTGTCCTTTGCCTTTGAAAGCTTGAAGTAAACGCGGCGGCGCACACATTCTTCCCTGAACGCCACCCACTCGGAAATAATCTCCTTAACGCCCATAACGCGCGGCGAGCCTGCAATTAAAATATTGAAGTTGCAGGAAAAGCTGTCCTCAAGCGGGGTCATTTTCATGACCTTTTTCATAAGCTTTTCGGGGTCTGCCCCGCGCTTCAGGTCAATTGTTATTTTAAGACCGTTTAAGTCTGTTTCATCGCGAATATCGTTAATTTCGGTTATTTTTTTAAGCTTTGCAAGCTCTATTACCTTTTCTATAATCGCCTCACTCGTGGTAGTGGGCGGTATTTCGGTAATGTCTATGCAGTTCTGCGACTTATCGTAAGCGTATACGCCCCGTACCTTAAAGCTGCCGCGGCCCGTTTCATAAATTTTTTCCATTGCCGCGCGGTCGTATAAAAGCCTGCCGCCTATAGGAAAATCGGGGGCTAAAAGCGTATCCGCAACGTTTATATCGTTATCCCTTATATAGCCAATTGTCGTCTCGCATACCTCGCGCAGGTTAAACGGGCAAATCGAGCTTGCCATACCTACGGCAATACCCGTGTTTGCGTTTACAAGCACCGAGGGGAATGTAACCGGGAACAGCGTAGGCTCTTTCATGGTAGCGTCGTAGTTATCCACAAAATCTACCGTGTCTTTATCAATATCGGCAAAAAGCTCCGCCGCAATGGGAGAAAGCTTTGCCTCGGTATAACGCGAAGCGGCGTAAGCCATATCGCGCGAGTAGGCTTTACCGAACGAGCCCTTAGAGGCAACATACGGGTGCAAAAGCGCCTGATACCCCTCTGACAAACGCACCATGGTCTCATAAATAGCTGCGTCGCCGTGGGGGTTCAGCTGCATTGTGCGCCCCACTATATTCGCCGATTTTATTGTGCTGCCCTTTAAAAGTCCCATATTATACATGGTATAAAGCAGCTTTCTGTGCGAGGGCTTAAAGCCGTCTATTTCCGGTATCGCACGGGATACTATAACGCTCATGGCATAGGGCATATAGTTGGTTTCAAGCGTGTCGGTTATCGGCTGCTCTACCGTAAGCCCCGCGCCGGCAATGTAAGCGTTTATTTTAGGCTTTACCGACTTCGGTTCTTTTTTCTTTTTAGTCGCCACAAACTTCCTCTTTTCTAAAATTTATAATATCTAATGTCTAACATCTAATATCTAACGTCTAATCAGGATAAGTCCGCCTCGTCAAGATACATATAGCCGTTTTCGGCTATAAAGTCCTTTCTGCCCTGCAAATCGTCCCCAAGCAGCAAATCAAACATCTGCGAGGTGCGCTCGGCGTCCTGCGGCATAACCTTTATAAGACGGCGCGTTTCGGGGTTCATTGTTGTAAGGTTCATCATATCGGGCTGGTTTTCGCCCAGTCCCTTTGAGCGCTGAATGGTGTACTTGCCGTCCCCTATTTTGTCAAGAATATCAATTTTTTCCTTTTCGTCATAGGCGAAGTAGGTCATATCCTTTGTGCCTATTTCGTAAAGCGGGGTTTCGGCAATATAAATTTTACCCTCGTTTATAAGGGTGGGCATAAGTCTGTATATCATTGTAAGAATAAGGGTGCGAATCTGAAAGCCGTCCACGTCCGCATCGGTACATATTATGACCTTGTTCCACCGCAACGCCGAAAGGTCAAAGGTTGCAAGGCCCTTATTTGCTTTGGATTTTACCTCAACCCCGCAGCCCAATACCTTAATAAGATTGGTTATAATTTCACTTTTAAACACCTTTTCGTAGTCGGCCTTAAGGCAGTTTAAAATTTTGCCCCTTACAGGTATTATTGCCTGAAATTCGGCGTTTCGTGCCAGCTTGCAAGAGCCTAAAGCCGAATCGCCCTCAACTATAAATACCTCGCGCTGCTCTACGTCCTTTGAGCGGCAGTCTACAAATTTATCCACCCTGTCAAGCATAGAGTTAGAGGATTGCAGGGTCTTTTTAAGGTTGATGCGCTCCCTTTCGCTGCGCTCGCGGCTACGCTTGTTTACAAGCACCTGGTCGGCTATTTTATCCGCCTCGGCTTTATTTTCAATAAAATATACTTCAAGCTGATGCCGCAGAAAATCGGTCATAGCCTCGTATATAAATTTATTGGTAATAGCCTTTTTAGTCTGGTTTTCGTATGAGGTTACGGTTGAAAATGAGGAAATAACAAGCACTAAGCATTCTTCAATATCCGAAAAGGTAATTTTGCTTTCGTTGGATTTGTATTTTCCGCTTTGCTTTATATATGCGTCTATCTGTGAAACAAAGGCGCTGCGGGTCGCTTTTTCGGGAACACCACCGTATTCAAGCCAGCTTGAATTGTGGTAATATTCCTTTAATGTATGGCGGTTTGAAAAACAAAGCGCCGTGTTTATTTTAACCTTGTATTCGGGCTTGTCCTCGCGGTCTCTGCCCTTTCTTTCGGTCTGCCAAAACTGAACGGACGAAAGTCTTTCCTCGCCCACGGTTTCGTTAACGTAATCCTTAATACCGTTTTTATAAACAATTTCCTGCTGCACAAAGCGCGCGCCCTGCTGCTCTTTAAAAATAAACAACAGCCCGTCGTTTACAATTGCTTGCCTTTTAAGGGTATCAAGAAAATACTCGGTGGGAATATTAACGTCGGTGAAAACCTCAATATCGGGCTTCCAGCGGGTTTTGGTGCCTGTGTCCTTGCCGTCGTAGGGCTCTTTTTTAAGCCCGCCCACATTGTAGCCTTTTTCAAAGTGCAGGTTATATTTAAACCCGTCGCGCTTTATTTCCACGTCCATATATTCCGAGGAATACTGGGTAGAGCAAAGACCTAAGCCGTTTAAGCCTACCGAATACTCGTAGTTTGCGCCGTCGTTCGTGTTGTATTTACCGCCGGCATAAAGCTCACAGTATAAAAGCTCCCAGTTAAAGCACTGCTCTTTATTATTAAAATCGACCGGAGCTCCGCGACCGAAATCCTGCACCTCAATAGAGCCGTCGGCATACTTTGTAACAACTATCTTCTGCCCGTAGCCCTCGCGTGCCTCGTCTATTGAATTTGATATTATTTCAAAAACCGAATGCTCGCAGCCGTCAAGCCCGTCCGAACCGAAAATAACGCCCGGACGCTTTCGCACTCTATCGGGACCCTCAAGCTTTTTTATACTGTCGTTGCCGTATTCCGCGGTGGTTTTAGCCATTAGCCGTATCTCTCCTTATAATAACTCAAAGTATATTATACACCATTTTTCGCCTTTCCGTCAAGTATTTAAAATTCGGTGGTTCGTGTCAAGTTTTTGTAGGGTTTTTCAAAAAGATTTTTGCAGTGTTTTAACAATAAAATTTCAAATTTTTGAGCTATTCTTCAAATTACGTGTAAAGTCCAAAGTACGGTATAAAAAAGCAAGGTTATGAATTGAGCGAAAGGCAAAAATCGGCTTGCATGCCATATTTGCATAACAGCAGAAAGAGCAAGGCATGTAAAGGTTGAAATGATCTTTTCTTCAATATCCCGACTTATGATACCAAAGAGCACGCCGTTAATATGCTGCGGATATATGATTATATAGAGCGGCATATCTGCGAGGAGCTCAAGCTTGCGGGAATAATGGCGCTGACGCATAATTAATGCCTGCTGAACAATTCAAAAGTTTACACCTACATGCTTGGTTAAGGTACTTTTGAATTGTTCAGCAGGCATTAATAAGGATGCAAAATAGCCCCCTTCGGGATACCAAAGCCTCAAAGGGGGCATGTTTCTGTTCGGGCAATTTTAATCAACCTATAAATTTACAGGCGGCATATGCGGCGGCTGCACCGTCGGCAGCAGCTGTGGTCAATTGGCGAAGCGCCTTCGTTCGGCAGTCACCGGCAGCGAAGATACCGGAGCATGAGGTCACACAATCCTCGCCCGCTTTTATAAAGCCGCCTTCATCAAGCTCTGCCGTATTTTTGCAGATATCATTCTGCGGCAGGAAGCCTATCGCAACAAACAGAGCCTCAACCGAAATATCGCGGCTTTCACCTGTCCGTTTATTAAGGACGGTTATTTTTTGCAGACCCTGCTCCCCTGCAAGCTCGGTTATTTCCGAATCAAATTCATAGCGGATGTTGTTTTTTTTGCGCAGCTTTTCCGATAAAACCGGGTCTGCGCGGAATTCGGAGCGGCGGTGTATTACCGTCACGCTTCTGCAAATATCCGAAAGAAAAAGCGCGTCGGTCACCGCGGTATTTCCCCCGCCGCAAACCGCAACATCCTTTCCCTTAAAAAAGGCCCCGTCGCACACCGCGCAATATGATATGCCGTGACCCGCAAGCCTTTCCTCATTTTCAAGTCCAAGCCTTCTGTGTGTAAGTCCCGCCGCAATTATAACCGCACGGCACCTGTATTTGCCGTAATCGGTTATCACCGTTTTGTATTCTCCGTCCGTTAAAATTTTCACGGCGTTATCGATTTCAAACTCCGTGCCGAGACCCTTTGCTTGGGAATAAAGCCTGTCGGAAAATTCAAGACCGCTGATTTTTATAAAACCGGGGAAATTTTCAACCTCCGGTGAATAGACAATCTGACCGCCGAAGGCATTTTTTTCGAGCACCAAAACCGATTTTTCGGCGCGCCGTGCGTAAATTGCCGCCGTAAGCCCCGCACAGCCGCCGCCGATTATAACTATATCGTAATTTTTTTCTTCCATTTTAATGTCCTCCGAAAATATTTTTAACTTCCTTGCCCAATTTATCCTTGAACACATTTATAAAAAGCATTATTATATTTGTAACCGTTTTATATGTTTGAAACGTTTTAAAAGAAGAGGGGGCGATTTCGACGTTTATTTCGGCGTTTGATACAGAGGATGAAAAAAGCAAATTTGAGAAAATATATTATAAATACCGTGATATGCTCTATGCGTGCGCGCTGAAGATAGTTAAAAACAGCGCAGACGCGGAGGATGTTCTGCATGACGCGTTTATAAAGACAGCGAAAAGCATTAAGCAGATAGACGATATAGGCTCAAGGCGCACTGCGGCGTATCTTACGGTAATAACCAAAAACACCGCCTATGACCGTCTGCGCCGCCTTAAAAGGCTTAACGAAACGCCGATTGATACCTGTGAACTCGCAGCGGATGACGCGCTTATTGAGGAGCTTGCCGAAAAAACGGAGTACGAAGACCTGATTGCCGCAATCAAAAGCGTGCCGACGCCGTATAATGAGGTTTTATTTCTGCATTATGTAAACGAGCTGCCTGTTAAAAAAACAGCGGCGCTGCTTGAAAGAAAGGTATCAACCGTAAAAATGCAGCTTGTGCGCGGCAAAAAGCTGCTGCTGCAGGCATTAAGGGGGCAGGAAAATGAATAATTCCGTTCTGAAAAAAGCGTTTATCGAATCACAGCTTGATTTCCCCGCAAACGGCACACATGAATTCTCCCACGAATTTGATATGCAGATGGAAAGGCTTATCCGTATGCAGAGCGGGGTCTGCAGGCTTATAAACACCGCAGGCAAGCGCGCCGCCTGCATAGCGCTTGCGGCAGTGCTGTCGCTCACTGCTGCGGCATGCGGCATCAGGGAGGTAAGAGAGCCGCTTATAAGAGAAATAAAGCGGATGTTTGTTAACGTGCGCGAGCTTTTCGAGGGTACGCAGGCGGAAAGCATATCCTCTCTCCTCCCCGCAGAGATAGAAAAAATCGTTGCGGCCGACCGTACCGATAAAAACGACGCTGAATACACAATAGACGATCCCGAAAAAATAAAAAGCTTTATAAAAATAATGACCGATACCGCTTGGTATAAGCCTGATGTCGATCCGCGGGATTCGGAGCTTAATTCCTATTGGAGCTTTGAGTTTTACTCTGCCGACGGTAAGTGTCTATCAAAGCTTGATATGTGCCGTACAATCTTCTCAGACGCTTATGTGATAATACAAAAGGACAGAGAAAAGCATATTTTCCGAATTTCGGATAATGTGTATTCCGAGCTTTTGTGCTTTACAAATAAGAGATATTATCTGCATAATTCTTCACTGCCCGTCCCGAGCGAGGAGATATGCACCGCAGCGGAGGAACGCATAACCGAGGGCTTGAATAAGAACGAAAAAAAGCGTGTGGAAAGGGAAATACGCGACGCGCATTATGCCGTTGAGGAATTTTTACTGAATAATGTATCGCTTTTAAAATCCAAGGACAGCGCTTACTGGGACTGCCTTGAAAGCAACGAGGGCTTTTTAGACCCGATAACGAACGAAAAGAAGGAATTTGACGTTAACAAGCGGGTAAAATCGGCGCTTTCGTATATCATTTATAAGATAAACGATAAGGAAAGCGGCAATAATCTGAAAAAAGCGCTTGAAATTTGGGAGCGCGGCGTGAGGGAGCATAATTTGGACGATCTCTTCACCGCGCACGAATATATTCATGATTACGATTATTTTGCAATTAACTACCCGACACATTATGTTTACGATACCCGCGCCGATTTTCAGGGAATTGACGATTATTTCGGCAAAACGGAGGAATCGTCAAAGCAGGACGCATCCGAGTAAACCGTTCGGCTTGTTTTACCGCTATTTATGGTACGCTCCGCCCGAATTTATTTTATAAGCACGGTAAAGCTGCTCAAGCAGCAGCACTCTGAAAAGCTGATGCGGAAAGGTCATTTTTGAAAACGAAAGCCGAATATCAGCAGCTCTTTTCACCTGCTCCGCAAGCCCGTGCGAGCTGCCGATTATAAAGGTAAAGGGCGTACCGGAATTATCCGCCGCGTGAATTTCCCCTGCTAATTCCTCGCTTGAAAGCATTTTGCCCTCAATGCAGAGGGCGGCCGTGCGGCTGCCTGCGGGGATTCGCTTTAAAATCTGCTCCGCCTCGCGGTCAAGCGCGGCGGCTATTTGTGACCCACTCGGCTTATCGGGCAGCTTAAAGGGCGAAAACTCCGCGATTTTTAAATCGCAAAAGCTGCGCAGCCGCTTTATATATTCGTCTGCCGCGTCCCGCAGATATTTTTCCTTAAGCCCCTCGGGGGCTATAAGAGTTACCTTCATCATAAAACCGTCACCCCGTTATTTTTAGGGGCTGCCACTTCTAAAATGCAGTCGGATCCGACCGCAGCGCCCGCCTCTGTCAATGTATTTTTAGCGGCTGAAAGCGCCAAAAGCGGATTGTTGTTGTTCCTGCTTAAATGTCCCAAAATGAAACGGGTCGTACCGCTTTTCAAGAGCTCCGGCAGCTCGGCGGCACAGGCATTGTTCGATAAATGCCCGCACTCTGACATTATCCGCATTTTAAGCTCTGCCGGATAAGGCCCTTTTTTGAGCATATCGATATCGTAATTCGATTCTATAAGCACCGCATCGCTGCCCGAAACGGCGCCGCGCACGGTATCGGTCATAACGCCGAGGTCGGTGCAGACCGAAATCTTTCGCCCGTCCGGCATAAAAAAGCAGTAGCCGCAGGGAGACGCCGCGTCATGGCTTGTTTCAAAGCGGGATATTCCGATTCCCCCCGCCTCAAGCGTTTCTTCTCCGATAGCAATGGTCTTCGTGTGCGGCGGTATTTTCCCCGCGGCTTCAAGTGCCTCAAGGGTTCCGGCAGTTGAGATAAGCATCGCTTGCCTTGCCGTGTTAAGAAACGGCTTTAAGCCCTTTATGTGATCTATGTGCTCATGGGTTATAACCACGGCGGATATTTTTTCAATATCACCGCCTACATATTGAAGCGCATCGGTAACCGCCTTGCAGGACATGCCGACATCCGCAAGAACAGCGCCGGTTGCCCCCTCTATATATGTACTGTTGCCGGTAGACCCGCTGAACAGCGGACATATTTTCGACATTTTTTTACTCCCGAATTTAAAAATTAAAAATAGCCCCCGTTATATGCGGGAGCTATTTTACACTGTAATAATAATTCCGCATTACGAATTCCGCATTACGAATTATAAATTATGCCTGTTTTAATGCCTTGATATTATCAAAGCTCTTAACTCGCTTTATATCCGCGCCCAAAGCGGAGAATTTTTCAACAACATTTTCATAGCCGCGGTCGATATGGTCGATCTCCTCGATCTCGGTTGTTCCGTCAGCCGAAAGCCCCGCAATTATCATTGCGGCGCCCGCGCGCAGATCAACTGCACGAACAGGCGAGGGCTTAAGACATTCAACGCCGGTTATAACCGCCATTTTGCCGTCCACCTGAATATCCGCGCCCATAAAGGTGAGCTGCTCGACATATCTGAAACGGCTGTCCCACACGCCCTCGGTTATTATGCTTGTACCGTCTGCTATGCTTAAAACCGCTGCTATCTGCGGCTGCATATCGGTCGGGAAGCCGGGGTGAGGCATTGTTTTAACATTGCACTTGCGCGGGCGGTGCGTCATTTTAACGCGCACCGATTCATCAAATTCGGTGATTTCCGCGCCTGTTTCACGAAGCTTTGCTATAATGGATTCCAGGTGCTTCGGAGTCACATTTGTAACCAATATATCGCCGCGTGTGGCAACCGCCGCCGCCATATAAGTTCCCGCCTCGATCTGGTCGGGGATAATGCTGTAATCGGCGCCGCTTAAATGCTTTACGCCGCGTATTTTGATAACACCCGTGCCTGCGCCCATTATGTTGGCACCCATGGAATTGAGGAAATTTGCAAGATCCACTATATGCGGCTCGCGCGCGGCGTTTTCTATTATTGTAAGACCGTCCGCTTTAGCTGCAGCCAGCATTATATTTATGGTTGCCCCTACCGACACAACATCAAGATAAATGAGGCATCCGGTAAGCGACATTGCCTTTGCATCAACCATTCCGTTTTCTATGGTCATTTTGGCGCCCAGTGCCTCAAAGCCCTTTATATGCTGATCAATCGGCCGAACGCCGAAATCACAGCCTCCGGGCGGCGCTACGCGCGCACGCAGCATTCTTCCCAAAAGCGCACCGAGAAAATAGCTTGAAGCCCGCATGCCCTCCGCCATTTTTTTGGAAACGACAAAGGAATTAACATGGCGCGGATCTATTTCCACCGTGGATCTATTTATCATCCTTATCTGTGCACCCAAGGACTGCATGGTTCTTAAAATTGTGGAAACATCGGATATATCAGGAAGATTTTCTATAACGCAAGGGCCGTCGGAAAGCAAAACCGCCGGAAGAATGGCAACAGCAGCATTCTTTGCGCCGCTTATGCGAACCTCGCCGTGCAGCGGGCGTCCGCCGTTTATTACAAACTTTTCCAAAAAACGCACTCCCCGTACAAAAATTCAGCACAACAACGAATCAGACTTAATACTATTGTTGCCTGATAATCTAAATCAATCCGTTAAGAATTTTTAAATTTTAAAATTAATTAATCTTACCGTAAAGAGGAGCGTCATTATCCTTTTTCGGCTCTCTGTTTGATGCCGATGCAGGGGCAGCCTTTGAAGGCGCTCTGCGGCGTCCGCCGTCCTTAAAATCTCTGCCGTTTTTTCTCGGAGGACGCATTTCTCCGCCCTCAATGCCGATTACAACCCGCCTTGCGGTGCCCTCGCCGAAGGAATTGGAAACCACGCCGTTGATTTCCTGCACGGCAGTGTGAATTATTCTGCGCTCATAAGGATTCATAGGCTCAAGACTGCGGCAGCGACCGGTTCTTATAACCTGCTCAGAAACGCGCTTTGCAAGATTAACAAGTGCTTCCTCACGCTTTTCGCGGTAGTTGCCTATGTTTATGGTGACCTTAAAGTATCCTCCGCCGTTGTTGCTTGCGGCAAGGCTGGTTAAATACTGAATCGAATCGAGAGTTTCGCCTCTGTGACCGATTATAATTCCGACGGTTTCACCCTCAAGGCTTATAAGCACTGCATTTTCCTTGGCTGCGGCCTTCATTGTTATATCGGAGCAGCCGATATTATCGAGTATTCCTCTTAAATAATTTGCTGCGCGCGCAGCTCTTGAATCTGCGGGCAGCTCAGCTATTTCCTTAAGCTCACCGAAGCCCTCTGTCGGATCGGGCTTCTGCGCCTTTTCGGGTTTTGCGGCAGGGGCAGTTTTTTTCTCAGCCTTAGGCTCCTGCGGTTTTTCTTCCCTTACGGTTTTTTCAGCCTGCTTTGCAGGCTTATTTTCTTTTTTGGGCTGCGGGCGCTTCTGCTTTGCGGGCTTTTCATCGGGCAGCTCCACAAAAACACGAACCTCTGCCTTTCTGCCGCCGAAAATTCCGAGCGTTTTCTTCTTTGGGGTAGCTATAACCTCAAACTGAATATCGTCATTTTCCGACGCGTTTAACATTGCAACGGCATTTTCTCTTGCCTCGTCTATAGTATTGCCGTATCCTCTTGCTTCCTTTATCAAGTGAAATCCTCCTTTATGTGCGGCGCTCTATACGCCCTTATAGCTTTATTCCGTTTTTTCTCCGTTTAAATTTGCCTGTTCGGCTTTTTTCATTTGGAGCGCCTCAAAATCGCATTCCTTTGTAAGCTCCTTTACGCGCTCACGGGCAAGCATGCGCTGCGGGCCGTAAAACTGCTGCACGCCCACCTGTATAAACCCGCCTATAAGTGACGAGCATGCCCAGTAGAACGCAACGCCGCCGGGCAATGTAAAGCCGATAAACAGGGAGAGAAGCGGCATTGTGAGCATCATTCCCGCCATATTGGGCGAATCGGGGTTGAGCTTTTTCTGCATCATAAGCGACAGCGCACTTGTGAGCATTTGCGCCAAAAACGCCATAATCGGCATTACCCAAATAAGCTGAGCATTATGGAAAATATCAAATGAAAATTTAGGCGTCTGGGTTAAGTCTATTCCGAAGAAGGAATAGTCAACATTTGCCTTTTCATCGGCTGCTGTAATTGATTTAAGGTCGTTCTCTATTTTCGCGTATTCCTCATCTGAGAGCAGCTCCTTTATAACCTCGGGCTTTTCGCGTATAATTTTAACTATACTAAGCTCGTTGTTGCCTCCCTTTTTCCAGGAGATTTCGTCGGTTATTTTTTTGTATTCTTCTTCGTTGCTTTTTTGCAGGTCGGTAAGGCTTTCGCTTATGGCGGTAGTAACGTTTTTAACCTGCGTTGGCTCTGCGTGTGACATATAGGTGAGCGGGGACATAATGAGGTAGTAAATGCTCATCATAAGCACCAGGCGCAAAATCATAGGCAGGCAGCCGCCCGACATGGAGACATTTTCCTCCTGGTAAAGCTTTTGCATAGCCTCGCTGTATTTCTGCTTATCGTCGCCGTATTTCTTTTTAAGCTCGTCCAGCTTCGGCTTAATGCGCATTTGCTGAACCGAGGATTTCTGGCTTTTTATGCTCAGCGGAATAAGAATAATATTGATTATAAGTGTAAACGCAAAAACAGCGGCGGCAAAATTTCCGCCGAAAATGCCCGAAAGAAATTCAAGCACCCAACCGAAGGGAATGTTTATAATATTAAAAATTGCTTGCATTAACGCACCGTCCGTTCAAGCCGCCTTGCGGCTTTGGTTAGTTTTAATCGCTTTTTTTGCCCTTTTTTTCGGGCACGGGATCATACCCGCCCTTGCAGAGCGGATTGCACCTTAAAATTCTCCAAATACTTAAAAGTGTTCCGACAAACGCTCCGCGTTTTTGTATTGCCTCAATGGCATATGCCGAGCAGGTCGGCGTAAACCGACAGCAAGGAATTTTACGCGGAGAGATATTTTTACGGTAAAGCTCAATCAGCTTTATCAATATTTTGCCTATCATAATCGTAAATACCCGCCGCTGACAGCTGCTTCTTCATGGTTTGCGCGGCGGCGGTGCTCTTAATTTCAAGTATGCGGGTTCTCGCCACAATAACAAAATCGTATCCCGGCTTTATTCCGGGAAGACACTCTCTGAAGGCGGCGGTTATTACTCTCTTTGCGCGGTTGCGCTGAACCGCTCCGCCTATTTTTTTCCCGGCCGTTATACCGAGACGCGTTCCGCCGCAGCGGTTCTTTGCCGCATAAATGACAAGACACGGCGACACAAAGGATTTTCCCTTTTTATATGCACGGCGAAACTCGTAATTCTCTTTTAGCTTTGAAATACTTTTCATAGTCTCAATAAAATGAAAAGCCACATAGAAGTGGCTCAAACTGCAGACAAACTAAAACTCAACTCCGCAAAATTCCCGGCACAATATGCGCCGAAAAAACGCCTTATAAGCGAAAATCAGCCTTAAAGCTGATTTTCAGGGGCGCAGGGGTAATATCGGCAAAAGGAAAGCACAGCCGAAAATCCCCGATTTTCAGAAGCGGAATTTCCGCCGGAGAGTGCGGACGCGCCTGCACTCCCGATCGGCTTTAGTATGTCAACTGCTTTCTGCCCTTTGCTCTGCGGCGAGCGAGCACCTTGCGGCCGTTGGATGTTGCCATGCGCTTTAAGAAGCCATGCTCCTTCTTGCGGTGCAGCTTTTTCGGCTGATAAGTTCTTTTCATCTATAAACCCTCCTTAATTAACACAGTTGGCGGTCAGGCGCGCCCTAAAGGGCGAAGAAAAATTAAAAGCCATAACCTATCAATTTAAGATTATACCTCAAATTCTATACATCTGTCAATAAAAAGTTTTTATAAACTACTCTTTTTCGGTATTTTCCTTCGGCGCTCGGCGCTCTACCGCCTCTTTTAAAAGAATATAAAGCACTGCGGACACAGGCACGCTTACAAGCGCACCGAAAATTCCCCCGATATTTCCGCCGACCAGCACTGCGCAAACTACTATTACACCGGGCAGACCTACCGATTTACCCACAACGCGCGGATAAATGAGCGAGCCCTCAAGCTGCTGCAGCACCACAAAAAAGACAATGAAAAGCAGCGCCTTTACGGGGCTTGAAATGAAAATGAGCAGGAAGCCAACAATAACGCCGAGCGTCGCGCCGACTATTGGTATAAGCGAGGTCGCGCAGATAAATACCGAAATTACTGTTGCGTTCGGGAAACGGAATACCGTCATGCCGATAAAGCAAAGCAATCCCAGAATGACCGATTCGGTAAGCTGCCCGCCTATAAATTTTGAAAAGCAGCCGTATGTAAGGGAGGAAACATGATAAATCGCGGCGGCAGCCCTTTTCGGTGCGAATGCGTCGGTGCACTTCACCGTAAACCGCCCTATCTTCTCCTTGCAGGCAAGAATGTAAACCGAGATCATAACGCTGAACACCGTGTTGTAGACGCCCGAGAAGACCGAGGTTGTAATGCTGAACGCGCTGCCGAAAATGCGGTCGGAATAATTTACGAGATAATCCTTTATCGCATCTGCAGCCTTTGTCCAGTCGATCTCTATATTCGGCACAAAATTCTGCGACAGATTGAATTTTTCAAGTGTATCCTCGGTAAATGTCCGCACATCGTTCATAAGCAATGGCAGCTTTTCCGCAAGACTTACGCAGGTGTTTATAACATCGGGAATTATAACCGCAATAAGCAGCACTATAAGCCCTAATGCTATAAGATATGTAAGTGTCAGGCAAAGCGGTCTTTTCGCTTTTTTTACAAGCCTTCGTTTGCTTTTATCCATAAAAGCAAACGCCTTGTTTTCAAGAGCCGACAAAAGCACATTGAGAACAAAGGCGATGCAAAGCGCGGTAATAACCGGGCGGAATACCGAAATCACTCCGCCCAGCGCCGGTAAAAGCCTTTCGAAATTTGCAACGGCTGCAAAGCACACTGCCCCGAAGGCGATGAAAAACAGTATTTTTTTTGTGGTTTTGGGGTCAAGCTCCATAACTTCTCACCGCGCTTTCAAAATCAGTCTTTTTTGGTAAATATCTTATTGAGAATAACGGTAATAAGCACAATTACCCCGATAACCGCGAAAATGCTTACCATTCCCACGGCGAGGTAGCGAAGGTTGGTTACGAAATTCATAGGATTGAAAGTCATTACTTAAGTCCTCCTTATAAGAAGAAATTGAGTATCAGTCCGCCTGCTATTACAGAGGCTATCTGACCCGATACATTAACGCCTACTGAGTGCATAAGCAGGAAGTTCTGCGGATCCTCCTTAAGCCCCATTTTGTGCACAACGCGTCCCGACATCGGGAAAGCGGAAATACCCGCCGCACCTATCATGGGGTTGACCTTGTTCTTTAAAAACAGGTTGAGGAATTTGGCGAAAAGCACGCCGCCGGCAGTATCAAACACAAAGGCAAAAAGCCCGAGCCCCAGTATTAAAAGCGTTTTCGGATCGAGGAATTTTTCCGCCTGCATCTGGGTTGCTATTGTGACCCCTAAGAAAATGGTAATCAGGTTTGCAAGCACATTCTGCGCCGTTTCCGAAAGGGAGTTTAACACCCCGCACTCACGCAGCAGGTTTCCGAACATAAGGAAGCCGATAAGCGAAACCGATTCGGGAGCAACTATGCCTGCCACAACGGTTATAACGATGGGGAAAAGTATTTTTGTAAGCTTTGATACCTTTTTATCGTGGTACGGCATTCTTATAAGCCGCTCCTTTTTGGTGGTAAGCAGCTTTATTACGGGCGGCTGAATTATGGGCACAAGCGCCATATACGAATACGCCGCCACCATTATAGCTCCCTGATAAGCCGAATTGAGCTTTTGAGATACTACAATCGCGGTAGGGCCGTCCGCCGCGCCTATAATGCCTATTGAAGCCGCATCGTTTAAATCGAAGAACATCGATGCCGCACAGAAGGTGAAGAATATTCCGAACTGCGCCGCCGCGCCGAATATCATCAGCTTGGGGTTGGAAAGCAGAGGACCGAAGTCTATCATTGCGCCGATACCGATAAAAAGTATAAGCGGGAAAAGCTCGTTTTCTATACCCGCCTTATAAAGCGTTGAAAGCGCGCCTTCCTGCAGCTTTCCGCCGAAAATCCTATCCACCGCACCCGAAAACGGAATGTTTACAAGTATTGTTCCGAAGCCGAGGGGCAAAAGCAGCGTAGGCTCCATTTCGTACTTTATCGCGAGGAATATGAGTATTCCGCCGATAGCCCACATCACAACATACCGCCAGTCGAGCAGCTCGGCAAAATTCTGCACCAAAAAACTAAAATCGCTTAATGACATTTTTCTCATCCACACCTTTTAATAAAATAATGTTTTTAAAAACAGATTTAAAAAAAGACCCTTACCGCACAGTGTATGTACGGTAAAAGTCTTGCTGTTTAATGCAAACGCGGGCAAAAAGCCGTGTATTGACGCATTTTGCAGCGGTCGAAAACCACGACCGTCAGCTACTCCCTTAAACCTTAAAGGCAGTATAACACAAAGCGGAAAAAATTTCAAGATATTTTTCAAACGGATTTTTTAAGTATTGCGGTTATCACGGTTATATCGTCCTCGCGGTTGTCGTTTCTCCGCCTGTGCGCGCCCTCGCACAGCCGCTCGGACAGCTCCTGCGCCGTTCCGCCCTCCCATTTTTGAAGCTCGTCTCTTATCCAGTCGCAGCCGTCAAATGCCGCCCCGTCGGACATCATTACTATTATATCCCCCTCGCGGCATTTTACCGTCGCCTTGTCAAACCGTACCTCGCGCAGTATCCCCGCAGGCAGCGAGGTGCTTTCCGCCTTACCGGTTCTGCCGGAGCGGCGTATCACCGTGGGGGCTGCGCCCGCCTTGTAAAGCTCGACCTGCCCGTTATAAAGGTCTATGCTTGAAATATCCACCGTCGCAAGGGATTCGTCGGTTGATTTGAAAAGCATTGAGGAATTGAGAATTTTAAGCGAGCAGTCAAATCCGAAGCCCGCCTTTAAAAGCCTGCACATAAGCCCGGACGCCATAGCGCCGTCCACTGCGGCTCTGCCGCCCGTGCCCATTCCGTCGGACAGCACGGTAATAAAATGCCCATGACCGTCGAAGAAATACCTATAGGCGTCCCCGCACATCATGGATTCGGAAGCACATTTTTGCTCTATCCCGACATCCACCCTGAGAGCCGCATGCTCGCTTAAGGTTATGAATATATCTCCGCCCGATTCGTTTACCGCAGGGACATCGAAATCCCTTTCGCAGACCACCGATACAAGCTTCATGATCTGCAGCTTATTAAGCACGGGAGCACCCGCTTTTTTAAGCTTCAGCTCAATTTTTATCCGTCCGAATTTATCGGTGCGGCTACTGCATTCATCAACCTGTATATTAAGATTTTTAAGCGCCGCCGCAGCCTTTTCCGCCGCCGTATTATCAAAATGCGAATCTGTTTCTATATCCCGCGCCATCTCGTACAGCATATCCGAAATACCGTCAAACTGATCGGACACCACCGAGCGCACCTCGTCTATCCTTTTTTCCGCCGCTATTCTTGAGGCGTAATCTGAATACCTTTTATAAACAGAATTTGCCACACGCGAGACCCTCATGCATCTGCCGATAAATTCCTCAGGTGCGCTTTTTTCGGGCTCCGGCTCACCGTTTTTTACCGCCTTGGTCATTTCGAGCACCGCAGTGACGGTATCGTCGCGCCTGCTTTCCCAGCAGTGAAGCCGCAGCTTGCAGCCCGCGCAAGCGTCCTGCTCCACCGCGGATATCACCGTGCCGAAATCGGGAGAATTGATTTTTGAAAGCTCAGATGCCACCTGCTCCACCGTTTCGGAGACATCGCAAAGGGCGTTCGCCGCCATATCAAGCCTCATTTCGAGCGATTTTTTTATACCGCCGGGTATTGCCATTTGCGGTTTAACGGTAAAAAGCTTTCCGAAAAATATACCCGCGCGCCGCGGAATCGCCAAAAAAAGCGCCGAGCCGAGTATCGCCTCAACCGCGCATACCGCGCTTTGCAGGGCGCTCATATTTACAGCCGCTCCCGCAAGCCCGAAAAATAAGGGTACAAGCATCGCGGCATATTTGCCGAACGAGGAAAATACGCCCGCCAAAACGCCTGTGAAGGCATAAAACACCGCCGTGTCCCCCGGGGCGCCGCCGAAAACAAGAGAAAGTGCCGCAGCGGCGCCGCATACCGCACCCGACAGCACGCCTCCGTATTTCGCCGCCGTAAGTATAAGCGCCAGCGCCGCGATGTGACCTACCGATATTCCGCCGTATACAAACCCGTGAAGTCCCGTAAGCATAATTCCGAGAAAGCAAAAAAGCGAAACCGCGCCGCTTGTTCCGAGCCCCGCGGGATTTTCGTAATACTCCCTAAAAAATCCCGAAATAAAGTACGCACCGCCCGCAGCAAAAAAAGCCTCGGCAAATATATCCGTCACAGAGGAATCAAACAGCCTCATTGTGAAAAATGAGGTAAGCAAACTTGAAAAAAGGCATATTGCCGCCGGCAGCAGCCGATTTTTTGATATTTTTTCTGATAATGAGGCAAAAAGCCGCAGCGCAATTACGCCGAGTACCCCCGCTATATAACGAAAATTACCGTTTTCGAGGGGAGAAACCAGATATCCCAAAAAGGCACCGACCGCAGCTGACGGAGCAAATGCCGCAGGTATTCCTGCCGCAAACGACAGCCCGAAGGGAATCAGCCTGTCCGCTATTACCGCATGCGAAGCAACAAGCCCAGCCACGGCGGTCAGTACATGCCATCCTGCCGCCGCAGCAATATCTCTGTTCGTTCCGAGCGCCCTTACGGGCGCAGATCTTATAACATCCTTCAATTGAAATCACCGCCGTATTATCATAAACTGTTTCAAGCCTATTATAACGCCTGCGGTTTGTTTATTTTGTCGAAGCCCCCTGCAGAGTTAAAGCTTTTTTTGGCGAAAGAAAGTATGCTCTGTATCTTTTTGAATATTTTTATAAAATGCGGGAACTATATTAACAAAAAAATATAAGGGAAGCGGTTAAATGAAACGGTTTTTTATATTTGCAATGACCCTGTCGCTGCTGCTCGCCATATGCGGTATAACCGCAGCGGCGCTTTCAAAAATGGGGTCACGCTCCGATGAGGTCAGAAAAATTCAGGAGGCACTCAAGAGTAAGGGCTACTATACCTACAATACCGACGGCATATTCGGCACGCGCACAAAAAATGCCGTTATCGCCTTTCAGCGGGATAACGGACTTGACGCCGACGGCATTGCGGGCGAGAAAACTCTTAAGGCACTCGGTATAAACGAATCGTCCTCCGGCGGATACTCCTCGGCGGACTTTGAGCTGCTTGCGAGAATAATCTCCGCCGAGGCACGGGGCGAGAGCTATCTCGGTCAGGTAGCGGTGGGCGCGGTAATACTTAACCGAATAGAGCACCCTTCGTTTCCGGATACGCTTTCGGGCGTTATTTACCAAAAAGGCGCGTTTTCCTGCCTTTACGACGGGCAGTTCTATGAACCGATAGCCGACAGCGCCTATTCCGCCGCCCGCGATGCAATCAACGGACTTGACCCGAGCGGCGGTGCGATATATTATTACAATCCCTCAACCGCCACAAGCAAGTGGATATTCTCCCGTCCCGTGATAACCACGATAGGCGCACACAGATTCTGCAGCTGATTGCCCCGCCCGATCGTCTTTTGCCGACACAGGCAAATCGGAAAACCGACATCTGCGCCGAAACTGTGCTTGCATATCTAATATCTGCCGTCTAAAATCTAATATCTAAAAGAGGACTCCTTGTGACGGGAGTCCTCTTCATAGAATAAAGCTTATTCGATTTTATCCGGATTATTCCTCTGCCTGTCCTTCGGTCTCTGCCGGTGCTGCAGCCTCATCGGGAGTTTCGTAAACGGTTTCATCCGCTTCGGAAACGGCAGGAGCAGCCTCTTCAGCCTTTTCAGGCTCTAAAAGCGCACGGATAGAAAGGCTTACGCGCTTCTTTTCGGAATCGATGGCAATGATCTTTGCGTCAACCTCCTGACCCACGGTCAGCTCATCCTGCGGCTTTGCAATGTGCTTATCGGCAATCTGCGAAATGTGGATAAGACCGTCAATACCCGGAATTATACGGGCAAATGCGCCGTATGTAGTCATGCTGACAACAGTAACCTTTACGGTATCGCCCACATGGTAGTTATTTTCAAAAATAACCCACGGATTATCCTCAGCCTTCTTGTAGCCGAGAGATATCTTTCTCTTTTCGGGGTCGAGCGCCTTAACATAAACCTCAACGGTATCGCCTACAAGCACTACCTCCGACGGGTTCTTTATTCTCTGCCAGGAAAGCTCGGAAATATGAACCATTCCGTCTACCCCGCCGATATCAACAAAAGCGCCGTAGCTTGTGATTGACTTAACAACACCCGTGAAGCGGTCGCCCACTGCGATGGTCTCCCAAATCTTATCCTCTGCCGCCTTGCGCTGCTCCTTGAGCACGCTGCGGATAGAGCCTACCGCTCTGCGGCCTCTTCCGATTTCGATAATGCGGAAGGAAACCTCCTTACCCTTCAAATCCTCAAGGGATTCACCGCGGGAAGCGGTTGCCTGCGAAGCAGGGATGAAAACGCGAACATTATTGGAATAAGCCACAACGCCGCCCTTAATAACATCCTTAACAAAGCCTGTAACGATCTCTCCGGAATCCTTGGCGGCAACTATATTGTCCCAACCGGCAATAGCATCGTAACGACGCTTTGAAAGCATTGCGGTTCCTTCCTGGTCATTAATCTTCATAATGATAAGATTAAGCTTATCACCCGCCTTTACCTCGTCCATAAGCTTTACATCGGGATCAGAAGAATACTCGTCCGCTGTAACATATCCGGTGACACCTCTGCCGATGTCCACCGAAATTTCTCCGGGGTTAACAGCAATAACCGTACCTTCGACCTTCTGGTCGCCCGTTAAGCTGCTGAGCGAAGCCTCAAATGCTTCCTCGTCCGTCATTTCCTCAAAGCTCTTTTGAACAGATTCTTTTACCTCCGTCTGTTCTTCAACCGGTTGTAAATTTTCCGACATGGTTTTAATAACCTCCTTTATAATACCTGCAGGCGTGGAAGCGCCCGCAACAACTCCCGCCGAGCCGCACCCATCAAACATGGCGCCGTTAAGCTCCGCCGCCGTTTCGATAAGATAAGCTCTGCCGCATTCCGCCCTGCACACATCAAACAGCTTTGCCGTGTTCGATGAATGCCTGCCGCCTATTACGATCATAACATCGTTTTCGGCCGCTAATTTTTGAGCCTCCTGCTGGCGCATAGAAGTCGCATTACATATTGTATCAAATATTTTCGCGTTTGTACATACTTTTTTTGAAATTTTCTGAATTTCTTTCCAAATTTCTTCGTTAAAGGTCGTTTGAGCAACCAAAATGACCTTTTTTTCACTGAAATTCGCCTTTTTTTCAAGTAATTTCCTGAACTCGGCTGCATCTGAAACGACATAATTCTCGCCCGTGCAGTGACCGACGATACCTATTACCTCTTGGTGGGAGGCGTCCCCCGCTATCACCGTTATGTACCCCTCGGCGCTTTTTTCGGCGACTATTCTGTGAATCTTCGCAACGAACGGGCATGTAGCGTCGGCGGTTTTAATGCCCGACTCCGCCGTTTTTCGCATGACCTCGGCGGGAACACCGTGAGAACGTATCACAAGGGTCTCGCCGGGCAGCGCCTCGGAATATGACGAAACCGTTCTTACTCCCCTGTTCTCAAGCTCCTTTACCATTTGGTCATTATGGATTATAGGCCCGAGCGTGCAGACCCTTTCGCCCTTTTCGAGCAGATCGCACACCATCTGCACAGCGCGGTCAACACCGAAGCAGAAGCCGGCGGTTTTTGCAAGCGTTATTTTCAACTTTTCTTAATTCCTTCCGAAATTATTTTGATCACAAGCGCAACCGATTCATCGAGTGAAAGCTCCGATGTATCCGCAAGGCAAGCGCCCTCCGCCCTCTTCAGCGGAGCTGCCGCCCTGTGCGTATCGTTATAATCCCGCTTTTCTATATCGGCGCACACCTCCTCAAGGCTTACGCTTTCACCCTTTTCCGTAAGCTCGCGGAAGCGCCTCTCGGCGCGCACCTTGACAGAAGCGGTAAGAAAAATTTTAACATCGGCGTTCGGCAGCACCACCGTGCCTATGTCCCTGCCGTCCATGATAACATTGTTTTCATATGCCAGCCTCCGCTGCATTTCAAGCAAAAACGCCCTTACGGCGGGCTTTGCCGAAACCGCCGACGCCATCATTGAGGCTTCGGGCGTGCGAATAAGACCCGATACATCTTCTCCGTCCAAAAAGACATGCTGCTCGCCGCCCGAAAAGCGAATATCCACCGCTGTTTCCGACAACACCCTTTCAATCTCCTCATCAGACGATATATCCGCTCCCGTTTTGCTGAATTTAAGCCCCACCGCGCGGTAGAGCGCGCCGGTATCAACATATATATATCCCAATTTTTCGGCTGCACGCCTTGCTATTGTGCTTTTCCCCGCGCCCGCAGGCCCGTCTATTGCTACATTTATCATTTTCCCTGTCTCCTAAACATTACTGCCCGCCGCAAAGCCTGTCGAAAAGGCTATTTGCAGGTTAAAGCCGCCGGTGTATGCGTCGACATCTATTATCTCTCCTGCGAAATAAAGCCCTGAAATAAGCCTTGAGCCCATTGTCTTGGGGTCTATTTCCTTAACCGATATACCGCCGCGGGTGATTATCGCCTCGTCTATCGGGCGCGTTCCGGTTATATGCAGCGTAAATTCCTTTAAGACCCTGCAAAGCGCGGCGCGCTGCTCCCTGCTTATACTGTTTACCTTCCGGTCGGGTTCTATGCATGAAAGCCTTACAACTATCGGAATTAAGCTTTTCGGCAGCAGCTTATTAAGCGAATTTATGAAATCGCGGTTTTTTTCTTCGTCAAAATCACGGAGAATCCGTTTGTCAAGCTGTTCCGGAGTCAGCCCCGGCTTTAGGTCTATGGCTGCGGTGTACTGCTTTTTGCCTATATACCGCATATGCGCCGACGCGCTTAATACCAAAGGTCCCGATATTCCGAAATGGGTAAAAAGTATTTCGCCGAGCTCCGAAAACACAGGCTTTTTCCTGCCCTCCTCAAAAACCGAAAGAGCGACATTTTTAAGCGACAGCCCCGCAAGTCTTTCGCAAAAGCCCTCGTGCGCATTGAGCGCCACAAGCGACGGCTTGATTTCGGTAACGGTGTGACCGAGCGCCCTCGCTATTTTATAGCCGTCTCCGGTAGAGCCCGTAAGCGGGTAAGACATACCGCCCGTCGCAAGTATCACACTGTCGGCAGGCAATGCTTCGCCGTTTTCAAGCAAAACTCCGCTCACTGCACCGTTTTCGGTGAGAATTTTCTTTGCCGTGCCTTGAATTATTTCGGCACCGCCCCTTTTTGCGGCTTTCACAAGCGCATCTACAATGTCCGATGCCTTATCCGACACAGGGAATACCCTGTTGCCGCGCTCGGTTTTAAGCGAAACGCCGAGCGATTCGAAAAATGTCATGGTATCCTGCGGGGCAAAGCCCGAAAAGGCAGAATATAAAAATCTTCCGTTTTCGGGAACATTCGCAATCAGCGTATCAATATCGCAGTTATTGCAGACATTGCAGCGCCCCTTGCCGGTTATCATAAGCTTTCTTGCGGGGCGCTCGTTCTTTTCAATAACGGTTATTTCAGCCCCGCCGTTTCTATATATATAATTTGCTGTGCACGCCGCCATAAGCCCTGCAGCGCCGCCGCCTATAATTACAATACGTTTCATTTTTTCACCCGAAATATTTTACAGCAAAATCGGAAAAAAGTCAACATCAGACATAGGATATGTTCGTGTCAAGTTTTTGTATGAAAAATTTTTTGAGAATGCCAATAGTGAATTAACGGTAGTGTCCGCAAGATATTCATATCCGCCTGAAGCTTTTTTGTAATAGGTTCTCTCAA